>Ga0335079_10005282_pt1 | contig 14791 bp, 14 predicted proteins | sample Lox_Sample_33_FD_206719 | JGI IMG/M metagenome (GOLD analysis project Ga0335079, IMG submission 206719) | Soil microbial communities from Loxahatchee National Wildlife Refuge, Florida, United States - Lox_Sample_3.3 | ecosystem: Environmental > Terrestrial > Soil > Wetlands | place: USA...
CACCCATCCGGTCCAGGGGCTCTCGGTGCGCAATGCGCTCCCCGGCACCGTGGTCGCCCTCGAGAACGATGAGTTCGGCGTGCTGGTGCGGCTGGATATCGGGGGTGCGCAGGTCCTGGCGCGCATCACGCCGGAGGCGCTGCGGGCGCTTAAGCTGCGGCCCGGGGATGCCGCCTGGACGCTCTTCAAGGCGGTCTCCACCCGCGGCCACGCCTTCCGCCTCGCGGCGCGCCCGGGTTTGCCTCAGGCTAAGCCGTACGCCTAGAGTCACGCCTGGCGCCGGCGCGCGCAACCAGGAGATCGTCGCTGTCACGCTTCCTGTCGGCCCTGCCGCTGTGGCTCTCGGCGCTGCTGCTGGTCATCCTGCCGACCGCGCTCGCCATGTGCGGCCCGGTGCTGGTGCGGCGCCGCTTCGGGCTCGAGCGCCTCACCACCAACAACGAGATCGCGGGCTTCAAGTTCGCCACCGTCGGGGTGATCTACGCGGTGTTGCTGGCCTTCGCGGTCATCATCGTCTGGGAGCGCTTCGCCGACGCGGAAGCCGCGGTGATCCAGGAGGCCGGAGCCGCGGTCACGCTCTACCGGCTCGCCTCGGGCCCGGAGCCGCAGTCGCGCGCCGTGCGCCGCTCGCTCGATGCCTACCTGGGGGTCACGGTCGCGCAGGACTGGCCGCAGATGGCGCGCCTGGGCGAGAGCGGTGAGGCCACGCGCGCGCTGAACGGCCTCTATGATGCCGCGCTCGCGCTCAGCCACGGCGGCGTGCGCGAGCCGGCGGTGCAGGTGGAGATGTTCCACCAGCTCGACCTCATCACCGAGGCGCGGCGCACGCGGCTGCACCTGGCGCACGGCATCGTGCCGGCCATGCTGTGGGCGGTGCTGGTGACGGGCGGCACGCTCACCATCGCCTTCACCTTCTTCTTCGGCACCCGCAACCTGCGCGCCCAGATGCTGATGACCGGCGTGCTGGCGCTGATCGTCTCGATGGGACTGCTGGTGATCGTCTCGATCAACCACCCCTTCACCGGGCCGGTGCGCATCCAGGCCGCGCCGCTGGAGCTGGTGCTCAAGGACTTCGGGCAGCGGTAGGCGCCGCGGGCGCGTCCGGCAGCTCCTGCTCGCTCACCATGGTGAGCACGTCGTAGCTGGCCACGCTCTCCCCGAGCTGGTTCGTGATCTGCGTGTCCCAGCGCACCTCGCCGTAGCCGGCCCCGGCGCGCAGCGACTTCTCCTTGCAGGTGAGGCGCACCCTGATGCGATCGCCGGGCTTGACCGGCTTGGTGAAGCGCAGCGCATCGATCCCGTAGTTGGCCAGCACCGGGCCGAGCGGCGGGTCGACGAACAACCCGGCGGCGGCCGAGACCAGGAAATAACCGTGGGCGACGCGCCCGCCGAAGAGCGGGTTGCGCGCGGCCGCGGCCTCGTCCATGTGCGCGTAGAAGCGATCGCCCGAGAGCGCGGCGAAGCGCTCGATGTCCTCGAGCGTCACCTCCCGCTCGCCGGAGTGGAACGTGTCGCCGATCGCGAGCGCCCCGAAGGGCTTGCGGAACGGGTGGCGTCCCGGATCGCGCTCGCGCGCCCCGCGCACCCAGCGCCCGGTCACCGCCGTGAGCACATCCGGCGTTCCCTGCACCGCGGTGCGCTGCAGGTAGTGCATGAGGCCGCGGATGCCGCCCATCTCCTCGCCGCCGCCGGCGCGCCCGGGCCCGCCGTGCACCAGGTGCGGGAGCGGCGAGCCATGGCCGGTGGAGTCCTTGGCGCAGTGCCGGTCCACCACGAGGATGCGCCCGTGGTAGGGCGCGAGCCCGAGCACCAGGCGCGCGGCCACCGCCTCGTCGGCGCTGAAGACCGAGCCGGCGAGGCTCCCGCCGCCGCGGCGGGCGAGCGCGATGGCCTCGGACTCCGAGGCGTACGGCAGCACCGTGCACACCGGGCCGAAGGCCTCGACCGCGTGCACGGCGCGCGCCGCGGCGCCATCGCGGCAGTAGAGCAGCGTCGGGGCGAGGAAGGCGCCGCGCTCGGCATCGGCGCCCTCGGGGACGAGGCCATTGGCGCCGCCGCACACCAGCTGCGCCTCGGCGCGCAGCCGGCCGAGCTGCTCGAGCACCTCGCGCCGCTGGCTCAAGGAGGCCACCGGCCCCATGCGCACGTTCTCCAGGCGCGGGTCGCCCACCACGATGCGCGCCAGTGCCGCGCGCAGCGCCGCGGTGACCTCGGTGGCGCAGGCGGCCGGCACCAGGGCCTTGCGGATGGCGGTGCACTTCTGCCCCGCCTTCACGGTCATCTCGCGCACCACCTCGCGCACGAACAGCTCGAACTCGGGCGCGCCCGTCGTCACGTCCGGGCCGAGGATGCAGGAGTTGAGCGAATCGGTCTCGGCGGTGAAGCGCACCGAGTGCGCCAGCACCGTCGGGTGGGTGCGCAGCTTGAGCGCCGTGGCAGCCGAGCCGGTGAAGGACACCACGTCCTGGCAGGTCAGCTGCTCGAAGAGCTCGCCGACGCCGCCCACGATCAGCTGCACCGCACCGTCGGGCAAAATCCCCGACTCGAGCATGCAGCGGAACACCTGCTCGGTGAGGTAGCTGGTCTGGGTGGCCGGCTTGACGATCGCGGGCATGCCGGCGAGCAGGGTCGGTGCGAGCTTCTCCAGCATGCCCCACACGGGGAAGTTGAAGGCGTTGATATGCAGCGCCGCCCCCTCGAGCGGCACGCAGATATGCTGGCCCTGGAAGGTGCCGCTCTTGGAGAGCGCCTCCGCCGCGCCGTCCACGTACACGTGTGCATTGGGCAGCTCGCGCGTGCCCTTGCTGGCGTACACGAACAGCGTGCTGATGCCGCCGTCGATATCGATCCAGGAATCCCCGCGCGTGGCGCCGGTCGCAAAGGAGAGCCGGTAGAACTCCTCCTTGTGCTCGCTCAGGTGCTTGGCGAGGGCCTTCAGGCAGGCGGCGCGCTCGTGGAAGGTGAGGCGTCGCAGGTTCGGCCCGCCGACCTCGCGCGCGTAGCGCAAGAGCGCCGCGCAATCCGGCCCGCCAGCGCTGGCGTGCGCGATCACCTCGCCCGTGGTCGCATCGCGCAGCGCCGCCCCGGTCCCGCTGCCGGCCTGCCAGCGGCCGGCGATGAAGCTCTGAAGTTGCATGCTCGCTTTACTCCGGGGGCAGCACCTGGCCCTCGATGCGGTAGGAGCGGCCGCGAAACAGCGCCACCCGCTCGCCGTGCTGGTTGCAGATGACGATCTCGTAGAGGCCGTTGCGCCTGCTGCGCCACAGCTCGCGGGCCTCGGCGGTGAGCTCATCCCCCAGCCGCGCGCCCTGCAGGAAGTCGATCGCCCCGGCCGCCGCCACCGTGGACTCGTTGTAGGAGTTGCAGGCGAAGGCGAAGGCACTGTCGGCGAGCGTGAACAACAGTCCCCCGTGACACAGCTCGTGCCCGTTCAGCATGTCCGCGCGCACCTTCATGGTGAGGCGCGCGAATCCCGGGCGCATGGCGACGATCGCCATGCCGAGCGCCTGGGAGGCACGGTCGCGCTCGTAGAGCGCGGCGGCGACGCGCTCGGCGAGCCGCTGGGCGGCACTGGCTTCGTGGCCGGGCTCCATGAGACTAATGCCCGAGGAAGCGCGGCGTGCGCTTGGCGGCGAAGGCAGCCACACCCTCGGCGTAATCCGCCGAGCGGCCCAGCTCGCCCTGGTAGTCGCGCTCGATGTCCAGCTGCTCGGCGAGCGAGCGCGCGAGCCCCTCGTAGATCGCCTGCTTGGTGCGCGCCAGGCCCCGGGTCGGCGCGCTGGCGAAGTGGCGCGCCAGGTCCGCGACCACGCCGGGAAACTCCGCGTCCTCGACGCAGCGCCAGATGAGACCCCAGTCGGCCGCCTGCTGCGCGGCGAGCTTGTCGCCGAGGAAGGCCAGCCCGAGTGCGCGCGCCGTGCCGACCAGGCGCGGCAGGAACCACGTGCCGCCGCAATCGGGCACCAGGCCGAGTCTGGCGAAGGCCTGCACGAACACCGCCGAGCGCGCCGCGATCACCAGGTCGCAGGCGAGCGCGAGGTTGGCGCCCGCACCGGCCGCCACGCCGTTGACCGCCGCGATCACCGGCAGCGGCAGCGCGCGCAGCGCGAGCACCAGCGGCTTGTAGTGCTTCTCGATCGACTCGGCCAGGTCCGGCGCCGCCGCCCCCGGCGCCACCGCGCGATCGTTCAGGTCCTGGCCGGCGCAGAAGCCGCGGCCGGCGCCGGTGAGCACCAGCACGCGCGCCGGCGAGCGCGCCAGGCTCGCGAGCGCAGCGCGCACCTCGGCGTGCATCTCGGTGTTGAAGCTGTTGAGGCGCTCGGGGCGGTTGAGCGTCAGGCGCGCGATGCCGCCCTCGACCTCGAAGAGTATGTTCTGGTAGCTCACGGTTCGCTCCTGGAGCACCTTCAGCGCTCGTCGTAGTCCAGCTCCAGCGGTCCCCGCTGGACGTGGCTCTGGCAGGCGAGCACGTAGCCCTGCTCGAGCTCCCAGTCCTCGAGCGCGTAGTTCTGCGCCATGCTCACCGTACCGCGCACCACCTTGGTGCGGCAGGTCGAGCACACCCCGGCACGGCACGAGAAGGGCAGCTCGATGCCGGCGCGCGCCGCGCCATCGAGCACCGTCTCGCTCTCGAGCTTCATGGTGAAGCTGCGTCGCCGCCCATCCATGAGGACGCTCACCTCCACCTCGCCGCTCGCGGGCAGGCTCGCCGCGGCGGCCGCCTCGGGCCCTGCCGGCGCCTGCGGCGCGCCCGTGCCCTCGAGGGTGAAGTGCTCGGCGTGGATGCGCGCGGGATCGACGTGCAGCTCCTGCAGCACCGCGCCCAGGCTCGCGATCATGTCCCCGGGTCCGCACAGGAAGTACTCGCGCACCGCGGAGGGATCGAAGAGCCGCGCGGCAAACGCGCGCAGGTGCTGCGCGTCCAGGCGGCCGTTGTAGAGCTCGACCTCCTGGGGCTCGCGGCTCATGAGGAAATGCACTGCCAGGCGTGCAAGGTAGCGGTCCTTGAGCGCGAGCAGCTCCTCCAGGCACATGGTGCGCGCGGTGCCGGTGTTGCCGTAGAAGAGCAGCACCTGCTGGGCGCCGCCCTCGAGCAGGGCGCGGACCACGGAGATGACCGGCGTGATGCCGCAGCCGGCCGCGCACGCCACGTAGGTACCTCCGGCCGGATCACTGCGCGGCGTGAAGCTGCCGTTGGGTGGCAGCACCTCGAGACAGTCCCCGGCGCGCACTGCCTCGGCCAGGTGGCGTGACATGCGCCCGTGAGCGTGCACGCGCGGCACAATGCGCAGCGGCACCGCACCCGGGGCGCTCACGAGCGAGTAAGTGCGCCGCAGCTCCTCGCCCTCCAGCTCCGCGCGCACCACCACGTGCTGTCCGGGGCTGCCGCGGTACTGCGCCGCGAGCTGCGCCGGCACCTCGAGCGCGATCTCGATCGCGTCCTCCGCGTCCGGGGTGACCGTGACTACCTTCAGCGAGTTGAACTTCAGCATCTTCAGAGGCACTTGAAGTAGTCGAAGGGCTCGCCACAGTTGCGGCAGCGGTAGTGGGCCTTGCACGGCGTCGAGCCGAACTCGCTCACCCGCTCGGTCGACGCGCTCGCGCAGCGCGGACAGCGTACCTGCGGGCTCTGCCACAGCGCCCGCACGCTCGTCACCGGCTCCTCGGGCGGCGCAATCCCGAAGGCGCGCAGCTTGGCGCGCCCCGCCGCACTCAACCACGCGCTGCTCCAGGGCGGGGACAGCACCTCCTCGAGGCGCGCATCCGCAAAGCCGTGCGCGGCCAGCGCCGCACGCACCTGGCCGCGGATGATCTCGGTGGCCGGGCAGCCCGAGTAGGTGGGCGTGAGACCGACGCACAGCCCCGCCTCGGTGGCGCGCACGTAGCGCACGATGCCGAGGTCCACGATGCTCAGCACCGGGATCTCCGGGTCGGGCAGCTCGTTGAGCACGGCCCAGGCCTGTGCCTCACGCGCCGCCGCCGAGGGGTTTGCCGAGGCTGCCGGCGCGTCGCTCACCAGCGGGCTCCCGGGAAAGTGCGCGGCAGGTGCTGCATCTCGGCGAGCAGGTGCCCGAGATGCTCGCTGTGCACGCCGCGCTTGCCGTACCAGGGGTGCGGCGCGGCGGGCGGGCGCGCGAGCGTCGCCGCGCGCAGCTCCTCATCGACCTGCGCCGACCAGGCCGGCTGCAGCTGCGCCAGCGAGGGTGCGATGCCGGCGCGACAGACCACCTCGTCGACCTCATCCGCGGCAAAGAGCTCGGGCGTGAAGCGCCACAGCGAATCCAGCGCCTGCTGCATGCGCTCGTGGCTCTGCGGGGTGCCATCGCCGAGGCGCACCAGCCAGCCGCTGCTGAAGCGGTGGTGGTAGCGGGTCTCCTTCAGCGCCTTGGCCGCGATCGCCGCCAGGCGCGCGTCAGAGCTTGCGCTCAGGCCCGCATACAGCTGCAACTGCCAGGTATCGATGAGCCACTGGCGCACGATGGTGTGGCCGAAGTCCCCGTTCGGCTGCTCGGCCAGCGTCAGATTCAGGAACTCGGGGGCATCGCGCAGGAAGGCGAGCGCGTCCTCGTCGCGTCCCCGGCCCTCGAGCTCGCCCGCGTAGGTGAGCAGCAGCCGCGCCTGGCCGATCAGGTCGAGCGCGAGATTCGCAAGCCCGAGGTCCTCCTCGAGCTGCGGCGCATGACCGACCCACTCGCCCAGGCGCTGGCCGAGCACGAGGCTGGTATCGGCAAGGCGCAGCACGTAGCGCAGCTGCGCCGCGCGCAAGGCATCGCCTGGCTCCGGCGCGCTCACAGGTTCTTCACCTCATCGGGAATATCGTAGAAGGTCGGGTGGCGGTACACCTTGTCGCGCGCCGGCTCGAAGAGTGCCTCGGCCTCGCCCGGGTCGGAGGCGGTGATCTGAGCCGAGGGCACCACCCAGATGCTCACGCCCTCGAGGCGTCGCGTGTACACATCGCGCGCGTGCTCGACCGCCATGCGCGCATCGGCCGCGTGCACGCTGCCGACGTGCCGGTGCTCAAGCCCCGAGCGCGAGCGGATGAAGACCTCGAACAGCGGCCACTCATGGCTCATGGTGCTCTCCACTTACGTTCAGGCCGCGGCGGCGGCGCTGCGCCCGGCGAGCTTGGCCGCGTGCGCGGCGGCGGCCTCGCGCACCCAGGCGCCCTCGGCGTGCGCCGCGCGGCGGGCCGCGAGGCGCTCGCGGTTGCAGGGACCATGGCCCTTGAGTACCGCGTGGAACTCGCTCCAGTCGATCGGCCCGGACTCGAAGTGCCCGGTCGCCTCGTTCCAGCGCAAGGCGGCATCGGGCACTGCGAGGCCGAGGAACTGCGCCTGCGGCACGGTGACGTCGATGAACTTCTGCCGCAATTCATCGTTGCTGAAGCGCTTGATCTTCCAGCGCATCGACTGCGCGGTGTGCTTGGAGTCATGGTCGCTCGGGCCGAACATCATAAGCGAGGGCCACCACCAGCGGTTGAGCGCATCCTGCGCCATGGCGCGCTGCGCCTCGCTGCCGCGTGCGAGCGTCAGCATGATCTCGAACCCCTGACGTTGATGGAAGCTCTCCTCCTTGCAGATGCGCACCATGGCGCGCGCATACGGGCCGTAGGAGCAGCGGCACAGCGGGATCTGGTTCATGATCGCCGCGCCATCCACCAGCCAGCCGATGGCGCCGATGTCGGCCCAGGTGAGGGTCGGATAGTTGAAGATGCTGGAGTACTTGGCGCTGCCGGCCAGCAGCTGCTCGACCAGCTCCCCGCGCGCGACCCCGAGGGTCTCGGCGGCGCTGTACAGGTACATGCCGTGGCCGCCCTCATCCTGCACCTTGGCGATCAGCACCGCCTTGCGCCGCAGCGAGGGAGCGCGCGTGATCCAGTTGCCCTCGGGCAGCATGCCGACGACCTCCGAGTGCGCGTGCTGGGAGATCTGGCGCACCAGCGTCTGGCGGTAGGCCTCGGGCATCCAGTCCTTGGGCTCGATCTTCTCCTCGGCATCGACGCGCGCCTGGAAGTGCGCCGCGGGCGCGCCCGGCTCGGCCGCACTCGCCGGCGCCGGTCCCGGTGCCTGATCCAGTCCCTGCGTATACATGGCCGAGGACTCCCGCAATGCGCAAAAACGTGACACAAGATTAGCACAGTGAGATCAATTTCTGTGTCACACTTTTTGCCCCATGCCGGTGCCCTCCCCCTCGCCCGCCCCGTTCCGGGCTTTGCTGCGCGCCTTCCGCGCCCAGCGGCCCCTGCGCGGCGGCTCGCTCCTGGTGACGATCTTCGGCGATGCCATCGCCCCGCGCGGTGGCGCCGTGACGCTCGGCAGCCTCATCCGCCTGGCGGCCCCCTTCGGCCTCACGGAGCGCCTGGTGCGCACCTCGGTGGCCCGCCTGGCGCGCGAGGGGTGGCTCGCCACGCGGCGCGCCGGCCGCCGCAGCGAGTACCGCCTGAGCCGGCGCGGCGCGCAGCGCTTCGCGGAAGCCACCCGGCGCATCTACGGCGGCCAGCCGCCCTGGGACGGGCACTGGACGCTGCTGCTGCTCGCCAATGGACGCCGCCCGCACGCGGTGCGCGCGATGCTGCGCTGGCTCGGCTACGGGCAGCTGGCCGCGGGGGTATACGCCCACCCCGGCGTGGGCGAAGCGCACTCGCCAGCGCTGCGGGGGTTGCCGGGACTGGGGGGTGCGCTGCTTCTGCGCAGCCGTGCGCAGGGCGGCACCGCCGAGCGCCAGCTGGTGCGGCGCGGCTGGGACCTGCAGCAGCTTGCGCGCGGCTACCGGCGCTTCCTGCGCAGCTTCGCCGCGCTCGAGCCGCACGTGCGCAGCGCCCGCCTCACGCCCGAGGAGGCCTTCCTGGTACGCACGCTGCTGATCCACGAGTACCGCAAGATTCACCTGCAGGATCCGCTGCTACCGCGCTCGCTGCTGCCACGTGCGTGGGTGGGATCGCAGGCCTACGAGCTCACGCGCCGCATCTACCGCGCGGTGTTCGCGCGCGCCGAGGCACACCTCTCGCGGCACGCCCATCGACTGCACTCGAAGCTGCCGGCGGCGAGCCGCAGCGCCCGGGCGCGCTTCCGGGCGCGCTAGCCTTCAGCGCGGGCGGGTATCCAGGACGCGCTTGGCCTTGCCGGCCGAGCGCTCGAGCGTGCCCGGGGATTCCACCACTACGCGCGCGCTGATGCCGATGCGGCCCTTGATGCTGCCCTCGAGCGCGCCCTGCAATTGCGTGCGGCCGGCGGCATCGCCGGCGTGCGCGGCGTGGCACTCCACCCGCACCAGCAGCTGGTCGAGGTGACCGGCGCGGCTCACCTCGAGCAGGTAGTGCGGTGCGAGCCCTGGGAGCCGCACCACCAGCTCCTCGATCTGGCTCGGGAACACGTTCACGCCGCGGATGATCAGCATGTCGTCCGAGCGCCCGGTAATCTTCGCCATGCGGCGCATGCTGCGCGCCGTCGGCGGCAGGAGCGCGGTGAGGTCGCGCGTGCGGTAGCGGATGAGCGGCAGTGCCTCCTTGGTGAGCGTGGTGAACACCAGCTCGCCGGGGCTACCGTCGGGAAGCGGGGCACCGCTTGAGGGGTCGATGATCTCGGGCAGGAAATGGTCCTCCCAGATCACCGGTCCGTCCTTGCTCTCGAGGCACTCGCTCGCCACGCCCGGCCCCATCACCTCGGAGAGGCCGTAGATGTCCAGCGCATCGATCGCGAAGCGCGTCTCGATCTCGGTGCGCAGCGCCTGCGTCCAGGGCTCGGCGCCGAAGATGCCGACGCGCAGCGAGGTCGCGCGCGGATCCACGCCCTGCGCGGCGAACTCCTCGGCGATCGCCAGCATGTACGAGGGCGTCACCATGATGATGTCGGGGCGCAGATCGCTGATCAGCTGCACCTGGCGCTGCGTCTGGCCGCCGGAGACCGGCACCACGGTGCACCCGAGGCGCTCGGCGCCGTAGTGCGCTCCGAGCCCGCCGGTGAAGAGGCCGTAGCCGTAGGCGATGTGCACCAGGTCCCCGGGCCGGCCGCCGGCGGCGCGGATCGAGCGCGCCACCAGGCCCGCCCAGGTATCCAGGTCATTGCGCGTATAGGCGACGACGGTGGGGCGGCCGGTGGTGCCACTCGAGGCATGCACGCGCAGCACCTGCGTGCGCGGCACCGCCAGCATGCCGAACGGATAGTGCTCGCGCAGGTCATCCTTGCTGGTGAAGGGGAAGTGCCGCAGGTCCTCGAGCTCGCGCAGATCCGCGGGGTGCACGCCGGCGCGCTGGAATTTCAGCCGGTAGGCGCCGACGTGCTCGTAGGCGTGCCGCAGCGCGTGCTTGAGGCGCTGAAGCTGCAGCGCGCGCAGCTCATCACGGCTGGCGCGCTCAATCGGCTCGAGGATCGCGGGATCGGGTGCGGACATCGCACCATCATCCCATCAGCTGCCCCAGCCTGTCAGCGTGTCGACGAAGGTCTGCATGAAGCGGTTGGCCTGGTGGCCGTCCATCACGCGGTGATCGAGCGTGAGGGTGACGTAGCAGCGCGGCCGCGCCACGATTTGTACAGCCGTGCCCTCGCCGAGTACCACCGCGCGCTGCTCGAGCTTGCCGATGCCGAGGATCGCCGCCTGTGGCTGGTTGATGATGATCGGCGCTGCCAGCAGGCTGCCGCTGACGCCGTGGTTGGAGATGGTGAAGGTACCGCCGCGCACGTCGGCCGGCGTGAGCTTGCCCTCGCGGGCGCGCCGCACCAGCTCCTCGAGGCCGCGCGCGGTCTCGATGAGGTCACGCGCCTGCGCATCGCGCAGCACCGGCACGACGAGCCCCGTGCCCTCGACCGCCGTGGCGATCCCCACGTGGATGGGTTCGTACAGCTCCAGGGCCTCCTCGGTCCAGCGGCTGTTGGCCTCGGGCACGGCGCGGATCGCGGCGACCGTGGCCTGCACGAAGTAGGCGGTGAGCGTGAGCGCCACGCCCGCCTGCGCGGCCGCTGCCTTGCGGCGCGCGCGGTCGGCGAGCACCGCGGCCAGATCCGCCTCGAACACGGTGGTGACGTGCGGGGCGCTGTGCAGCAGGCTCTGCACCATGTGCTCGGCGATGCGCCGCCGCACCGCCGTGTGCGGCACGCGGCGCACGCCATTCGCGGCCGGCGCCGGAGGCGGGGGCGCTGGCAGGCCCGCGGCAGGCGCGGGCCGCGCCCCCGCGGCCGCGGCCTGCAGCACGTCCTCCACCATGATGCGCCCGGCCGGGCCGCTGCCACGCACCTGCGTGCTCTGCAGGCCATGCTCGCGCAGCAGGCGGCGCACCGCAGGACTCAGCTGCCCGCCGGCCGGCGCCGCGGGCGTGGGTGGCGGCGCGGCGGGCGCCGGGACCTGCGCGGCGGGCGCCGGGACGCGCTCGGCCGCGGCACTCGTGATGCGCCCCAGGAGCTCCCCGGGGGCGATCTCGTCCTGCTCGTGCTTGAGGATCTCGCTGAGCACGCCGCTCCCGGGCGCTGCAACCTCCACGGTGACCTTGTCGGTCTCGATCTCGATCAGCGGCTCGTTCTCGCTCACCGCCTCGCCCGGTTGCTTCAGCCAGCGCAGCAGCTGCGAGCGCGTACCCTCGGTCTGCTCGGCCGGGGCGCGTACCTCGAGGGTCGTGGGGGCGGAACTCACAGGCTCGCCAGGTGCTGCAGGCGCTGCGTGATGAGCGCCACGCTCGGCACGGCGGCCTCGAGCAGCACCGGACTGTGCGGGCTGGGAATATCGGGCATGGCGAGTCGCTCCACCGGCGCCTCCAGGCTGTAGAAGCACTCCTGCGCCAGGCAGGCGGCGATCTCGGCGCCGAAGCCGGCGGTGAGATTGTCCTCGTGCACGATCAGGCAGCGGCGCGTCTTGTGCACCGAGGCCAGCACCGCGGTGCGGTCCCACGGCGAGAGGGTGCGCAGGTCGAGCAGCTCGGCGTCCACGTGCGATTGTGCCGCCGCGAGCTCGCAGCGCTCAACCATGGCGCCCCAGCTGACCAGGGTGATCTCACTCCCCGCTCGCACCAGGCTCGCAACCCCGAAGGGCACCGCGTAGGCATCGCCGGGGTAGGGGCGGCGCGCCCAGGCACCGTCGAGCATGGCGCGATGCTCGAAGAAGATCACCGGATCGTTGCCGCGCAGCGCCTGGCGCAGCAGCCCCACCGCGTCCTGTGCGTTGGAGGGCACGGCCACCTGCCAGCCCACCCCGTGCACCCAGGCCACCTCGTTGGTCTGGCTGTGCCAGGGATCACCGCACTTGAAGAAGCCGCCCGGCATGCGCACCACCACCGGTGCGCCGAAGCGATTGCGGGTGCGCCAGCGCAGCGTCCCGAGGTCGTTCAGCTGCTCGGCGGCCGGATCGGCGTACTTGCGGAACTGGATCTCGGCCACCGGCATGAGGCCTGCGAGCGCCATGCCCACGGCGCGCCCGATGATGCCCTCCTCGGAGAGGCTGGTATCGAACACGCGCGCGGCGCCGTACTTGTCCTGCAGCCCGAGGGTCGCCCCGTGCACGCCGCCCTTCGGCCCCACGTCCTCGCCGAACACCAGCAGCCGCGGGTTTGCGGCCAGCTCGACATCGAGCGTGCGCCGGATCGCCGTCAGCATGTTGATGCGGCTGCCCTGCGGGTGCGCCACGGCCTGCGTGGCCGGCGGCGCGAGTCCCTCCGGGCCGAGGCCGCCCTGCGCCTGCAACTGGCCCGGCTCGCTGAAGGTGAAGCGCGTGAGCTCCTGCGCCGCGGGCGCAGGCCGCGCGAGCGCGCGCGCGATGGCCGCCTCGACCGCCTCGCGCGCGGCGTGGCCGATCTGCAGCCACTCCTGCCGCGGCAGCTCCCGCGGCACCAGGAAATCCTCGAGCCGCGCGAGCGGGTCGCGGGCGCGCTCGTTGCGCAGCGTCTCGGCGGACTTGTAGGCCTGCGTGTCCTGGCCGGAGTGCCCGGAGAGCCGCGGCACCGTGAGGCGCAGCAGCAGCGGCGCGCGCGTCTCGCGCACGCTCGCGACGGCCTGCTGCGTGAGCTCGGCAGCGGCGCACGGGTCACAGCCGTCGCCCTCGAGGATCGTGAGCCCGGAGAAGGCGGCGAGGTTGCGCGCGATGTTGCCGCCCGGTGTCTGCAGCTGCGCCGGCACGGAAATGCCGTAGCCGTTGTCCTCGACGTAGAACAGCAGCGGCAGCTTCAGTGTCGTGGCGATGTTCAGCGCCGCCCAGAAGCCGTTGGTGGCGGTCGAGGCATCCCCGCCGAGCACGACCGCGATGCTGCGCGCGTAGGCCGCGTCCTCGAGCACTTCGTGTCGATAACGGATCGCCTGCGCCCACCCCGCGGCCGGGGTGTACTGCGCACCGACGCCACCGCAGGCCGGCAGCACGGTGACGCCGCCGGCGCCAGGACGGTTGAACACCACGCCGATATCGCGGCCGCCGCTGAAGCCGCCGCTGCGCGCGAGCGGGCCGGCCGCCGCATCCTCCAGGTCAATGCCGACGCTGAGCATGAACGGGCGCGAGCGGTAGTACACCGTGGCCGCATCGTGGGCATCGGTCAGGCAGCGGCCGAGCAGGATCTGCGCCAGGTCGTGACCGCGGGCGGAGAACTGGTACAGCACCTTGCGCTGCGGCACGAGGCGCGTCTCCTCGATCTCATCCAGCGCCCGCGAGGCCTGCAGCAGCCAGGCCACGCGCTGCCAGTCGATGCTCGCTGGGGCCGCCTTCGCGGCGGGGGTGGGGAGCGCGGCGGCTTGGGCGGGCATGGGGTTCTCGCGGAGCGATGGCGCTGGCAGTTTATTCCCCGTGCAGGGCAATTTCCTTGCCTCTGTTGCCACGAATAGGCGGCTCTTGGCAATATTATTGCGTGATGGCAGCCCCATGAAGCCCGTGGCCGCACCGCTCGACCGCCTCGACCGCCGCATCCTCGAGGAGCTGCAGCGCGATGCGCGCATCAGCAATCAGGAGCTCGCCAAGCGCGTGGGTCTCTCGCCCGCACCCTGCTGGCGGCGGCTGCGGCGCCTGGAGGCCGGCGGCTTCATCGAGGGTTACGCGACGCTGCTGCGCGCCGCGGCGGTGGGGCTGCCGGTGCTCGCCTACGCGCTGGTGTCACTGGAGAACCACCACCCCGAGTCGGTGCGGCAGTTCGACCAGTGCGTCAAGGAGCGCCCCGAGGTGCTCGAGTGCCACTCGGTCTCCGGCAGCAATGACTACCTGCTGCGCATCGTGGCCGCGAGCATGGAAGCGTACGAGCACTTCCTCTCCACGCAGCTGCTGCAGCTGGCCGCGGTGCGCTCAGTCAACACGAGCTTCGTGCTGCGCACCAAGAAGTACACCACGCGGCTGCCCGTCCTGTGAGCTGATGTGCTGGCACTCGCAGCTCGCGGTGTCGGCGCCGGCGAACCAGAAGGCTGAGGCCGGCAGGCGCACGTCCGCGCGCGCCCAGGCGCGCTGCTCCTGCTGCTCGATGCGCGCCGCGGCGGCGCTCTTGTGCTGCGCGCGCAGCGCGCGCGCCAGCCCGTGCAGCGCCCAGCCATTCGCCGGGTTCAGCTTCAGGTCCTGCCGGTATACCTGCTCCGCGCGCGCCGCCTCGCCATTGAGGAGCAGCTGCGCCCCGAGCAGGTGGCGTACCGGGAAGAACCAGTCGGCCGGCTCGTTGTAGACGAGCCGGTCCTCGGCGCTGACCGCCTGCTCGAGCAGGCGGACGGCATCGTCCTTACGGCCCTCGGTCGCCGCGATGCGCGCCTCCACCACCGCCTCGCACACGCCGATGAGCTCGGTCAGCACGTTGAACCCGCCCAGGACCTCCGGCGTCAGCTGCGCGCGCAGGGTGCGCAGCTCGCTG
>Ga0335079_10005283_pt1 | contig 14791 bp, 12 predicted proteins | sample Lox_Sample_33_FD_206719 | JGI IMG/M metagenome (GOLD analysis project Ga0335079, IMG submission 206719) | Soil microbial communities from Loxahatchee National Wildlife Refuge, Florida, United States - Lox_Sample_3.3 | ecosystem: Environmental > Terrestrial > Soil > Wetlands | place: USA...
TTCATAGCGCCCTCTCCTGCACCTCATGCCATGCTTCGCTTGACGGGAAGGATCTGCCGCACGACCCCGGCGTCGCTCCCGTGCAATGCGGCTCCTGTCATAGCGACGAGCAGAAACAGCACGCCGCCTCTCTTCACGGAAAAGCGGTCGCTCGTGGCGACACACTCGCCCCCCATTGTGTGGACTGCCACGGAAACCATGAGATCCTCCCGGTTAAGGACAAGCGCTCTGCCGTCGCCCCTTTGAATATTCCTTTCGTCTGCGGCCGCTGCCATCGCGAAGGAACCCCGGTACAGATGAATCGCAATATTGACCAGCACAACATTCTCGAAAATTACTCGGAGAGCATCCACGGCGAGGCTGTTCTCAAGAAAGGGTTGATCGTTGCGGCCACCTGTGTTTCGTGCCATACGCCGCACAGCATCCTGCCGCACACCGATCCAAATTCTTCCATCAACCGGCGCAACATCGCGGCCACCTGCACCAAGTGTCATGCCGAGATCGAACAGGTGCATCGCAAGACCATCCGCGGCGAGCTCTGGCAAAAGGAGGCCAACGTCCTCCCGGCCTGCCCCGATTGCCACCAGCCACATAAAGTCCGCAACGTTTTCTACTCCCAGGGCATGGCCGACGCCGATTGCATGCGCTGCCACGCCGACGAACGACTCCGGGCGTCTGATGGCCGCAGTATGTTCGTCCGGGCGTCTGAAGTTGCAAGCTCACGCCACGGCCAGAAAGGTGTCGCTTGTAGCCAGTGCCACTCTGAAGTCAACGTTTCTCATGTGCGCCCCTGCGAGACCATCACTCATCCCGTCGATTGCAGCAAGTGTCACGAGGATCAGGGCCAGCAGTACCAGCGCAGCCGCCACGGGCAACTTCAGGCTTCCGGCGACCACAATGCGCCCATTTGCAAGGACTGCCATGGCACGCACCACATTCTCGCAAAGCACGATCCCGAGTCCAAAACTTTTCCAACCAACGTTCCGGATCTCTGCGGCGGATGCCACCGCGAGGGCATGAAAGCCGCTCTCCGCTATACCGGGCCCCAACACGAAATTATTCGGAACTACACCGAGAGCATCCACGGCAAGGGCCTGATGAAAAGCGGCCTTACTGTGACCGCAACTTGCACCAACTGCCACACGGCGCACTTGATCCTGCCCCGCACCGATCCGGACTCGACCGTCAATCCTAGGAATGTTCCCGCGACCTGCGGCGCCTGCCACCACGGTATCCAGGAGCAGTTCGTCCAGAGCGTACACTCGGCTACCGTCACAAGGACTGACAAGGCCTTGCCGGTTTGCAGCGACTGCCATAGCGCGCACCAGATTCGCCGCACCGATGAAGCCGGTTTCAAGCTCGAAATCATGGATAAGTGCGGAAAATGCCACGCCGAAATTGCTCAGACTTATTTCGAGACCTACCATGGCAAAGTCTCGCGCCTCGGTTACACCGGTACCGCCAAGTGTTTTGACTGCCACGGCTCGCACGACATCCTGCCGGTCACCGATCCGCGTTCGCACCTCAGCCGTGCAAATGTGGTGGCCACTTGCCAGAAGTGCCACGCCAACGCAACACGCCGCTTCGCCGGCTATCTGACCCATGCCACCCACCACGATCCAAAAAAGTATCCTTTCCTGTTCTGGACGTTCTGGGGCATGACCACGCTCTTAGTCAGCACCTTTGTCTTTGGCGGCATCCACACACTCCTCTGGCTGCCGAAAGCACTCCAGATGCGCCGCGAACTGCGCGCCGAGGAAGCTCGCGAAAGCGCAGAAACCTCACCAACCGAAACCAATTCTGATCGCGAGGACAATCATGCTGGTTGATCTCGAATCCCGGCCCGCAGCGCACATTCCCTCGGCGCCACCGCGGGAAGTAACTCGCCCGGATCGCGAATTCGTTCGCTTCACGCGCTTGCAGCGCGCCTTGCACGCCTGCATGATCATCGCCTTTATCAGCCTGGCCACCACGGGCCTGACCCTCAAGTTCTCCTATACGCCTTGGGCGGTGCGCGTTTCGCGCTTTCTTGGTGGATTCCAGACCGCTGGCTTTATCCATCGTTCTGCCGCCGTCCTGATGTTTGGCGTTTTCTGCACACACCTCTACGACCTCGTGCGGCACAAGAAGCGCGAGGGCATCACCTGGTTCCAGCTCGTCTTCGGTCCCGACTCCATGATGTTCAATCGTGCCGACCTGCATCAGTTCCTGGCCACGATGAAGTGGTTCCTTGGGCGCGGCCCACGGCCGCAATACGGGCGCTGGACCTACTGGGAGAAGTTCGACTACTTCGCCGTGTTCTGGGGAATCGCCGTCATTGGGTCGACCGGGCTCACTCTTTGGTTTCCGGTCCTGTTCACGCGGCTGCTTCCCGGGCCTTTCATCAACGTCGCTACCATCATCCATAGCGACGAGGCTCTGCTCGCCACCGGCTTCATCTTTACCGTCCACTTTTTCAATACCCATTTGCGGCCGGAAAAGTTCCCCATGGACACGGTCGTCTTCACCGGTCACATGCCGCTGGCGGAACTGAAGCGCGACAAAGCTCTCGAGTACGAGGCGCTAGTCGCCAGCGGTCAACTCGATGCTCACATGGAAGAGCCCCAGCCCGAAGTAGTCGTGCGCACCATTCGCGGCTTCGCATGGATTGCACTCAGTATCGGCTTTTCCATCGTTATTTGGATCATCTATGCCATGCTGTTTGCCTACAAGTAGGAGGAATACGCAGGTGAATCGCGCGAAACCATCCGCCCTTTGGGGAATCGTTCTTTCTCTCCTCATGGCCCTTGCCATGATCATGATTGCGACCATGGGCGCGACGCCCGCCTTCGGGGCCGATCAGGATTGTCTCGCCTGTCATAGCGATCCCGGCATGAAGTCCGAGTCCGGTAAGAGCCTCCACATCGACCCCGCCAAGCACAAGAGCAGCGTGCACGGCGACCTCGGATGCTCCACCTGCCACGTGGGCGTCAAGGAATATCCGCATCCCAAGCCGATGAAGATGCCCGCCTGCTCTACCTGTCACGATCAGGAAACAGCGCAGGTTCCTCAAAGCGTGCATTCGATCCTGGGCAAGGAGGCCTGTGCCAGTTGCCATGGCAGGACCCATGAAGTACAGCGCGCTGAAAAGGTCGTTCCCGAGCAGTGCGCCACCTGCCACGATGATGCCGTCCATGGCTACGAGCAGGGTGTCCATGCGGTGGCCCGCAAGGACGGCGAAACCCAGGCCCCCACCTGCCTCTCCTGCCACGGTGGCCCGCACCAGATCGTCGCCGCCGACGATCCCAAGTCTCCGGTCCATCACAACAACATTCCCGCCACTTGCGGCACCTGCCACGGGCAGAAGTTCGTAATGGAGAAAGTGGGCCAGAGCACGCAGGAGTTTTTCTCCTACAAGGAAAGCGTTCACGGGCAAGCCGTCGCCAACGGATCCTCCAAGGCCGCCGTCTGCACCGATTGCCACGGCGTGCATGAAATCCGCCGCGCCAGCGACGATAAATCCTCAATTTTTAAATTCAACGTTCCGTTGACCTGCGCCAAGTGCCATGCCGCGGTCAAAACCGAGTTCATGCAGAGCATTCACGGCCAGGCCATTTCCAAGGGCAATTCGCTCGCCCCCGTTTGCACCGATTGCCACGGCATCCACTCCATCAAGTCTCATCTCGATCCCAATTCCTCGGTAGCCGCCAAGAATCTCGCCCGCACCACCTGCGCCCGGTGCCATGAAGGCGTTCGCCTCTCGCAGGAGTTCGGCGTCGAAGGTGGCCGCTCCAGCACTTATCTCGCCAGCTATCACGGGCTCGCTTCCGAGCTTGGGTCGAGCGTCGTCGCCAACTGCGCCAGTTGTCACGGCGTGCACAATATTCTGCCCTCGAGCGACCCGCGTTCCACCATTAACCGCGCGAACCTCGTGAAGACCTGCGGCCAGTGCCATCCAGGTGTTACGGAGAAATTCGTGGTCGGGAAAGTTCACGTGGATGCGCCGCTCTCCGCCGATATCGGCAGCATCGCTGTCCGCTGGATCCGCAAGTTCTATCTCAGCATGATCTTCGCTGTGATTGGCGGAATGGTCTTGCATAATCTCATCATTTGGCGTCGCAAGGCCCTCGATCGCCGCGACATGTACCCGCGCACCGTTACGCGCATGACCACCAGCCAGCGCTGGCAGCACATCGTGCTGCTTACGTCATTCATCACTCTCGTCATCACTGGCTTCGCTCTCAAATTTCCCGACTCCTTCCTCTCCATGATTCCGGGCATGGGCGAAAAGGCTCGCGGCATCATTCACCGCATTGCCGCCGTCGCCATGGTGGGCGCCAGCGTCTATCACCTCATCTATCTCATCCTTACCCGGGATGGCCGCCGCATGGTCAAGGACATGATGCCCGAACCCAAAGATGCCTTCGATGCGCTCGGCAATATGCGGCACTATCTCGGCCTCGGGGGCGAAAAGCCGGAGTTCAAACGCTTCACCTATGCTGAAAAAGCCGAATACTGGGCACTCGTCTGGGGCGTCATCGTCATGGCCGCGACCGGCACCGCGCTTTGGGCCAAGGTCTATATGGGGCACATCTTCCCGCGCTGGTGGCTTGATATCGCCACGTCCGTTCACCTTTACGAAGCCATCCTTGCCTCGCTCGCTATCGTCGTCTGGCATTTCTACCAGATCTTCGTTGACCCGGATGTTTATCCCATGAACTGGGCCTGGTGGGACGGCAAGGTCTCAGAGCATCACTATCGCGAAGAGCATGGCCTCGACACCGAAACGCTGCTGGCCGCCATCTCTTCCGAAGCAGGCTCCTCTAACGGCAACGGGCACGGCGATGCAGCCGCGAAAGAAAAATCGGAGCCTATCACTCAAGGATAGCTGGGCTGGTACTCAAGGATAGATCCAGGCTGCGGCCAAGGCTCCCGGCGGACAGAAGTCACAGCTCGTGGCGCCGATTTGATATATAAGCTAATGATCCAGATCTGAAAGCGGAGGTCTGTTTCCAATGTCCGATTCCACTTCCAATCCTTCCCCGAAAGCCACGGGCTTCGCCCGCGTTCGCGACTTGACGCGCAACCCGATCTCCATCATCGGACTCGCCGTTGCCGTAGTCGCCCTGGGCAACGTTCTCTTTCTATTTTTTATTGATCTCACTTCGCCCCACCCCAGCCCCTATGTCGGCATTCTTGCTTACATGGTTGCGCCCGCCTTCCTGATCGCAGGGCTCGGCCTGGTTCTTTTCGGCGCTTTCTACTACCGGCAAAGGCGCCTGACTTCAACCGGCGCGGCTTCGCATTTTCGTTTGGACTTCTCCGACCCCTCCCAACGCGGAGTGGCTGCGTTCTTCCTGGGCTTCGTCGTCATTTTCGTCGGCCTCAGCGTAGTTGGCAGCTACAAAGCATATAACTTCACCGACTCGGTCAGCTTCTGCGGGCAGCTTTGCCATTCCGTCATGGCCCCCGAGTTCACCGCCTATCAGCAATCTCCCCACGCGCGTGTCGCTTGCGTTGATTGCCACGTCGGGGCCGGCGCAACCTGGTATGTGAAATCCAAGCTCTCGGGCGCGCGCCAGGTCTTCAAGACCGCGCTCAATACGTTCCCACGGCCCATTCCAACGCCCGTCCACAACCTCCGCCCTGCCGCCGATACCTGCGAAACCTGCCATTGGCCGAAGAAGTTTTACGGCGCTCAGCTCAAGGTCTTTAATCACTTTGCCAGCGACGAACACAACACTCCTCGCCAGATTCGTCTTCTCATTTCTACGGGCGGCGGCGATCCCGCTACGGGCGAACCCGAAGGCATCCACTGGCACATGAACATTGCCAATGAGATCCATTACATCGCCACCGACGACGAGCGCCAGACCATTGCCTACGTTTCCGCCAAGGATCCCCAGGGCCGCGTCACCGAATACTTCAACAAGGACTCCAAGCTCACCAAGGCACAGGTCGCATCCATGCCCACGCGTCGCATGGATTGCATCGACTGCCACAACCGTCCCACGCACATCTACGTTCCGCCCGACGTCTCTGTCGACCGCTCGCTCGCCGCGCATCGTTATGACATCGCGCTCCCCTTCATCAAGCAGCAGGCCGTGGCCGCTCTCACCGGCAAATATGCAACCGCGGAGGAGGCTACGCAGGGCATCGCCAAGTCCATCGAAGGCTTCTACGAAACCAAGTATCCGGATCTCGCCAAGAACAACCAGCCCGAGATTCGCTCCGCCATCGAAGAAACCCAGCGCATCTACAACCTCACCATGTTCCCGGAAATGCATGTCGACTGGCGCACACATCCGAATAACATCGGACATCTCTATTCCAATGGCTGCTTCCGCTGCCACGACGGCAACCACGTAAGCGCGGAAGGCAAAGTGATCCCCAAGGAATGCAACGCGTGCCACACGGTCTTGAGCCAGAGTGAAAACAAGGTCGCGGTTGAGACCAATCCTCCGGGGCAATTCAAGCATCCGGTGGACCTCGGCGACCTTACTGCCGTCAACTGCAGCGATTGCCATACCGGCGGAGTCGGCCCGTAGGCAACTGAGTGCGGGCTGAAGGCTGCTTCCTGGATCTGGTGTGGGCCGATGTACCTGAGCCCCGGCTGTTCGTACTCGAACAGGCGATCGTGTGAGAGATTGCTAGCCGACGGGCTGGGTAAGGGAGGCCAGAAATTTCTCCCTGCGCCGCTCCAACCAGTTCATCCAATCGCGCAGGCCGTCGCCAGCCAGACAGGAAACCCTGACGACTTCCATCTCGGGATGAACGCGGCGGGCGTTGGCAAGCGCGAGATCGGCGTCGAAAGGTACGTAAGGCAGCAAGTCGGTCTTGGTAAGTACCATCAGCTCTGACTTGAAAAAGATGGAAGGGTATTTGAGCGGCTTGTCTTCGCCTTCTGTGACACTGAGCAGAACAATTTTCGCCGCTTCGCCAAGGTCGTAGCTTGAGGGACAAACCAGGTTGCCCACGTTTTCCACGATGAGCATGTCGAGCTGGGCGAGATCCCAGTCGGCAATATGCTTCTCGATCATGCGCGCGTCGAGGTGGCAAGTGCCGCCCGTGACGATCTGCTTGACCGGGAAGCCATAACGTTTGAGGCGGTTGGCATCGTTTTCGGTTTGCAGGTCGCCGGTGAGCACGGCGACGCGGCTCGCTTGCGGCAAAGCTCCCAAAGTTTTTTCGAGCAGCGTCGTTTTTCCGGAGCCGGGAGAGCTGACAAGATTCACGACCAGGACCCGGCGGGCGACGAAGCGCTCGCGCAATTCTGCGGCGACGCGCGCGTTTTCATTCAAAACTTTGCCTTCCATGGGGACACGGGTCATGGTCATTCTCCGTTAAACCTGCGGTTGCAGGCCCTGGTTCAGTTCACTGCTCCGTAATACCCTCTTCAACTGGCCCTGAGAATTCACTTTGCCTGTGGAACGTCCTCTTCAATCTCAAGATACTTGAACTCCAGTTCATCGCCGCTCAGGCGCTTCGTACTCAGGCTGCCGCAATTCGGACAAAGCAGCTCGAAGTTGCGAACGTCAAATTCATGCCGGCATTCGGTGCAGCGGCTGCGCGGCACAACATATTCTACGTCGATCGCCAGCCCGGCAAAATCGGTATCGAGCGTAAGTGCTTCAAAAGCGAAGCTCAGGGCATCGGGATCCACCCCTGCCAACTCGCCAATCCTCACTCCGACGCTTACCGCGCGGCTTCCCGGCCGGCGCTTCAGTTCCTGCGCCACGCCTTCGAGGATCGAATTGGCAATGCCCATTTCGTGCATAGAAGCAGGTCCTCGTTCGCTACTCGCTTTTTGCTATCGCAATTGCTCTTCGATTCCCCAGCCTTCTTGACTGGCGCCTCGGCGTTCTTTCCAGCCGTGCGATCAGCCCACGGCGAACGCGAAAAGCGGCTCTCAGCAAATACGGGGCAACTGATCGCCCGCCAGCATATCCACACAACGCGAAGTGCCGAGCGCGGTGCGAATGGTCACGATCGGCGATAGCGACTCAACGGCCGTTCCCACGATCTGCGCATTCTGGCCGAGTGGATCGGCTCGCATGACACGTAGCACAGCATCTGCCGCCTCCGGCCCGACAATCGCAATCAGCTTGCCCTCGTTGGCGACATACAGGGGATCGAGCCCCAGCATCTCGCAGGCGCCACGCACCTCCTCACGAATCGGGATCGCTGATTCCTCCAGCCGTATGCCAACATGCGAGAGTTCGGCGATTTCGTTCAGTGTGCTGGAAACGCCGCCGCGCGTTGGATCCCGCAGGCAACGAATTGCGTCTGCGGAGTGAAGTTTGCCCGCCTCGAGCATCGTCCCGACCAGACTGTGCAAAGCGGCACTGTCGCTTTCGACCGGACACTCGAACTCCAGTCCTTCGCGCTGCGCCAGAATCGCAATCCCATGCTCGGCGATCGAACCGCTCAGCAGAACCTTGTCGCCGGGTCGAACACGGTTCGCCGAAAGTTCCAGCCCCTGCGGAACCAGCCCGATTCCGGTTGTGTTGATAAACAGTTCGTCACCGCTTCCTTTTTCGACAACCTTGGTATCACCCGTAACGATCTCGACGCCGGCTTTTGCGGCAGCCGCGCTCAATGACTCCACTACGCGCCGCAGCACATCCATGGATAGCCCCTCTTCGATGATGAAGGCCACGCTCAGGAAGAGCGGCCGGGCTCCTCCCATTGCGAGATCGTTGATGGTGCCATGAACCGCCAGCGAACCGATGTCTCCGCCCGGGAAGAAAAGGGGCTTGACGACGAAAGAGTCTGTGGTGATCGCCAACCGCACGCCGCTGATGTCAACGATCGCCTGATCGTCAAGCCGCGCCAGAATAGGGTTATGAAAGGCAGGTAAAAACACGGAACGCATCAGGTCAGCGCTGAGCTTTCCGCCGCTGCCGTGACCGAGCACAATCGTGTCTTTTGCCGGACGGGGAGCAGGGCAGGTAAGTTGCATCAGCGAGTTGGGTTTGTCGGACATCGCTCGTCAGTCGTTCGGGGTCCTTTATCGGTTGCGGGCTTTCGGCTCTTCGGCTGCAGTTCCCTGTTCCAGTTCTCAGCTACAAGTTCTCGTTCTGACCTCACTATCGTTCGCGATTCCGTAGCTCAACTCAAGCCTATGAACCGGGAACTGAGCACTGTTTCTCGTGCCTTCGATAGTTGTAGTATGCCGCGCAAGCGCCTTCCGAGGAAACCATTGGCGCTCCCAGCGGGTTCTCGGGGGTGCAGCGCATGCCGAAAGCTGGACAATCGGTGGGCTTTTTCAGGCCCTGCAACACTTGTGCACTGATACATTCGGCTGGTTCCTCAACCTTGATCGACGATAACCCGAATAGCCGTGCTGCGTCATAGTCGCCGAATTCTTCTCGCAGGCGCAGTCCGCTCGCGGGAATGGGGCCGATGCCGCGCCACTTCTGGTCCGCCACCTCGAACACCAGTTGGATGATCCGCTGCGCCGGAAGATTGCCTTGATAGCTCACGGAGCGTACGTATTGATTTTCCACCCTGGCCTCGCCCTTTTCCAGTTGGCGAGCGAGCATGAGAACCGCCTCGAGCAGATCAATGGGCTCAAAGCCGCCAACAACGATAGGTATGCGGAAATCGCGCACCAGGCCTTGATACTCCTCATAGCCCATCACTGTGCAGACGTGCCCGGGCGCGATGAAGCCGTTCACGCGGCAGTCCGGTGAGGTCATCAGCCCCCGGATCGCCGGTGGCACGAGCACGTGCGAAACCAGCACCGAGAAGTTGTCAATTCCTTCCTGCTTCGCCTGCCATACTGCCATGGCATTGGCCGGCGCCGTTGTCTCGAAACCAATGGCCAGGAAGACGACTTTGCGGTCAGGATTCTGGCGCGCGATCTTCAGTGCCTCGGTCGGCGAATATACGATGCGCACGTCGCCGCCGCGTGCTTTAACGGTCAATAGATCGGTGCTGGAGCCCGGAACGCGCAACATGTCTCCATAAGAGACAAGGATGACATCCGGGCGCGCCGCTAGCTGCAGGGCCTGGTCGATGGTTTCCAGCGGAGTGACGCAGACCGGGCAGCCGGGCCCGTGGACCAGTTCCAGGCCGTCCGGCAGAAGCTCGTCGAGGCCGTAGCGCATGATCGTGTGGGTCTGCCCGCCGCAGATTTCCATCAGCACCCAGGGGCGGCGCACGGTTCGCGCAATCTCGTCAAGGAGCCGGCGGGCAATGCCCGCATCGCGGTATTCATCCAGAAATTTCACCCTGCAGCCTCGGAAGCGATCTGACGCCGAGTTTTAATCTAAGCCGGGGTGAACACCGACTCGGTGATGAATATCACAAGAATATGTGACCATTGAACCAGGCATGACTCTCCCATCCGAAGGCGGAGCATTGGACCGAATGGGGCCGGGGCAAAGCACTACGGACAAACAGCTTAGAGCTGGGAGGGCTTCAGCTCGAGACTTCGGGCAGCGACTCTGGCGCTGGAATTTCCTCTTCTAAAGCACCCATTGCGGCCAGCAACTGGTAGGTACGCTGCGCTTCCTGCTCGTCAATTTTGCTGATTGCAAACCCGACGTGAACCAGCACGTAGTCGCCGACAGAGGCCTCCGGGACAAAATCGAGCCGGACCTGGCGAACGGTGCCTCCGAACAACACGCGCGCGGTGCGCACGAGGCCCGAGTCGTCACTGGTCAGAATCTTTCCCGGGATGGCAAGACACACGTTGGCAGCTCCAGAAATGCTTGGCGCACCGTTCCAGCATGGCGCGGATGAGCTATTTATCGTTCATGGGCAAACGGCCGGCAGTGATCGAGATCACAATCGGGAGTGACTGCCGGCCGTTGGGGCAAATCAGGGGACGATGACCATTTTCCCGGGAATCTGGCCCGAGATGGAAAATGGGGAGTTGAGCACGGCGGTGGGCTGGCCGGTATTAGAATCGTAGGTATAGCCCGCGATGGCCTTTGATTCCTGGCTCCCAATGTAGAAATAGCTGCCGTTGGTGTCAACCAGCGCGAACTGGCCGCCCGCCGTCAGGCTGAAAGGCGACCCATTGGCAACCGTGAGTTGGCCGTTTTGGGAGTTAATCGTGAAACACCAAATGCTGTAGCTGGCTCCGGGAGTCGTGGCATAGAGAAACTGCGTGTTGGGCACAACAACGAGCGTGCTGGGACCGCTACCGATCGAAGGTGCGAACGGTGAACCGAGCTTGCTGAGGGAATGTAGACTTCCCACGCTGTCGATGCTGAACGCCGAAATGTTGCCAATCACGTTCGAGCCGGGATTTGAGGCGGAAGTGTTGGCGACGTAGAGGAACTGTCCGCTGCTGTCGATCGCCAGGGCGCTCGCTCCAGGTCCCGAGTAAAACGGAGAGCCTGAAACCGGACAGAGAATGACGGAACAGGCTGCGAGCGTGGGGTCAAAGGCAAATGCCGTGACCGTGCCTGTGCTGGGGTTGCTGACGTAAAGAAAGTTACCGGCGGAAGGCATCACCATCTGACTGGGCCCGTTGTTCGCAAAGAAGGGCGAGCCGGGAACCGCGGTGAGATCGCCAGTGGATGAATCCATGGAAAACACGGAAATATCGCCGGTCAGGCCGCTGTTGGTTACCAACAGGTACTGCCCCGAGGGATCGACGAGCAATTCATGCGGACCCGAGCCACCGTCCGATGTAGTGGTCAAAAGGGAGAGGGTTCCATCGCCGGCTATTTTGAAAGTGGAGACGTCGTTCGATTGGGAATTGGCAACATAAAGGAAGTTTTTCGAAGGGGAGAGAGCGATGCCAAAAGGAGTAGTGCCAACCCCGGCGGGAGTTGATCCTTCCGGGACAACCGCGCCTGTCGCCCCGTCGATATGCAACTTGAGAATCGAGCCGTTATTGGGCAGCGTCACATAGGCGGTGTTACCTGTCCCGGTAACCGGGAGTTTTCCGTTACCGCTGCAGGAGACAAACAGGGCCGCGAGGGAGAAAACGACTGCGAAAGCCAGCAGTGGGCGAAGGGATTTTCCCCAATGTGGTGAAACCGGAACCAGTGGGCTGCCCGCCCTGGGAACACTCATGCGCAAACTGCTCCTTCACGGTGTGAATCAGAATGTCGAGCGAAACTACTATCCTGCACGAGAACACGAGGATTCCGCAACTGGAGCGGCACTGGGTTGGCGGACCCGGGTTCAAGAAGTTGGATGCGGGGAGGGGCATGGCGAGATAGGTGTTGCACGCTACGCTGGTGTTGGAGAGTGGAACCATCTTCGAATTATCGAAACCACCGCAGAGTCGGCTCTTTGTGAAAGCATTTCGAGTGGGGAGAAACCCCTCGCTCTCGCCAGGTAGATCGTCACCGTTAACAACGAGATAGTGATCGCGAAGTTTGGCCAGGCATTGAGTGCCCACTGGCCGTGCCAACTCAGGTTTCCCGCATTCGAAAATGGTTTCAAGTACGGAATGGGCCACTGATATCCGTCCGGCCCGCGGCTTCCCAACAGGTCTTCCAAGAGATGCAGATGAAAACTCAGAAACACAAATCCGGTTGTCTTCCAGCGATGGTTTGCGAACAGCCACGATATAGCCGCCACAACGATCGCAAAAAGGAGCGTATGTAATGAATGATGAAACGAGGAAAACCAATCGGTCGGTTGCTGAGAGCGCCGGGTGAGGACATCGGAGACAACCCCAAGGCCGTCAACATCGGGCACGACTCCGGCCAGCGTGACGAGAGCGCGATCTCGCCGGTTTAGGGAAACGGAGTTTGCCAAGACCCACCCCGTCAGGAAATGTGTTACAGGGCTCACGCTCTCAGATCTCAACCAGCACGTCGTCGCCCTCGATCTTCACCGCGTAGACGTTCACCTTGGCCCCGGGTGCGTGCGCTTCGCCCGTCTTGGGATCCCAGGCCCAGCCGTGCCACGGACAAATAACTTTGCCCTGTTCGACGATGCCGGCACCGAGCGGGCCTCCCCGGTGGAGGCAGGTGTTTTCCATGGCATGGATTTGACCCTCCACGTTGGCGACGCAGATGAGCTTGCCGTTGCAGGAAAGTTCCTTGCATTCGTTAATGGCGGGAAGTTCGGATTGGGCAGCGAGTTTAGTGAACACAGCCTTCAGCTTTCAGCCGTCAAGCCATCTGGAAAACCAGGTCCGTGCTGATCGATTCCTCGATGCGTCCGGGATGAAAAAACAGAAGCGATTCCCTGATGCGCTCGGAATGACAAGAGTATATAGGAGCGGGTTGGTGGCATCGGCAACTTCGACGGGCGAGAACGCCCGCACTCTCCAGTCGTAGTTGAGGGAACTAAGAACTGACGGCTGAGCGCCGACTACTAGTTCATTTCGGCTGCAGGGTCTGGGCGACCATTACCTGGCGCTTGAAATTCTCCATCATGCTTTCGTCGAGGCGGACCTCGGTGGGCTTCTTGGCCAGTGTCATGGTGTCGATCTTGTCCTGCAGTTTGAGCAGCGAGTAGAACAGGTTCTCTGGGCGGGGCGGGCACCCGATGGTATATACATCAACCGGCACAATGCGATCCACACCCTGCAGCACGGCGTAGGTGTTGAATGGGCCGCCCACCGACGAGCAGGCGCCCATCGAGATGACCCACTTGGGTTCGGGCATCTGGTCGTAGATTCGCTTGACGATCGGCGCCATCTTGAGCGTGACGGTGCCGGAGACGATCATCAGATCGGATTGGCGGGGGCTGGGGCGGAAGACCTCCGAACCAAAGCGCGCGATGTCGAAGCGCGCGGTGGAAGATGCGATCATCTCGATGGCACAACAGGCCAGACCAAACGTCATCGGCCAGAGCGCCGATTTGCGTGCCCAGTTAAAGACATAATCGACCGTCGAGATCATGAAGTTCTTTTCGAATTTGTTCTGCAACCAGCTCATGGGGCCTCTTCCATCACAGAATAACCAAAACATCATACGCCCAGTGGTGATGAAGGTCACAGGGGTACGCCCAGTTCGCGGTTCCCGGCTGCTTGACCAGGTTCTCAGCACGGGCCAGGTCCCAGGTTTCCCGGCTGCAAACCGCGACTTCCAGGTCCACCGGTCTGGGCGAGCAGCTAAAGGCTAACGGCCCGTTCCTGCTCACCCTATGCCCCTATCTCCGTCTAACTGGCGACGGAGGCAACATGACAAACCAAGGTGGAATTTCCAGTTCGCGCGCAATGCGATTGACGGCGCTGGCGGCTCTGGTTCTGATGGCCGCGGCGGCGTTCGCGTGGCCGGAAGATGAAAAAGGCAGCTATATCGAGGAATTTCACAAGGTTTACCCCCTTTCGGCGCAGGGCCACGTTGAACTCGACAACATCAACGGGCCGGTGCACATCGCCGCCTGGGACCGTCCGGAAGTAAAGGTGGACGCCGTGAAAAGCGCTTGGAGCAAGGAGCGGCTGGATGAGGCGCGCATTCAAGTGGACGCGACGGCGGATCGGGTTTCCATCCGCACAGAATACCCGAGTCACGACCGCACTTTCAGTTATGGCGATCACAGGGAACATAACAATCCCGCCCGCGTGGAGTACACGCTCACCGTGCCGAGACAGGCAAACCTCGACGCGATCAAACTGGTGAACGGGCGCCTCGACATCCAGGGGGTGAGCGGCGAGATTCGCGCCTCATCCGTGAATGGGCGGCTGGAAGTACGGGACATCCAGGCACGCGCCCATCTGAGTTCGGTGAATGGCGAGCTCGACGTGAGAGTGGACCAGTTGCCGGCGTCGGGGATGAAGCTCTCGTCTGTGAACGGACGCCTGCATGTAGTCCTGCCTTCCGACACGAACGCACAACTGGAGGCAAGCACGGTTTCCGGACACATTTCGAACGAATTTGGATTGCAC
>Ga0335079_10005285_pt1 | contig 14788 bp, 13 predicted proteins | sample Lox_Sample_33_FD_206719 | JGI IMG/M metagenome (GOLD analysis project Ga0335079, IMG submission 206719) | Soil microbial communities from Loxahatchee National Wildlife Refuge, Florida, United States - Lox_Sample_3.3 | ecosystem: Environmental > Terrestrial > Soil > Wetlands | place: USA...
CAGAGCTCAATCATTCGCGCCGCTTCTGGGCGTTGGTGGAAGTGCTTCTGCCCGGCCATGCCGACGTTCGCCGGGAACTCGACGCGCTCACTCCCCTCCTCGCCTGACAGGACTCGCGGCGCCGCAGCTCGCTAGGTTGCCGGGAGGGTCTCGAAGCCGATGGCGGCGCTGCCCTGCAGCTGCAGCAGCCGGGTCAGCGCGGCCGTCAGCTCCTCGCCGCTGCGCGAGTCGCGCCACGCCGCGCCATCGCTGCGGAAGTGATGGCCACCCGACCGCGCGGCCACCCACAGCTCCCGGTTGGGCAGATGCCGGTTCACGATGAGGCGGCTGGCGTCAGGGCATTCGATGGTGAGCACGCCGTCGTTCTCCGACCAGTCGAGCTCCTCGCCGCTCTCGTCGAGCGCGCGGCCGATTGCCTCGAGAACGCGCTCGGTCAGTGCAATGAACTCGGATTCGGTCATGCCGGGTGCGCTGCGCGAGCGTGATAGACTTTGCCGAATCGGTCTCTTCTCGATCTGCAGCGATGGTACGCCGTTCTCTCACCGCTTTCATCGTCTGCGCGAGCCTGTTCTCGACGACGGCTTGCGGTATCAAGGGACCGCTCAAGCCGCCGGCGGGCACCGCGCCTCCGCCCTTGACCGGCGCGCCGCCGGGAGTGATTCCGCCTTCGACAGCCGACTCTTCGCTCGTGCCCGGGAGCGCCGCGACATCCGAGGCAGGGAAGGAAAAATAGGACTGATGCTCGCGTCGGGACGCGACGGCGTTCTTCGCGTCGAGGATGTTTCGCTCGCCGACATCGCGGCGCGCTACGGCACGCCCTGTTATGTGTACTCGCGGTCAGCGCTCGAGGGGGCTTTCGGCGAATTCGACACGGCGTTCGCGGGGATGCGGCACCTCACCTGCTACGCCCTGAAGGCCAACGCAAACCTGGCCGTGCTCGACGTGTTCGCGCGTCTGGGCAGTGGCTTCGACGTCGTGTCCGGCGGCGAGCTCGCGCGCGCGATCGCCGCCGGCGGCAAGGCGGAGCGAATCGTCTTCTCCGGCGTCGGCAAGACCGAGGAGGAGCTTCGCCAGGGCCTCGAGCTCGGCATCCTGTGCTTCAACGTCGAGTCGGCAAGCGAGCTTGAGCACGTCGACCGGATCGCCGGCCAGATGGGCAGGACGGCGCCGATCAGCCTCCGCGTGAATCCCGACGTCGATCCGCGCACGCACCCGCATATCTCCACCGGACTCAGGGAGAGCAAGTTCGGTGTTGCCCTCGACGATGCGCTGCCGCTGTACCTTCGCGCGGCAGCGCTGCCCAACGTGCGGATTCGCGGCATCGATATGCACATCGGCTCGCAGCTCACCGAGCTCGCACCCTTCCGGGAAGCCGCCGCGAGGCTGTTGACGCTGGTCGGCAAGCTGGGTGATGCGGGAATCCTTCTCGAGCACATCGATCTGGGCGGCGGCCTGGGTATACGCTACAAGGACGAGACTCCCCCGTCGCTTGCCGACTACGCGGCGATGATCCGCGAGCTCATGCGGGGGCGGCGTGAGTCCGTGCTCCTCGAGCCAGGTCGCAGCCTTACCGGCAACGCCGGGCTCCTGCTGACGCGCGTCACCTATCTCAAGCCCGGCCGGGAGCGCAATTTTGCGATCGTCGACGCGGCGATGAATGACCTCCTTCGCCCTGCCCTCTACGACGCTTGGCACGAAGTCCGGCCCGTGACCGCACGCCGCGAGTCATCGCGCCGATGGCAGGTCGTCGGTCCGGTGTGCGAGAGTGCCGATTACCTCGCCCGCGATCGCGACTTGGCGCTCGCAGAAGGTGACCTTCTGGCTGTGCTCTCGGCAGGAGCTTACGCCATGAGCATGAGCTCCAACTATAACTCGCGCCCACGCGCAGCCGAGGTTCTCGTAGACGGCGCGACTGCGCAACTGGTCCGCGCCCGGGAAACGATCGCGGATCTCTTCGCGCACGAATCGCGTCTCGCTACCGGAAAGTAGCGCGGCGCGGCGCTCCTGTCTGCGTGCAAAACGATGCCTTCGTAACCTGCGCGCAGCATTCGAATCGTGATTTGCGAAATCGCAACAGTGACGCTGCGCGTCACCCCAAAGCGCACTCGCATCTTGTAATTCAAGAAAAAATGGCTAGAATTCATCCAGCAGGTAGCAAAGGATTTGTCAAGAGGGTCGAGCAGAGCAGCGCGAGACTCGGTGACCGAAGCCAACGCCACCTGCGATGAAGCAAACGCAGTAATAACAGCATTCGGCAACTCAGACAGGAGAATTGAAGATGGCTGACATGATGACCATGGCGTCTCCAACGATGCCGCCAGCGCCGAAGAAGGCCGCCAAGAAGAAGAAAGCGGCGAAGAAGAAGAAAGCTGCCCCGAAGAAGGCTGCGAAGAAGAAAGCGAAGAAGAAAGCCAAGAAGACCGCGAAGAAGAAAAGCAAGAAGCGCAGGGCGGCGAAGAAGAAGCCCGCGAAGCGGAAAGTGGCCAAGAAGAGGAAGGCCGCAAAGCGGAAACCGGCCAAGAAGCGAGCCCGCAAGGCGAAGAAGTAGCTTACTTGGTCCGATGGCCTTCCCGAGAACGGGACGGCCTCCAAGACAGGCGACGCGAGAGCGTCGCCTGTTTTGCTTTGGGAGCGTCGCAGGCGGGCGATCGGCCCTGCTCGGCTTCAGCGCGGGCACCAGGTCAGCCCGCGGCTTGACGAAGCGCCTTCAGGAACGTCGGATGGTGCGCTTGCGGGGTCGACTGGGCTGCGTCGCGTGCTTGGACCGGGTGGCACTCGCCGTCAACTTTGCGGGCGTTGCCGGGCTCCGGTGGTGGCGCTTCGATTTCTTGCCGGCGGCTGGCGCCACGTCGCTCACGACGCGCAGCCGTTGCCCCGCGACGAGCGCCGCTCCCGCTTCCTTGTTCCATGCCTTCAGCTGCTGCGGCGTGACATCGTAGCGGGCAGCAATCGAGGCCAGGGTCTCGCCTTTGCGGACGCGATGATAGAAGCTGCGGCCGCTCGGGATCGCGGTGAAGACGGTGTTCTGCAGGCTCGCGATGGTTGCATCGGAAGGCGCCTGCGACGGCACGAGCAAGGCGTGGCCTACAGGCACCTTCGCGCGCGCTCCAATACCGTTGACGGTGCGTAAGGTTTCGAGCGGGAGGCCGAAGCGTGCGGCAACCTGCGGCAGCGTCTCGTTGGCCTTGAGACGGTACGCCTGCCACGTGACCGTGGGCTGATCCATGAGCTCGAGCTTGGCGGCGAAAAGTTCCGCCTTGTCGTAGGGCAGCAGGATCGTCGCCTCATCTGCTCCTGCGATCACGGGACGGTTGTGCTGGGGATTGAGCGAGAGAAAGTCATCGAGCGGCATCTCCGCCAGCTCCGCCGCCAGCTTGACGTCGATCTTCTTCTTGGTATGGACGACGGTAAAGTAGGGGGCATCGGGTATGTCGCCCAGTTCCAGGTCGTAGCGGCCGGGGTCGCGAACGATATTCTTGATCGCCTGCAGCTTCGGCACGTAACTCTTGGTCTCCGCCGGCATCTTCAGGCTCAGGTAATCGGTGGGCTTGTGGCGCTTCTCATTGGCCGCTATCGCCCGATGGACCGCCCCCTCGCCCCAGTTGTAGGCGGCGAGCGCCAGATACCAATCTCCGAATTCAGCGTAGAGCTTTTCCAGGTAGTCGAGCGCCCCCTCGGTCGCAGCGACGACATCCCGGCGCTCGTCGAGCCACCAGTTCTGCTTGAGGCCGTAGAGCTTTCCGGTCGAAGGAATGAACTGCCATATGCCCGAGGCGCGACTGCGTGAATACGCCATCGGGTTGTAGGCGCTCTCGATCATCGGCAGCAGCGCGATTTCGAGAGGCATGTGCCGTCGCTCGACCTCGACGACGATGTAATACAAATAGCGTCGGCTGCGCTCGATCATGCGCGCCACGTACTCGGGACGCGCGGAGTACCAAGCTTCCGCCTTTTCCACCAGCGGACCATCGATGTCGTCGAGCACGAAGCCCTGCTGGATTCGCACCCAAAGATCCCCGTACTCGGAGCGAAGCTCCGGCATTGCGTCGAGCTCAGAATCCCCGCCGGCTGCCTGCGGGTCCGGCGCCGGCGCGGGCGACTCCTCGGCGATGAACCACGGTTGCTCACCGGGGTAGTCTTCAGGCGTCGGCAGGAAGCTCGCTTCGGGATGAGGCGTCCGGGTGGTCACCGGCACATTTGCGCAAGCGGCGAGCCCGAGACAGCACACCGCAGCGATGAGTGCGTAAGGGCGAGTCGCTAGGCGCGGGGCGAGTTTATGCAAAATGGCGCGATGGTAGGGGCCGCTCGCGGCAGCGTCAAGCCGGGCTCTGCCTGCCGAGACTGTTGTTCCAGCCTCTTTGTCCACGCAGAGCGGCACGTGGTCGGGACGCAATCCCGCGTGCTGCGGCGCAATGTTCCGCTTTTCGACCCCGCCCCCCTACGAAGGTTCGCCCGCGGCTCACCCGGCCGTGGTTGTCGCTGAATGCGGGGATGGGGATAATCCGGCCATGGCAGAATCTTTGGCAGCGCCCGTAGCCGCACCGACGGGAACGCTTGCCGCGTGGTTCGCGACGCCGCTCGGCCGCTACCTGCTCGAGCGCGAACAACGCTATTTCGACCAGACGCTGGCCGACATCTTCGGCTTTCATGCTCTTCAGGTCGGCTTGCCGGAGTATGCGCTGTTGCGGGCGTCGCGAATCACGACCCGCCTCACGGTCGACCTGGAAGAGCCCGCGCAAGTCCTCGCCGACCCGCACTGGCTGCCCTTCGCCGAGAACGGCGTCGACCTCGTCGTGCTCCCGCATGTACTGGAGTTCACCGACGAGCCGCATCAGCTGCTGCGCGAGATCCACCGCGTCATCCGGCCCGAGGGCCAGGTGATCATCGCCGGCTTCAATCCGTACAGCCTGTTCGGTGTAAAGCGGTATTTCGGCCGCGAGCAGACGATGCCGTGGACCGGCAACTTCATTTCGCTGTACCGGCTGAAAGACTGGCTGTCGCTGCTCGGCTTCGAGGTCGCGGGCGGGCAGCTCGACGCCTACGCTCCGCCGTTCCGGCAGGAGCGCTGGTTGCGCCGGTCCCATTTCTTCGAGAAGGCGGGCGATCGCTGGTGGCCGGTCGCCGGCGGTGTCTATTTCCTGCGCGCCACCAAGCGAATCCTGGGCATGCGCGTGATCACGCCTGCATGGTCGCGGCGCGTGCGCAAGAAAGCCCTCGCCGCCGCTGCCCGGCAGGTCCGTGAATGCGCCGACGTTCGCGAATGAGCGAATGACGGCGCGGGTCGCGATCTACACCGACGGCGCTTGCAAGGGAAACCCCGGGCCCGGCGGGTGGGGAGCGCTGCTGCAGTATGAGGGGCGTGAGCGGGAGCTCTACGGCGGGGAGGCGGCCACTACCAACAACCGCATGGAGCTCACTGCCGTCATCCGGGCGCTCGAGACCCTCAAGCGCCGGGCAGCCGTCGCGATCTACACCGACTCGCAATACGTCAAGAACGGCATCGAGATCTGGATTCACGGCTGGAAGCGCAACGGCTGGAAGACGCGCGACCGCAAGGCGGTCAAGAATGCGGATCTCTGGGTCGAGCTCGATCGTCTGCGCGACAAGCACGACATCGTCTGGCACTGGGTCAAGGCGCACGCGGATACCGAAGGCAATCACCGCGCCGACGCGCTCGCGAATCGCGGCGTAGACAGCATCCGGCCGCAGGCGCAGGCCTAGAGCTGCATCGGCAGGATCACCATCTGCATGCCGTTCAGGTGCAGCTGACGCTGCAGCGCGAGCGCCGTTTGGTTGTGCAGCAGGCGCGTCACCCAGTTCTCGCTGCGGAACACCAGTTTGCTGGTGAAAAAGACGCAGTTCGCGAAGTCCTTCTGGACCCCCTCTGCAAGCTTGACGAGCTCCTCGACCCGGTCGGTGCCGAGAGAGAAGCGAGCAGCGGAAGCGAGCCCGTTCGCGTGACAGTAGTCGACGTAGAAGGCAAGCGATCGCTCCAGAGTCGCGCGCAGCTGCTCGATCTGCGCCGTACCGCCGTAGCTGTGCGCGTCGACGGCCTTGGCGCTGATAAAGATGAAATTCTTGAAGTGATTCGGAAATAGCCGCTGCACCCAGAGCACCGTGTGAACGCCTCCGCCGCGGCTCGAGCCGACCATGAACGCCGCGGTGGGTGCTTCGGGATCGAGCCGCGGCGGATTCTCGCACTTCGGGCAGGGCGCAGCGCTGAAGATCTCGTCGACCTCCTTCAGCCTCGCCTTCACGCCCTCGTAATGCCGGTGGATGGCGAAGCACATAGCGATGACCAGCGAGGTGATGAGGACGGTGACCCACCCGCCCTCGCCGAACTTCTCGACAACCGTCACGACCAGGATGCCGCCAGTCACGACGAACCCGATCGAGGACAGGACCAGGCGGTAGTGCCAGCGCCGATCCTTAGTCCGCGCTCGCCACCAGTAGATACACAGCCCGAGCAGCGAGAGCGAGAAGGTGAGAAACACGTTGATCGAGTACAAGACCACCAGCAGATCGACGCTGCCGCGGCTCCAGAGCAGGATCACCAGCGCCGCGAGGCCCATGATGACGATGCCGTTCTGCGTCACGAGCCGCGTCGATAGGTGGCGGAACTGGTGCGGCAGCCAGGAGTCCCCCGCCATGTTCGAGAGCACCGCGGGGCCCCCGAGGAACCCCGTGTTCGCCGCCACGAAGAGAAGTCCAGCCTCGCTCGCCAGCACGACCAGCAAGGCCGTCTGATTGAAGCCGCTGCCGAAGCCGAAGCTCTCGATGATGGTGCCGAAGACGACCGCATTGAGCGTCTGGCCCTCGACCGGCCGAGCGTTCCACAGGAGATAGAGGAGGATGATCCCGCCGGCGGTGAAGCCGAGCGACGCCGCCATGTAGAACATGGTGATCTTGCCCGTGCGTACCCGCGGCTCGCGCAGCGTGTGCACGTTGTTCGACACGGCCTCGATCCCAGTGTACGTCCCCCCGCCGAGGGAATACGCGCGCAGGAAGAGCGAGAGCGCGGCGACCCAGCCGATCTCGTGGGTAAGCTTGCGGGTTTCCTCCAGCGTTTCCGGAACGACCAGGCCGAGACCCTGCGCGTGCCCCGAGATCCCGTACGCGATGAGCACGGCGTGGGTGATGAAGAAGCCGAGAAAGATGGGCAGGAGAACTCGGATCGACTCCTTCATCCCGCGCAGGTTGAGCACGAGCAGCGCTGCGGTCAGCGCGAGCTCGGTGCCGAGCTTGAATACTCCGGCTGCGGCAGGCAGCAGGCTGAAGAGTGCGTCCACGCCGCTCGCGATGGAGATCGCTATTGTCAGCACGTAGTCGACGATCAGGGCGGCGCCGGAGACCAGCCCCGCGCGCGGACCGATGAGGCTCGTGGCGACGCGATAGCCTCCGCCGCCGGTCGGGAAGAGCTCGATGACCTGGTTGTAGCCGATCGCGATGATGAACACCGTGGCCGCCGTAACGATGGCCATGTAGAGGCCGAGGTGCGTGTGCGCGCCGAGCGCGCGGAACGCCTCCTCCGGGCCGTACGCAGAGGACGACAGCCCGTCCGCACCCAGACCGACCCACGCAAGGAATGCCGCCAGCGCGATGTGCTGGCGCGTGCTCGCGCTCAGCGGATCGAGCGGCTTGCCGATCACGATCTTGCGGATCTTCTGGTAGGTGGTCATCGTGCGCGGCGTCGATCGTCACCGACGGCACAGGGCGCAGAATGAAGCGAAAGTAGATGCGAGGATCGGACGATGCGGAGCACGGCTTCAGGAATGAGCCGACTGCTGCATTGCAGCAACCGAGCACCCTACTCCTGAGCGCGCTGCCTGGCAAGGCGACGCACGAATACTTCCATCTCCTTCATCGCCTGCTTGTCGCCCTTGCGGTTGGCAGCCGCGATGCCGTCGCGCCAGGCGGCGAGTGCGTCGTTCTCCCGCCCTGCGGCAAGCAGCGCCTTGCCCAGCACCTTCCACGCCGCAGAATAGTCGGGCTCGATGGCGACCGCGCGCTGCAGATGCTCTGCCGCTTTCCGTGCGTCGCCGCCCTTCAGATATTCGTTGCCGAGGCCGAAACGCAGCAACGCCCCGTCCTTGCCGCACGCAAGCATGCGTTCGAGGTTCTCGATTGCGCTCGACACGGACCGGATCCGTCCTCCGTGGCAGCCTCACTCGCGCAGCACGGCACCCGTGCGGCAGTCGACGTGTTGCATGGGGTAGGTGACCTCCTTCGAGTCGTTGCCCACCTTGCCGGCGACTTGCGCGTAGAGCCATCCGTCGCCGCCGCGCATGTAGACGATCCGCTGCGGAAATTCGTCGCGCAGATTCGCAAAGGGATACGTCGTGCGACCCATGGTCTCGCCGACGGTGCCGAGCTTGAACGCGGTCTCCTTCTCTCCGGAGGGGACCACCACGTAGTACACGCCGTCGGGACGGGCCTCGAGGCGCAGGTACTCGTAGTCCTGGGTGCGCGGCCCCGTTCCGTGCCGGGGCTCCTGCACGATCGTCTGGCTGATTCCGACCATCATTCCGCCGCGAGGTGGCAGCCACGTCTCCATGAATTCGCGCCGCTCAACCTTGCCGGACCAGCATCCGCGCAACCAGCTCAGCTGATCGAGCGGCGAGGAGCCGCTCCCCTGTGCCGCGCTCGCGGGAGCGTCAGCGCGGGCATCCGCTGGCGCCGCGGGAGCTGCGCCAGGTGCAGGAGGCGCGGACGGTGCCGGGGTCTGAGCGCTGACGCCAGCGCAGAGGCACGCCGCTGCAACGACGCTAGCCATCCGCACCGCGTCGCGGTATCCGGATTCATTCATTTGCATCCTCTCCTCATTGCCGCTCCGACAATGGCAGGTTCAAAAGCAGGTTCTGCGGCTTGAGCCTTAGCCGCTGCTCCGCATCCATCGCCATGGCGAGATAGACGGGGCGCCCCGCGATCGAGGCTCGCATCGCCGCCGGGTCGCCGAAGGACAGTTCAAAAAGGCAAAGCAACCGTCCCATGCGCTCCTCGCTCACCTCGGTGCGATTGTACAAGTCGTTTAGCAGCGCGCTCGCTTCGGCGTCGAGGCCCACGTGCCAGACCCACCGCGCGTCGGCAATCTCCCTCTGCGGCCGGATCGCGACCTCCACCGAGAGAAAATGTGCGATCCAGCGCTCGAGAACGCGGCACAGCGCGTCGAGCAGGCGGCCGCCGCGGTTCAGGCTGATCGCAAAGTCGTGCCGCTCGCTGCGTTCCCAGTAGGTCTCGGCGTTATCCTCGGACAACACGTCGAGGTCGATCGTTCGCGCTGGAATGCGGCTCTGCGCAAGAAGCTCGCCGAGGCTGCCGAACGTCCCGGTGGTGGCGTACGCCTCGACCATCTCGAGATCGGCGGCCATGACGGCGCCGTCCTCCTGCAGCGTCACCCTTTGCGCCCGGAAGAGGAGCTCGGCGGCTCGCGCGTGGAGCGGGCTCGCGTCCTCGCCTAGCATGTGGCGCAGCAGAATCTGGGTGAGCTGGTGCACGAAGAGCGGCGGCACATCGACACCCTCGCCGCGGAAGAGCGCCGCGTAGGCCGACTCGAGATCGGCCGCGCCGAGCAGCCGCTCGCGGAAGCGCAGCCAGATGCGGTAGTTTTCGCGGGCGTCTGCATCGGGCACTGCCGCGATCTCGCCCGGCGTGACCGACCGCCGCGGCTCCCTGAGCAGCCGCTCGTGCAGAGCCAGTTCGGCGGCGTCCGACTCGGGCACCGGTGCGAGCTCCGGCCGCAGCAGGTAGCTGCGCAGGAAATCGTCGGTGACGACAAGGTGGCCGATCGCGCTCGGCTTGAGCAGACGGTAGCCGCAGGACGGCCAGAAGTCGGGCATGAACGCGAGCGTCTTCAAAAACACCGCGCCGCCGGGCGAACCCGGCGGCGCGACGTGCAGAAGGCTCCCTCTGCGCTTACTTGAACGTGTACGTCAGTTGCACGGCCGCCAGGTTGACGAAGGTGCGGTAGCTGCCGCTGATCAGCCCGAAGGACGCCGTGCTGCCGTTGTTCTGGTTGATGTTCGGGTTCTGGATGTAGATGTACGTGTACCCGAAATCGAGCCAGGTCTGCGGGTTGAACTTGTACTGCGCGCCGACGGAGAACCACGTGCGATCGTTGTCGGGCAGGCGCGGCGTCCGGTCCGTGTTGTTGACGGGGGTCTGGTCGTAGGCAAGCCCGCCGCGGAACATCCACTCGTTGCTGTAATAGTAGTTCGCGCCGATCGACCCGCGCCAGGTATTGCGGAAGTTCTCTGGAAAGCTCTCGAGTACCGTCCCGTTGCTGCGCACCACCGTCAGGGCCTGGATGGTGCTCCAGTTCGTGAACTGAAGGTCGCCCATGAGGTCCCAGCGGTCGACATGCTTGAAGATCGACACGTTCGTGGTGGACGGAAGCTTGATCGCGAGGCTCACGTTGCCGTTCGACAATCCGCTGTTGACGAGGCCCGCCAGCAGCGTCGCGCTTGGGACGAGTGACGAGGGCAGCGTGGGGATCGCCGGATTGTTGAAGCTGACCGTCCCGTTCACCGTGTACTTGATCGTCGAGCGATAGGCGACGCCCAGACGCGTGTCCTTGTCGAATTCGATCAGCGCGCCGATGTTCCAGCCCCATGCGTTGTCGTCGCCATTGACGTTCCCATCGGACTGCGAGCCCGCGTACGCGCCCACGATCGGCGCCACGTCAGATGCGGGGATCAGCCCGGCAGCGGCGGCCTGGGCTCCCGCCTGGGCGATGAGGCCTGCGTAGTTCACTTCTTGCGTCAGCGTCGCCTTCAGCCGCTGCCAGCTGAAGCCGGCGCCGATGGTGAAGTTATCGACCGGTTTCCAGGATAGTCCCGGGTTGACGTTGATTGTCTCGACCTTCGATTCGACCGCCTGGAAGCGCCCGATCCAGCTGTTGTCGTACTCGGTCTTCAACCCGAAGGGCACGTTCACGCCCAGGCCGAAGGCCCACTGCTTGTTGATCGGCACGACGAGATACAGGGCAGGGGTCACATTGCAGTTTCCCGCATCGCCCCCGGTGTCGCCCAACGGCTGCAGCGCGGCCGGTTGCGAACCGTTGTCCCTGAACTTCGCCGAAAGGCAGATCAGGCTGCCCGCGGCCGCGCCCTGGATGCCGGGCATACGCGACATGCCCGCGGGATTCCAGTACACGGTACTCGCGTCCTCTGCGGCCGCCGCACCGCCCGCAAAGGCATTGCCCAGCCCGCTGCCGCTCTGTTCCTGCAGCGCAAAGGCCGCACCAAATGTCTGCTGAGCTCCAAGACCCAGCAGAGTGCCGGCGATGGCAGCGGCGATGCGCGTGCAGCGTATCCGGTGCGTTCTCATCTGCTTATCCTCCTCTAGGTGGACTGCAGGCCTCGTGCTTGAATTCTTCGGCCCGTGCCCGAAAGCGGCGGGCGTGCCCACGCGCAATATACACCTGCGGGAAGGCCCTCGCATCCTCAAGGCTCATCGACCGACAGCAATCTCGGGCGTCGGTCGGGTCCGACCGCAACATAGGTGAGACTCGCTTCGGTAACCTTGACGCAGATCACTTCGCCCGGATTGCGCTGCGCATAGACTTGTACGTCGACGGTAATCGAGGTGCGTCCGACGCGTATGATCTCTGCGTAGAAGCTTACGACGTCGCCGACGAGCACCGGCTGCTTGAACACGAAGGCATTGACCGCGACGGTTGCAACCCGCCCCCGCGCCCGCCGCGCCGCCACGACGCCTCCGGCGATATCGACCTGCGACATCACCCAGCCGCCGAAGATGTCTCCGTGCTGATTGGCGTCGGCCGGCATCGGCACGACGCGCAGCGTCGGATCGCCGCTCGGGAGCGCTATGTTGTCGTCCATGGGATTAGGGCGCCTTTCCCCTCGCCTCGTCGCGAAGCTCGCGCCGAAGGATCTTGCCGACGTTCGTCTTCGGCAGCTCGCGTCGGAACTCCACCTCGCGGGGGCACTTGTAGCCGGTGAGATGAGCGCGGCAATGCGTGAGGACCTGCTCCGCGGACAGGGTCTCGTCTCGCTTCACGACGAATAGCTTCACGGCCTCTCCCGATTTCGCGTCCGGGACGCCGATCGCGGCGCATTCGAGCACGCCGGCGTGCATGACCGCAACCGCCTCGATCTCGTTGGGATAGACGTTGAAGCCGGACACCAGGATCATGTCCTTCTTTCGGTCGACGATGCGCACGAAGCCGTGCTCGTCCATCACCCCTATGTCGCCGGTGGCGAGCCATCCGTTCTCATCGAGCACTTTGGCCGTCTCGTCGGGCCGGTGCCAGTAGCCCGCCATGACCTGCGGGCCCTTGACGCAGATCTCGCCCCGCTCGCCGAGAGGCACATCGCGCCCCGCGTCGTCGCGCAGCACGATGTCGGTCGATGGAATGGGCAGGCCGATCGAGCCGTTGTAGTCCGGCAGATCAAGCGGATTCATGGTCGCTGCCGGCGACGTTTCAGTGAGCCCGTAGGCCTCGATCAGGGGTATGCCCGTCACTTTCTTCCAGCGCTCCGCGACGGCCTGCTGCACCGCCATACCGCCGCCGAGCGTCATGCGCAGCGAGGAAAAGTCGAGCTTCGCGAAGTCGGCGTTGTTGAGCAGGGCGTTGAACAGCGTGTTCACGCCGGTGAACGCGGTGAAGCGATGCCGTCCCATCTCCGCGACGAAGCGGGGGATGTCGCGCGGGTTGGGGATCAGGACGTTCTCCGCTCCGAGCGTCATGAATACGAGGCAGTTCGCGGTGAGCGAGAAGATGTGATAGAGCGGCAGCGGCGTGATCACCACGTGGCGGACATCGCCGAGTACGGGCCGAACCCACGCTCCCGCCTGCAGGATGTTGGCGATGATGTTCCGGTGCAGCAGCATCGCACCCTTGGCCACGCCGGTCGTCCCGCCGGTGTACTGGAGGAAGGCGATGTCCTCGTGCGCGATGGACCGTCGCTCGAAGCGGTGCGTAGCGCCCTCGGCGAGCGCGGCCGAGAGGTTCATCGCGCCAGGCAGACTCCACTTCGGGACCATCTTCTTGACCCGCCTCAGCACCAGGTCGACCAGCTTCCCCTTGAGTCCGAGCAGCTCGCCGATGCTGGTCACCACCACGTGCTTTACCGCCGTGCGCGAGATGACTTCCTGCAGCGTGTGCGCGAAGTTTTCGACGACGACGATCACTTCGGCTCCGCTATCCGCCAACTGATGTTCGAGCTCGCGCGCGGTGTAGAGCGGGTTCACGTTCACCACCGTGCAGCCCGCATTGAGAATGCCGAACAAGCACACCGGATACTGCAGCACGTTGGGCATCATCAGCGCGACGCGTGAGCCCTTGACGAGCCCCCGTCCCTGCAGGAAGGCTCCGAACGCCGTCGCGCTCGCGCCCAGCCCGGCGAAGCTGATCGACTTGCCCATGCAGGTGTACGCCGGTCGCGGACCGTAGTGGGCGACCGCCTCTTCGACGACGTCGCGTATCGACGTATAGCGATTGACGTCGATTTCTGCCGGCACGCCCTTGGGGTACGACTTCAACCAGACCCGTTCCACGCGCTCCTCCCGACTGCCGTCTCGCTGCGGCTCTTCCAGCCCTCGAATACTAGCAAGCCCCGCTCACGCGCCGGAAGCCGCCGCGTAGGTGAGCGGCCCGCCTCGGAACGGCGCGAAACCGGTGCCGAAGATCGCCCCCGCGTCGACGAGATCTGCATCGGCGACGATCCCGGCAGCGAGCGCAGCCTTCGCCTCGTTCAGGAACGGGTCGATGAGGCGTTGCGTGAGACCTGCGGGGGCCGTTCCCGGCGGCCTCTTCGCGGCTTTGCCGCTCGACCAGTCGTAAAAGCCGCGCCTGGTCTTGCGCCCCAGCTTGCCCTCGGCGATCAGCTCTGAGAGCTTACGCGGCGGCTCGGCTCCGTCGCCCAGCATCTTTCCCACCGCCAGGCAGATATCCAGGCCGACCGTATCGGCCAGCTCGATCGGGCCTACGGGCATCCCGAACGCAAGCGCCGCCTCGTCGACCGTCTCGGGGACGATACCTTCGTCCACGCAGCGCATGGCTTCCATGAGATAGGGCGCGAGGAGCCGATTGACGAGGAAGCCGGGAGCGCTCTTTACCGGCAACGGCAGCTTGTCGATCTGGCGGATGAAGGCAGCGGCGCGCGGAACGAGCTCCCGACGGGTGCTCGCCCCGACGACGATCTCCACGAGCATCATGCGGGCGACCGGATTGAAGAAGTGCAGGCCGATGAGCCGGCCCGGATCCTTGAGCGGCGCGCCGATCTGCTCGAGCGGGATGCTCGACGTATTGGTCGCGAGCAGCGCTGCAGGATTGGCCTTCGCTTCGAGCCCGGCGAAGAGTCGTCGCTTCGCCTCCAGGTCCTCGAAGATCGCCTCGATGATCACGTCTGCGCGCGCGACGCCGTCGCCGGCGATGTCAGGCATCAGGCGGTCGCGAGCGTCGCGCACGCGCCGCGGATCCTTCAGGCGATCGGTGAACAGCTTGCCCGCGCGCTGCATCGCCGGCTTGAGTCGCTCAGCGTTCTGATCCTGCAGCGTCACCGTGAGGCCCCGCATCGCGCACCAGGCGGCGATATCTCCGCCCATGGTCCCGGCTCCCACCACGTGCACGTGCGCCACGGGCGCCGCGTCGTCGCGGCCGAACGCCTTGAGGCGCTCCTGCAGGCGGAATATGCGGATGAGGTTCATCGCCGTGGGCGTGGCGAGGAGCTTCGCTATCGACGCGGGGTCCGACGCCGGCACCGCAAGCGCATTGCCGTCGTGCTTGACCCAGATCTCGAGGATCGCGTACGGGGCGCCGTAGTGC
>Ga0335079_10005287_pt1 | contig 14786 bp, 9 predicted proteins | sample Lox_Sample_33_FD_206719 | JGI IMG/M metagenome (GOLD analysis project Ga0335079, IMG submission 206719) | Soil microbial communities from Loxahatchee National Wildlife Refuge, Florida, United States - Lox_Sample_3.3 | ecosystem: Environmental > Terrestrial > Soil > Wetlands | place: USA: Florida...
ATCCGCGTCGTTTGCGGCTGGACCATGATGCAGCAGGTACTGGCACACGCCCACCGAACGACCGGCAATCGCTGCACCGGCCCAGCCCCCGCTCAGGGGTAAGCCTGGACAAGATCGCGCGCCCCGTCCGGTTCCTACTTTGCCCCTGGTGACACGAATGCTGGCTCAGGGCCTGATATTTGCCGCCTGGGGGCTCGTCGAGCGATCGGTCGGCCTTCTGGTGACGGCACTGTCAGGCACGAGGTCGCGCGCTGGGTCCGCGCTCGTTTCGCGCCGCCGCGTGTCGGCAGCGCGGCCCCTTCCCTGAAGCCGGCCGGGCTGGCGGTAGGTGCGCCTGACGCATAGCGGCCCCCCGTGTAGGCGCGAGCACCTTGATTACCCACATGGGGCGCGGTGGATGATGTCCCCTTCAGACGGGACACGCCGACCGGCCACGTCCTCGGCGGCAGAGCTCCTGAGCATCGCGCCATGTGAGCCCTCCTCTTGCGAGGTGCCGGACGCGCCAGCTCGGGCTCACCATCTCCCCCGTCTGGGGAGCCAGGATGTCCGTAGCGAAGCACATCGCAATGGGGATTGCGGTCGCCACGATGGTGGCGTCTTGCTCTCAGCAGGGGGACTCCGCCAAGTCTCAAGCGCTGGGCGCCACTGGCGCCATAGCCATTGACGGCGCACCCGTCACAGCGGACTATTCGAATGGTTTCGTCTCCACCTACTCTGCCAAGATCAGCACCTCCGGCGCGAACCGAATCCTCGTCGCCGCAGTATCGACGCGAACGGGCAGCGTCACCTCGGGGACGGTGACCGGCGGCGGGCTCACCTGGCACCAGGCAGCGGCAATTGGCGGCGCAACCGGGGCTACCAACACGCGCGCGGAGGTATGGTGGGCAGCAGCGCCGACGCAGATCTCGGGCGCCACCATCACCGTTAGCTGGAATGAGAATCCGCCCGCTTTCGGCCAGCTGACGATCCTGGCGTTGAGCGGAGCCCGCACCGATGCGATCGGCAATGTCGCGATGAGCTACGGAGCCAACTGGACGACCCCACCCTCCGTATCTGTGACCGGTTCCACGGCTGGCTCGTGGGTCATCGGGGCTTTCGCGCAGGACCAGTGCGGCGTGCCCTCGGCGAACTCGGGAGACACGATCCTCCATGCTCTCTCGGTCTCCGGAAACGCGGAGTGGTCGGAGAGGGCAGCGAGTCCCTCGCCGGGAGGTACCGTGACGCTTTCCACGAGCGGTGGGGGATGCTCACCATGGAACGCGGCCGCGATCGAGATCCTGGCGGCCATTCCCCCCAACACAACTTCACCGCCAACGACACCCGGCTCTCCCTCCCCGGCGCCAACACCGGCCGGCCTCCCCGCGACAAACCCGATAGGCATCAATATCGCCGCACCGCTCGACTATAGCCAAGACCGGCTCTACGCAGACCTCATCCGGTCCTCGCGCGATGTGATGTCCATCGATGGAACGACGACTCTTAGCGACACGTCCAGCGTGGACGCCGATGACTACCCGCTCGTCACCGACTTCCAGATCACTGCCTTTGCCGGCATCGACCAGATGCAGGGAACCTATGCACTGAGCTTCACGGGGCGTGCGTCGAGCGTCACCGCGAACGGGAGCAGCAGCGTCTCGGGCCTCGCCTACAATGCCTCGACCAACACGAGCACGGCCACCGTGGTCGTCTCGGATTCAGGCTCGACCGCACTCGCGCTCAACTTCGCCGGCGCCTATCGCGACGCGGCAACGAGTCATCCGGGGCTCGTCAACCTGAAGCTCATGCGACCAGTCGCGCCAGGTTCCTCTACGCCGTTTGGTCCATCCGTCCTCTTCAACACCCCCCTGCCCGCCATGGTTCAGCCGTTCTCGGTCATCCGCTACATGGATTTCACGGCAACGAACAACAACCAACAGGTGAACTGGAGCGACAGGACACTGCCTGCGAGGAGAACGCAGTCCTGGTCCCGGCCGGGCGGCGGGTACGGCTGGGAGGGCGTGGGCGGCTCCTGGGAGGACGTCATCCGCTTCGCCAACACCGTCGGCAGGGATGCCTGGATCTGCATCCCGGGCAAGGCGAGTGACGACTACGCCACCAAGGTGGCGCAGCTATTCGCTTACGGGTCGGACGGGGTGAACCCGTACACGTCCCCGCAGGCCAATCCGATCTATCCGCCGCTCGCACCGAGCCTCAATCTTTACGTCGAGTACTCCAACGAGCTGTGGAACGGGGCATTTCAGCAATTCGGCGAGGTGGACGCTGCGGCATCCGCGGAGCCATCGAGCTCCCCGATACGGTACGACGGACAGAGCAACTCGGGCGAGCTCCACGCGCGCTACGTTGCGATGCGTTCGGCCCGGATCAGTCTCATCTTCCGCCATGTCTTCGGTGACGCGGCCATGATGACGCGGGTCCGACCCGTGCTCGAGGGGCAGTCCTCCTGGCCGACTGGCCCAGGCGGAATCGATGCGATGCTCCGATTTGCTTTCGGCTACATGAACAACGGCGACGGAAACAACGTCCCGAACCTGAGCTGGCTCGTGCCCGGCACGACGACGCAAGTGGGGCCGCAACCGCCTTCGTATTACTGGTATGGCGGCGGCGGCGCGGCATACTATTCGCCCAGCAGCGCGTCGTCGATCTCCGCCGTACTCACGACAGGCGAAATGAATCCAGCCACCTGGGTGGCGACGGGGCAGCTCCAGGACGCGACGGCTCCGCACGCCTTCGGGCTGCAGCGCACCGCCTACGAGGGTGGGCCCAACTTCGGGGATTGGTCAGGAGCAAGCGAGAACGTCAATCAGCCGGCCGCGGACATGACGTTCCGGCCGTCCTCGCCCAACATGACCGATGTCGTCGAGGCACACCACGAATTGTGGAGCCAGTTGGGCGGCGACTTGCTCGTCTACTTCACGACAACGTCCGACTACAAGTACGGGATCGCCCCCATCTCCGAACAACACCCGGATGGTGACATCTACGACCGAAACAGCCCGAAACTGGTTGCGTTGACGGAGCTGGCTGCCCAAGCGCCCGCGGCGGTCACCGCGGGCACCGCAATCCCTGGTTCAGTCGATGGCAACGCGTTCATGGTGAGCAGCCGACTCTGGGACACCCCAGGCAGTGGGCCTCGCGCCTTCACGGCCGGGAGCGCCTGCACTACCTTCGCGTGGGCGAGCTACGTGTTCCGCTCTCCCGAGGCGGCTCCGCGAAACGTGTCGCTTTCGCTCTCGAACGCGAGCGGCACCGTGCAGGTGTATTGGGACGGTGCCCTCCTGTGCTCGCAACCAGCCACTACGAACGTGACCTGTACCACGGGGGTCGCCGGGCCCGGACTCCACGGGGTCATCGTGCGCGCTGGAACAGGCGCGTTTTCGCTCAACTCGCTGAGCATCAACTGAGATAGGCACCGAGAAGCCGGCACGGTCGCATGCCGTGCCGGCTTCTCGGCCGACCCCCGCCCACTTTTCCCGCTCGACTTCGAACGAGAAGTCCATCGGCCCCTTGCAACGCCGATCGCCGCGGAATAGGCCATTCTTTCGAATTCGACTTGGGCGAGTTGCAGCTGCCGCCTCGGGTTGCGGGGGAAATTCGTGAGCGAGATGGGCATCGTCGTTATCGGGCGCGATGAGGGCGAACGCCTCCGCCGATGCCTCGAGTCCGTTCACGGGGCTGGCGTCGTTGTCTACGTCGACTCTGGTTCGTCCGATGGCAGCGCGGACATGGCCCCCGCGCTTGGCGCGAGCGTGGTGATGCTCGATCGGTCGATGCCCTTCACGGCCGCACGCGCTCGCAACGCTGGGCTCTCGCGCCTCCTCGAACTCGCGCCGTCGACCGAGTTCGTGCAGTTCGTCGACGGCGATTGTGAGCTGGCGCGGAACTGGTTTCCGCGCGCGAGCACCGCAATGGCGGCCGATCCGCGCATCGCTGCGGTCTGTGGCCGCCGGCGGGAACGTCATCCGGAAGCGTCCATCTACAACCGCTTGTGCGATCTCGAGTGGGACACACCTATCGGTGAAGCACGCGCCTGCGGGGGTGACGCCCTCATGCGGGTCGCTGCCCTGCGAGAGGTCGGAGGGTACGACCCTCGGCTCATCGCTGGTGAGGAACCCGAGCTATGCGTACGACTCCGTCAGAGGGGATACCGGATCCTCAGGATCGATTCCGAAATGACAACGCACGACGCCGCCATGGCCCGCTTCGGCCAGTGGTGGCATCGCATGGTCCGTGCCGGCCATGCCTTCGCGGAGGGCGCCGCCATGCATGGCGCCCCGCCCGAACGTCACTGGGTCCGCGAAACTCGGAGCGCCATGCTCTGGGGAGGGGCCGTGCCGGCCGCCGCCGCGGCGCTGGCCCCAGCCACGCTGGGGGCTTCGCTCGTGGCGCTGGCTTGGGCCTACCTCGTGCAAATGGCCCGGATCACGAACAGGGAACGCCGCAGACGGAAGCACCTCGGCGACGCCGCACTCTGGGCAGCTTCTTGCATGGTTGCCAAGTTTCCGCAGCTACAGGGCGCGGTGCAGTTCCGGTTGAGCGCCCTCGCCGGCTGGCATCGCCAGGTCATTGACTACAAGAGATCCCCGTAGCCGTCATTTCACGACGAAGCAGCCTGCGATGCGATTGCGACCGATGAGCTCGACGGTGCGGCGAATGGCCGCAAGGCGTGTGCGGCCCATCTCGACACAGAGAACGACCGCGTCCGCTGCTCGCGCCACAACCACGCCAAGTCGCTCATCGACGACGGGAAGGATTGCGACGATGGACCTCCCGCCGCCGGTGGCCTCGGTCCTAGCACCTTTGACGAAGGCTAGCGCTTCCGGGGAGTCGACGGCGCTCGCCATCGTGAAGGTCCCGGTGGCCTCGTGCAGCCACCGGCCAGCAGCGGCAAGTGAGTGGGCCACCGCGGCGACGGGCTGGCTCAGCCCGACGGGGACCAAGACAACGGACCTCCAATCTCGACGGTCAAGTGCAAGCCAAAGCTCCTGGACTGGCGCCTCGGCCGCGTCCGCCGCCTCGGCCCCTTCAGTGACAGAGAACGCATCCGATTCTTGGTAACGTTCGTTCTTCTGAGATGCCGACAGGAACGCCATGACCAAGTAATAGTAACCATGGCCGCGCGCGGCAGCTCAAGCGCTGGCCCGGATGGTGCGCTCCCATGATTCCTCCAAACAGAACGGACCACCTCATTGTCGGCGGCGGAATAATCGGTCTCACGGTGGCACGCGAGCTCCTGACCGCAACGCGGGGCGATATCGTCGTCCTCGAGAAGGAGGACGAGTTGGGGCGACACGCTTCGGGACGAAACAGCGGTGTTCTGCACGCAGGCATCTACTACGCGCCGGACACGATGAAGGCGCGCTCCTGCCTGGCCGGAAACCGCCTGATGCGCGCCTATTGCAAGGAGCGCGGGATCGCAGTCCGCGAGACCGGCAAGGTGATCGTCGCCCGCTCGGAGGCCGAACAGCCCGTCCTCGACGAGCTCCATCGCCGCGCCACCGCGAACAGCGCGCGCGTCGAGTTCGTGGACGCGTGCCAGCTCGAGGAAATCGAGCCCGTGGCTCGCAGCGCGGGGGGCAGGGCCCTCTACTCTCGTGATACCGCCGTCGTGGACCCCAAGGCAGTGCTCGCCGCACTCCGCGCCGACCTCGAGAGCACTGGACGCGTCCGCATCCTGACCAGCTGCACGTTTCTGAAGTTGGCTGCCCCCTCCATGGCCGCGACCAACCTGGGGAACATCGCGTTTGGGCGCCTCGTCAACGCCGCTGGCGCGCACTGCGACCGGGTCGCCAGGCACTTCGGCCTCGCTCGCGGGCTGCGGCTCATCCCGTTCAAGGGCACCTACCGCAAGCTGCGCCAGGCAGCGTCGTTCCCCGTGAGGGGCAACATCTACCCCGTACCGGACATCCGCAATCCGTTCCTGGGCGTTCACTTCACCAGAAGCTCTTCCGGCGACCTCTACCTTGGTCCAACCGCGATCCCGGTGTTCGGGCGCGAGAACTACACCGTGTTCTCGGGCATAGATGCCGAGGCACCCGGAATCCTCGCCGCCGACGCCATGCTGTTCTTCGCCAACCCGGCCTTTCGCTCGGTAGCGCTCGCGGAGCCTCGCAAGTACTTCCCGTCCTTCTTCTACCGAGACGCGGCGACCCTGGTCCGTTGGTTCGAGCCGTCGCTCTTCGAGAAGGCCGCGAAGGTCGGGATCCGTCCGCAGCTCGTGGACTGGCGCACGAAGCAGCTCATCATGGACTTTCGCGTAGAGGCGGTCGACGGTACTGTGCACGTGCTCAACCCCATCTCGCCCGCATTCACGAGCTCCATGGACTTGGCACGCACCATCATCCGCGACCACTTCTCCTGAGCCCGCCTCACGGGACGGCCCACGGCGCCGCACCGCTTCCCCAGATCTTTTCGAGCTGCTCCCGATCGCGCTGAGTGTCCATACAGGCCCAGAACCCACGGTGCCTGAACATGCTCAACTGTTGGTCGCGCGCTAGCCGTACGAGCGGCTCTCGTTCGAGCACGCAGTCGCCTTCAGCGGACAGGTAGGACAAGAACTCGCGATGAAAGAAGAAGTAACCCGCGTTGATCCAGCTCTCTGCAAAGTTGGGCTTCTCGCTGAACTCCAAGACGTTTCCGCCATCCACTCTGAGCTCGCCGAATCGCGACGGCGGATTCACCCCGAGAACCGTCCCCAAGCGCATTCCGTCCAGATGAAACGCGTACTCCTGTGCCAGGTTGGCATCAGTGAGCCCGTCGCCGTACGTCACCGCAAAGTGCGTGGAGTGGCGAAGGTACTTCGCCGAGGCGCGCGCCACGCGCGATCCCGTCATCGCGAACTCGCCGGTGTCGGCCAGGGTGACCTCCCAGTCCTGGGAGTGATCGATGGAGTGTATCGTCACGTTGTTGGACTTGAGTTCGACCGTGAAGTCGCTGTTCATCGACGGATAGTTCAAGAAGTACGACTTGATCACATCGGCCTTGTATCCGAGACATAGGACGAACCGGCGAAAGCCGTGATGAGCATACGTCCGCATGATGTGCCACAAGATGGGTCGGCTGCCGACGAGCACCATCGGCTTCGGGCGCAGCTCGGTTTCCTCGCGCAGCCGGGTCCCGAGTCCCCCGCACAGGACGAACACGGGGACTTCGGACAGGGTCTCCATCGCAGCAGCCCTCCGTAGGCTCAATACAACCCAGAGGCAATCTAGAAGCCCGATTGAGCAATTTGCATCTGGGAGGTGGGTAAAGCTTTTCACCACAGCACATGGCGCGCGCCCTGGCGGGGTTGGGTTCCTGCGAGATCAATTCGATTGACGCCCACGTGATGGCGTAGATTGATCCCTCGCCAGGCAAACGTCAACTCGCCCAGCCTCGCCCGCCAGGACAAGGAGATCCCCACGGAGGGCAATTCGCTGCGATTCGAGTGCCCGCGAGCGGCAGGCGCCTGCTTAGTGTGGATACACTTCTTCAGTGTGATGAGCGCGCGCCGTGCAACACTGGCCCTCCGTTGGCCAGTGGCCAGATCACGAGCATGCAGCTGCGCACTCCCCGGGCATTCCACCATGCCAAGATGTACATGCACCCTCAGTCGAGCCGGCTGCCTGCTTCCTCGTTTCAGGTCTGACCCCAAATTCTATGTTGCCGGCGCCCCGCGCAATTCACCAATTGAATGGGGTCGGGCGCTGATGCTGGGGGTCGGGGAAGGGGCGATGCACGAGCTGAAGCGATCAGCGCTGCCAGAACTCATTCTAGCTTGCATCGTCGTGCTTGCACCGTTGACTCGCCGGCCTCGCGCCTGCAGTAGCCGTATTCCGGAGCCGGATTCTGCAGAGACAAGAGGAGTCCTGGCCGCGATTGCCGCGCTCGTTCGCATCGGGAACGAGTCATCGATCGCTCCTGGAGGGGGACATGTTGACCACGATTTGCACAGCAGCTGCAGTCCCCGTCCTTCTCGCGTGCGCATACCTCTGCGTGCTCACACTTCTGTCACGCCGACTCCCCGTTCCCGTCTACGGTCCGCCGCGGGTGCGCTTCGACCTCGTTGTCCCGGCGCACGATGAGGAGGCTGGCGTCGCAACGACGATCCGCAGCCTGCTCGCCTTGGACTACCCCCCGGAGCGCCGCCGCGTGATCGTGGTGGCCGACAACTGCACCGACCGCACGGCCGCCTCCGCCCGGGAGGCCGGCGCCCTTGCCATCGAGCGCCATGATCCAGTCCGCGCGGGAAAGGGGTACGCGCTCGAGTTCGCCTTCCAACGCTCGCTCGCGGAAGGGTTCGCGGACGCCATCGTCGTTGTCGATGCGGACACGATCGCGTCGCCCAACCTTCTGAATGCGTTCTCCACCCTCCTCGAGGCGGGTGCCATGGCGACCCAGGCTTTCTACGGGGTCCGCAACGGCGCGGACTCTTGGCGCACGCGGCTGATAGCGATCGGCTTTTCGCTCTTCCACAGGGTGAGGTCGCTGGGCCGCGAGCGGCTCCGGCTGTCGGCAGGTCTGCGCGGCAACGGCATGTGCTTTCGCACCGAGCTCTTGCGCCAGGTTCCCCACGACGCGCACTCAGTCGTCGAGGATCTCGAGTACGGAATCAAGCTTGGGCTCGCCGGCCACCGCGTCCACTACGCCGATGACGCGTGGGTCCTCGGCGAGATGGCGAGCACGGAGAGAGCCTCCCGGTCGCAGCGGCGACGGTGGGAGAGTGGCCGATTCCAGATACTAAAGCGGTATGGGCTCCGCCTGTTCGCCTCCTCGATCCGCCGATTCGACGCGGCCCTCCTCGATCTCGCCGTCGACGTGCTTCTCCCGCCCCTGGCACGGGTGGCCACCGTCGCCGGGCTCGGCCTCGCGCTATCCGGGATGTGCTCCCTCGTGGAGGGCCACGTGGACGTTTCCGTCTACCCGTGGTCAGTCTGCTGTTTCCTTCTCTGTGTCTACGTCCTGCGTGGATGGTGGCTATCCGAAACCGGGTTGAGGGGGCTCTTCGACTTGCTGCTGGCCCCCGCCTACGTGACCTGGAAGGCTACCCTGTTGTTCCGTTCTGCTGGACATCCGAAGGACGCCTGGACCCGCACGCTGAGGCAAGGAGAGCTCAATGATTCATCCGAACTTGGGTAGCCCTGAAGCCGCTGCCGGCTCAGGGCTCGCAATTCGTTGAGCAGAGGAAAGGCTCATGTTGAGAGAACAGGCGAAGCTCGTCGACACGGCGCTTCGGGCGTCCGATCTGACGGTTCTCGTCGGCGCGTTTCCGCTCGCCTACGTCATCCGCGACGGGCTGCGGAGCGAGTGGACCGGGGCGCTCTATCCGATCACCCAATATTGGCCCGTGCTCGCAGTGGCGCTGCTGTTCTGGCTGGGCGCCTCGTCGATGTGTTTCGTGTACCAACCATACCGCACGCGGCCGATCCGCCTGGAGCTGGCCAGGCTAGCGCGGGCGATGCTTCTCGTGGCGGTGGGGATCACGGCGCTCGGCTTTCTCCTGAGGCAGCGAGATCTCTCCCGGTCGTTCGTGGTCCTCTACTGTGCATGTGCGTGGATCTTGCTCGCGCTCAACAGGCTCGCGCTCCGCTCGATCGCCAGGGCCGCGCGCAGGCGCGGGTACAACACCCGCCGGTTCGCGGTGGTCGGCTCCGGGCCGATCGCAGCGGAAGTCGTCGAGCGAACGGTACAGCACCGAGAGTGGGGCATTCACTTCGCGGGCTACGTCCTGGATGACCATGGCGACCTTGCGGAGCCCACGGCCCCGGTTCTCGGCCGCCTGTCGGAGCTTCCGCGCATTCTCGCGACCGAGGTCGTGGACGAGGTTCTCTTCGCGGTACCGCATCAGCGGTTCGACAAGATCGAGCAAGCGCTCTCGACGTGCGAGGAACAGGGGATCGAGGCCAAGATCGTGATTAACCTGTTCGAGGGCCACCGAGCTCAGGTCTCCGTCCAGAATATCAACGGACTCCCCGTTCTCGCCTTCACGCGAACGCCCTCCGATGCTGTGGCGCTACTTGCCAAGCGCCTCTTCGACGTAGCGGTGAGCGCGACGGCCCTCATCGTCCTCTCGCCCCTGTTCGCGCTGGTGGCCACGGCGATCCGTTTTCACTCCCCCGGACCGGTCTTCTTCCGCCAGCGCCGGGTCGGCATGAATGGCCGAGAATTCACCCTGTACAAGTTCCGCAGCATGGTGGTGGACGCGGAGGAACAGCTGGCAGGACTCCGCGCCTACAACGAGGTCGGGGGACCGATCTTCAAGATGACAAACGACCCGCGGGTCACCCGCATCGGCAGATTCCTCCGGAGAACCTCGATAGATGAACTGCCCCAGTTCTGGAACGTTCTTCGCGGTGAGATGAGCATCGTGGGGCCCCGACCGCCGCTTCCCGAAGAGGTGAGCAACTATCAGGGCTGGCACCGGCGGCGACTCAGCATGAAGCCCGGCATCACCTGCATCTGGCAGGTGAGCGGGCGCAGCGACGTCGGCGACTTCGATCGGTGGGCCAAGCTTGACCTTCAGTACATCGACAGCTGGTCGCTCTGGTGCGACCTCAAAATCTTCGCGAAGACCATCCCGGCCGTGCTGATCGGCCGGGGGGCTCGGTAGCGCTTGGCAAGGCCCGGCATGCGAAGCGCTCTGCTCTCGAAGTTCCGGTCGAAGGCTCGGTCTGCGGTGCTCGAACCTGCCCAGCACTGGTGGCACCGGATGGAGGTGGACCTGGTGCGTCGCCGGCGAGACGGTGCTCCAGGCGGCCGCATGCTTCTCGTGAGCGATGGCAAGTCGTATACGAGCGAGCAACAGTTCGCACCGCTCAAGCGCCATGCCTCCGAGCTGCGACGCCAGCTCGGTGTCGTCTTTCACTTCCTGCCGCTCCGGCAAGCGATGCGGCTGACGCGCGACGACCTCGGCCCCTTCGACATGGTGGGCCTGAAGCTGGACTTTCGCGAGCCGCGCGAGGAGGTTGAGCGCGTCGTCGCCTCGTTCCGCGCGCGACTCGCCGACGAAGCGGCGCTCATCTACTTCGACGGGGACGACGACCTCTGCGTCATCTCCCGGCTATTGAGGCATGTCGATCTGTACGTCAAGAAGCACGTCTTTCGCGAATCTTCCGGTTACCGCCGCGCGTACATCGGAAAGAGCAATCTCACCGACTACGTCGCACGCCGCCACGGCGCGTCGTTTGCGGACGACATCATCACCTGCTCGGCCGCGGTCCCCCCCGACGAGACAGGGAAGATCTTCCTCGGCTGGAACATCGCATACGACGACAGGATCGCAAGGCTGTTCGACCGCACGCGCCCGCCTTCGCCGGAAGCCAAGGATTCTGACATCGTCTGCCGCGCCACCGTCCCGGCGAGAAGCTGGATGTACCCTCTGCGCCATCCTGCGCTGCGAGCGCTCGATCTCGCGGGCCAGCGCTGGAGCGTGCTGGCACCGACCCGCCAGGTGCCACAGGAGCAGTACTACGCAGAACTGCGGCGCAGCCGGATCTGCGTGAGCCCCTTCGGCTACGGCGAGATCTGCTGGCGCGACTTTGAGGCGATCCTCTGCGGCTGCCTTCTCCTGAAACCGGATGTGAGCCACCTCCGAACGGCCCCCGACATCTTCGTTCCGGGGGAGACCTACGCCCCGGTGCGGTGGGACTACTCCGATCTTCTCGAGACCTGCCAGCGCTACCTGGACGACGAGGCAGCGAGGGTCCGGATTGCCACGCGCGCCTACGACGTTCTCGCCCAACGCCTCGGTCCCGCAGCATTCGTCGAGATCTTCCGGACGCTGCTCGATCGACTCGGAGCCTCGCACCGCTCGCTGGCCGGACCCACGTCGCGCGCACCGCCTACTCGGCTCGGAAGGGCTTCACCATGAAGACATATGACTACATCATCGTCGGCAGCGGCCTGTTCGGGGCGGTCTTCGCCCAGCAAGTCCATGAAGCCGGCCACAGCGCTCTCGTGATCGAGAAGCGCTCCCACGTCGGGGGCAACTGCTACTCGTACGAGTACGAGGACACTGGCATCATCGTCCATGCCTACGGCACGCACATCTTCCACACCTCGGACCCGCGAATCTGGCGATACGTGAACCGATTCACGGAATTCAACCGCTACCAGCACAGGGTCCTTGCCATGCATCAGGACAGCGTGTTTCCGCTTCCCATCAACCTGGGGACCATCAATGCCTTCTTCGGAGTGAACCTGCGACCTGTGGAGGCCGAGTCGTTCCTTGCCCACAAGAGGAAACCTATCGCCAACCCGCGCAACCTCGAGGAGAAGGCACTCGCACTGATCGGCCGCGAGCTCTATGAAGCGTTCATCAAGGGGTACACGATCAAGCAATGGGGTTGCGATCCGCGCGACCTACCTGCGGCGATCATCACGCGGCTCCCCATCCGCACTTCCTTCCAGGATTCCTACTTTGATGACGTCTACCAGGGCGTTCCCGTGCGAGGCTATTCGCCCATGTTTGCGCGATTGCTGGAGGGGATCCCCGTCGAGCTCGGGACAGACTTCTTGAAGGACCGCTCCTACTGGAGCGCTCGGGCCCGGCGCATCGTGTACACAGGACCGATCGACCGCTACTTCGATCACGCACTTGGTCACCTGAACTGGCGCTCCGTTCGTTTCGAGTTGGAGCGCCACAGGCTCCCGGACTACCAGGGCACGTCCGTCATGAACTTCCCTGACCAGAAGATCCCGTACACGCGGGTCCACGAGCCAAAGCACCTCCACCCAGAGCGAGCATTCAACTGGAATGACACCGTGATCGCACGCGAGTACCCCTGGAACGACCCGAGCGAGCCGTACTATCCGGTCAACTCCGAGACGGACCATCATCTGTACTCGAAATACGAGAAGCTCGCCAAGACCGAGCCCGTCCTCTTCGGTGGTCGGCTCGCCCGCTACAAGTACTTCGACATGCACCAGGTCGTCGGCAGCGCGCTCGCAGCGGCACGCGACCACCTGCAGCCTTGTCGCGCGGCCGTTTGAACAAGGGGCAATGCCCCCGCGACTGACTGGCCATATAGAACCTCGAATGCTCTTTCCCGATTCGTTCACGTCCGTGTTGCGCACGCAACGCGGCCCTGACGACGGGAGAACTTCCATTACCTGCAAGACTGGGCTCGCATGTGACACCCCGTGATCTGGGGAGGCGTAGGGAGGCAGTGCCCATGGCACCTTGAAAGGACTGCCGTCTGACCTCAGGACCTGCGGAAAGAGGCCGGGACCCTCCTGACGCCGGACCAACGGACATGCATATTGGGTCACTGCACATATGATCCGGATGTGCTCACGAGGAATGGGACACCTCGCCAGCATGGCGGCCATATTGCGGAAGCCTGTAGTGCACCCGCCCGCCAGGGCGCGGACCCGCATCGAGGACACGCCGAAGCTCCGAACGTCGCTCTGGCATTCCCGGGTGCGAAACCTCTCCTGCAACGGGCGGCACCTGAGCGAGCAGCACGAATCGGCGAGCGGGCCGGGGCTCCCCGCCCCACTCCCGTGCCTCAGGGCGGGTCGCCCGTCGAAGAGAGTTGTCATGCGCGCGCACCCGAACGCATGAAACGGTCCGCCAAGGGGAGTTTCTTACGAGGCGACATCGGTCGCGAGGCCGGAGACGGCGTGGCCGCAAGACGAGGCGCCGGAGAACGACCGACAAGCTGACGCGCGAGCATCAGCCTCACCTGTTGGGGGTCAGTGGCACAGCGAATCCAGTTGGATTCCTTCTCTGTTGTCCACTCTTGACCATCACGCTCGGGGCAACCTGGAGGATGGATCGCAGCCATCGGCATCGTGGGCTACAAATTGCGGATGGCGCTGCTTGCCCGCTCCTCGTCCTCCCCTGCGATTTGCCTGCGACCGTCGGGCGTGATGACCCGGCCGCGGAGCCTTCACCACGGCGAAGGCCTGCGCGAAGGAGTGGCGGCCCCGTCAGCGGCACATCGACCGTCTGCTCGAAACAGATACCGGATCTCGACGGACGGTCGCCGTGGCTTCGCGACCTGGCAGCACATTGTCCCGCACCCCGTCCGAGTCCACCACGCTCAACGCCTCGACGTCCCCTTCGCCAAGGAGGTTGGACACTATGGGTGCGTTATGGGAGAGATTGCGAAGTCGTACAAAGCAAGTGACCGCCCATTCGACGGCGGTCGAAACCGGTCTCGCTTCGTGTGGCGCCTTCCGGTCGCCTTCCTGCTGCTCGTGTGCTGCGTGCTCGCAAAGGCCGAGACCCGGAGCCCGCCCCTGCCCGCTTCGCCGGATGGCGCGGACGCGGTGGTCGACCTCTCATCGGCGAACGCGATCGGAATCAACATCGGCGCCCCTCTCGACTACTCTCAGGATCGCCTCTACGCCGACGTCATGAAGACCGCGCGAGCGGTGACCCTCGATGGCAGCCAGCAGGCTCCCACCGACACAGAGGATTGGCCCACGGTGCCCAACTTCCAGATCCTGTTGTGGGGAGACATGGATCAGATGCACGGTTCGTACGCCTTCTCCGCGAAAGGACATCTCGCGAGCCTCTCCGCGACCTACGGCAATGGCACGGTCTCGGGGTTGGCCTACAGCGTGGCCACCGACACGACGACGGCCATGATCGAGGTCCCCGATGCGGCCAGCAGCAACTTCGCCCTCACGTTTGCGGAAGCCTATCGCGATGCTGCGCGAAGCCGCCCCGGACTAACCGACATCAAGATCATGCGCCCCATCGCCCCGGGGTCGTCGACTCCGTTCGATCCGAGCGTCCTCTTCAATACCCCGCTCAAGGCAATGATCCAGAAGTTCTCGGTCGTGCGCTTCATGGATTATCT
>Ga0335079_10005289_pt1 | contig 14782 bp, 19 predicted proteins | sample Lox_Sample_33_FD_206719 | JGI IMG/M metagenome (GOLD analysis project Ga0335079, IMG submission 206719) | Soil microbial communities from Loxahatchee National Wildlife Refuge, Florida, United States - Lox_Sample_3.3 | ecosystem: Environmental > Terrestrial > Soil > Wetlands | place: USA...
TGGCCTCCTGCCCGACGACTTCCCGGGCGCCTATCTGCGGACATTCGACCTCTCGCGCGGGGACGTGGCCTACATGCGCGAGGACATCGCTATTCCGCTCGAGCCGTTCTTCGGCACGATGGGCGTGTGCCCCACGGGCGCGAGGGCGCAGGCGGTGATGCCGCCGGGCACCTTCGGCGGAAACATGGACATTCGGCAGATCACGCGTGGGTCGACGCTGTATCTGCCGGTGCAGGTCGAGCAGGCGCTGTTCTCGTGCGGTGACGCCCACGGCGCGCAGGGGGACGGCGAGGTGTGCGTTACCGGTCTCGAAGCGCCGATGTTCGCTGCGCTGCGCTTCACCCTCGAGCGGGCCCGCTCGATCCGCGGACCCCAGCTTCGGACGCCCGGGTCGCTCACCCCGCGGGTCGATTCGGGGCCGTTCTACGCCACCACCGGCGTCGGCGGCGATCTCTACGCCGGGGCACAGGACGCCGTGCGGGCGATGATCGACCACATCGAGACCAAGTACCACCTCGGCCGCGAGGACGCCTATCTACTCTGCAGCCTCGTCGTCGACCTCAAGATCTCCGAGATCGTCGACGCCGGCCAGTACATCGTCGCCGCGTTCCTGCCGGAGGCGATCTTCAGCGCCTGAGCCCTGGCCCTTGGGAAGAAACAGTGACTATTTCACCGTTCCTTCCCAAGCGCCCGCCGGCGAGGGCTCGAGCTGCGGGATCACCTCGCCGATCAGGAGCTCGAGCGTCTGCCTCGACTCCTCGAACGTCATATCTCCCGTCGGGAACATGAAGCACACGTAGTCGGCCATTCCGTCGTCGAGCAGGGCGCCCACGCGCTCGACGATCTGCGCGGGGGTGCCCGACCCGATCTCGATCGCCGGCTCCATGTTGGCGTGGATCGCCCGCAGCGCGCCCTGGGCGTCGTAGCACTCCTGCTCGTTTAGCTTCAGGTGGTCGAAGCGGTGGGCGTTGTGCGTCCGGCGCACGAGGCCCTCGATGCCGCGCCGCGCGATGTCGCGCGCCTCGTCCTCCGTCGGCGCGATCGCCAGCAGCATGCTGTACCCGACCCGGGGCTCGGACTCGGGGCCGTCGAAGCGGAGATCGTCGCCCTTGTGGGCCTGCCACGTCGCCAGATACTGCTCGTACGCCGCCTCGTTGATCTTCCCGGGCCACATCAGGCTCATCCCGTGGCGGCCGGCGGTGACCGGGCTCCCCGGATACCAGAACGGGATCCTGTCCTGGAGCGGCTTCGTCGACATCGGCATCGTCGGGAAGTCGTAGAAGCGGCTGTTCTCGCTCGAGATCTTCCCGGTCGCGAGCGCGTGCTCGACGATTCCGAGCACATCGGTGAAGCGGTCCCGCGACTCCCACCAGTCCTGGCTGAACCAGTAGTGCTCGATCGGCACCGCGCCGCGGCCGACGCCGAACTCGAGGCGGCCCCCGGTGAGGTTGTCGAGCACGCACATGTCCTCGATGATGCGAATCGGGTGGTGCATCGGGAGCAGCTTCACCATCGGCCCGAGGCGAATTTGCTCGGTGACCTGGGAGGCGGCGGCGATGAACAGCTCCTGACCCGGCGCCATGCACAGCTCGCTGCCATGATGCTCGGCGAGGTGGTAGCCGGCGAACCCGGCTTCATCCGCCATCTTGATCAGCGTCAGCCGATCCTTGAACAACTGGCTCGTGGGCGTCCCGGGGATGTCCTCGATGTGGTCGAAGATCCCAAACTTCTTCGCGATCACGGACGGCACCCTAACGACTGCGCGCCCAAGTGGTCTATGAGACGACCCGGAGCAAGGCCGCAGTACTCGCGGCGGCGACGGCGATGAGCACGAACGGCGCCTTCCGCCACACCAGCACGGCCGCCACCGCCAGCGCCGGCGCGCGGGCGTCAAGCGCGTAATGCCGTCCGGTGCTGAACGTCTGGATGACGATCAGCGCCGTCAGTACCGGCACCACGACGACCTGTAGCGACCACCGCTCGGACACCTCGCGGTCGAGCCGCTCGCCGAGCACGAGCCCGAGCGCCTTCAGCGCGTACGCCGACGCACACAGCGCGACCACCGGCCACCAGCTCACCGTCGGACCGCCTTCCGCTTCCGTCCCGCGACGAGCAACACCGGGACCGCACCCAGCGCGGACGCGATGATCGGCACGCCAGCGGGAGTGATGGTCACGAGCGCCAAAGCAATGAGCGCGCCGGCAAGCGCGGCGCGAACGGCGTCGCGGCCGCGCAGCTGCGGGGCCAGCAGCGCCAGGAACACGGCCGGGAACATCGCGTCCAGGCCGTAGTCTCGTGGGTTGCCGAGGCCGCGCCCGGCGAGCGCGCCGACCAATGTCCCGAGGTTCCAGGCGGTGAACAGGCACACCGCGGTCAGGTCGAAGGCTCGCCGCTTCGCGGCCAGTGTCGGTTGAGCGTGTGCCATCGCTGTGGTCTCATCGACGACGACCTGCGCGCGGAGCGCGCGCTTGGACGCGGTGCCGCCCAGAACTCCCCTGAGGCTGAAGGCGTAGAGCGTGTTCCGCCCGGCCAGTAGCAGCGCCGGCGGGAGCGCGCCGGCGATGCCGCCGCCCGCGCCGATCACCGATGCGAACGTAAGCTGCGAGGCCCCCGTGAAGCACACCAGCGACATCACGCAGGTCTGCACGACGCTGAACCCGGCGGCGACCGACAGCACGCCGAACGACACCGCGTAAACGCCCGTAGCCACGCCGATCGACAGCGCGTTTCGGACAATCGGATCTCCGGAATACATGACGGAGGCATTGTCTCGCGACTAGCACGGCAGATGGATGCGAATCGAGCCCGTATCCGCCCAGATCTGGCAATATTCGACTATGGATCCGATCGATCGCGCAATCATCGACGAGCTCCGGCGCGATGGCCGCCTGTCGAACGTCGAGCTCTCGGCCAGGGTGAACCTGTCGCCCTCGCCGTGCCTGCGCCGCGTCCGCGCGCTCGAGGAGACCGGAGTGATCCGTGGCTACCACGCCGACATAGAACCGAGCGCGATCGGACGCGGGCTCGAGGTGTCGGTGCTGGTCGAGCTTTCGCTGAAGGACCGGAAGACGGTCGAGGCGTTCGAGGAGCAGATAGGAGCGTTCGAGGAGGTGCTCGAGTGCCGCCGCATGTTCGGCCTCCCGGACTACATCATACGGGTCGGGGTCGCGGACACAGAGGCCTACGAGCGCTTCTACATGAACAAGCTCGCGGAGCTACCGGGGGTCACCCGCGTCAACTCGCAGTTCACGATGAAGGTCGTCAAGACAGGCACGCACCTCTGAACGGGGCTCGACGCGCCAATCACTTCGAACCGTAAACCCGCTCCAACAGCGCGGTATCGCCCGCGGTCTGGAACTTGACCACTTTGCCGTCGCGGAACGTGAACACGTCCGCCACGTCGGCCTCGCCACCGGCGACCGTTATGTGGGTGAGGACCACGACCCGCTCGTCGTCAGCGAACCAGAACTGCGGGGTGGTCGTGAACCCCTTCCCGGCCAACTGAGCCCAGAGAGCGCCGACCGCATCCTTGCCGTGCAGCGTTCCGCTGATCGCGCTATTGCCAGGCGTGATCCATTCGATGTCATCGGCCAGCGCCTCCATCGCGCCCGCGGCGTCGCCCGCCGAGAATGCGGCGTAGCCGCGCTTGGCCGTCTCGATGTTCTGCTCGCCCGCCATCTCTACACCCCTTTGCTCTCCTCGCGGCGCATCGCGTCGCCCGTGAAAGCGACCCTAACCGAAATCGGCCAGGAAACCCTTCAGATTCTTGACGTGCTGAGAATTCACGCTGGCGACGCAGTCGGCGAAGACCACGCCGGCCTCGGTCCCGCCCTCGTAGACATCCGACGCGCTCAGGCAGTACGCGTGGCGGTAGGCGAGCCATGCGTTGTGGCCCGCGATGAACCTGCGACGAGCAGCGGCGTCGAACAGCTTGCCGAAGATCGACCGGTTGAGCGAGTCGATCTGCTTGTCGCTCGCGAGGATCTGTTGCTCGGCGCAGCCTTCCATCTGAAGCGTCGTGCGCTGCGCCGGCGCGCCGGTGCACGGGAGCGGCGTGAACGACTCGTGGATCGTTGGCGGCGAAAGCTTGGCGGCGTGCCCCGGCGTCGCCGCGGCGGAACCTGAGGACACGAGCAGAGCGGTCGCCGCTCCGAGCGCAAGCAGCGCGTAAAGCCTGGTAGGCATGATGTGTTCACCTATCGACGGGTACGTGGTGGTGGGTGAAGCTAGCGGACGCCTGCGAGACCCCGGTACCTTCCGGCAGGATGAGTACATCCACGGGCCAACATCGCGTGGTTGTCGTCGGCGGGGGCTTCGGCGGCCTCCAGGCGGTCGACAAGCTCCGCCACGGCCCGGTTGAGGTCACGCTGATTGACCGGCGCAACTTCCACCTGTTCCAGCCGCTGACCTACCAAGTCGCGACCGGTGCGCTCAGTCCCGGGGAGATCGCCTATCCACTCCGGGCGATCTTCAAGCGCCACAGCAACGTCCGCGTGATGCTGGCGGAGGTCTCAGATATCGATCTCGAGGCTCGCCAGGTCCACCTGCACTCGGTCGGCGAAGTCACGGCGCCGGCGTCGGTCCCCTACGACACGCTGATCGTGGCCGGTGGCTCGGCGTATTCGTACTTCGGTCATGACGAATGGAGGAAGTTCGCGGCGGAGGTCAAGTCACTCGAGAGCGCGATCCAGGTGCGCGGCCGGATTCTCAGCGCATTCGAGGCCGCGGAGATGGAGCCCGATCCCGATCGACGCGCCGCGTGGCTGACGTTCGCGATCGTCGGGGCCGGACCGACCGGCGTCGAGATGGCCGGCCAGATCGGCGAGCTAGCCCGCGACACGCTGCGTCTGGACTTCGATGCGGTCGATCCGCGCAACGGCCGCATCCTGTTGATCGAGGCCCTCGACCGGGTACTCACGAGCTTCCCGCCCTCGCTGTCGGCGAAGGCGCAACGGTCGCTCGAGCGGCTCGGGGTCACGCCGATGCTCGGCTCGACCGTCGTCGGGATCGATGACCAGTCCGTGACGGTCTCCGACGGCAGCGGCAACACCCAGCGCATCCCGACGCGCACCGTCATCTGGGCCGCCGGCGTGACCGCGTCGAAGCTCGGGGCGAGGCTGGGCGAGCTCAGCGGAGCCGAGCTCGACCGTGCCGGGCGGGTCACGGTGGAGTCCAATCTCACCCTGCCGGGCCATCCCGAGGTGTTCGCGATCGGCGACATGGTCCGGGTCCGTGGCGCGAAGGGCTCGGTCGTCACGTACCCGGGGGTCGCGCCGACGGCCATGCAGCAGGGCCGCTACGTCGCGAAGGTCGTCCACGACCGACTCGAGTCCCGCGATACCCCGCCGTTCCGCTACCACGACAAGGGCAACCTGGCGACGATCGGGCGGGGCGCCGCCGTCGCCGACATCAAGCCGTTCCATCTGAGCGGCTCGATCGCCTGGCTCACCTGGGTGCTCGTCCACCTCTGGTACCTGGTCGGGTTCGAGAACCGCATCCTCGTCTTCACCCGCTGGGCTTTCAATTTCGTCACGCACGGCCGCGGCGCGCGGTTGATCACCGGAGCATCGGCTGGCGCCAGCGGCGACGAAGTCTGAGCGCCGCCGGAGGCTGCCGTCGCACGCCCGACACCGCTAGACGGAAAAGCCCGGAGTGGTGTACGGAATGTCCCGGAGGTCCTCCACCCCCGAGGACGCGGCGAGCTGGTCGACAGGCATCGTGAACCAGTGGCGGGTCACGCACACAACCTTGACGTGCTCGACCGGGCCGGGAGCGCCGTCCAAGACGAAGCGGTCGGTGATCTCAGCCGGGAGACCGCAGGATGGACACTCCACCATCGGCTCGCCGGGGAAATGGATGCTGTTGTTGTCGCTCATCGTTTCTGCCCCTGATCGTGTCTGCCCTTTTGAGGTAGTTCGGTGTAGTCGTGATACGAACACGGGGACGCTTTGATTCGTGAGATAGCGCTAGCGTCCTAGACGTGCTTCTCGCGGTTCGCGCGCTGTGGGCGGTGGTTGCGCTTCTGACGATGCCTCGGCACGCGTCGGCGAGCGCACAACCCATCTCGGCGCCGCGCAAGCCTCCGATCACCTGGGACCCGATTCCGTTCGGGCCCGAGCGCAAGGCCCAGATGGTCGCGTACGTCCGCCGCCATTACGGCAGCTTCATGAAGCCCACCTGGCGTCTGATCGATCCACACGTGATCGTGATCCACTACACGGAGTCACCGACGTTCCAATCGACGTGGAACACATTTGCCTCGGACGTCCCGGACCCCGAACTACACGAGCTGCCGAATACGTGCGCGCACTTCGTGATCGACCGGAACGGCAGGATCTACCAACTCGTCTCGCTCGGGACGATGTGCCGCCACACGGTCGGGCTCAACTGGACCGCGATCGGGATCGAGAACGTCGGCTACTCCGACGCCGAGGTCATGAACGACCGGGCCCAGATGACATCGGACCTGCGGCTTGTCCGGTGGCTCCGGTGCCGGTTCCACGTCGAAATCAAAAACGTGATCGGGCACAACGAGAGTCTGTCGAGCCCGTACCACCGCGAGGACGTCGTCTCCCTTCGCACGCAGACCCACAGCGATTTCAATCACGCGGACATGCAGGTGTACCGCCGGCGACTCCGCGCGCTTGGCGGCTGCCCGGCGGCCTACACGGAAAGATGAACTACGAGCGAGAGCTCACCGCCCTGTACGTCGCGTTCAATGCCCGCGACATCGATCAGCTGTTGGGTGCGATGACCGACGACGTCGACTGGCCGAACGCCTGGGAAGGCGGGCGATTGCACGGCAAGCAAGCGGTTCGTGACTACTGGACGCGTCAGTGGGCCGAGATCGATCCGCGTGTCGAACCCATCTCGTTCGCCCGCAGACCCGACGCGCGCATCGCGGTCGAGGTTCAGCAGGTCGTGCGCGCCCTCGACGGGAAGTTGGTCAACGAGAGCCGCGGGACCCACGTCTACGCGCTACGCGGCGGACTCGTGTGCGGGATGGATGTCGAATGACCCCGGCGCCGGCGGGCGCCGGCGATCACGCCGGCTCGAGTAGGACAACGGGGATCACGCGGTCGCCCGCGCGCCCCTGATAGGTGGCGTAGCCGGTGTAGTTGTCGTTGACGATCTCCCACAGCTCCGTGCGCTCGGCGCCCTCGGCCACACGGGGATGGACGGCGGTGCGGCGACCGCCTAACTCGACCGCGACGGCATCTGGGTGCGCGCGCAGGTTGTGGTACCAGGCAGGATGGTGGGCCGCGCCGGCTTTGGACGCGACGACGACGTAGCCGCTGTCGTGAGGCGTGTACAGCAGCGGCGTCGTCCGCGGTTCCCCGGATCGCGCCCCGACCGTGTGGAGGAGCAGGATCGGCTGACCCATCGCGACCTTGACGCGCCCCCGGGTGAGCGGGAGCAACCGCCGGTCGATCGCTGGGAACACGTTGACGAACAGCCACCCGCCGAAGCGTGTCGCTGCGAGCGCCTGCAACGCCTTGTCGAGGCCTGTCTTCTCGCTCTGAGGTCGGTAGCCGGCGATGGGCGGACGCTATCAGCGGCTGATCTCACACGCTGACCGTGTCGACCGTTTCACCGAGACATCCGCGACAGGAGGACTCGACGATGACCACCACGATCGACCTCGCCACCGACATCCGAGCCCGGGTCGACGCGCTCGACTGGGAGCGGCTTGAAGCCGAACTCGACGACGCAGGACACGCCGTCACCGTCCCCGTGCTCACCGAGGACGAGTGCGACGAGCTGTCCGACCTGTTCGATGGCGGCCGCTTCCGCTCCACAATCGACATGGCCCGGTACCGGTTCGGCGACGGGCGCTACCGCTATTTCGACCATCCGCTGCCGGACCCGATCGCCGCCCTGCGCGCGTCCTTCTATCGGCACTTGGCGCCGATCGCGAATCATTGGGCCGAGCTGCTGCCCGGCGACGGGCCATCATTCCCGCTCGAGCACGAGGAGCTGCTCCGGCGCTGCCACGCCGCGGGCCAGACCCGCCCGACACCGCTGATCCTCCGCTACGGCCCCGGGGACTGGAACGCGCTCCACCAGGACCTCTACGGCGACGTGTTCTTCCCGTTCCAGGTGCTCACGATCCTTTCGCGCAAAGGCGAGGACTACGAAGGCGGGCAGTTCATCCTGCTCGAGCAGCGTCCCCGCGCGCAGAGCCGGGCGCACGTGCTCGAGCCCGCCCAGGGAGCGTTCGTGATCTTCCCGACGGCGACACGGCCGAACCGGGGCAAGAGCGGCTACCACCGTGTCGGCATGCGCCACGGCGTGTCCACCGTGACGCGCGGGCAGCGGACCGCGCTCGGGGTCATCTTCCACGACGCTACCTGAGGTCAATCAGCTCGCCGTCGCGCACAGCAACCGGAATCGGATCGACGATCTCGAGCCGCGCCGGCGCGTCCGGCTCCACATTGCGGAACCCGAGCAGCACCCAGTCCCCGTCGCGCCGGCGGACGAGTGGAGCAGCGCAGAGCGTCGGCTCGGCCCGGAACGGGCGGGCATCACAAAGATCCCACGGACCGGTGAGCGAATCGCCGGCGACCGACCAGGTGCAGAAGCGGCCGAACGCCGTCACCTGATCAGCGCTCTGCTGATCGGGGTGACAAGTGAACACCAGCAGCGGTCGGCCGTCGACCACCCGTACCTGTGAGACCTCGAGCTCGCCAAAGCCGGCCGCCCCCGGCCGACAGTTCGGCGGCTGAACCTCCCACGTCACCATGTCGGCGCTACGCGCGTGGCCTACCACCCCGTCGAAAAACCGCGGCGCACCGGCTGCACGGGCGGTGATCAGCATATGCCAGCCGTCGCCGGCCGGATCCTTGAACACGAACGGATCGCGCCACGTGTCGCTCGCTCCAACATCGAGCGTGACGTACCACCGTGGGTCCGGGGCGATCAGCGGCCGGTCTCCCGCTCGGCGCCAGGTGAAGAGATCGTCGGACTCGGCCATGCCGATCCGCTGATCGAGCACGCCCAGCCCGCGGGCCGTCGACAGCGCGCTGTAGTAGAGCCGCCAGACACCGTCGTCGCCTCTCGCCACCGATCCAGTCCAGAGCGCGAGGTCGTCCCACCGCCCGGCCACAGGCGCGAGCGCGTCGGCACACACCTCCCAGGAAACGAGGTCGCTCGACGTCGCGTGGCCTATCCGCGCAGCGGTGTGCCGGAGATGCGGCTCGCCAAGCCAGCGGGGGGCGCGCAGGAAGAACAGGTGGTAGCGCTCGCCGTCGTCGGCGAGCCAGCTGTCCCACACCCAATCGTCGGGCAGCCGGAGCACGGGCGAGATCGTCTCAGTTCCCGGGCGCCGTGAGGCACACTCCGAACGTGGGCAAAGCGGAATTGCTGATCGGTGGCTTGCTCGTGGCGATCGCCGGACTCGGCGCACTCGCTCGCCGGCTCTCGATCCCCTACCCGATCGTGCTGGTAATCGGCGGCGCGCTGTTCGGATTCATTCCCGGTCTGCCGGCGGTGAAGCTCGACCCGAACGTCGTGCTCGTCGTGTTCCTGCCGGTTCTGGTCTACAGCGCGGCGTTCTTCGCGAACCTCGCCGACATCCGGCAGAACCTGCGCGGCGTCACGCTGGTGTCGGTCGGCCTCGTGCTCGTGACGATGACGACTGTGGCGATCGTCGCCCATGCGCTCGCCGGACTCCCCTGGGCGGCTGCGTTCGCGCTCGGGGCGGTGATCTCGCCGACGGATCCGCTCGCGGCCGGCCTGATCATGCGCAGCCTCAACGTCCCGAGGCTCCTCGTGAGCTCGGCCGAGGGCGAGGGATTGTTCAACGACGCCACCGCGCTCGTCGCCTTCCGCGTGGCTGTCACCGCAGTCGTTGCGGGATCGTTTTCGCTCGGTCACGCGACGATCTTGCTGATCGTGGATGCCGCCGCCGGTGTCGCGATCGGTCTCGCCGTCGGGTGGCTGATCGCCGAGATTCGCAAACGCACGCCCGACCCCCAGATCAACATCACGATCTCGCTCGTGAGCGGATATGCCGCGTTCGTGCCCGCGAGCGCGGTCGGCGCGTCGGGCGTCCTCGCCGCGGTCACGTGCGGGATCTACATGGGCATCCGCGGACCGAGCATCATCCCGGCCCGCACCCGCCTCCAGGCGAACCTGGTGTGGGACATCGTCGACTTCATCATCAACTCGGCGCTGTTCGTGCTGGTCGGGCTGCAGTTGCGGACGATCACCGAGTCCCTGTCCGGCTACTCGACCGCGACGCTGCTCGGCTGGGGACTCGCGATCGCGGGCGTCACCGTGGTGACCCGGATGGTCTGGTTCTTCTCGGTGCCGTATCTGGTGCGCGCGCTCGACCGGCGGCCCAGCCAGCGCGAACGACGTATCCCCGCGCGCAACCGGTTCCTGCTCGGCTGGATCGGCATGCGCGGCGCCGTATCGCTCGCGGCGGCCCTGTCGTTGCCCCTGACAATCAACAGCGGGGCACCCTTCCCAGACCGCGACCTGATCCAGTTCCTGACGTTCGCCGTGATCTTCGTGACGCTTGTCGTCCAGGGGCTGTCGCTGCCGACCTTGATCCGGCGCCTCCGCATCACCGACGACGGCGCCGCGGAGACCGAGGAGCTCAAGGCACGCCTGGCCGCGACCAAGGCGGCGCTCGCACAGATCGAAGAGCTGTCGCGCGAGGATTGGACCCGCGACGACACGATCGAGCGTATGCGCGCGGCCTACGACTACCGAAAGCGCCGGCTCGCCGCACGCGCTGGGAAGATCGAGGACGACGGCTACGAGGACCGCTCGATGCAGTACCAGCAGGCGGTGCAGATCGTGCTCGGGGCCCAGCGCGACGCCCTCGTCGAACTCCGCCGCGAGGGCACGATCTCCAACGAGACGATGAACCGCATCATCCGTGAGCTAGATCTCGAGGAATCCCGGCTCGAGATCTAGCTAGTGCCGGATGATCAGCACCCGGGCCTGTCCGCCCGGCCGCAGCCCGAGCTTGACGATCGCGTCACCCACTGAGACGGCGTCGAGCCACACGCTCTCGTTCTCGTTCAGCTGACCGAGCGCGGCCACCTGCGCCATCGACCGCGCGAGGCTCACGATCTCCTCGGGCCTGCCGACCAGCTGCTCGATGCCTCGCTCGGTACCGAACGTCACCGACACTCCCTCGTCGGTCTGCTCCGCGGAAAGCAATTCCAGACTCATGGATCCCTCCAGTCTATGTACGACAGGAACGCGATCCGCCGGTGGGCGCTTCCGCTGCTCGGGCCCGCGCCGTCGCGCCCTACGCGGCGGCGCCGTACTCGACGGGCCGACTCGCGTCAGCGCCCCATTCGTTGAACGAGCCGTCGTACACACCCTCGCAGTGAACGCCGATTCGCTCGAGCGCGAGCATCGCGACCGTGGCCGACACCCCGCTGCCGCAGGTCGCGATCAGCTCGTGGGGCGGACGATCGGGGTCGATGCCTGCGTCGCGAGCGAGTCTGGCGACAGCTGCGGGCGCTGCCCACAATCCGGTCGCGCCGTCGACCAGCTCCTGGTAGGGCAGACAACGCGCCCCCGGGATGTGTCCGGTGTTCGCGGTGCCCTCCTCGCCGAGGAACAGGTGACGCGGCCTGGCGTCGACGAGCATCGCGCCGCGCTCGCCAGCGCCAATCACATCCGCCAGCGTGCGCCGCAGGCGTGGTCGCGGCCGCGCGGTGAACGTCGCACGGCGCCGCTCGACGACCGCGTCGGTGACCGGTCGCTCCTGCTCCCGCCAGGTCAGCCACCCCCCGTCGAGCACCCGGCTATCGGTGCCGTAATACCGGAACGCCCACGTCACACGCGCGGCGAAGATGCCGTAGTAGTCGTCGTACGTTACGACGACATCGCCGTCACCAATCCCCAGCTCGCCGGCTCGAGCAGCGAACGCGTCCAGGCGAGCGACCTGCACGGGCACAGGGTCGTCTACGTCGATGAAGTCATGTTCCCAGTCGACGAACTTTGCGCCCGGAATGTGCCCGGCTGTGTACTCGGCCCGCTTCGCGTGCGGCAGCGCCGAGCTCGGGTGGCGCCCGCGAACGTCGAGCACGCGCACGCGGGGATCATCGAGATGACGCTCGAGCCAGTCGGCGTCGACCAGCGGTCCGGCAGGAATGTCCAACATGGCCGGCATTGCAACCTCCTTCGCGCGCGCCGCGCCAGGGTGGGTCGGTCCCAATCAAATCTGGCGGACGTCTACGCCTCTTCGGCCATGGCGATCAGGTCCTCCCGGGTGACCTTGCCGACCAGCTCCGGATGATCGGAGCGCATGTGCGCCTCAATCACCGTGGCTGCCTCCTCGACGGTCTGCCCCCGTCCGAGAAATCCGCACTGACACCGGATGACCTTCGCCATGACTTGTCTCCTTCGATTACGGGCGCGAGACTACGACCGCCGGTTTGCAGGCTTCTACGATTTTCCTTGCACGTAAGTTGACCGACAAGGGACCGACTCGGATCCAGCTGTGCGGGCGCCTGGCGGTCGAGCTTGCCGGCCGCGAGCTGACGTCGAACCTGCCCGGCGGACAGGCCCGCGTGCTGTTCACCTATCTGACCGTGCATCGGGCGCTCCCGTCGCGCCGCGACCAGATGATCGAAGCGCTGTGGCCGTTCCGCGCGCCCGACGGTGCCGACGCCTCTCTGAGCGCATTGCTCTCGCGGCTCCGGGGCGTGCTCGGCGCCGATGTCCTCGTCGGCCGCAGCGAGATCGCCCTCGTGCTCCCCAACGATGCATGGATCGACCTCGAAGCGGCCGAGGAGGCCATCCACCGGGCCGAGGCCGCCGTCGCCCAACAGGACTGGGTACGCGGTTGGGGCCCTTCGCTCGTTGCGCTGTTCACGGCGCGGCGGGGCTTCCTGCCGGGGGAGGATCTCCCGTGGGCCGAGCAGTACCGCCGCCGGCTCGACGAGATCCATGTCGCCGCGCTCGAGTGCTACGCCGCCGTCGCGCTCGGCGTGGGAGGGAGCGAACTGGCGCCCGGGGAGCGCTCGGCGCGCGAGCTGATCGCGATCGCGCCCTACCGCGAGCGCGCGCACGCGCTGCTGATGCAGCTACTCGTCGCTCGCGGCAACGGCGCCGAAGCGCTCCGCGTCTACGAAGCGCTGCGCGAACGACTACGAGATGACCTCGGCGCCGCCCCTGCGCCCGAGTTGCGCGAGCTCCAGGCCGAGCTTCTTCGTCGCTGATTCGAATAGCCTTGCGCGGGCGCATCGACGAGCGAGAGAGAGGAGAGGCGATGAGCGAGGAACGGGTGAAGTTCGTGCTGGACGAGCCAGCGATCCCGACGCACTGGGTGAACCTGATGGCCGACCTCCCCGGCGAGGCGCCGCCGCCGCTACATCCCGGCACCAAGCAGCCCGCGGGCCCGGACGACCTGGCGCCGATCTTCCCAATGGCGCTGATCCTCCAAGAGGTCTCGGCCGAGCCGGAGATCGAGATCCCCGAGCCCGTCCGCGAGGCCTACAAGCTGTGGCGACCGACGCCGCTCTACCGTGCGCGCCGGCTCGAGCGCGCGCTCGACACCCCGGCCCACATCTACTACAAGTACGAGGGCGGCTCGCCGCCCGGGTCGCACAAGCCCAACACCGCGGTGGCCCAGGCGTATGAGAACGCCCAGGCCGGGATCAAGAAGCTCACGACCGAGACCGGCGCGGGGCAGTGGGGGTCGGCGCTGGCGTTCGCGTGCCAGCTGTTCGGGCTCGAGTGCGAGGTGTGGATGGTCGGCTCGAGCTACGACCAGAAGCCCTACCGGCGCTCAATGATGGAGACTTGGGGCGCCACCGTCCACCGCTCGCCCTCGGACGTCACCGAGTCCGGCAAAGCCCAGGCCGCGCACCCCACCGGCTCGCTCGGGATCGCGATCTCCGAGGCGGTCGAGGTGGCCGCCCAGAATGCCGACACGAACTACTCGCTCGGCTCGGTGCTCAACCACGTGCTCCTGCACCAGACCGTGATCGGGCAGGAGGCGCTCGCGCAGATGGCGATGGCCGGCGAGGAACCGGACACCGTGATCGCCTGCGTCGGCGGAGGCTCGAACTTCGGCGGCCTCACGTTCCCGTTCCTGCGACGCGTGATCCGCGGCGAGGCGAAAACGCGGTTCATCGCCGCCGAGCCAGCCGCCTGCCCGACGCTGACTCGCGGCGTATACGCCTACGACTTCGGCGACACCGTAGGGCTCACTCCGCTCATGCCGATGTTCACGCTCGGGCACGACTTCGTGCCGCCGCCGGTGCACGCCGGCGGTCTGCGCTATCACGGCGACTCGCCGTTGGTGTGTGGCCTCGTCAAGCAGGGGCTCGTCGAGCCGCGGGCGTATCGCCAGAACGAGACGTTCGAGGCGGCGGTCCGATTCGCCCGCGCCGAGGGCCTGATCCCGGCGCCCGAGCCGGCGCACGCCATCCGGGCCGTTTTCGAGGAGGCCGAGGCCGCAAAGCAGGCCGGCGAATCCAGAGTGATCCTGTTCGGGCTCTGCGGACACGGTCACTTCGACCTGAGCGCGTACGACGCCTATCTCGCCGGCCGGCTCGAGGACCCGGAGTTCTCCGAGGACGACTTGGCCGCCGCGCTCGCGAGCCTGCCGGAGGCACCCGCGCTGGCGTGATCGACCGGCTGGACGGGGTCGGTAAGGTGACCACGTGACCGCGACCGAGTCGCCCCCGGCTCCGGCAGCGCCCGCCAATCCTCATCACGATCAACGCTGGCTGATCCTGGCGCTGCTGGGGACCGCGCAGTTGATGGTCGTGCTCGACGCAACAGTCGTGAACATCGCGCTCCGTCC
>Ga0335079_10005290_pt1 | contig 14780 bp, 10 predicted proteins | sample Lox_Sample_33_FD_206719 | JGI IMG/M metagenome (GOLD analysis project Ga0335079, IMG submission 206719) | Soil microbial communities from Loxahatchee National Wildlife Refuge, Florida, United States - Lox_Sample_3.3 | ecosystem: Environmental > Terrestrial > Soil > Wetlands | place: USA...
CCTCGTCGGAGATCAGGAGCTTCGGCTTCGCCGCCATGGCGCGCGCGAGCTCGAGCTTCCTCATGTCGACCTGCGTGAGGCCGCCCGACATCGCGTGCGCCTTCTCGTGCAGGCCCACCTGGCGGAGGATGCCGTGCGCCTCGTCCGCGACGCGGCGCCCCTCGCCCCCCTTCGTCGCGTAGAGCAGCGGCACGCACAGGTTTTCGAGCACGCTCATGCTCGCGAAGGGCTTGGGGATCTGGAAGCTGCGCGCGAGCCCGAGGCGGATGCGCCGGTGCGCGGGATAGGAGTGGATGTCGCGGCCCTCGAAGCGGATGCGGCCTTCCTCGTTCCTGAGCGTCCCCGCGATGCAATTCACGAGCGTGCTCTTGCCCGAGCCGTTCGGGCCGATCAGGCCCACGCGCTCGCCCGCCGTGACGGCGAAATCCACGCCGTCCAGCGCCGTGAATCCGCCGAAGCGCTTCACCACGCCGGAGACCTCCAGTATCGCCGCGCTCACCGCCGGCTCCTGCGCTTGCGCCAGGCCTCGACCCAGCCCATGATCCCGTTCGGCGCGAGGGTGACGAAGAGCACCAGCAGCACGCCGACGATGAGCAGGTTCCACGCCGAGGAGATCGTCACCTGCACCAGCTGCTGCACCGTCCCCAGCAGCACCGCCCCGATCAGCGGGCCGATCCAGCTCATCATGCCTCCGATGAGCGGCATCGCGATGCTGTTCACCGCGTACGACAGGCCGAAGGCGGAGGACGGCTCGATGTAGGAGAGGTAGAACGGAAACGTGGTTCCCGCCATGCCCATCAGCGCTCCGCTCACCGTCGCGGAGAAGATCTTGAGGCGCAGCGTGGGCACGCCCGAGCACTCCGCCGCGAGCTCGTCGTCGCGGATCGCCGCGAGCCCGCGGCCGATCGTGGATTTCTCGATCGTGCGCGCGACCACGAGCGCCACCGCGGCCTCCAGCACGAGGACGATGTACAGCAGGTGGATGTAGCGCGGCAGGCCGAAGGGCACCTCGCGCGGCTGCAGCACGTAGGCGCCGCGCGCGCCGCCGACGTAGTCCCAGTTGACGACGAAAGTATAGAGGACGACGGCGAGGGCGAGCGAGGCGATTGCGAAGAACACCCCGCGCAGGCGCAGCGTCAGGTAGCCCAGGCCGAGGCCCAGCAGCCCGGCGACCAGCGTCCCGGCGACGATCATCACGAGGAGCGGCGCCTTGAAGGCGTTGTAGAGCATCACGGTCGAGTAGGCGCCGATCGCGAAGAAGGCGGCCGAGCCGAAATTCACGTAGCCGGTGTAGCCGCCGAGGATGTTCCAGGCGGTCGCGAGGATTACGAACTGCAGCACCACATAGGCCGCGGTGAAGAAGTACTCGTTGGGAACGAGCTGGCTCGCCGCCGCGAAGGCGATCGCGACCGCGAAGGCGACGATGGCGAAGTTGCGGTTGCTCATCGCCCCAGGATTCCGGAGGGGCGGAACGCGAGCGTCGCGAGCAGCAGCCCGAACGACACCGCCGGCGCCCACGAGGGCCCGAAGAAGGTCGAGGTGAAGGACTCGGCGATGCCGAGCACCAGCGCCCCGATCAGCGTTCCCCAGATCGAGCCCATCCCGCCGAGCACGCACACCGCGAACACTAGGCCGATGTACTCGCGGCCGATCGACGGCTGCACCGGCTGGATGACGATGAGAAAGGCGCCCGCCACGCCCGCGGTCGCGATCGACAGGGCGAAGGCCCGCTCCTTCACGCGCACCGGGTTAACGCCCATGAGGCGCAGCGCGAGCTGGTCCTGCGCGACGGCGAGCACCGCGCGGCCGAAGAAGGTGTGGGTAAGGAAGAGCTGCAGCGCGACCACCATCGCGATCGACACGAGGAACGGCACGAAAAGGCGCATCGGCAGGTCGATGTCGCCCGCTCGCCAGGTCACCTCGCTGTAGGCGGTGGTCACCAGGCGGTAGTCCACCCCGAAGATGAGCACCAGCGTGACCTCGGTGATGAACAGGATGCCGAAGAAGAACGCGAGCCCGCGCAGCGATTCCTGGCCGCGCTTCTCGAAACAGAGGTAGTAGATCCTGTACAGGGCCATGCCGAGCGCGAAGAACAGGGGCGAGAGCACGACCGACACGAGGATCGGATCGAAACCCAGGCGGTCGTTGACGATGTAGGCGACGTAGGAGCCGAGGATGATGAACGCCGGGTGCGCGATGTTGACCACGTCGAGCATGCCGAAGGAGATCGATATGCCCAGGCTGACGGCGGCGTAGAAGCCTCCGAGCAGGAGGCCTGCGATGATGGCGTTGACGACCAGCGCCGTGGATGCTTCCATGGAGCAAAGCAAAACCGGCGGGGGTCGCCCGCCGGTTTCGTCCTGTTACCTTTCGCCCTTCAGTGTTTTGCGTCCTGGTAGGGCGCCTTGACCACACCGGTCTTGTACGGCCCGGGCTCGAGCACCGTCACAACGCCGGGCTGCTTCCACTGGTCGATGGTGTTCCCCTTGATGCCGTTGTACTGCACCATCATCACGCGGGGCTCGGACCATTCGCCGTTCTTGGCGAAGCCCACCTTGCCGACGAAGGTGTCGAAGGTGTGCGTGTGGATGTATTCGGCGAGCTTGCCGCTGTCGAGGCCCTTGGTCGCGGTGATCGCCTGGTCGAGGACCTGCATCATCGCGTAGGCGTACGGCGGCAGGTAGAAGCCGAGCGGGTCCACGCCCTCCTTCGCCGCGCGCTCCTGGTACTTCTTCAGGAAGGCATCGAGGAAGGGGAACTTGCCCGACAGCTCGGGCGTATAAAGCTCGTAGTTCACCACGCCGTTGAGGAGCGGCCCGAGCGCCGTCTTCAGCGCCGCGAACTGCGTTCCGACCAGGCCGCCGCCGAACATGCGGGTCTTCAGGCCGACTTCGTTCACCGCGCGCACCATGCCGGCCGAATCCGGCGGGTACGAGGCGAGGTAGACGAGGTCCGGGTTGGTCGCCTGGATCGCGCGTACGATTGGCGAGTAGTCGGTCGTGTTGGGCGGGTAGCTCTTGTCGTAGACGACCTTGAGGCCGAGGCGCTTCACGTGCACGCGCGCGCCCTCGAGGGCGAGGTGCGGGTATTCCGCGTCGGCGCCCACCAGCGCGATCGTCTTCGGCTTCGGGTTCAGGCCCATCGCCGCCTCGAAGAAGCCGCGCGTCCAGCCGATAGCGGGCTCGGGTCCGGCGGGCATGATCTGGAAGTAGCGGTCGTAGTTGAACTTCGAGTTCACGTTCAGCCCGAACAGCGTCATGAACATGAGGTTGCGCTGCATCATCAGCGGCATCGCCGGCGCGATCACCGCGGTGCCGTAGCCGGAGACCACCAGGTCGACCTTGTCGACGTCGAGCAGCTTCGTGTACAGGCCGGGAACGGTCGCGGGGTTGGTCTGGTCGTCGTAGTAGACGAACTCGACCTTGCGCCCGAGGATGCCGCCCTTGGCGTTGACGTCGTCCTTCCAGATCTCCATGGCGATCAGCGCGGCCTTGCCGTTGCCGGCGAGCGGCCCGGTGAGGCTCATGCCGAATCCGATTCGCAGCGGCTGCTGCGCGAGCGCCTCGGTCGCGAATGAGCCGGCGAGGGCGAGCGCGGCCGCAAAGGCCCCCAGCCAGCGCGCCAGAGTGGTCAGAACAGAATTGCCTCTCATGTCTCCTCCTAGATTGGACTGCCGAATGTGCTGAGGCGATCGTCTCCGCCTCGCGGCCCTCCCGTGGGCCTGAGCGGCGATTATGAAAGCAAGGCGCGATTTGTCAAGCCGAACCCCAGCCCACTGCCCACCCTGCCAGACTTGCCGCATGCCGGCGGTCAAGGACCGCGCGTCGCGTCCTTCGGCATGAAGAAGATGAAGAGGTTCGCGATCACGATCGTGACCGCGAGGAAGGTGAACGCCGACGAGAGGCCGTAGCGGTCCGCGACCATCCCGCCGAGGACCGGCCCCACGGAGGAGCCGAGCGCCTGCGCGCCGAAGAGCACGCCGATGCTCGTTCCGCCCATGTTCTTCGGCGTCGTCTCGAGCAGCCAGGCCTGCAGCACCGGGCGGATCGCGTAGAGGAAGAATCCGAGGATGGTGACGAAGAACACGAACGCGGCGGACTTCCCGGCGAGCGCCATGAACAGCAGCACCACGGCGGTCATCGCCATGCTGGTCATCATCACGCTCCTGCGGCCCATGCGGTCGGACAGGTGCCCGGCGACGGGCGCCGCGGCGAAGCCCGCTGCCTGCAGCGCGAACATGCACGCGCCCACCCAGAACGGCGGGTAGCCGAGCTCGTAGGCGAGGTAGACCGGGAGGAACGTGAGGAGCGCGTTCTGGGTCATCGAGCGGAACGCGGAGCTCGAGGCGAGGACGACGAGCCCGCGGTTGGAGAACAGCTCGGGAAGCCCGCGGAAATAGTCGCGCAGCGACTGGCCGCCCGGCGGCGCGGCCTTCTTCGCGCCCAGCCGCATCGTTCCCAGGAACACGAAGATGAGGAGCGCGAGCAGTATCCCCGGCGCCACGTTGAGCACCACCGCCTGGCGCCACGTGAGCACCGAGAGCAGCGCGCCCACCGCGAGCGGCGCGATCGCGTCGCCGACGTTCCCGCCCATGCTGTGCAGCGAGAGCACCAGGCCCTTGCGGTCCGGGAAGCGCCGCGCGAGCGTGGGGATCGCGGTCGGGTGCCACAGGCTGTTGCCGAATCCCACAAGGGCGACGCACCCGAGCAGCATCAGGTAGCTGTGCGCGAAGCCCATCAGCAGGTACGGGAAGCCGACCCAGAAGAGCGAGGTCGCCATGAGGACGCCCTTCCTGCCCACGGTGTCGACGAGCACGCCTCCCGGGACGTTCGCCACCGCGCCCGCGATGTACTGGCAGGTCATGACGAGGCCGATCTGGCTGTACGAGAGGCCCAGCTCCCTGCCGATGATGGGCAGCAGCAGGTAGAAGGTCGCGGGATACCAGTGCGTGAGCGCGTGGCCGAGGGTGATCAGCCACATTTCGCGGAAGGATCCGCGCGGAGTTTCGGGAACGGCGACGGCGACGCTCATGACAAGCGCGCAATGTTACCAGACCCGGCTCAATTCCTCGATGGATTCAGGACGATCTTCTCGAAAAGGTCCTTCCACTTGTCGCTCTCGTCGAGCGTGCGGATCGGATCGGTCTGCAGGATCTTCACTCCCGTCAGGGGCGAGGCGACCTTCGTGTTGGAGGGAACGTAGTCCATCTTCGCGAGGATCCGCTGCCCCTCCACGCCCAGCATGTACTCGTAGAAGAGCAGCGCCGCGTTCGGATGCGGGGCGCGGCGCGCGATGCCGATCGCGTTCGAGCGTGCGATCGCCGGCTCGAGCGCGAACCAGCCGATCGGCGCGCCTTTGCGCCTCGCCTGCTCGGGCATGTAATTGTAGATGTCGAGCGCGAGCGGCACCTCGCCCGCGATCACCATGTTGTTGAGGAGCGTGTGCCCGGTGCGCGGCGAGAGGCCGTTCCCCGCCACGAGGTCGCGGAAGAACTTCAGCCCCTTCTCGCCGCCGCCCATGACGTCGACCACGGACGCGAACCAGTCCTCGTTCTTCGCCTCGATGCCGAGCTTGCCCTTCCAGCGCGGGTCGAGGAGGTCGGCATAGGTCCTCGGCAGGTCCTGCCTGCGGACGAGGTTGGTGTTGTACGCCTGCACCCAGACCGAGAGCAGCGTCGCCGCCCACTCGCGATGGGCGGGCACCGACCCCGGATGTAGGTCCTTGTGCACGGGGGAATTCACCGCCTGGAGGATCTTCTCGCGCGACAGGGCTTCCATCTCCGGCGCGCCGAAGTGGATCACGTCGACGCTGTATCTTCTCGCCCTGGCCTCGGCGACCGTGCGCTGCAGGACCTTGTCGGTTCCCGCGCGCCACACGACCACCTTCACCCCGTATTTCGCCTCGAAGGGACCGAACAGGGCCGGCTGGTCCTTCTCGGCGAAGGTGGTGTAGATCGTGAGCGTGCCTTCCTTCTTCGCCGCCGCCGCGATCCGCTCCATGCGGTCGGGGCCGGCGTAGTCGAAGAGGGCCTGCGCCGCCGCGCATTGGGCGGACGCGAGAGCGAGCAGCGGAATCCAGCGAAGCATCAGCGCGCGCCGGCTCCGAAGATGTCCTGGTAGAGATTCACCCACTTGTCGTACTGGTCGAGCGTGACGCTCGGGTCGACGAACCTGAGCGGCAGCTTGTTGAGCGGGCTGTCGACCTTCCGGTTCGTGGGCACGAAATCGCGCTGCGCGAGGATCTTCTGGCCCTCCTCGCTGATCTCGAAGTCGTAGAAGAGCACCGCGGCATGGGGATGAGGCGCAGCGCGCGCGACGCCGACGCCGTTCGGCCGCGCGATCGCCGTGCCGATGGCGAACCAGTCGATCGGCGCGCCCTTGCGCTTGAGCTGCTCGGCCTTGTAGTTGTAGACGGTGAGCGCGAGCGGCACCTCGCCCGACACCACCAGCTGCGCGAGCAGGGTGTGGCCCTTGCGCATCGACATGCCGTTCCTCGCGACGATGTCCCTGAAGACCTTCGTGCCGCGGGCCTCGCCCAGCTCGCCCATCATGCCCGCGAGCCAGTCGGCGTCCTCCTGCTCGATGCCGAGCTTGCCTTTCCATTTCGGATCGAACAGGTCCTCCCAGGACCTCGGGAGATCCTGCTTCCTCACGGCCTTGGTGTTGTACGCCTGCACGAACACGTTCATGCGCGTGCTGACCCATTCGCCGTGAGGGAACAGCGCCGGCGCGATCAGGTCGGCGAGATAGGGCGACTTCACGAGCTGGAGGATCTTCTCCCGGTGCATCGACTCCATCTCGGGACCGTTGGTCTCGGCGACGTCCATGGTGTGCCGATTGGCGCGCGCCTCGGCGAGGGCGCGCTGCAGCACCTTCTCCGAGCTCGAGCGCCACATGTTCACGCGCACCCCGTACTTCTTCTCATACGCCGCGCCGACGGCGCCGATGTCGTCGGCCTGCGCCGAGGTATACAGGTTGAGCTCGCCCTCCTTCTTCGCGCCTTCGATCAGCCTCTGCAGCCGATCGGGGCCGGCGTAGAGGGCGACGGCGGCGGTGGCGTTCGGCTCGACCTGGGCGTGCGCGGAAATCGCGGCGGCCAGGAGCGCCAGGGCGAGAAAGGGCTTCATGAGGCGGGACTTCTACGCCGCGGCCGCCGCCCTGTCAACGAGGCCGTGGGCTAGGCCTTTAGCGCCACGCACTTCTCGGGATGGAGCCTTACGAAGATCGCCCCGCCAATGGGCGTGCGCAGCGACGGATGCCGGCGCGAGAGCAGGATGCGGCCGCCGACCCTGACCTGGAAGTCGACGAACTCGCCGAGGAACACCTTCTGGTCGACCTTCCCCTCCCACACGTTGGCGCCCTCGGGGCGGATCTCGGACAGGTCGACGTCCTCGGGCCGCACCGACAGCAGCACGCGGTCGCCCTCGCGCAGCTCCCCGGCGCCGGTCTCGATGTCGCCGATCGCGGTGCGCGCCCTCCCGCCTGCGAGCATCTCCCCTTCGATGAAGTTCGTCGTGCCGACGAAGTCCGCGACGAAGCGGCTGCCCGGCTTCTCGTAGATGTCGCGCGGCGTGCCGATCTGCTCGATTCGTCCCTCGTTCATCACCGCGATGGAATGCGAGAGCGCGAGCGCTTCGCTCTGGTCGTGGGTGACGTACACGGTCGTGATCTTCAGGTCGCGCTGAAGGCGCTTCAGCTCGAAGCGCATGCGCTCGCGCAGCTTTGCGTCGAGGTTGGAGAGCGGCTCGTCGAGGAGAAGGAGCTGCGGCTCCATGGCGAGGGCGCGCGCGAGGGCCAACCGCTGCTGCTGGCCGCCCGAGAGCTTCGTCGCCTCGCGCTCGGCAAGGGCCTCGAGCTGCACCGCGGCGAGCACGCGCATGACCTTGTCGCGGATCTCCGTGCGCCTCAGCCGCCGCGCGCCGACCTGGAGGGGGAAGGCCGCGTTCTGGAACACGCTCATGTGCGGCCAGATGGCGTAGGACTGGAACACCATGCCGAAGCCGCGCCGGTTGGGGGCGACGAAGACGTTGCGGCTGCCCGAGTAGACGACCCGGCCGCCGACGCTGATCTCCCCCGAGCGCGGCCGCTCGAGCCCCGCGATCGAGCGCAGCGTCGTGGTCTTCCCGCAGCCGCTGGGACCGAGCAGCGTGAAGAGCTGCCCCTGCGGCACCTCGAAGCTCACGTCCTGCGCGGCGCGCACGACCTCGCCGCGCTCGTTCGGATACTCGGTGTTGAGGCCCTCGACCTTGAGCACGCGCCTATTCCTTCAAGCCGAACTTGCCGCCCAGCCACTGGGCCGCCATCACGAGGACGAAGAGCGCCGCGATGAAGAGAACGCCCAGCGCCGACAGCTCGACGTACTGGCCGTTCTCCCACAGCTCCCAGATCGTGATCGAAAGCACTTCGGTGCCCGGGCTGTAGAGGAGGATGGAGCTGGAGAGCTCGCGGATCGAGACGATCATCACGTAGATCCAGCCGGCGACCAGCCCCGGCTTGAGCAGCGGAAGGACCACGCGCACGAAGGTCGTGCCCCAGGACGCGCCGCTCATCGCCGCGGATTCCTCGAGCTCCTTGTGGATCTGCAGCATGGACGCGGTGTTGTAGCGCAGCCCGTAGGGCATGAAGCGCGTCACGTAGGCGATGAACATGATCCACATCGTGCCGTAGACGCCGACGTCGACGTTGAGATAGAAGATCATGATCGAGAGCCCCAGGACGAGGCCCGGAAAGACCAGGGGCAGCGAGGCGACGTTGTCGAGCAGCCAGCGCCCGGGGACCTTCGTCTTGACCACCATCCAGCAAATGACCGAGGTGACCAGCATGATGAGCGTCGCGCTGCCGAAAGAGAGCACGAGCGTGTTCCACACCGTGCCCGGCAGGTTCGGATAGCTGAAGATGAAGCGGTACGGATCGAGGGTGAGGTTGTGCAGCGCCTGCCAGGACGGTACCGAATAGAACTTCTGGAACGAGGACCAGAGCAGCACCGCGAAGGGCAGCACCACGATCATCAGGAAGTACAGGACGAACGCGCCCGCGCAGACCCAGCGCCAGTGGCCGAGGTCGAGCGTGCGGGGGCGGAAGCCCTTGCCCGTCACCGTCGCGTAGCGGCTGCCGCGGCTCGAGAGCCGCGACACGAAGTACACGCCGATCGAGGTGATCACGAGGAGCGTCATCCCGTAGGCCGATGCAAGGCCGATCTGGCTCGGGTAGCGCTGCACCGCCTGGTAGATCGCCGAGGTGAACACGTGGATGCCGACCGGCAGCCCGAGCAGCGCCGGCACCTCGAAGGACTCGATCGCGCGCACGAAGAGAACGAGCAGCGTCGCGAGGATCGCCGGCCAGGCGAGCCTGAGCGTGATGCGCCGCGCCGTCTGGAGAATGCCCGCTCCGCACATGGTCGCGGACTCCTCGAGGGACGGGTCCATCGAGCGGAAGGCCGCGGTCATCAGCAGGAAGGCCATCGGCGAATAGTGCAGGCCGTCGACCCACATCATTCCCCAGATCGAGTAGACGTTGAAGAGCGGCTTCTCGAGGCCCAGCCAGTCCCGGAGCGCGAGGTTGAGGATGCCGATCTTGGGGCTGCCGAGGAGAATCCACGCGACCGTGAACAGGATCCCGGGGATCACCAGCGGGATGATCGACAGCGCGAAGAACAGCGTCTTGAACGGCGTGTTGGTGCGCTCGTTCATCCAGGCGAGCGCGGTGCCCAGGGAGAACGAGAACAGCGAGGCGCCGAACGCGAACTGGAGCGAGGTCCAGAAGAGCCTCGCCGTGTCGGCCGAGCCGTAGGCCTGGGCGTAGTTGTCCAGCGTGAAGCGCGCCGCCTTCGCGGCGGTCTGCGGCGTGAAGAAGCTCTGCCACAGGAGGAACGCGAGCGGCACCACCGCGATATACGCGGTCAGGGCCACGCACACGCCGATCATGATCCACTTCCAGTCGAACGCGCGCGGGAGCGCGATCGCCGAAGCCGTCATCGCAGGTCGAGCTCTATGTCGCGCAGCACCTCGTCGTCGGCGCGCGCGATCTCGTTCTCGACGAGCGCACCGCACCCCGGGCAGTAGAACTGGCGGAACACCGGGCGGTCGTCGATGTAGCGCCTGTAGTCCCCGATGTTGGGGTTGGCCGCGCTGATGTCGGACTCGCGCCTGACGCAGTGGTCCTTATAGTTGTCGCGCACGGGCCCCAGGTCGGCCGCGCATTTCGCGCACGCGCAGCGCAGGACGGCGCTTTCGCGGCGCACCTCGAGGTTGTCGGTGATGCGGGCGACCACCTTGCCCGAGAGCTTTGCCGCGCCCTCTTTCGCGTTCGCCGCGCGCATCTCGGCGCGGAGCATCCTCGTCGCGACGGGATCGAGGTGCTCGCGGTCGATCACGACGCCGTAGATGGAGCGCGCGGCCGCGGCCGACACCGAGCGCTGGTCGACCACGTCGTCGCGCACTTTCTCGGGATCGCGCTCGAGCGGGTCGCCGAAGCCGCCGGCCGCCGACCAGATCACCGCGTACACGTCCTCGGGCTTCTGCACGAAGTTCTCCTGGCGCAGCTGCAGGGTCACGTCCTCGCCCTTCACCTGCGCGATGTCGGTGGGAATCTCGCGCTTCGCGAGGCGCTCGAAGATGTCGGTCGCGCGCCTGAACTTGTAGACGTTCACCGAGCCCGGGTAGCCTCCCATCATCCCGGGCGAGGTCGGCATGGCGTTGCCCGAGGACAGCGTGTCCTGAGTGATCGCGTCGGTGTGGTGCGGGATGAAGCAGGACTCCGCGGACAGCCCGCCGCGGTTGCGGCCCGCGCCGCCCGAATCGACCACTTCCTTGCGGTAGAGAAAGAGCAGCGGGAAGGTCTGCTCGGTGTGCTCCACGTTCGGGAGCTTGCAGATCGGCGTCCGCGACTGCCCGCCGGTCGAGATCCCGTCGCCCGTCGCAAAGGCGCCGATCGCCCCGCCGATCGGATCGACGAGAAGGTAGCCGTAGCGCTCGCCCCACTGGTCGGTTCCGCGGAAGATGGTCGCCGGCCACTGGCTGGTGCCGCCGATGCACATGATGTCGCGGCGCATCGCGGGGTCGCTGTGGATCATCTTCGAGAGCACGTTGTACGCCGGGTAGAGCGAGATCTCCATCGCCTGCACCGGCGCGGTCGACACCGAGGCGGGGAAGTTGGCGCAGTTGAAGGTGCCCGGCGTCGGGTCGAACTCGACGTGGCGCAGCGCGCCGCCGATCGAGAAGTACTGGTCCCAGCAGAGGAGCTGGTTCAAGGCGACCATGATCGAGCCGCGCCAGCCGGAGTAGGTCGCGTTCATCGCGCCGTCCTGGGGCGCGCTGCCCTCGTTCTCGAACACGAGCTTCGTGCCTTTCTTCCTCAGCGTCAGCATCACGCGGTGCGTGCGCCGGTCGCCCGGCCGGCAGCACTCGACGTAGGTGCGCTCGCGCCACACTCCGTCGGGCAGGCGCTTGAGCTTCGCGAGGAACGCCTGCTCCCCGTTGTCGAGGATTCTCCGCATCACGCCCTTCACGACCTCGGGGCCGTAGCGGCGCACGAGCGCCAGCACCCGGTCGCGGGCGGTGATGTTGCCGGCAAGCTGGGCGCGGAAGTCGAGCGCCACCGCCTCGGGCTTGCGCGAGGAGCGCAGATAAAGCTCCTCAATGTCGCGGCGGATCTCGTTGCCCTCGACGATCTTCACCGGCGGGATGCACATGCCCTCGTCGAACGCGTCCCGGGCGCCGCCGCAGAAGGACGAGGGCGTGATGCCGCCCAGGTCGTACTGGTGCAGGCAGTTCGTGACCCAGCAGAACAGCTCGCCCTTCCAGAACACCGGGCAGATCAGCATCACGTCCTGCTGGTGCGCCGCGCCCACCCAGGGGTCGTTGGCGAGGAACATGTCGCCGTCGCGGATGCCGGGATTGTCGCTGCGGTACTCGAGCGCCCACTTCACCTGGGTGTCGGTGACCCCGGACATGTACTGCATGTACGGGCCGAAGTAGATGAACTCGCCGTCCTCGGTGAGGATCGAGGGATTCAAGTCGAGCGCGTACATCGCGACCGGCGACCCGGACAGGCGCTGGATCGTGGCCCCGTGCTCCTCGTTCACGTGCCACAGGCTGTGGCGGATCACTTCATACGTGATCGGGTCGATCTTCTTCGCGCTCTTGCGATGCAGCTTGAGCTTCGGCGAAATGTTCAGATGCTTCGGCGGCACGTAGCCCATCTTGCGGCCGTCGAAGACTGCGTCCTTCATCTCGCTGACTTTGGGCATGGGCTTACTTTCCGAACACGATTTCGAAATTGCCGAACTTGTCGACCTTGAGCGTGCGCCCGGGGTGCACGACCACCGTCGTGTCGGTCGTCTCGACCACCGCCGGCCCCTTGATCGCATTCCCGGGCACGAGGTGCGCGCCGTCGTAGATGGGCGTCGCGACGCTTTTCCTCGGCTCGGCCCAGTATACGCTGCGCTTTCCGTGCCTCGCCTTCGCATCGATCTTCGCGCTCAGCTTCCTCGACGCGGAGAGCCTGGGGCGCGGCGTCGCCGCGGTCGCCCGCAGGCGCAGCGTCACGATCTCCAGGCGCGCGTCCGCGTAGGCGGAGCCGCGGCCGTAGAGCTGCTCGTAGCGTTCGGTGAATCGCCGGCGCAGCGGCACGAAGAATGCTTCCTTCACGCGCTTCTCGGGAAGCATCACCTCGACCTCGTTGATCTGCCCGCGGTGGCGCATGTCCAGGGAAAACGCGAAGCGCCGCCGCGATCGGTCGATGCCGTCCCTGTCCATCTGGGCGTTCGCTTTCGCTTCGAGCCCCGCGAGCATCGTGTTGATGCGATCGGCATCGAAGGGGCTCGTCTGGATGTCGACCTGCTCGTAGACGTGCAGAATGTCGGCCGAGGCCGCGCCGAACGCGCACCAGGTCGAGGCGATCTCCTTCTGCGGGATCACGACCTTCTGCACGCCGAGTTCTTTGGCGAACACACCGGCGTGCGCCGGCCCGGCGCCGCCGAAGGCGAAGAGCACGAAGTCGCGCGGATCGAATCCCTTCTCGACGGTCATCTTGCGGATGATGTCGGCCATCTTGAACTCGGCGATCTGCGCGATCCCCGCCGCCGCCTGGAAGAGCGACAGCCCGAGGCCGTCCGCGACGCGCTGCACGGTCTCGACCGACTTCTTCTTGTCGAGCGTGATGCGGCCGCCGAGGAAATTATCGGGATTGATATAACCGAGTACCACGTCGGCATCGGTGACGGTGGCGACTGTCCCGCCCTTGCCGTAGCAGGCCGGTCCCGGGTCCGCACCGGCGGACTCCGGGCCTACGCTCAGCGACCTGGATGCGGCGTCGACGCGGGCGAGCGAGCCCCCGCCCGAGCCGATCGCCTGGATGTCGACCTTGGGCAGGAAGTATTCGTACTGCACCACGTTCGAGACAAACGAATATTCCGGTTGCCCGCCGTGGATGATGCCGACGTCGAACGAGGTCCCGCCCATGTCGGTGGTGATGATATTCGGCACGCCCATCAGCTTGCCCAGGTACAGCGACCCGGTGACGCCCGACACCGGACCCGAGTCGAGCGTGAGGAGAGGCGACTCCATCGCGTGATCGACCGAGATCGAGCCCCCGCCGCACTGCGTGATCTGCAGCGGCTGGGCGTAGCCCGAGGCCTTCAACTGGCGGTCGAGGTTGCCGAGGTACTTCGCCATCACCGGCCCGATGTAGGCGTTCAGCGCCGTGGCCGTGGTGCGCTCGTACTCGCCCCACTTGGGCGCGATGTCGACCGAGCACGACACGAAGAGCTGCGGCGCGAGGTTGCGGATCATCGCCTTCACGCGCCGCTCGTGCGCCGGATTCTTGAACGACCACAGGAAGCAGACCGCGATCGCCTCCACGCCCTGGGACACGAGGCGCCGGATCGCGGCCTCGGCCTCGTCCTCGTTCAGCGGCACCACGATCTCGCCGAAGCAGTCGACGCGCTCGGACACGCCCTCGATCAGCCGCTTGGGGACGATCGGCGAAGGCTTCTGGCTCGAGGGGAAGTGCACGACCTTGGCGATGTCGCGCGAGGAAACGCCGCGCGAGCCGCGCATGATGTGGATGGCGTCCTCGTGCCCGCGCGTGGTGATGAGGCCGACCTTCGCGCCCTTCCGCTGGATCAGCGCGTTCGTGCCGACGGTCGTTCCGTGGGTAAGAACGTCGACCTCGCGGCAGAACTGCTCGAAGGACAAACCCAGGCGCTCGGCGGCGACGCGCATGGCGGCGAGCATGCCTTCGGCAAAATCGCGCGGCGTCGAGGAAGCCTTGGTGGCGGTGATTCGCCCCCGGCGGTCGAGCACCACGCAGTCGGTGAAGGTGCCGCCGATGTCTACCCCGACCAGGAACCGTGCCACTGTTGTTCTGCCTGCCTGTGCGTGCCGAGGGCGGGATGGTAGCGTATTTTCGAGCGGCATCCGAAACGGACGTGGCGTACACTCCCGGTCTGCTCATGAGAACGCCGGTGAATTTCGACGTCCCCGCCGGCGCCTGCGATTGTCACACTCACATCCACGGCGACCCGGAGACCTTTCCTTTCTTCCCGGGACGCGCGTACACGCCCGAAACCGCGCTCCCGGAAGAAATGGCCGCGCTGCACGAGGCTCTTCATATCCGGCGCGTCGTGATCGTCACGCCGAGCGTCTATGGCACGGACAACTCGGCCACGCTCTACGGGATGAAGGTCCGCGGCAAGGACGCGCGCGGGGTCGCCGTGATCGACGAGAAGACTCAGGAATCCACGCTCGACGCCATGCACCAGGCGGGCGTGCGCGGCATACG
>Ga0335079_10005292_pt1 | contig 14777 bp, 8 predicted proteins | sample Lox_Sample_33_FD_206719 | JGI IMG/M metagenome (GOLD analysis project Ga0335079, IMG submission 206719) | Soil microbial communities from Loxahatchee National Wildlife Refuge, Florida, United States - Lox_Sample_3.3 | ecosystem: Environmental > Terrestrial > Soil > Wetlands | place: USA: Florida...
GCCGCGCGGCTATGCGGTGCACGCGCCTGGCTTCACGTGCAGGATTTCGAGGTCGACGCGGCGTTCGATCTGGGATTGCTCCCCAAATCGGGCCTGAGAGGCGCACTGCTCTGGCTCGAGCGCTCTCTGATGCGACGGTTCGACATGCTGTCGACGATCTCGGATTCAATGCGGGCCAAACTGATCTCGAAGGGAGTCGAAGCATCCCGGATCGAATCCTTTCCGAACTGGGTGGATACCGAGTTGATCCGGCCCTCGAGTCGCATCAATCCACTGCGATCCGAACTGGGAATCGATCCGACAACAAGGGTCATCGTCTATTCGGGCAACATGGGCGAGAAGCAGGGTCTGGACGTCATCCTGACGGTCGCAGAGCGTTTTCGAGTGGAGCCAGACGTGCTGTTCCTGCTCTGCGGTGCAGGCGCTGCGCGAGCGCGCATCGAGCAGGCCGCCAAGCCGCTCCGTAACGTTCGCTTTGCGCCCTTGCAGCCGCTGTCTCGCCTGAACGAATTGCTGAATCTCGCCGAGCTTCACCTGGTGCCTCAGCTGCCTGCCGCCGAAGATCTCGTGCTGCCGTCCAAGCTGGTGAGCATCATGGCCAGCGGTCGCCCCGTGGTCGCCTCCGCGCGGGCGACTTCCGACCTCGGCCGTGCGGCCGGACAGGGCGGCATTGTTGTCGAGCCCGGCGATGTCGATGGCTTCGAGCAGGCCATTCGTCGCCTGCTCTCAGACGAGGCGTTGCGTCGCAGGCTCGGGGAGTCGGCGCGCGCCCACGCCCTGAAGCACTGGCGCCGCGACGACGTGCTCGAGCGGGTCTTTTCGCGAGTGCCGGAGTTTGCTGCGCGCGTGCAAGCGCAGCCGCAGCCACCGGACACCGACCCGGCGAAGCTGGATGCGCCAGTCCTTATCCATGCGCAACGGTAGCCTCGTCACGCATCGCTGGAGCGTGTACGCGACCGTGGCTCTGGTCGCGGTGCTGCTGGTCGTCCTGTTCAACCATACATTCCAGTACCTGTACGCCAATTGGCAGCGCGAGGAATACAGCCACGGGTTCCTCATCCCGCCACTCGTTGCGTACCTGCTTTGGCAGCGTCGCGATGAGGTCGGGAGCATGCCGCTGAAGGAATCCTGGGCGGGCTTCGCGCTCGTGCTGCTGGGATTGGGGCTTCTGATCCTGAATCTATTCACGGCCATCGTTGGCGCTGATGCGTACGCGCTCGTCATCGTCATCGTGGGCGCGGTGCTCGCGGCGCTCGGTTGGAAGGCATTCAGGGTCGTGTTCATTCCGATCGCGTTGCTGTTTCTGATGAATCCGCTGCCGACTTTCTGGTACAGCAATCTGTCCTCCAAGCTGCAGCTGCTGTCTTCGAGCCTGGGCGTTGAGCTGATGCGGCTGTTCGGCATCAGCGTCTTTCTCGAGGGCAACGTCATCGATCTGGGCACCTACCAATTGCAGGTCGCGGAAGCCTGCAGCGGCCTGCGGTATCTATTCCCGCTGATGACCCTGGGGGCGGTCATCGCCTACCTGTTCAAGGGCAGGCCCTGGGCGCGGGTGTGCGTCTTTCTGTCCGCGGGGCCGATCACCGTGCTGATGAATAGTCTGAGGATCGGCCTCATCGGTGTCTTGGTGGACCGCTTCGGAATTGCGCAGGCCGAGGGATTCCTGCACCAGTTCGAGGGCTGGGCGATCTTCATGGTCTGCTTCGCGGTGCTGCTGCTCGAGTGCCTGCTGCTCATGCGAATTTCCGGCGACCGGCGCACGTTCCGGCAAGCGTTCGGGCTTGAGCGAGCTTCGCCGCCGGCACGCAGCGGCCCGGAAGCGGCCTCCCCAGCGCGATTTGCCACGCCCGTTCGGGCCTGCGTCGTCGCGCTCGCCCTCGCGGTCTATCCGTCGTTTGCGCTTCCCCATCGAGCCGAGATCGGCCCCCCGCGCGCGGATTTCAGCCAGTTCCCTTTGCATCTGGCGGGCTGGGTCGGGCAGCGCAGCCGCATCGAGCAGCAGTATCTGGACGTGCTGCAGCTGGATGACTACCTGCTTGCGGACTTCCTGCCGCAGCGGGATCCGTCGAAAGCACCTGCGTCCACTGCGCCCGTCAATCTCTACGTCGCCTATTACGCCTCGCAGCGCACAGGGCGATCGATCCACTCGCCCAGCTCCTGTCTTCCGGGCGGCGGCTGGCGCATCGAGTCGTTCGAGCAACGGCAGATTCCGGCCGTGACACTGCATTCGGCGCCGCTGACCGTGAATCGGGCCGTCATCTCTCAAGGCAACAGCCGGCAGCTGGTCTACTACTGGTTCGCGGAGCGCGGCCGCGATCTGACCAATGAGTACGCCGTCAAGTGGTACCTGTTTGCCGATGCACTCATCCGCGCGCGCACCGATGGCGCACTCGTCAGGGTGATTACGCCGTTGGTGGAAGGCGAGACAGCGGGCGCCGCGGACCTGCGTCTTACCCAGTTCAGCTCAGCGGCCGTCGCCGCGCTCAATCCGTATCTTCCGGACTGACCGTGCAGGCGCTCAATCCATTTCACCTGCTGGTGCTCGCGACGGCCGTGAGCATGCTGATCATCCCGATCGTGTGGCGCTTCGCTCCCAGGCTGGGCCTGGTTGACATGCCGGATGCGCGCAAGGTGCATTCCGTGCCCGTGCCGCGGGTCGGGGGCTGGGGCATCGTGATCGGGGGCCTCGTGCCGCTCCTCATATGGGCTCCGACCGACCCCATCCTGCGCTCGTTCATGATCGGCGGGATGATCCTGTTTGCATTCGGTGTGTGGGATGACGCCAGGAACACGGACCACTGGCTCAAGTTCGGCGGGCAGATTCTCGCGGCATCCGTCGTAGTCCTCTATGGCGGTCTGTACGTCTCCCGACTGCCATTTCTGGACGACGTGACAGTGAGCGGCGCGATTGGCAAGCCATTCACCATCTTTGCGATGGTGGGTGCGATCAATGCCATCAATCACTCCGACGGCCTCGATGGTCTGGCCGCGGGTGAGTCGCTGCTCAGCCTGATCGCTCTGGCGATTCTCGGCTATCTGGCCGAGAACATGCTCGTAATCGGCGTCGCCCTCGCCATGGTGGGCGGGGTGCTGGGCTTCCTGCGCTACAACAGCCATCCCGCCCGAGTGTTCATGGGCGACGCCGGCAGCCAGATGCTCGGCTTCACGCTGGCGTTCCTGACCATCTACCTGACTCAGGTCGGCGATACGGCCGTCAGCGCTGCACTGCCGCTCCTGATCATCGGCGTGCCGATCTCCGACATTCTCGTGGTGCTGTACAAGCGCATCAGCGGTGGCATGAACTGGTTCAGGGCCACGCGCAATCACGCCCATCACCGCCTGCTGGATCTGGGCTTTCAGCATTATCAGACCGTCATCGTGATCTATGGCGTGCAGATGATTCTGGTGTTCGCGGCCGTGCAGCTGCGCTATGCGATGGATGCAATCGTCACGGGCTTCTACTTCCTGGTCATCGGATCGCTGTTCGCCGCGATCAGTGCGGCCGAGCGATCCGGCTGGCGTCTCGAGCGCGTGCTCGATGGTGCGCTAAAGCCGCTGCGCTCCATGGCACGCCGGCTCAGGATTCCCCTGCTGCTGCGTGAACTGCCTGGCAAACTCATAGCAGTGGCCGTACCGGCCTTCATGCTGGTGGCCGCCGTGACTGCGACTCGCGTTCCGCGTGACGTGGGCATCGTGGCATTCGTGCTGGCGAGCGTAATTGCGCTGGAAATCGCGCGCTCGCGCGCTGTCGGCTCGACGCTTGTGCGCGTTGCCATCTATATCGCCGCAGTCACGTGCGTATACCTGATGATCGACTACCATGGAGCGCTGCAGCGGTCCTCCGACCTGCTTGCTGTCGCCCTCATGGTCGTTCTGGTCGCCGGAGTGGGTGGCTATCTGCGCTTTGCCGCCGATCGCCGCTTTGGCACCACGCCCACGGACTACCTCATACTCTTCATCGTTCTCACTCTGCTGGTACTGGCGAACATCGACACCGGTGCACGGGAGACCGTCAAGATCGTCGTCTACGCGGTCGTACTGCTCTATAGCTGCGAGGTGCTGATCGGACTCACCTCGCGGCGCTGGAACGCGCTGCATCTGTCGACACTTGCCGTGCTGACGATCATCGGCGTGCGCGGACTGCTCTGACGCACTTCAGTTGGTAGGGGAAGGGCCTGCCGGCGCTCGGGCGGACGCCCGCGCCGCGCCGGGCATCCGCTCCGTGCCCGGCATGTGTGGCGGAGCACGTTCCGGTCGCAGCTTAGGCGCAGCATTTGTCATGCGGATGTCATGCATGGCACCTACATTTTTCGAAAACCTGCCAATTCGAGCACGACACTCTCTGCCTCCTCATGCCGGGTCGCCGGATTCGATTTCCCTCAGCTCCGCTCGCCGCAACACTCGCCGCGCTCGCGGCGCTGCTCCAATTCGGCGGAGTGCACGCTCAGGCTCCCAGCTGCAGTTCCGTACCGTGTAGCGAGGTGCACACGATCGCGGCACCCGATCAGGCGGCTCCTCTGGAGTTCGCGTTCGACATTGCAGCGGCCGGCACGTACCAGATTACGCTGGTCGACCTGGGGCAACAGTTCCAGGCACCGCTCGCGTCGGTCCAACTCGCGCTCACGGGCGGCACGAGTCAGGTGGGTTCAACGCTGATCGGTGCCGGCTCGATGCAGTTCAATGCGATGCCCGGCACCTACGTCGTGCATGTCGTCGGCACGCCCGGAAAGGGATTGGGCTCAGGCCCGGTCGGGATTCAGGTCACTGATTCGTCGGGCCAGACTCAGATCAAAGCGTTTTCGGGCACTCTGGCGCCGCCACAGCAGCCCTTGCCAAGCAGCGAAGCGGCGCTGAGCGACACGATCAACATTGACTCTGCCGACAACTACACCGTTGCGCTGACGGATCTGCAGTTTCCTCAGGCGCTCGGCATTCTGCAGCTGCTGCTGATTCAGACCGGGTCGGCAACGCCAGCGTTATTGCTCGGCATGGGAGATCCGCCGACGCAGGTCGCGTTGACACCTGGGCAGTACAGCCTGCTCGCCGTGGGCGCAACGAGCAGCAGTGCCACTGACGGCCTCTACAGCGTCGTTGTGACGTCCTCGAGCGGCGCCGTGATCGATGTGCGAACTGTGCCGGTGGGTGGCACGAGCCTTCTGGGCAGTACCCCGCTGTCGCCCGGCAGCTATACGCTGACGGCGACGGATCTCGGTTTGCCGATGACCCTCGGCAGACTCGGCGCGCTCGTGACGGTTAACGGGCAGCTTGTCTCACAGGTGACGGGCTCGGCGTCAGCACCCTTTTCGATCAATGGTGCTGCGCAGGTCACTGCGCAGACGTTCGGATCCGCCGCCGCGCAGTCGAGCGGTGCGGGCGCTGGCAGCTACGCGGTGCAGTTGCAACTGCAAGGCGGGGCAATGCAGCTGAGCGAGGCGCGCGCCGTGGTCAGCTCGACGAGCGCCCTGCGGGGGTACTTCTTCGATGTGCCGATCGCGATGGCAGGGTCTCACACCGCCGTTGTCACGGACTTCACCGTGCCCGCAGCACTCAGTGGGGTCAATTGGGGAGTCATCCAGTCCGGACAGCTGCTCAAGTCCGTCTCAGGCGCCGGATCCGGTCAATTCTCCGCAGTGCCCGGTACGGCGAACGTGCTCGTGTTCGCCCGACCCGGACCGACCGGGGGGCTGTTCGATCTCAGCGTAACCCGCGACAGCGACTCTCTCTTGGTCTCTGACACGACGCAGGGGGTTGGCGCTCTGTTCAGAGTGAGCACGTTGGGTATCACATCGCCCGGCTCATACTCCGTGACCGCCGCGGATCTGGGCTTTCCGGCGAATCTGGCGAATTTCGCCCTGGTCGTCACGCGGCAGGGACAACAGTCGGGGGCCATCTTCGGCGCCGGGCAATTTAACTTCGCAGCCACTCCGGGCACTTACTTCGTCAGCATCATCGCGCAACCCTCAGGAACGGCGCACGCCGGCACTTACGCGCTGACGCTCGCCACCGCGCCGGCTCCGCCGAACGCCTCGTTGCAGTCGGACGCCAACTCGGTGGCATCCGGTCAGACCGTGCATCTCATCTGGAGCAGTCAGAATGCGACCTCCTGCACGGCCTCGAGCAGTCCGACGGGCGTGTGGAGCGGGACCCTGGCGACAAGTGGCACCGCGATGAGTAACTCGATCAGCCAGGCCACGACGTTCTCGATCAACTGCAATGGCCCTGGCGGTTCCGCCGCCGCGATGGCGACCGTATCGGTGGCGCCGCCCTCATCCGGCGGCAAGGGCGGCGGTGGCGCACTGTCGCTGGATCTGCTTCTCCTGCTGGGCGCCGCGCTGGCGTGGCGCTGTTTGGAGACGCTTCGACTCGGGCGCGCTGAGCTGAGCGGGATGTCACGCATGCGTCATTTCGAGCGCTTAGCGTCTGCCAGCCGCGCTCCGATCCACAAGCGCTTCAAGAGCACAACAACATGACATCCGGGCGTGTCCTGAAACTGTCCGCCGCGCTGCTGAGCCTGGCGATCCTCCTGAGCGGCTGCGGCAATGCCCACTCTCGCTTCGAGTCGCACATGAAGCGCGGCCAGAGCTACTTCACGGCCGGCGATTTCGCCAAGGCCAGCATTGAGTTTCGTAACGCGGCGCAAATCGCACCGGCAGAGCCTACTGCACGGATCATGGCCGGGCGCGCCGCGCAAGCCCTTGGACAGCCGCGACAGGCGCTCGCGCTCTATCAGTCCGTGGTCGAGTCGAACCCGGAGAATATCGAGGCGCGCGCCAACGTCGGCCGGCTGTATGTGCTCGCGGGCCTGCCCCAGAAGGCGCTGGAGACTGTTGCGCCCGGACTGGCGAGGCAACCGAACGAGCCCTCTCTGCTCGTCGTGCGGGCTAGCGCAAAAGCGAAAGCCAAGGATCTGAGCGGTGCCGTCGCCGATGTCGAGCAGGCGCTGCGACTGGCGCCGGACAACGACGATGCGCTGGCGCTGCGCGCGGCGCTCTATCGCAACGCCGGCGAAGTGGACCGCGCGATCAAGCTGCTCAGCGCCCAGGAGCAGGCGCACCCCCAATCGCAAGCCATACGCGAGGTGTTGACGGATCTGTATGTGACGGCAGACCGACCGGGGGAGGCGCAAGCACAGCTGCGTGCGCTCATCGGCCTGGATCCGCACCAGCTGCGCTATCGCCGCGAGCTGGCACTGCTGCTCGCCCGGGACAAGCAGCTGGATGCGGCCCAAGCCGTTCTCGAGCAGGCGCTGCGCGATTTGCCGACGAACGACGATGCGAAGGCTACGCTCGTCAATTTCATGGCATCCCAGCGTTCCCCCAGCCAGGCCGAGTCGTTTCTCAAGGGCTACGTCCAGCAGCACCCCGGCGACCTGGGCATGCAGCTCGCGCTGGGTGACTTTCAGCGGAGTGTCGGCGAGTTCGCGCAGGCAGCGAGCGCATACAAGACCGTGATGACGCGCGCGGGCTCTGCCCCTCAGGGACTTGCGGCACGCAGCCGGCTCGCTTCGCTCTACATCGCGCAGGGGCGGGATGAGGATGCGCGCACCATTCTGAAGCTCGTGCTCGAGCAAAATCCACACGACAACGACGCGCTCATGCTCCGGGGCGCACTTGAGTTGCAGCAGAACAACCCCGGGGCGGCCATTACCGACCTGCGCGCGGTCGTGCGCGATCGTCCGGATTCCATCCGGGGACAGCAGCTGCTCGCGGCAGCCCTTGCCGCGAATGGATCCCCGGCGCTGGCGGAGCAGACCTTGCGGACGGCGCTCGATACGTCCCCGACCAGTGCCGAGCTGCGCATGGAGCTGGCCAAGCTCATGGCAAGTTCAGGCCGAGTTGCGGAAAGCGCGAGCGTGCTGGAGGAGGCCGTCCGCGCCGAGCCCAAGAACGCAGCCGCGCTTGAGGCGCTGGTGAATGCCCAGCTTGGGAGCCGGCAATTCCCCGCTGCGCTCGCCTCTGCGCAGGCGCTGGAGGCCCTGCGCAAGGATTATGCCGGTGCAGCACTTCTCGCCGGGCTCGCAGCACAGGGAGACAACCAGCTCGATCTGGCTGAAAAGGAATTCAAGCGCGCGTGCGCGCTGAAGCCAGACGCGATCGAGCCCTTGAGCGCGCTGGCGCGGCTGCAGTTCCAGCGAGGCAAGAAGCAGGAGGCGCTTGCTCTGGTCCAGGCCGCAGTCGCGGCCGCGCCCAAGGATGCATTGCCGTTGAACCTGCTCGGCGAGCTCTACGTCGCGAACGGAGAACCGGCACGGGCCTTCGACGTCCTGCAGCAGGCGATGCAGCTCGCGCCAAACTGGTGGCCCCCGCGCCGCAATCTGGCGCTCGCGCAGCTTGCGGCGCACAACCCCACTGCGGCGATCGCCGCGTACGAGGGGGCGCTCAAAATCGCGCCGGGGGAGATCCAGCTCGTCGTTGAGACGGCGCAGCTGTATGGGGCGAGCGGGCGCATTGCGGACGCGATTGCGGCGTATGACGCCTATTATCGCGCCCATCCGCAGTCCGTCATTGCCGCGAACAATCTCGCGCTGCTGCTGGTCAACAGTCGCAGCGACCAGCCGAGCCTCGACCGCGCGCGCGACTTGACTTCAGGCTTTGCGAGCTCGGACATCGGCAGCCTGCTGGACACCAAGGGCTGGGTCCACTTCAAGCGTGGCGAGTACACGCAGGCGCTGCCGCTGCTCGAGCGCGCTGTTTCGCGATCTCCGCAGGAGCAGGAGATTCGTTACCATCTTGCCATGGTGCAGTTGCGCACCGGACAGAGCGCACTCGCGCGAACCAATCTGCAGCAGGCCGTCGCGGGGACCACGAAGGCCGCGTGGGTGCGGGATGCGCGCGTGACGCTGGCACAGCTCGGGGATTCAAGCAGTTGAGCTTGGATGGTCGATGAACGGGCGCCACGGGAGCTGACCAGTCCCGTGCGCCCGCTCCCCGTTGCATAAATTCGAAACAATTCCGCCACACAATCCCAGATCCCCCGACCGGGACCGGACCCTATGCGCCTGTCTAAGCTCCTCATCCTGTTGATCGGAGTCTTTGCGCTGGCATCGACCCAGGCTGCCCCCTCGCAGCACGACACCGAGGCGCGCATTAAGGCGCTGCTCACGGAGCGATTTCCGGGAGCCGGTATCCAATTCGTGCACGCGACTCAGATCCCGGGGTGGTTTGAGGTCGCGACCGAGAGCGAACTCGTCTACACCGACGAGCGAGCAGACGTGCTGTTCGTGGGCAAGCTGCTCGACACCCGCACGAAGGTGGACCTCACGTCGCAGCGATTGAGCGAGATTCACAGCATCGACTTTCGCATTCTGCCCCTCGCCGAGGCAGTCAAGACCGTGCGCGGCAATGGCTCGAGAACGGTGGCCATCTTCGAGGATCCGAACTGTCCTTACTGCAAGCAACTGGAAGGGCAGATCAAGGACGTAACTGACGTCACGATTTACACCTTCCTGTACCCGCTGGAGAAGGTGCATCCGGGTGCCACCAAGCGGGCCCGCGCGATCTGGTGTGCGCCGGACCGCGCTGATGCTTGGGCCAAATGGATGCAGCAGGGCGTCGAGCCGACGGCGCAGGCCGTTTGCACCAACGATCCGATCGACCATCTGCAGACGCTGGGAGAGCAGCTTAAGATTGTAGGTACTCCCATGACATTCTTCGCCGATGGTCGTCGGGTGGAAGGCGTCATTGACCGGGCAGCGATGGAGCGGCAGCTCGATTCGAGCCATTCCGCCGAGTCCCGGTGACCACGACACTGCGCGCCAGCCTGCAGGTGCGAATCCCGACTGTGCCGGCGATCTGGACGCGCTTGTCGGTGCTTGGGGAGTACGCAGTCAGGAACAAGTGGGCCTGCGCAATCGCTCTCGCTAGCCTCATGATCGCCATCCGTTCCTACCTGATCGCGAGTGTGCTGCTACGTGCGGCCGACGAGTCAGCGGGTGCGAAGCTTCGGCCCAGGGGCGCGGATGCAGATTTGGTGCAGCAGCGAGTGCGTGCCGAGGAGCTCAGCGCCGCTCATCTGTTCGGAGTGGCGCCAAGACCGAGAGAGGAACTCTCACCGGATGTTGCTCCGCCGACGGACTCGACACTCACTCTGGTCGGGACGATCGCCATGGTTGGCGCGGGGCAGGGAATCGCCATGATCCGGGACGGTGGCAGTGCCCCGGTCGCGCTCTACAGGGTCGATGAGCCGCTTCCACAGGGCGCCGTCCTCCGGTCCATCTACGCGGACAGCGTACTGATCGAGCGGAACGGTGCGATTGAGAAACTGGTCCTTCCGATGGGTGCACCACTGGTGCCGCAACCGGCGCGGATTGCTCAGAGACTGGCGCGGCCCTTTGCGGTCGGTGTTGCGCCACAGGAGGATCCGCCGGAGGGCGTCTTCCCGTCACCCTTCAACGATCTGAAGGACGACGATCCGGGTACGAGCGACAGCAAGAACTAGGCGATCGGGACGATGTCGAAGCTGAGCTCCGTAACATGAATACGCATTGGTCCGAGCGGCGCTGCCTTGCCTGGGCGGCGGTAGCCGGCCTGCTCGTCGCGACGGGCATTGCGCCAGCCGTTGTTGCTGAGACGGCCGTAGCCCCGGTGGATGCGCCGCATGCGATAGCTCGGGATAGCGCGTCAAGCGGTCAAGCGGCAGCCGAGTCCCATTTCGATGTCTTTGAGCTGCGGGTCCTGGGCAATACCACGCTGCCAGCCGTGGAGATCGAGCGGGCTGTCTACGGATTTCTCGGCCCCGGCAAGACGATCGCCGACGTCGAGGCGGCGAGACAGAGTCTGGAGCGTACCTATCACAATGCCGGCTACGGCAGCGTGTTCGTCGATATACCTGAGCAGCAGGTCGAAGAGGGCGTCGTTCGACTTCGCGTCACGGAAGGCCGCCTCGACCGAATTCGTGTCACAGGTGCCCGCTACTTCTCCAACCGGCAGATTCGCGCTGCGCTGCCTGCGGTAGCTCCCGGCAAAGTACTCAACGTACCGGAGCTGCAGAACGAGCTGGCCAACGTCAATCGGCTCACCGGGGACCGGCAGGTGGTTCCGGTGCTGAAAGCCGGGCAGACGCCCGGGGCCGTTGACCTGGAGCTCAAGGTCAACGACACGCTGCCGCTTCACGGCAGCGTCGAGGTCAACAATCGCTATTCGGCGGGCACGCCGAGGACGCGCGTCAGTGGCACGCTGGCGTACTCGAATCTCTTCGATGCGCAGCAGGCGGCGTCGTTGCAGTATCAGACGGCGCCGGAGGATCCCGCGAAGGTGAAGGCGGGCGTCGCTACCTACATGTTCCGCCTCGCGGATCTTCCCCAGACGACATTCACCCTGTACGCGGTCAATTCGCAGACGGACGTGGCAGCGCTCGGTACGCTGTCGGTGCTTGGCAACGGCCACATCTACGGCACGCGCGCGATTCAGGCGCTGCCCTCCGGCCAGAACTTCGTAAACAGTCTCACCTTCGGCGTCGACTACAAGGATTTCCTCGAGAACATCCAGATCTCATCGACCGAGAGCCAGGTGACGCCAATCCACTACCTGAACTGGTCGCTGGCCTACGCTGCGACCCTCTCCAGCTCGCATGCCAGCACGGATTTCAGCGTGGCCGCCAACTTCGGTGTGCGCCGGTTCGTGAACGAGACCGAGGAGTTCGAGAACAAGCGCTTCACGGGTGCGCCGAACTACTTTTACGTCCGTGCGAGTGCGCAGCAGGTCTACAGGCTGTCCTCGAGTTGGGAGCTCTACGGCGGCCTGACCGGACAGGTGACGGAGGATCCGCTCGTCAGCAATGAGCAGCTCGCAATCGGTGGTGCCGATACCGTACGCGGCTACCTGGAGGCGAGCGTGCTCGGTGATTACGGTCTGTATGGATCGGTGGAGATCCGTCAGCTCTGGCCAACGCGGCTGTTCAGGCTCAGCGGCGACCCGGCGTACTTCTTCGTCTTCTACGATGCCGGCCTCGTCAATATCTACGATCCGCTGCCTGGGCAGATCTCGCGCGCCACGATCGCAAGCTTCGGCGCGGGCCTGCACGTGGGCGCCTGGCATGGACTCTCGCTCGATCTCGACTGGGCGCGAGCGCTCAAAGACGCACCTTCGGTGCAGCAGGGCGACAGCCGCGCGCTCCTCGACATGCGCTACGCGTTCTAACGCACACGTTTGTCATACAAGTGAATGCGCCGGTCCGTGACAGTCTTCACGGAATTTACGCTTCTCCGTAACAACCCCTGACTAGTTTGTCCTGCCAGAAGTGCGCGGCAGCGCACGCTTCTGATTTCGGTTTCTCGTTCTCTGGGATTAATCCGCACTTCGACTATGGGAGATTCAGCATGCAATTCAAGTTCAAGGCGGTAGGCGCGGCTGTGGCGCTGGTGCTCGCCACCGGCGCAGCACACGCGAACGGGCTCACGCTGCCCGGTGTGTCCACCGGCAGCGATCTGGTCATCAACATCTGGGACAACGACGCCAATAACGCCGGATTCACGCAGGATCTCGGCGTCAACCTCACGAGCTTCAATCCCGCCAATTCGTTCTCGCTCACGCTGACGAATCCGGGCGCAATCGCTGCGTTTAACCAGAACGTCACCGGAACGCTCTGGGATATCACGGCCGGTAAGGGCACAGGCAATGCAAGCACGGCTGGCACCTACCTGATCAGCAGCCAGACACAGACGACGGCCGGCGATACCGCCAGTCAGATTGATGGGGCTATTTCCGGCCTCGCGAGTCAATACGGCTTCCTCAAGACGAAGTCCGGCAACACGTTCGCTTCCTCGACTACCGGCTCCGTCGTGACGACCAGTGCCGACTCGGAATGGGCGGCATCGACCGCGCAGGGCAGCGGCAATCTGAGTGAGATTGACACTCAGTTCGCATCGGACGGCACCTCGACCTCCTCCGTGCTGTACTTCGATCAGCTCACAACGGACGGCTCGACGGCCAGCGGCAGCGTGTTATCAGGCTTCTGGACGCTGACCTTCGATGCGCTCACCGCGACCACTGCCACGCTGACCTGGACACCGACCTCAACCGTTCCGCTGCCCGCGGCCGTTTGGCTGCTCGGCTCGGGGCTGCTGGGCCTGGCCGGCATCGGCCGTCGGCGCTTCGGAATCGGCAACGCAGCAGCTGCGAACGCCTAAATCACGGCAGACCGGACCCGGGGCCGGTCTGCCTCGTTCCATTTCAGGAGATAAGCTGATGCACCGCAATGCAATTCTCAGCAGCCTCGCGATCGGGGCTGCGGCGATCGCCGCGAGTCAGGGCGCCATGGCGCTCAACCAGGCGGCCGTCGATCCGATTGTCGGCACGGTCAACGAGTTCTTCTTCTCAGGCTCGAGCGCGCTCGACAATGACATCAGTAACATCATGACGACCTACTGTAATGCCGGGACGCTGAATGTCTGGCAGGACATCGACGCCAAGGGTGTCAAGGGCGCGAATTGGAAGGCCTACACCTGCACGTTCAGCGGCAACGCCGCGCTGCCGGCGTCACTGCAGAACCAGAGCGTGATCATCCACAAGCGCGAGAAGGAGGGTTCTGTGTACGGAAGCCTTCCACTGCCCAGCAACAGCTACGTCGAGTTCATGAACCTGAAGTCGACTCGGGCGAGCGGCGCCTGCGTCGTCGATGGCTCCGCATTTGACTGCACCATTGGCGCGTTCCCGGTCGCACCGGCGGTCAACACGACGCGGGGCAATCCGCGCCACGATGCGTTCTACGGCGGCCTCGCCACCGAAGTGACGCCCGGTGTCGGCGGGAACCTGAACGATGATGAGTGCGACTATCAGCAGGCCGCGCCCGTCAATCCGGTCGCGACGGATCTGGACAAAGACACGATTTGCCGGCGCACGACGCTCGGATTCTCCGACACGGAAGCGGAAATGTTTCGTCTCAGCAACATCAATGCGCGACCGAACGCTTCCGATCCGGTGAACGCGGATGACTGGGCGCAGCTCACGAGCGCGCAGATCTCCGGCTTGACGCGCAAGCGCACGGCAGGCCAGGTCTTCGGCGTAATCGTTTCGAAGAGCGTGTTCAGCGCACTGCAGTTGGCCCAGGGCATCCCCGTGGCAGACCCGGTCACGGATGGCTCCGCTTCGAACTGGCCCACGCTGTCCAAGGATCAGATTCGGCAGCTGCTCGCGGGCGCCGCGCACTGGTCCGACGTGGTTCACGGCGTGACGCTTGCAGGCACGCTGAACAATGTGGCGATCTGCCGGCGCGACCAGGGCTCGGGCACGCAGGCGGCTTCGAACCAGTTCTTCTTTAACTACCCGTGCGATACCACCAACCAGGCACCCGCGCGCGATACCGGTGGCCTGGCGCTGGCGTCCGGTCTGTACGTTGCCGAGAACTTCTCCGGTCCGTACGTCAAGTACTGCATGAACCAGGCGGAGGCCGGGCAGCTGCTCGATTCGACCAGCACCCCGTCAACGTTCGGGGCCATCGGTATCCTGAATGCGAACGGCGATCCGAGCGGCTCGAACACTCCGCTGCCTGATACGTGGCGCTGGGTCAAGATCGACGGCAGTGCGCCGACGCTCAAGAATGCCATTCTGGGGATCTACGACGACTGGTACGAGTTCCAGGTGGCCTACAAGACGAGCGGTGGTGTCAATGCGACGGAGAAGGCCCTGAATGACTTCGTCATCGCACAGCTCGGCACGCCGTCCCTCATCAGCAACGCTTCCGATAAAGGTATCGCGGCGCTGAGCGTGAACGGATACGTCTGGGATGACGGTGTCAACAATGCGGCTGGAGTCTTTCCGGCGAATGACTTCGGACCCTTT
>Ga0335079_10005293_pt1 | contig 14776 bp, 16 predicted proteins | sample Lox_Sample_33_FD_206719 | JGI IMG/M metagenome (GOLD analysis project Ga0335079, IMG submission 206719) | Soil microbial communities from Loxahatchee National Wildlife Refuge, Florida, United States - Lox_Sample_3.3 | ecosystem: Environmental > Terrestrial > Soil > Wetlands | place: USA...
CAGCGCCGGACGCGCTGGCCGCGCCGACGGAGAGTTGCTCCGGGCTTACTCCCGCCGGTCTGGCCGGCACCGTCCCTCGCCATCCGGACATGCGAGAAGGAGTTCGGCGCCCAGGATTCGGGTAACTCGGCTCATGAGTACAAAACTGTCGTGGCAGCTCATCGCGATCATGTTCCTGGTGCTAGTGGTCGGTGTTTTCGTCGCGGTTGATATCTCGCGCGTGGCCGGCTTCGTGCTCTTGTTCATCGCGCTTGGTATTGGGCTCATGGCGCGCCTGGGCCACGAGGCCCGCCGACGGCGCGAGTAAGTGGGACGCTGCTCCGCTGCCCGTCCGCCCAAGCTGCCCGTAGATCCGCCTGGCTCCTCCTTTCGGGCACCGGTCGCGATGAAACGCATTGCCGCTTTGGGGGTGAGCGCGAGGGCGGCGCTTTTCCGCGACGTGAGAAGCTGGTGATTACCGGGTTCTGGCTAACCCCGCGGTAGACCGATGTCGGAGAGGATGGGCTATGTCGGACACGCCCGCGACGACCTTGACCTGACCGAAGCTCAAGCGACGCGTCGCCGGGGGCTCCTCCTCGACGCCTGAAGTGCTAACGCCGGCGGCAGGCATCACGACTCCTTGACGGGGGATACGCGCCGCAGCGGAGAGCCTTTCTCTGTGTCGACCTAAGGGAGGGAAGTCGACCGCAGCCCTTTGTTGCCTGCGTTGTTGGTTTCCCGACATGGTGAGATCCGATGGCTGCCAATACTTTGTTTGTCGGATCGTTTGAGAGATGGTGAACGCATGAGCCAGGATTAGGTGCCCCCCGGATGCGGGAGCGGGGGTCCTGGGCGTAGCTTGACTATCGGTCACTGTCAAGTCGATGAACGCCCCCCGGTAGACGCAGCCTTCGCCAGCACCGGTCTCAAGCGGGGCGTCCGCCGCGCGAACCAAGAACGAGCTTGGGCCGTAAGGATCTTCAAAGCCAAGACGCCTCAGGGGGCAAACACGATGAGCTCATCAGATATCAAGATTCCCGCTGACCCGCTGTTGAACTGCCCGGCCTGCGGCCTGCCCGCGGAGATCACCGACCGCTTCATCCTCGACGGTGTCCCGGCACCGGTGGAGCACGTCAAGCTCGTTTGTGTCAGGGGCCACTGGTACACGCCCCCAGTCGAGGAGCTCGCGTGGGCCGAGTCCGACCGCCAGCCAGCACGACACGCGGGTCCGCGCTACCCCACCCGGGCGTCGCGAACGAGCAGGTTGCCGTCATGTCCATGATGTCCGACTCTGAATTGGCGGCTATGGCCGGTGAACGTTCGCTAGAAGCGCCCTCGTCCGCCGCGACTGCCGACGACCCGAACGCCGTGTATGCGTTGGGCAGCAGCACCGGCGAGAGTGCCCGCTTGCAGCGTCAGGCTGAGGAACTCGCACCCGATAGCGCTGCGCTGCTGGACCGGATTGGTCTGCGGCCCGGCGACAGTGCGATCGACCTTGGCTGCGGACCGCGTGGGGTCATCGATCTGCTGGCCGAGCGGACGGCGCCGGGTGGGCGGGTCGTCGGGCTCGACGCCGACCCTGCGCATGTGGCGATGGCGTCCGAGTTTGTCGCGAGCCGGAGTTTGCGCGGGGTGGAGGTCATCCGCGGCGACGCGCGACACACCGGTCTTGATTCGAGCTCATTCGATCTAGTTCACGCCCGCACGCTCCTGGTCACGGTCCCGGAGCCAGCAGAGGTGCTTCGGGAGATGGTCCGGCTCACGCGGCCGGGAGGATGGGTCGCCGGCCTTGAGCCTGATACCGAGATCGCGATCTGCTACCCGCCTCACTCCGCGTTCGATCGGCTATGTGAGATCTTCACCGCTGCGTTCCGCCGCAACGGCGCCAACCCCCACTTCGGGCGACGGATGGCCGAGCTCTATCGGGAAGCGGGACTCGAAGACGTAACGGTGGAGGTCCGGGCAAGCGTGTATCCGCATGGGCACTCGCGACGCACGGTCCGGGCCGACCTTGTACGCAGCATGCACCTGGAGATCATCGAGATGGGACTGTGCGACCAGCAGGAACTCAACGAGCTTGACACCGCGGTGCGCAAACACCTCGAGAACCCCGACGTACTCGTGATGCCCTCCCTGAACTTTCTCGCCTGGGGTCGTAAGCCGGCTGCCGCCTCCACTAGCGCCGAGCTCGCCACCAGCTCATCCGATCCAGCTCTCCCGACTCACGGCAGGCGGCATTAGCCGGATCTTTCCGCCAGCACACGACCAATCACGTGCCGCCGACGACAAGCAGTCGCCGCCGGCGCATACCCGCCATCGCACGCAGGCCGAAATCGCCGCGGTCCGTGCCCCTTTCGGACATTGGCAGCCACGAGATCAACGAGCGCGCCGTGGCCGCACCCGTGGCAAACCAAAGCGACGATTCGGTCGCGTCGTCGCACCAAAGCGCTCGTGTTCTCGGCAGCAGCCCCGGAACGAAAGGAATAGCCAGACCTGACTACCGGCCGCGTGTCAGTGCGGCCGCGCGGCGATCGAGCCGCGCGGCCTGATCCTTGGATGGCAGCGCTGACGCCTCTTTCTTGCCATGACTCTGACCCTCCATGACTCTGACCCTAAGAGAGAACCATCCGATCGACGACGCGGTCGAGATACCCGGCGGGAGCTTCCGGATGGGGTCCGAGGACTTCTATCCCGAGGAGGCGCCGATCCGCGAGATCGAGTTGAGCGATTTCGCGATCGATCGCGGCCCGGTGACCGTCGGGCAGTTCACAAAGATCGTCGACGAGACGGGTTATACGACCCTAGCCGAGCGCGCCCCCGACCCGGCCGACTACCCCGACGCGGATCCGGCGCTGCTCGTCGCCGGCTCAGCGGTGTTTCACCCGACCGCCACCCCGGTCCCACTGGACGACCCCCGCCGGTGGTGGGCCTACATACCCGGCGCAAGCTGGCGACATCCCTGGGGCCCGGCCAGCGACAACGCCACTCGCCAGGACCACCCAATCACCCACGTCGCGCACGAGGATGCACAAGCCTTCGCTCACTGGGCCGGTAGGGAACTTCCGACGGAGTCCGAGTGGGACTACGCCGCCCGCGACGGCCTGAACGGCGCGACCTTCGCCTGGGGCGAGGAGATGCGCCCCGGCGGCGAGCTGATGGCGAACTTCTGGCAGGGAGAGTTCCCGTGGCGGAACACCGGCGCCAAGGGATGGCGCAGCACAACGCCCGTCGGGCTGTTCGCGGCCAACGGCTACGGCCTCTACGACATGACCGGGAACGTCTGGGAGTGGACCAGCGACTTCTACTCAGGGCGTGGTGCCGGAGCCGACCCGCCGGCCAGCCCGTGCTGCAGCCCGAACGTCGATCCGCGCGTCGAGTCCCCAGACGCCAGTTACGACCTCGGCCGTCCCGGCGCTCACATCCCCCGCCGCGTCGTCAAAGGCGGCTCCCACCTCTGCGCGCCCAGCTGCTGCCTGCGCTACCGCCCCGCTGCACGGCAACCCGAGGCGATCGACACCTCGACCAGCCACATCGGGTTTCGCTGCATCATCCGTTGACCGTCACGGCAGGGTCAGTAGGTACGGCTCCAAGCCCCGGATCTCGCCCAGCGTCCGCCTCGGCCAGGTGGCGCGAAGCCGGGCTTGACTACCCCGAGAATACGCTGGTAGGCTGGCCCACTCGCGATCTGTCGGTCACGACGGAGCTGGGGTGGGAGCGGTGTGCCCGTGTTGACGTCTCAAGGGGTGGCTCTGATGAGACGAGTTTTGTGTGGCGTTACGCTTGTCGTTGCAGTAACCGGACTGGCCTTCTCGACGGCCAGCGCCGCAGCGGGGGCACGGCGCGCCGCCGTTGCGTCACCGGGTGATCTCACGAGCTGCTCCGGCGTCGGGCACACGCCCGGCTCGCGCGCCCATCACGTCCGCGGCCTGTGGCAGCGCTGCGCCGCGCTGTGGCCGGCGAGCATCACCCATCAGATCGCAGTTACGACGCCACTCAACCTCATTCCCAACCCGACGCTCGCTGCCGGGCTTCGGCAGGGACCGGTGCGCTGGTCACACGAGGCCTGGGGATCGAACCGCGCGCGGTTCTCCTACCCCCACTCGGGCCACGGCACCGGCCGCAGCGTCGCGGTAACGATCGGTTCGTATCGGACCGGCGATGCCAAGTGGTACTTCGCGCCCGTGGCCGCCATCGGCGGAATGACCTACCGCTTCAGCGACTACTACCAGTCCAACGCGCCAACCGAGGTCATAGCGCAGGTCGCCGATACCGCGGGACATGTCCACTGGCAGCGCCTTGCGGATCTACCGGCCGCTCGCAACTGGCGGCGTGTCCAGGCGACGTTCACCACACCGAGCGGCACCAGCGCGCTCACAGTGCTGCATCTTCTTGCCTCCAAGGGGTCGTTGCAAACGAGTGACTTCCAGTTGCTCGAAGCGGGTGGAAGTGGGTCACCCGGCGCCACCCCGACTGGAAGCTCGCCCCCGCAACCCGGCGGCACCAACCCGGGGTCCGGCACAACAACGCCCGGCGCGCCCAAAGGTCCGCCGCTTCCCACGGTGCCCGGGCCGAACCTCGTCGCCAACCCCGGGTTCGAAGACAGCAGCGGCAACAACGCGCCCGGCTGGAACTTCAACTTCTACAACATCACCGCGACTGGCAGCATTCTTCCGACCGGGCACTCCGGCTCGCACAGCGCGCAGGCGACCGTGACGGCGGCCCCGCCCTCGGGCGTCATCGGCGCGACCGATTGGTCCTTCACGCCCCCACCCGTGACCGGCGGCTTCAGCTACAAATTCACGGACTTCTACCAGTCACCAGTCACGACCGAGGTCGACGTTGCCTACACGATCGCCGGGGGCAACCATTACGCGTTCCTTGCGGCGGTCCCCCCCACCACGGGTACGACGTGGGGCCAGGCGACCGTCCAGTTCAGGATGCCGGCCGGCGCGACGTCGGCGGTCGTCTACCACCTCATCGACGTAGTCGGCACCCTGACGACCGACGACTACACGTTCCAGGCCGTGCCTGGCTAACCGGAAGACCCTCGAGCGCGGACTACGGTCGTACCCCGGACTACGGTTCGGCCGAACCACGCACGATGGCGCTGCTCGCGTGTCTGCGCTCCTACCAGCACGTGCGGCAAATGATCTGCGACCTTCGGCGACTTCGGCGCAGACCGTCATCCAGCGGATTTATGGCTCAACTACTTGTAGGAGCTCGGCGGCTGGTATGTCTGAGCATGGCGCTTACACACACCCGACCCGTCCGCGCACGCCTCGTCCACAAACTCCTTGGTGAACGGTCCCTTGTACGTTGTGCCGCCGCCTATGCCAGGTGCCGTTGCAGGCCGGTACGGATAGCCGCAGAAGTAATAGCCCATCCGTCCTCCGCACACCCACCACTTGCCGTTGATCTTCACGGCGCCCGCGTCGAAAGTCTCTGCCCCGTCGGCCGTGAAGTTGATCATCGGGTCATGCTTGGACTCGGATTTTGTGAGCGTCTGGCTGGCCGCGCCGCACGACATGTGCCACGGATAGATCGCGACCCGGCCCCAGTACTTGCTGTGGGCGTACCCGCACCGAGGGACGTTCACCGGCGAGGCTGCAAAAGCCGCAGCAGCCACGATCATGGATGCCAAAACGACAGCTACCGCCGCACAACGTCTCACTGCTCGCATCGACTGACTCCAATCTTTGATGTGGTTCCGCAGAGCGGACCGACAGCGCCAGAGCCTCTACGCTGAACGTCTGAACGCCGACCATAGCGGTTGACGCAGAAGGTCACGTGAGTCTGTGCGCCGCGGCTCAACACCTGCATCCGTTGCCGCCAGGTATCTCGCCGACTGGGGACGAAGAACCCGGTTCGTGGGTAAGGGTCCGCATCCGCCTAGTGATGGCTTTCGCGTTTGGTGCACGTCTCGGCTGCACGAGTCCTGTGGCGACAGGGGAGACGTCGGCGCCTTGGCCGCGAGGCGAGCGCGGCCGCCGCGAGCAGTATCAAGCGCGATCGAGGCCTGTTGGTGTTAGCTCAAGCGACTGCACCGACGGCACGGCGCGTCTCGGTGCGGCTTGCGACCCGCGCGCCGGTCAGTATCTCGGCGCGAGGGCCGCGTACATGGCGCTGAACTGGCCGAAGCCGATCGCGAACGCTTGGTCGGTGCGGGTCAGGTCCGCCAGCCGCCTGATTCGCGCTGATGAATCCTCTCCCCAATTGTGCTGGAGGGCCGCGTTTGCGACATCGAGTTCCCGGGGGCCGGCGATGCCGACCGGGTCGATCACCGCGATCGTGCCGCGGTGCTCGAGGATGTTCGCCGGCTGGAGGTCGCCGTGCAGGGCGACGACCGGACGGCCCTCTCCCTGTTTGAGCAGCGCCTGGCCGAGCGCTTGCAAGGAAGGTACGTGCGTGACGGCGGCGTCGATGCTCGTACGCCAGTCTCCGAGTCCTCGCCGGCTGGAGGTCATGGGCCGGTGAAGGGCGTCGAGGAGGAGCGCCAACCGCGTGGGCGCGAGCCGCGACGGTCGTCCCGGACGGGCGCGTTCCAGGAGCAACGCGCCTGGTCGATGTGCGAGGACGCGGACCGCCGGGTGCCCGCCCCAGGCGAGCATCGCGTTCGTCTCGGCCGACAGGCGCTGCTCGTTGGCGCACAGCTTCAGCGCCGCCTCGAGGCCGCTCTCGGTGTGACACCACGCCACGACTCCCCACGCGCCTGCGGCTAGCCGCTCATCATCAAGTGACAGGTGCCATTCCTCGCACACACCATCGATGAGCTCCGGCAGATGCGAGACCCAATCCTCGCCCGCGCACGCCGGGCGGCGCTCAAGCCCTACCAAGGCGGGAGACTTCAACCGTCGTGGCCGCGCGAGGCGTAGCATCAGGCAGACCAGAACGCCGCTGCGAAGGTCGCGTCAAGCGGCCCTGAACCATCCGAGCGAGACCGAACGGCTCCTGTGTCGGAGGCAGTCGGCGGCACGTGCCAATCCGACATCCTGCAGGCCAGGACCAGAGGCTCCAGCGAGCACAGGCCGGGAAACGAAGCACTCAGCCGCATCAGACCAATTCTGCATCCCCGCGCGGCGTATGTCGTTGGCCACCGGGCCAAAGACTAACTCGCCACAGCGAGCGGCAGCCGCCAGGCGAGAGCGACGGCCTAGCGGTCCGGCGGCGAGTGCTTCGCCCGGGACACGAGTGGGTTCGAGCGCCGTCGACGATCTTGAAACAAGCGCTTTTCGCCGTCCGTGCGCCGCTGGGCCGGCCATCCCTATGACGACCTTCCGCTGGTTCTGGCCGGGTCGTTTCCGCTCCGAGTCTTCGCGGTCTATACGGTGCCCCCCACCGTTGGGTTCGGAATGTCGGCGACCGCAATCCGCACTCGTTGAGGGGCGCGGCTGGCCGCTGATCGACGGCGTCAGAGACATAAACTGCGCCCGCCGCGACAGGATGCGCGCTGCGCCGGGGCGCGATCTGGGGCAAGGTCACGCTCCGTAGGGACGGTGGGTGCGTAATACTGGCCGCGAAGGGATGCTTTGACCGTGGGCGCCAACGCCATTATCTCTTACGACGGAACTCCGAATGATGACGACGCGCTTGCGCTGGGCAAGATGCTGGCGCGGGCTGGTTTTGCGTTGGCGCTCGCCTATGTGCGTCATTCGCGTGAGTTTGACCCGCGTCGGGAGGAGGTGGCCCAGCATGACGCCGAGCAGCGCCTGGAGCGCGGCGCCGCCACGTTGGGTGATGCGGAACTCACTCGGCACGTCGTCATCGGTGCATCTACCGGAGACAGCTTGGGGCAGCTGGCCGAGAGGGAGGGAGCGTCGGTGGTCGTGTTTGGCTCGGACTACCGGACCCCACCTGGTCACGTCGAGCCCGGCACGTCGGCTCAGTATCTCCTCGACGGCGGCTCGGTGGCGGTCGCCATCGCCGCCGCCGGTCTGCGGACGCAATTGGACGGCGCGATCAGGTCGATCGCCGTGCCTCTGGCTGGCCCGACGAACGATGTCGCCCGCGAGACCGCGAGCGCGCTGGCCGCGAAACTCGGGGCAACGGTTCGCGAGTCAAGCGCTGAGCCGGCGGACCTGATCGTCGTCGGATCGCAGCCGGGCGCACCGGCCGGCCACGTCGTGATCGGCGGTGACGTGCGCAACGAGCTGAACAGCGCCCGCAGTTCGGTGCTGGTCCTCGCGGGGGGCGTGCCGCTTCGCCCGTAGGCGCCTCCTCCTTCTGGCGCCACGGCCTGGGATCTCGCCGACCGTGACCGCCGCCGCAGACGAGTTCAGTACGCCGGGGGTCGCAGTCCGGCGGGGTGTACGGTGGCGGGGTGGAGCAAGTGTGGGACTATCCCCGTCCGCCCGCCGTCAAAGCGTGTGAGCGTCGGGTCCGGGTTGAGTGGGCGGGCGAGGTGCTCGCTGACTCAATCCATGCGCTGCGAGTGCTCGAGACCAGTCACCCGCCGACGATCTACATCCCGCCCGCCGACGTGCGCCTCAGTTTGCTGACCGCCAGCGATGCCCGTCCAACGTGGTGCGAATTCAAGGGCGAAGCGCGCTACCTGGATGCGATCGTCACCGGGCACCGGGCGCACTCGGTCGCGTGGAGTTACCCAGCGCCCGCCGCGGGCTATGAGACGTTGCGCGACCACATCGCGTTCTATCCCGGGCGATTGGACGCCGCGTGGCTAGATGATGAACGCGTGCGGGCGCAGTCAGGCGACTTCTACGGAGGATGGATTACCGGCGATCTGGCCGGCCCGTTCAAAGGGCCGCCCGGCACCCACGGCTGGTAGCGACCCCTTTGTGCCGAGCTCGCAGCGGCGGCACAAGCCGCGGGAGTCTCGGCCGGGAGCCCGGCGCGTTGACGACGAAGCTTCCCTCCGCGTACCAGGACGCATTGGACTCGCAATAACCGATTATTGAGGGCGCACAAACCGATGGCGAGGTGTCAGCTGTCGGCTTCGCCCAGTGAACGGAGGTGCTCGGCCTGATAGTGGTCGATGTGGGAGTGCTTGACGGGCGCTGAGACCTGAGCAGCCATTGATACCAGGGCTGCGGCGACTGCCGCTTGCGCGCGCACAAGCAGCGCTCCGAGAGCCGATCTAAGAAACCAGCCCGACGATCTCTTTCGTGTCAGGCGCCCAGAGCTACGGGCGATACCTTCGGCGACGGACCGCGCATCGGCCGGCAGCCACAACGGCGATCGGATCGCCAGGCACGCGCTCGTCCGGGCTCGGCCCGTCGAGACCCTCGCGATGCTTAAAAAAGAGCGGCCAATTCCCTGTCCGCCGAGACAGCCGCAGCGGAACGCCCGTCCTGCCCTTTAGGGCGCGAGTTGATAGTGCAGGAGCAGTGTCATCTGGGCGTTGGCGACGCTGGCGATCGGTCCGAACGGGTTGCTGGGGCCGGCAGCGAAGGCGTTACTGTTCGCCGGCGCTGAGTGTCGAGTTGGGAAGACGAGGACTCCAGCGACGCCGGAGTCGCCGCCTGTCAGCAGCCCGAGCCAGTAGGTGCCAGGGCTCAGGTGGAGCGGCTGGGGGAAGAACAGCGGGTAGAGCGTCGAGGGGCTCGTTCGGCGGATCGTCACCGGCTTCGTCGCCGCGACGAGCGCGCCGGGGGTGCCGTTCTGGTCGGCATAGACGATGCCCCGCACCTGCTCGGAGCCGGAAGCGCCCGTCGGCGTCAGTGCCAGTCCCAGCCACTGCGCGATCGCCGGCGAGAGCAACGAGTAGTCGTTCACGAGCTTGATGTTCGCGTGAAGGACCGCCGTGTCCGGCCCCTGTTTCAACTGGCCGAGGAAACTCTGGCACGGCCCGTGCCCCAACCGGATGTGCGGCGCCTGATAATCGAACGGAGAGCCGAGCGCCACCCCGTCGAGACGGTAGGCAATCCGATACAGGCCAGGACCCTGACTGGCGGGGCAGGCGACGTTGAGGTCACGCAGCCCAAGGTCGGTGGGATGCGACAGTGGGTAAGTGGTGCACTCTGGCGTGGCGGCGCCCGGCGGTTGGACGCAGAACTGGGCCGACTGGGCGGGATTGGTCGTGGCTAGGAAGGTCGAGAAGGCCGGCTGGTTCGGCGCCGGCGCGTTCGAGGTCAGGACGACGACGCAGTACGCCTTTCTCACCGGGCCTGCGGCGCGCGTGGCGCACCGGTAGGTCACCGATTCGCCCGCCGTCAGCGGCACGTGCACCGACTCCGGGAACGTGTTCGCCGTCGTATCGACGCTGTCCTTCTCGGCGGAGATGGTCGTTCCCGCGCACGTGTCGGCGGTGGTCCAGATCGTGCCGAGGACGGTGGCCGCCCCGTAGCGCCCGCGCGTCGTGAACCGCCCGCGGGCACTGGCGTGCAGCAACCGCAACACCCGCGGCGATACGGCGGCAGCCCGGGCCGAGCTCCCCCGCCCAGACGCACAGACGGCGGGGCGCGTCCCGCCGGTCAGGATCAGATTCGTCTGGCCGCTGCGGGGCTGCTGCACGATGAACGCGCCGCCATCGAACACGCCCTTCTGGAGTCCGGCCATGCCGGGACCCTCAGAGGTGAGATCGACCGTGCCGTGCGTCGCGTCGACGCGCGATCCGACCGGTACCACCGTCTGACGCACGAGCGCCACGGCGTGAGACGCCCCCGGCAACCGCACGAACACCTGCCCGCTGACCGGTGCCAGCTCGATCGTCCGGCCGAGGCTCGGCCCGCTGACCGTGCTCGCCGACGCCGACCAGACGCCAAGTGCGCCCAGCCCGGCAGCCAGTACTCCGATCAGCGACGCCACCGCCCAGATCGCACGCCTCACCAACGGCTGTCCAGTTGATTCGTCTTTCACGGCCGATCGCGACGACGAGCCTAACCCGCGCCCGCGACGTGATGCAAAACCGCACGCGCGCCACCAACAAGCACGTCAGCCCAGTCCGTCAATCTGCACGCTCGTCCAAGGGCGCGAGCGCCTCGCATCGGGGCGGACGATCGCACTCGGGCGGGCTCTTCAAACGCTTCGATACCGCGAGCACTCGCTGACGCCGCGTTATCAGTGGAGCACGCTGAAAGCAGCCGCCGCAAGTTCCGCTTCAGCGTGACCATTCAAGGAGGCCTCGACCTTTGGCATCGCGCAAAGGAAGGTCGAGATGACGACCCATTGCGCCTGCGATGGCCCGCTCTCTCCTGCTGCCCTCCGCCCTGAGCACTCGGGCGAGGACGTGACAAGTGAACGGGGAGCAGAAATCGGCGACGAGATCCCAGGGCTCTTCGCGTCCGACCAACGGGTCGAGCAGCGATCCAGCGAGTTGGCGCAGCTCATCATCGCGGGCATAGCTTGGAATGTTTGTGCGCCGACCATTGACCGCGATGTGCCCGTGGGAGATGAACTGGCGGGCCTGTGCGCGCGTGGCTGCAAGGCCCAGTCGCGCCAGCACGTTGTCAAGCCGAAGTTCAAGCAGGCGGATGAGTTCATCGCCAAGCGCTCCAGGCCGACGCGACGCCCGGGCGAACGTCCTACGAAACTGCTTCTCCCGCAAGCCGAAGTAGCGCTTTGCGCGCTGCTTGGCTCGGAGCTGTTCCCGATATTCCGACCGCGTCCGGCGACGGCGTCCATGCTCGCCGGGTGGATAGGGGCGGCGCGCCAGCGGACTCTTACCCGCAGCCCGACGCTCGCCCTTGAGCTCAAGATCGACACCCTCACGCCGCTCTATCTTCGCCACCGCTCGACGCGCATGACTCATGACCGAAAAGTCTTGCCGGTAACAGGCCGCTAAACGAGCAGTCTGCCCTGGCCCTAGGAGCGCCCACGGTCGCCGCACCCGATCGCCGCGCCTACCTGTCCCGGGCCGGTAGATCCCGGCCTGGCGCTCCAAGCGTGGAGGGAGCTGAAGCAGACCGTCTCGTCCGACGAGCTCACCACTGTCGGGCGGTTCCTGAACAGAAGAACTTTCCGGACGGCCGGTTCACGCCTGGATCGCGGGCCGAGCGGAGTCCTCGGACGCTCGGCCGACGGGTACGATGTCGACCCGGTACACACTTTCCGACTCATGTCTCATGCTCGATTCGATGCCGCGTACCAGTGATGTGACCTGAGCGCCGCGGAGGTCATCGTCGATTTCGACCCGGGCGACAATCCATACCTGGCGACGATCCGCGAAAAGCCTCAACTAGCAGTCACTTTGCGAATGGAGCCAACGGGATTCGAACCCGTGACCTCCTGCTTGCAAAGTCCGTGCGGGCCGATTTGGCTGCGGCTCAGATGCCGATTTTGCCGGTAAAAGCTAGATTTACCTTAAAGCTGTAGATCGTTTGCAGACACGATCGCGGCGAAAGAGGCTTCCATCAGGCTTCCATGCCGGCGACCCAGCCGGTGCGGTGGCTCCAGCGCAACTCAAGCTCCTCGAACGGAACGGTCACGAGGTTGTCGAGCGCCGAGCCGGGCGGATCGTCTTCGGCGACCTCGACCAGAGCCGCGCCATCGTAGAGGCTGACGACCGTGCCGCTGGTTCCGGCCGGCCAGGTGCCGATCGGCGCGCGTAGCGCCACGACGTCGTGTTCCTCGATCGCGTGTTTGATCGTTGCCATCGCCTATCCAACTCTAGAGACGATGTAAGCCGTGATCAAACGAGGTGGGTCCCCGTCCCACCGGATCTGCCAGGCGGTCAGGACGTTCGCGACCCGATCGGCGCGGTCGCGAAGCCCGCGTACTTGCACGATTACCTCGCAATGGAAGCCGTGCACGCCCGCAGGCCGGACGCCGGACACCGGCGTCGTGCGGACCCGGCTGAGCAGCGCCTCGGCAACGTACTCCAGATCGTCGACGGTGACCGCGAGCGCTCGCGCGAATCCCTCCGCCTTTCCTCTCGGATGCCCGGCCTTGAGCGAGTAGTCGACGAGCTTCTCGTGGACGCCGTACGCGTCCTCCGCCCTCGGGAGCAGCTCGCCGATCCGAGGTGGCCACGACACGCGTTGATCGTGCCAAGAGGAGTGGACGCCCCAGCTCAAGGACTGGGGCGTCGTACGGATCAATCGTCGTTCCGCGCGCGGAGAAGGTCACCGAACTCGGCAACCATGCGCGACCGGCGCATCGTTCGGCGCCGAGCGTCAGAGAGCTCGCGAATGTAGACGGCCCGCGTCACGTTGGCATCGCGGTGACCTAGGAGGAACGCCACCTCGTCGACGCTTTCACCCGCGAGCAGCGCCCGACTGGCGACGGTGTGGCGGAAGCTATGCATCGAGGGCAACGCACCGTGAGGCACCGAGACCGGCTGGCCGAGTTCGTTGCGCTCGTGCAGGATGGGGAAGGTGGGACCTCCGTCGCCGTCAATTGCTTTCTCCTGCGCCTGACGGAGAGCGCGCGCAACGTTGCGCTGCCCGAGCGGCCGACCGGTGCATGTGGAGAACACGAAGTCCTGCTGGCTGCTGTATCTCGCGCGGTCTTTGTGGCGACTCAGGATCGCTGCCAGCTCGGCTGGGATCGGAACGGTCCGGACGGAACCGTCCGTCTTAGTCGGCCGGACGTTGCCGTGGCGGTCGACCTGGCACGCGAACTGCACCTCGGCGTCCTCTAGATCCGAGATACGGACGTTCGCCCATCTGAGCGCTAGGAGCTCGGATACACGGGCGCCAGTAAGAGCGGCCAGCGTGAAGAGCGTCCCGTAGGGCTCGCCGGCGGCGGCGACGGTCTGCTCGAGCTCGTCGCCCTCGAACAACCGTCGCCTCGCGCTCTGCCCAGGCTTCGGCCGCTCCGAGGGCAGCAGGAGCGAGACTGGGTTGGTTCCGGCCCAGCCGAGACGCCGTGCTGCGTACCGGTAGATCCGATTCACGACGCCGAGGACGATCACGATCGTCGACTCGGCAAGCCCTTCGCCACGGAGCTCTCGGACGAGAGATGCGAGATCGTCCGGGGAGACCATGTCGAGGCGGTTGGTGCCGAGGCGTCGCGTCAGGTGCTGCTCGACGGCGTTGCGGTAGCAGTCTTGCGTCGTACCCCGGAGATCCACCCCGGGACCATCCAGCCACTGCGCCGCCGCATCGGCGAAGCGCAGCCGGACGTTAGACGCGACCCGCTCACCTCTCGAGCGGCGGACAAGGAGCTCGTCTCGAGCTGCGCGCGCGGCGGTGATTCCACCGTCGACGGTTCGCCACCGCTGGCGGCCGGTTCCGTCCTTGAAGCCGACCTCGTACACACCGGATCCCCGGCGGTAAATATTCCGCTCCACGCGAACGCGGCGAGGAGCGGAGCTGCTGTCATCCGCGGTGGTCATTGCTCACGCCGCCGCTGCCAGCGTTGATGCGAGGTGGCGAGGCCGTCCGCCGCCACTTCTCCACGCGTCAAGGTCAGAGCGCCGGAAGTAGAGCTTGCAACCCGGACCGTCCTGCTCGGAGGGGATGGCTCGCTCGGCCGCCAGCTTGCGAAGCGTGTCGCGATGGACGCCGAGGTACTCGGCGGCGTGACGCGAGTCGAACCACTCGTCGGGACGATCGTCCGATGTCACGAGCCGCTCGGTGATGACTGCGGCCAGACGATCGGCGATGTGGTCCAGCAGCTGATCGAGGATCGATGACTCAGCCAGGGCCGCGTCCGCTGCTCCACGCGTACGGCTCCATGTCTGGCCGGAGATCGCCTGAGTGAGCGAGAGCTCTAGCCGGTTCGACGAGGATGAATGGCCCCGAGCCGAAGGCTCGCGCTGTTGGGTGGCGTAGGCTGCCATTGTCGGGACCTCCTTGTAGGTCTCGTCCGGGCCCCGGGGTGTGGCTGCACCGCCGGGGCCGCTTTCTTGTGCTTACATGGTTAAGCTAGTGCACGGTCCGGACAGATCCGCCTAACGATG
>Ga0335079_10005296_pt1 | contig 14772 bp, 10 predicted proteins | sample Lox_Sample_33_FD_206719 | JGI IMG/M metagenome (GOLD analysis project Ga0335079, IMG submission 206719) | Soil microbial communities from Loxahatchee National Wildlife Refuge, Florida, United States - Lox_Sample_3.3 | ecosystem: Environmental > Terrestrial > Soil > Wetlands | place: USA...
GCCCCAGCCCACCCGGACACCGCGGCTCTCCGCAAACCCCGCCGCGGCGGTGAGCATCGTGGTCTTGCCGATGCCCGCCTCCCCCGCCAGCAGCAGCAGGTGCCCGCGCCCGGCGACGGCCTCGTCCACCGCGTGCCGCAGTTCGGCCAGGATTTCGTCCCGGCCGACCGGGCCTGCCTTGCGCGCCACCTTCTCACCGTAGCGCCCGCCGTGAGCAGGGGACCTGCGGCGGCGCGCCCGGGACGAAGGGCCCTGTCTGGGCCGGATCGGCGAGTCTACCGTCGGCAAGGTGGCAACGAACGAAAGCACGTACATGCGCGCGAGCGACGCATTCTCCTGGTACATGGAACGCGACCCCGCGCTCCGCTCGACGATCGTGGTCATCGACTGGCTGGACCGTGCGCCTGACTGGGACGTGCTGACCGAACGCGTCGACCGGATATCCCGGCTGATGCCCTCGCTGCGCCAGCACGTGGTCGAGTCCCCGTTCGGGCTCACCGTCCCCCGGTGGACCTACGATCCGGACTTCGACCTGAGCTGGCATCTGCGCCGGATCACCGCGCCGCCGCCCGGCACCCGGGACGCGGTGCTCGAGTTCACGCGCCGGGCGGCGATGACCGCCTTCGACCGGGCCCGCCCGCTGTGGGAGGTCACCCTGGTAGAAGGCATCGAGGGTGGCCAGGCGGCGCTCATCGTCAAGCTTCACCACTCGCTGTCCGACGGCGTGGGCGCGATGCGTATGCTGGCCATCGTGGCTGACTGGCAGCGCGAACCCGCTGACCTGGGCGAGATGCCGCCGGTGCCGTCATACGACACGCCCGACCGGCTCGCCGTGATAACCGGCACCGTCGGCTCGATGGCCGGGCGCGCAGTGAGCCTGGCGCGGCGCGGGACGGCGGCGGTGATCCCGGCCTCGATCCGTTACGCACGCGACCCCGCCGGTTACCTCTGTGGCGCCGTCGGCATGGCCCGTTCCGTCTACCGGACGGCGGCGCCGAATCGCAGTACCTTGTCACCCCTCATGCGAGAGCGAGCGACGACCCGCCGGCTCGCCATGATCGAGGTCCCCCTGGACGCGCTGAAGAAGGCGGCGAAGACCGTCGACGGGACCGTCAACGACGCCTACCTGGCGGGCATCGCCGGAGGGTTTCGCCAGTATCACGAGCGGCACGGCGCGACCGTGGACTCCCTGCGGGCACTGATGCCGATCAACCTGCGATCGCTGCAGGACGCCAACTTCGGCAACAGGATCACCCTGCAGCGGCTGATCGTGCCGGTGGCCGAACCGGATCCGGCGGCGCGTATGCGGGCACTGCACCCGGTGGCCCTGGCGGCACGCGAGGAGCCGTCGCTTTCGGTCACCGAGGCGATCGCGGGAGCGCTGAACACGCTGCCCGTCGGCTACGTGGGCGGGATACTCAAGCACGTCGACTTCGTGGCGAGCAACGTGCCGAGCGCTCCGGTTCCGGTTTACCTCGCGGGCAGCAAGGTCACCGGAATGTTCGCGTTCGGGCCGACCATCGGTGCCTCCGTCAACACCACGCTGATGTCCTACGACGGCACCTGCGACATTGGCGTCAACATCGATACCGCGGCCGTGCCGGACCCCGACGTCCTGCTCGACTGCTTCCGGGAGAGCTTCGCCGAGATCACGGCCCTTGGTGACGGCTAGGGGGCACGTCCAGGGCGGGGTTGCGGTCGAAGAAGCCGAACGGCTTGAGCCAGAACGAGACGATGTCGCTCGGCATCACCGGCCAGTCCTCCGGCCGGGTGATGTGGTGGATGCCGAACACGTACCACAGCACCACGTCGGCGTCCTCGATCGGCCGGTCGGCCCGCGTCCACATGGCCAGGCCCGAGTCGTGCTCGCTCTGGACCGGGAAATCGCCGCAGGGCCAGCGCTCGTCCGCACGATAGGGGGTCACCCAGAGCGTGTGGCCGATCACCTCGGCGCGCTGGTAGGCCGGGGAGGCGGGATCGAGCAGGGGCGGGAACGATGCCGAGGGCACGAGCTTGTAGCCGACCGGGGTACCCAGACCGTTCGGCACATTGTTGTTCACGACCTTCCAACCGCGCTGCGAACCCCAGTCGTAAACCTGTTTCCCCTCCTGCTCCGTGCGCAGCGGGGTGCTCTGGACCACCAGGCCCAGCCCGTACGGGTCGTCGGGGTCGCCGGCCGCCGCCGGCTGGGAATCGGTGACGTAGACGGTATTGGCGGCCCCGTCCACGTCGAGGTCGAGCCGGGCCACGATGAAGTGCTGGTGGAACGGCGCGTAGAGGCCCTGGTCCACTAGCGTCCCGTTGGCAGGGCGGCTGCCCGGCGCGCCGGTATGCGAGGTGACCAGGATGCCGGTCGCGCGGACCTCGCACTCGATGTTGCCGTCCTGGTAGAACCGCCAGTACACGAGGTACTCATAGTTCGCCACGGTGACGTGGAAGGAGACCACAAGGCGCCGGGCCCGCCTGACCTCGACGCCGGCCCGTTCGTCCACGTGCTTCCAGCCGACCCCGCTGTCCTCCTCGTGGATGCAGATGGCGTTCGGTATGGTCCGGGGCTCGCCGCGCGAATCATGCACCACCGCGTCCAGGTAGGTGATGTCGCCCAGGCAGTCACAGCCCAGAGACAGGGACGTGGTCATGAAGCCCAGGCCCCACTCGCCGATGTCGAACGCGGTCCGCCGGTAGTGGTCCGGGCTGGCGTCCCGGTACGGAACCACCATCTCGGCGAACGAGAGCCGGTGCGCCACCGAGCGGAGCCGCTCCTTATCGCGGAACCCGACCTGGTGCAGGACCAGGCCCTCGCGGTGGTTGAAGCCCAGCCGCAGCTGCCAGTTCTGCCAGGACAGGCCGTGGCCGTCGAGGGTGAAGCCGACGCCCTCCGGCTGACTGATCTCCAGCGGCGTCACCTCCCGCAGCCGCATCGGGAGCAGGCTCGGCATGTACTCGCCCATCACCTCGGGGTCAGTGCCGCCGGAGTAGTTGTCCTCCAGCTCGAGCAGCGTCATCGTGTTCAGGTCGACGACCGGGTGCAGGCCGGTCACGTGGTGGGCGTACGGGTTACCCAGCTCGCTGCCCCGGTACCAGACGTCGGACCAGCCGATCCTTTGTCCTTTGTAGCGGTCGGGGACGAGCGCGGCGCCGTAGGCCCACATGTCCGTCAGCACCAGGGACATGTCGGTCATGCCGCGGCGGGCGAGCGCCTCGGCCACCGCGGGGTGGGCGCGGAGCATCTCGTCGCACTCGTGCCACTCGTCCACGGTCATGTTCGGCTGCTGGCCGGGCAGATCCTCCCAGCTCGTGACGCCGTCACCGGACAGCGACACGGTGGCGCGGCGCGCCTGGCCGTCGGCACGATCCCAGCAGACCACGATCGCCTCTCTGGCCTGCGGCCGGCCGCCGGTCTCGAGTCGGGGCAGCACGTGCTTGGACGGCTCCTTCAGCTCGATCGAGGCGAACCGCCAGCCATCGCCGATCTTGCGGTCACGCCGCAGGATCGCGGCCGCCTGCCTGATCTCGTCGGCCGACAGCGGATCGAGCGGATGCGAGTTGGTCACTAGGTCATCTTGGCTGATAGCTGGTTGCCGGGCCAAGATCTTGGTCCTTGCGGCGCCGACCGCGCAGGCCATACGTTTTCGGCCATGCACAATGTGGATCCGACGACCGAGTCGATGATCAGGTCGGTGCTCGCCTACGCGGAGAACCGGCTGCGGCTGGACCCGGTCCCGCTGGACCAGGGATCCCGGGACCCGGCCGAGCTCGACGCGGCGCTGGCCGGGCTGCCCGGTGCCGGGCCGCACACTCCCGACCAGGTACTCGGCGTCTGGGCCTCGGCGATGGCGCCCGCCGTCATCTCGGCGGACAGCCCGCGCTTCCTCGGGTTCATACCGGCCGCGCCGACCAAGGCCTCGCTGCTGTTCGACATGCTGATCTCGTGCGCGTCGATCCAGGGCATCTCCTGGCTGGAGGCGGCGGGCGCGATCCACGCCGAGAACAAGGTGCTGCGGCTGATCGCCGACCGGGCCGGGATGCCGGAGACGGCGGGCGGCTGCTTCGTCTCAGGAGGTTCGGCCGGGAACCTGTCCGCCCTGGTCGTCGCGCGCGAGGTGGCCAAGCGGAAGGCGGGTCCTGGTGTTTCGGGTTCTGGCCGGCGGTGGCGGGTGGCGGTCAGCGAGGACGCGCATTCCTCCATCACCAACACGCTGCGCATGCTCGAGATGGACCCGCTGGTCGTGCGGTCCGAGGACCACCGGCTGACCAGGGCGGGGCTGCGCGCGGCGCTGGCGGATTGCGGGGATCCGGGTTCGGTGGCCGCGGTCGTGGCCACCTCGGGCACCACCAACGCGGGGATCATCGACGACCTGGCCGGCGCGGCCGAGGTGGCCCGCGAGCACCGGCTGTGGTTCCACGTCGACGGCGCCTACGGCGGGGCCGGCCTGTTCGCGCCGAGCGTCAGGGACTCCTATGCCGGCATCGAGCACGCCGATTCGTTCATCGTGGACCCGCACAAATGGCTGTTCGCCCCGTTCGACTGCGCCGCGCTGCTGTACCGGAACCCGTCGGTGGCCCGGTCCGTGCACAAGCAGGACGCCTCCTACCTGGACGTCATCCACGACCGGCCGGGCGAGTGGAACCCGACCGACTACGCCTACCACCTGACCAGGCGGGCCCGCGGCCTGCCGCTGTGGTTCTCGCTGTCGGTGTACGGGGTCGACGCCTACACCGAGGCCATCGAGACGGCGATCGGGCTGGCCCGGCAGGCCGCGGACGAGATCCGTTCCCGCTCCAACCTGGAGCTGATCCGGGAGCCGTCGCTCGGCGTGGTGCTGTTCCGGCGGGCCGGGTGGGACGCGGGGCAGTACACGGCCTGGGCCGACCGGTTGCTGCAGGACCAGGTGGCCTTCATACCGCCGTCGGCGTGGGAGGGCGAGACGGTGGCGAGGTTCGCGTTCCTGCACCCGCACACCTCGATGGACCTGGTGCGCGAGATCCTCGACCGGATGGACTGACGAGGCCTTAGCCCCAGGCGACGCCGGGGGCCTGTCCGCCGGCTGGCTGCGGGCCGGGTGTCTCCTCGTCCTCGGGGATATCTACGATCTCCGGGATCTCCAGGTCCAGGTCGGTGTCGCACATGGGAGTTTCCTAACGGGCGGGGAGGGTGAAGGTGACGGTCTGCTGGCTCTGCTGAGTGATGGTGGTGCCGATGCCGGCCACCTGGGCGCCTGACCGGGTCATCGTGTCGATCTGCCAGGCCGCGGATCCGTTGAGGCCGCCCGACTGGTACGGCTTCCAGCTCCCGCCGGCGGCCGACGCCCACAAGGCCACGTCCTGCTGACCGGGCTGGCCGAACAGGCCCGCGGCGGTGAAACCGGCCGCGTCCGCGGTCAGGGCGGTGAACGAGGTGTAGGGACCGGGCGAGCTGAACGGGACCTGCTGCCAGGTGACCCCGCCGTCGGCCGACAGCTCGGCGAACGGCACGGCGCCAGGCTGGGTGCCGGCCGCCGAGCCGATCGCGGGTCCTTTCCCGGCCGTGGCCTGGCCCAGGGCGACCACGCGGTTGCCGTTGATCGCGACCTGCTGGAGCGCCCCGGCCGAGGCCCCGCCCGGCGGGGGCAGGACAATCGTTTTCCAGGCCCGGCCGTTGGTGGTCGTCCACACGGCTGGCTGGCTGTTGTGCGAGCCCACCGAGACGAACCCGTGCGCGCCCGCGGCGACCGCGAGCACCTGGCTCGAGCCGTCGGTTGCGTTCACGTCGTGCGCTCGGGTCCAGCTGGTCATGTCGGCCGACCACCAGACGTCGGCGACGCAGCCGCCGCCCGGCGCGACCAGCCTGCCGACGATGACATACCCGGCTGGGCCCGACGTCGCCGCGACGGCGGAGACACCGGCCAGGTCCTGGGTGATGTTTCCCCCGGCCACGCCCCAGATTTCGCCGTCGGTCGAGGTCAGCACGACCGGTCCCGGTGCGCCCGTGGCGAGCCAGCCGGCCGGGCCGTGCGTCACGCTGGTCAGCACGCGCAGGTGCGGGTCGGCCGCGACCAGCCCGAGCGAGGAGACCAGGGTCCAGGCGCCGACCGAGGTGCGCCGCCACACCGCCGGGTAGCCGTTGGCGCTGCCGACCGCGATCTGCAGGCCCCCCGCCACGGCGGTGCTGGTGATCTTCATCTCGGGAATAGTGGCCCCGGCGATGCCGGCCAGCGAGACCGACCGGACCGTTCCGCCAGCGGCCGCCTCGAGGAAGACCGGCTGCTGGCTAATCTTGCTGGCGGCGGTGGCCCCGATCGCGACGACGGTGCCGCCCGGGGCCACGGTCGCGCCGGACACGGACGCCACGGACGCGCGGCCGAGCGGGCCCGTGGGCCGCCAGGACGTGCCGGTTCCGGTGCTGGTGCGGGCCACGAGCTGGCCTTCGGCGGTGGTCCCGGTGACGACAAAGCCGTAGCTGCTGCCCTTGACCACACTGGGTGTCCAGCCGCCCGCGTTCGGGTCCGGCTCAAGGGTCGCCGCGTACTGCCACGTCTGCCCGTCCGCCGAGAAGTAGGCGATGGCGTCCGGCGCACCGGCCGGGGTCCGGCCGGGCCTGACCGCGATCAGCCCGGAGCCGTCGGAGGCCACGCCGCTGATCGTGGTCCCGGCCCCGTGGTCGGCCGGGATCTTCAGCCGGGTCCACGCGGTCCCGCTGTTGGTGCTCAGCCACGCGGCGCTGTACTCCCCGGTTCGCGCGGCCACCGCGCCGGAGATCACCGTGGCGTTACCGCGCGAGGTGACGTAGGAGATGCTCGGCACGGTCTCGCCGGGCCCGGCCAGGCCCAGCTGGGCCGCGGTCGACCGCTGCCAGGTCAGGCCGTCCCGCGAGGTCCAGATCACCCCAGTGTGCTGTCCTTTTTCCGGCCCGTTGCCGGTGCCGGCGGCCAGGTAGCCGGTGCTTGTCTTGTTGAGGACCCATACCGCGTCGCCGGGCAGCTGCGGGGTGATCCCGTGAGTGGCTGCGAGCGTCCAGGCCAGGCCGTCCGGGCTGGTCCAGATGGCCTGCGGGCCGGTCGCTACCCAGCCGCCAGGGCCGCCGGCTAGCAGCGTCGCCGGGTGGCCCAGCGCGGCCTGGCCGCCGCCGGGTGAGTGGACCGGGGCGAGGCGCCAGCTGGCCCCGGCGTTGGCCGAGACCAGGAACTGCTGGCGGACCACGCCGTCGCTGGTCTGGGAGCCCGTGGTCACCATCGTGCTGCCGACGGCGACGATGCGGTTGATGACCTGGAAGACCCCGCGCTGCTGCTGCCCGGGATAGGTGTCGAAGGTGACCGCGCCCAGTGGCAGCCGCGGCGCGGTGGTGTTCGGCGTCTTGTGCTGGTCGGACGTGACCGGGCCCAACTTCGGGCCGTGGCCGGTCAGCAAGGCCAGGGCCAGTACGGCCACCGCGACGACCACGATGACAGGAACCGCGATCCTCACGGTGCGGCGGCTGAGCCGGCCGGGCCCGTCCCGCCGGGAGCTGTCCCGGCGGGAGCCGTCGCGCCGGAAACCTTCCCGCCGGGAGCGGTGATCGAACAACAGAGTGTCGCTTTCGGGAGCCTCGTACGCCTCGTACGCGTCATATGCTTCGTACGCCTCGTCCGGCTCGTCCTCGGGCACCAGGCCGGGCGGGCGCTGCCGGATCGGCGGCCGGTCGTCGCCCCACCGGTCCTCCCCGGCGGGGCCGTCGTCCTCGTCGACGCCCGGTTCGGAGTACACCGGCGCGCCGAGCGGGACCGGTGTACGGCCGGCCCAGCCGATCGGGGCGTAGGAGCTCAGCCAAGGCTCCTGCTCTGGTACCTTCTCCGGCGTTTGCTCTGGTCTCTGCTCTGGCCACGGTGACGCCTGCTCCGGCCACGGCGTGTGCTCCGGCCACGGCGTGTGCTCCGGCTGCGGCGTGCGCTCCGGCTGCGGCGCGCGCTCCGGCCGCGGTGGCGCGGGCGGCCGGAGCGGGGGGACCTGGCGTGCGCGCGCGGGCCGTGCCGCTGAGCGCGAGGCGGTCGGGTGCCAGGGCAGCTGCGGGGCCGGGCGCCGCTCCCACTCGATGCCGGCCTCGGTCCAGAGCTGGTGAGAGCGCTGCCACGGGGAAAGACCCGGCCCGTCGGCATCCGTACCCTGGGGACGTGCCTGGTCAGACCGGGTGGGCTGGAAGCCAGGCCCGCCCGCGCGGCCGTAGCGCGCCCGGGTGGGGCTCAAGGGCAGGCGGGCTGGCTTCGGCGTCAGCGGGGAGGACCAGGATCCGTCCGGCTCGCGGGTGGGCGAGGGCACGGCGCGGGCGTTCGGCCAGGGGCTGGCGGGCGTGGCTGGGGTGTGCGGCTCTGGTTCGGCGGGGGGCCTTGACTCGACGGGAGGCTGCTTGCCTGGATCGGCCGGCGGGCCGCCCGATGTATCGCTGAGGGGGAATCCGGTGTCGAGGGCCGGGGCGGGAGCGGGGACGCGCAGGGCGAATCGCCGGCCGGGCTGATCACCCAGGGGCTCCTGAGCGGCGGCCCGCTCCTGGCGGGCAACTGGCGGTGACTGGGCGGAGTGCAGGAACCACCCGGCTGGGGGCGCGACGCCGGGCCAGGAACCGCGGCCGGCGGGTGGCTCTGCGGCAGGCCAGGGACCGCGGCCGGCCGGTGGCTCTGCCGCAGTCGGAGGGGACCCGGTGTCAACAGGTTGGGCGTCGGCATCCGGCTGCCGCGGACCAGGGACGATCAGCCCCGGCGGAACAGACCATGAGGGCATCAGGTTTTCCGGGTCATCCCAGCGGAAAAGGCCGGTATGCTGCCGCTCTTCCTCCCGCGAGTCCTCTCGGGAGGCGGGAATACTACTGTTCCCACTCGACTGGTTACTTTCTGTACTCATCACAGACCCCAGTCCAGGCACACATTTCTGGCGAATACCACAGTGTGCCGATCCTCACACTTTCCTGTCCAAACGGGGTAACCCGCGGTTCGATGTTACCGATTGAGAGCGAGCGTGTACAGAGGGCAATTTTCGGCGCATGCCGAACCAATGCCGCAACCTTGGCGCGCCGCCTCGCAGCCCGGTCCTGAGTGCCCTCGTGGCTGAGCTAACCGCCCTGGTTAACGGGGGCGGGGCCCGGCTGGTCCTGGTCGCGGCTCGCCGTGAACCGGCGGGCGGGGCGTTTCCTGCTTCTGGATAAGACCGTATCCGACGGCCTGACCGGTGGTCAGGGTCCGGCCGCGGCGCGCGTCCTCGCGGATCTCGTCCACCTCGCGGCCGGTCACGTCGGCCAGCCTGAAATACAGCGTGTCGAGCATGCGGGTCATCTGCTGCTCGGCCGTGCTGACTGCGGTCACCGTGCCCCCCAGATGCAGCCTGGGCTCGGCGAGCACGAAGATGGCGTTCGGGTATCCGGACCGGTGTGGGCAGGAGGCGAGCACGCCGAGGGCGGGACCGCTGATCTCACCGCTCACACAGGCGTGCACCGGCACCCGCAGCACATCGAGGATGCCCATGACGGTGAGGGTGGCGGGCAGTTCGGCCCGCAGGTTCTGCAGCTCCAGCCTTATCGGGTCCTCCTGCTCGGCATCCAGCGTGAGGAGCTGGGCGGAAAGCCTGGAAGCCGCGTCGTCGTCGAGGAGGCCCGAGACCATCACGATCCGCCTGGCCAGCAACCGCTCGTACAACTTGCTCGTCCACTCGGCGTGCGGGTCGAGCCACACCCGGGTGGGCGGCACTGGACCAGGAGCCGACGGCGGCGCGGACGGAAGATCCGGAGCTCCGGGAGTGAGCGGTGTACCCGGAATACCCGGGATAGGCGGCATCGACGGCCTGGATGGCCAGCCCGGCTCCCCTGGCCTCGGGACTCCGGGAATGTGCGCGCGCGGGATCGGACGCCTCGTCGTTGTGTGCTGTTCCGTGCTGTGCGGCGCCTTCCGTGACGTCATGTGCTGACTCCTTACCCGGGTTCCCCAGGACGGTTGAGCTTCCAGGTGATCTCGCTGCCGACCGCGGCCGCGTAGCGCTCCAGCGTCGAGGCCCGGACATCGGCGGTGCCGGATTCCAGCCTGGCCACAGCGGACTGGGAAGTTCCCATTCGCGCCGCGACCTCGGTCTGCGACAGGCCGGCCGCCTGGCGTTGTTCGGCTAGCTCGCGGACGAGCCTGCCTCGCTCTCCGGCCATCCGCGCTGCCTGCGCGTCCGCGGAGCGGCGCAGCGCCATCTCGCGGAAGCCCGGCATCACCGGCAGCGAAGCGCCGGCATCGATGCCGGGCTCGGGCGCGGGCTGGATTGCGGACTCAGCCGCGGGCTCGGACTCGATCGCTGACCCGGCGACTGGCCCGGCGGCTGACCCGGCGGCTGACCCGGCTGCGGCAGGCTCCGGTATCTGGTACCGCCCATCATTCATACCTCAAAGGCTATCTCATATTCGAGATAACGCCGGTGGGGCGTGGCCGTGTACCGCGCATTCGCCACGGACCATCGGCGCACGCTCACCATGAACCTCACCGGTACCCATCGGCCGTTGTGCTATCCGGTAGAGAGTGACTCTCTACCGGATCTAATGGGTAGAGAGTCACTCTCTACCCGCTTCAGGTCCGTGCGATATATGCCTTTTTGTCCGTATCGGGTCTGGTGTTGCGCGGTTCGGGGACAACGACGGGTTGCCACTTGCCGCTGCGGCGCCGCGAGGAGCAGCTGGTGGCGTGGGAGGCAGCGTGCAGCGCGAGGGGCGGCGGACGGCTGAGGATCCCGGCGGCGGGTCCCGTGACTGGGGCGGCAGTTCGAGGCCAGGGATGCGGCGGGGTCAGCGGTGCGGCGGGAGTCAGCGGGCGGGCGGGCCGTAGGCGCGCAGGAAGGCGGCGATGCCGCTGCTGATGATGCGGTCGGTCTCGGCGTCGCTGAGCTGGACGGTCCCCATCATGGATTTGTTATTGACCTGGCCGAATGTCAGGGCGGACAGGTGCTCAGCGGCCAGCGCGGGATCATCGGCGTCGAGGAACCCGGAAGCGGCCAGCTTGGCCAGGGGTTCAGCGATTATGGGCACGATCCCGCGGTTGCGCCACAGGTCGAGGATCGCGGGGAAGTGCGGCGCCTCGGAGAGGACCAGCCGGATCAGGGTGGAGCGTTCGGGGGCCCGGCTGATGGTCCGGACGATCTCGCAGACGCACGCGGTCAGCGCTTCCCGCACGTCATCTACGTCGCGGAGGTTGCGGTCGACGATGTCACGGACGCGGTCCCGCATGACGTCGTACGTCTCTTGCAGCACCAGCAGGAACAGGTTCTCCTTGTCGCCGAAGTGGCTGTAGACGGTGCGCTTCGACACCCCGGCCTCGGCGGCGATCGCGTCGACGCTAGTGCGCTCGTAGCCATCGCGCGCGAACAGCACGAGGGCGGCCGCCCCGATCGCGTCGTGCTTGCGCTGCCAGCCGGAGGCCGGGACGTTCTGCATGACTATTATTGTACTACACCGTTCAGTTTCCCTATGTAGACTATACGGTGTAGTTTACTTTCATGAGTACTTCGCGGGTGAACGGCAATGCACACGGGGACCCGGGCGGACACGGGGACCCAGGCGGACACGGGGACTACAGCGGGGGCAGGAGCAGGAACGGCCAGGTTACGGCCGCGGCGGGGAGGATGGATCCCGAGCTGATGCGACTAGCGGCGATCCTGCTGGTCGGAGCGATCGCGGCGCTGCTGGACACGACGATCGTGAACGTGGCCATCCGGACGATCGGGGGGGACCTGCACGCGCCGCTGGGCGTGGTGCAGTGGGTGATGACGGGGTACCTGCTGTCCTACGGGATGGTGATCCCGCTGAGCGGCTGGGCGCTGGCGCGGTTCGGCGGGCGGGCCACCTGGCTGACCGCGCTCAGCGTCTTCCTGGCCGCGTCGGTGGCCGCGGGCGCCGCCTGGAACATCGGCTCGCTGATCGCGTTCCGCGTGGTCCAGGGCATCGGCGGAGGGCTGCTGATACCGGTACTGACCACGCTGCTCGTGCAGGCGGCGGGCCGGCGGCCGCTCGGGAAGCTGATGGCGACGGTGAGCCTGCCCGCGGTGCTGGTGCCCATCTTGGGCCCGGTGGCGGGCGGGCTGATCGTCAGCAACCTGAGCTGGCGGTGGATCTTCTACGTGAACGTGCCGATCTGCCTGGCCGCGCTGGTGCTGGCCTGGCGCCGGATGCCGCCGTCCCGCGGGACGGCGGCCGCGCCCCGGCTCGACGTGGCCGGGCTCGCGCTGTTTTCCCCCGCCGTCGCGCTGATGCTGTACGGGCTGGCCCAGGTGAACGGGGACGGCGGATTCGCCCACCGGGGCGTGCTCGTCCCGCTGGCGGCCGGCGCCGTGCTGCTGGCGTCGTTCATCGCCTGGGTGCTGGGCCCACCGCCGCGGCGGCACCGCCGGGTCACGCCGCTCATCGACCTGCGGCTGTTCCGGGCGCGCTCGTTTTCCGGGGCGTCCGGCCTGATGTTCATCTCGGGCCTGTCGATGTACGGCGCGCTGTTCCTGCTGCCGCTCTACTACCAGCAGGTCCGCGGGGCGAGCGCGCTCGCCGCGGGACTGCTCCTGGCCCCGCAGGGCATCGGCGCCCTGCTCCCCCGGACGCTGGCGGGCAAGCTGACCGACCGAATCGGCCCCCGGCCCGTCGTCCTGGCCGGCATGGCGATCGCGGCGGCGGGCACCGTCCCGTTCGCGCTGGCCGGGGCGCACACCAGCGAGCTGCTGCTCAGCGGGGTGCTGGTGGTCCGCGGCGCCGGGCTGACGACGGCCAGTATCGCCCTGATGGCCGGTGCGTTCACGGGCCTGCCCCGTGAGTCGGTCCCCGACGCGAGCAGCGTGACACGGATCATGCAGCAGGTTGGCGGCTCGTTCGGGACCGCCGTGCTCGCGGTGATCCTGGCCGGCCACTCCTTCCAGGCGACGTTCTGGTGGTCGGTGGCGTTCACTGCGCTGGCGGTGCTGCCCGCGGCTATGCTGCCGGCCCGCCGCGCAGCGGTCCGGGAGCAGGGCCGGACCGGCCAGGCGGGACCCGGAGCGCCCGGCGCGTGACCGGCTCCCAGCGCGGCGACGGCACCGCGACCGGCCAGCTGGCCTCGGCCCAGACGGTCCGGCCCGGGTAGGCCTCGCGGAAACCCCAGCGGCTGGTGCAGGCGGCGACCATGGCGAGGCCCCGGCCGCCCTCGGCCATCAGGTCGAGACGCCCGGCCGCCGGGACGGACACGCCGCCGTCGTCGGTGACGGCGACGCGGGCTATCCCGTCCCGCGTGCAGTCGACCTCGACCGTGAACACGCCGCCGCGCCCCGAGGCGGTGTGCGTGATCGCATTGGCGCAGAACTCGGACACGCAGGTCATCAGCGTCTCGCGGGCCGGGCATCCGGCCAGCAGCTCACCGACGAACCGGCGGGCTTCCGGTACGGACGCGGGCGTGCCCCGGTAGGTACGGGCCCACGGACGCGTCGAGCGGACTGGACCCAAGTGCAGTACCGGGTAGGCACCTGTCACCGTAGGTCACCCCCTGACGACTAGCTTCTACTGTAAGTGACGCGCAAGTGCGCGAAATGGTTCAAACGGAACTTCCGGCGCGATGTTACGGGGGCGTGACGGATCGGGCAGCGGAGCAGGGAAGGCGGGGCACGCGCCCTGGCCCGTTCGGGAAATTGCTGGTTATGACCTTTGTTTCGTATTTTTTGCCTCTTCCGTGGCGGACGAACCGGAGGGACACTATGGGGATCAGGCACCGTTAGGAGGAGCAGATGGAAGCGAGCCCGTCCAGCACGCCAGGGCTGAAGCGTTCGCTGTCGGTATGGGCAGCGGTGGGCCTGTCCGTCGCGCTGATGGCGCCGAGCATGGCGGCGAACATCAACCCGCAGGGAAGTGCGCTCCACGCGGGCCGCGCCGTGCCGCTGACCTTCCTCATCGCGGCGGTCGGCGTGCTCCTCGTGGCCTACTCCTTCGTCCGGCTGTGCCAGTACTTCCACCACGCCGGCTCGGTGTACGCGTTCGTCGGCGCCACGCTCGGCCCGCGGACCGGGGTGGTCGCCGGCTGGGGGCTGCTCGGCACCTATACCTTCTACGCCGTCGTCACCTCCGCCGCGGCCGGCATCTTCGGCACCGCGTTCCTGCAGGAGGTCGGCATCTGGCACAACCCGCCGACGTGGGCGCCGTTCGTGCTGCTCGCAGTGGCGCTGCTGCTGGCGCTGGTCCTGGCGATCATGCCGACCAGGCGCGGCGCGGGTGTGCTGCTGAGCGTCGAGGGCACCACGGTCGCGCTAATCCTGGTCGTCACCGCAGTGGTGCTGGTCCGGTTGCTAGCCGGGAACGCGCCGGGCGGGCACACGTTCACGCTGAGCGTGTTCACGGTGTCGCCGGGGACACCCATCAACGAGGTGTTCCTGGGCGTGGTGTTCGGCTTCCTGTCGTTCGCCGGGTTCGAGGCGGCGGCCACGCTGGGCGAGGAGGCCCACCGGCCGACCCGGGACATCCCGCGGGCGATCCTGTTCACTGCGATCTTCGGCGGCCTGTACTTCGTGGTCGTCACCGCGGTCGAGGTGATGGGCTTCGGCGCGGGTCCGGCGGGCGTCAAGGCGTTCACCAACTCGCCGTCGCTGCTCGGCGACCTAGGCTCGTCCTACGTCGGCAGCTGGGTCGGCAACGTGATCACGCTGGGCACGACGGTCAGCGCGTTCGGCTGCTGCCTGGCCTGCGTGGTCGGGGCCGCGCGGCTGCTCTACGCGCTGTCCAGGGACACGGCCGGGCCGCGCGGTCTGGGCCAGAGCAGCTCGCGCTGGGGTACCCCGGTCTGGGCCACCCTGGTGGTC
>Ga0335079_10005298_pt1 | contig 14770 bp, 13 predicted proteins | sample Lox_Sample_33_FD_206719 | JGI IMG/M metagenome (GOLD analysis project Ga0335079, IMG submission 206719) | Soil microbial communities from Loxahatchee National Wildlife Refuge, Florida, United States - Lox_Sample_3.3 | ecosystem: Environmental > Terrestrial > Soil > Wetlands | place: USA...
TCCCCGGGGGCCTGCCCAGTGTAGTCCCGCCAGCGCTGGTTGAAGTAGTCGAGTCGCCCCTCCGTGTTCGTCGTCCAGACGAGCTGCGGCAGCGCCTCCGCGAGAAGGCGCAGCCGGGCCTCGCTCTCAAGCAGGACGAGCTCCGCCCTCCGCTCCTCGGTTTGGTCGCGAAAGACGAGGACGACGCCGGTGATCTCGCCCCGCGCGTCGCGGATCGGCGCCGCGCTGTCCGCGATGGGGCGCTCCCGCCCATCGCGCGAGACGAGGGCGGTGCGGTGCGGAAGCCCGACGGCGATTCCCCCCCGCACCACTTGGTCGACCGCGCTCGCCAGCGGCGCCCGGGTCTCCTCGGAGAGGATGCGGAAGACCTCCTCGACGGGCCTTCCCAGCGCCTCCTCGTTCTTCCAGCCAGTGAGGTTCTCGGCGACCCAGTTCAGCAGGGTGACGTGCCCGGCGACGTCCGTGGCGATGACTGCATCCCCGATGCTTCGGAGCGTCACCGCAAGCCGGTCCCGCTCGGCGGCGAGCCGGTCCTCGGCGAGCTTCCACTCCGTGATCACCTCGCTGAAGAGGATCACCCCTCCAACCTCGCCGTCGGCGTCTCGCCAGGGGCGGACCTCCCAGCGGACCCAGTCAAGGGTGCCGTCCGGGCGCGGGAACGGATCCTCCGCGCACTTCTCCACGTTCCCCGCGAGGCAGCGCCGGTGGATCTCCCTCCATCGCTCGGGCACCTCCGGGAAGACCTCGTAGTGGCTGCGGCCGAGGAGATCCTCGGGCCCGACCCGGTAGTCCGTGGCGAAGCGGCGGCTCACGACGAGGTACCGCATCTCTCGGTCGAACATGGCGACCGCGGCCGGCGTGTACTCCACGAAGATCCGGAGACGCTTTTCGTTCTCCTGGAGCACCCGCTCCATCCGCTTGAGATCGTCCCTGAGGTAGGGGTCGCTCACGTTCTCCAGAGTGAGCACCACGTGTCGAGCACCGCCGAGATCGATCGGGGAAGCGCTCACGAGGACGAGGACGTCTTCGACGGCTCCCCCCTCGCCCCGCCGAATCATGAAGCTCTTCGCGCGATCGACGGAACCGGTCGCCAGGGCATTGCGGACGGACCTTCGGACGACGCATTCGGTGCAGCGCTCCTGCCGCCCGCATCCCCCTGGGCCTTCGGCCCCGACGCAGTGGATGATCTCCCCCAGGCGCTTCAGGCGGAACTCGCCGCTGTCGGGCGGGGAACCGAGAAACGACCGCGCCGCCTTGTTGGCGAATTGCAGCTTCACGTCCTCGTCGACGATGAACGCCGGCGCGGGAAACGCGTCGAAAAACTGTTGGGCAAGTTCGTCGAGACGTGCTGCGCTTTCCATCGGCTCCCCCAAGCCTTGCCTCCATACTACCCATACCCATGAGGGGTGGCTACGGGGGCCCCCAAACCCATCGACGCGTCGTGCGGTCATAGGAAGGGTGGCGGTCGACCCTGGCGCTTGTGCAGGAATTCCCCGCGCTTCGGAATCGCGCCTCCAGGCACGACGCAATGCGTCGCGAACAGACGTCGCGGCCTGGCGCTTCGAATCTGGAGGACCCTTCCCGGAGCGGGCGCTCGAATTGGGGTTCCCTGGAGGCCGCCCCTCGACGCCCGACCCGTCGACCTCCGCCGCGGGCGGGCTCGCGAGCGCATTGCCTCACATTCGAGTTCGCGGAGGCGAGGGACCTGGCCGACTACCGGCAGGGGGCGGGCAGAGCATTTCACGGTTGGAGAGCCGGACGCGACTTGACCGGATCGCGGCTACTGCTTATTCGCGTCGAGTGGCGGACCCAGAGGGCCAGAGCGCCGCTCGTCCCGGCCCCCGGTCGGGATCGCCGATGGAGGTCCTCCGCGCCTTCCTCCGGCTCGGGCTCACAAGCTTTGGAGGCCCCGTCGCGCATCTCGGGTACTTCCGAGAGGAGTTCGTCGTCCGCCGACGCTGGCTCGACGACACCTCCTTCGTCGACCTCGTTGCCCTCGGCCAGTTCCTGCCTGGGCCGGCGAGCAGCCAGGTGGGGTTCGCGCTCGGGCTCACCCGCGCAGGCTTCGCAGGGGGCCTCGCCGCATGGGCGGGGTTCACGCTGCCCTCGGCTCTACTGCTCCTCCTCTTCGCGAGCGGGGCGAGCCTCTTCTCCGGCCCGCGGTCGGAAGGGCTTCTGCACGGTCTCAAGCTCGTCGCAGTCGCCATTGTGGCCCAGGCGGTCTGGGGGATGGCGCGCACGCTCTGTCCCGACCGGGTGCGCGCTTCCATTGCCCTCGTCGCGACGTGGATCGTCTCGGCCGGATTCTCCTCCCTTCACCAGGTCCTCACCCTCCTCCTCGGCGCCGTGGCCGGGCTCCTCTTCTGCCGCGTCACCGACGGCGAGCGCCCAGACGCCGCACCGACACCGGTGTCCCGGCCCGTGGGACTTGCGTGCCTCGGGCTCTTTGCCGCCCTCTTGGTCGCCTCGCAGTTGGGGGTGCGTGCCTGGCCCCAATCGCTCGCTGCGCTGTTCGGCGCCTTCTATCGCTCGGGAGCGCTCGTGTTCGGGGGGGGCCATGTCGTTCTCCCGCTCCTCCGAGGAGCCATCGTGGGGCCGGGCTGGGTGGGGGACGACGCATTCCTCGCCGGCTATGGCGCGGCGCAGGCCGTCCCCGGGCCCCTCTTCACCTTCGCGGCGTTCCTCGGAGCGACGGCGACGCCCTCCCACCGCCTGCAGGGCGCCGCGGTCGCGCTCGTCGGCATCTTCCTCCCGGGGCTCCTCGTCCTGGCGGGGGCGCTTCCCTTCTGGAGCACGCTCCGCAGGAGAGTCCGGGCCCGCGCGGCCATGAACGGGATCAACGCCTCGGTGGTGGGGATCCTGGCCGCCGCCCTCTACGATCCGGTCTGGAAGACGGCCGTGAGGGACCGCGTCGACTTCGGGATTGCAGCCTCCTGCTTCGTCCTCCTTACCTCGTTCCGGCTCCCTCCCCTCAGCGTGGTGATTCTCGGAGCCGCGGCGGGCGTGGCGGCGGGCTGGGCGGGGCCGTGAAACGAGCGTCCGGCGGGCCCCGCAGCCCTCCGCGCGCCGCGCGCTCGGTTTGCCCGGGACTCGTCGCCCTGAGCCTCCTCGCCGCTCCCCAACGGGTCCCGGCGGGGCCCCCGTACACGACGGACGACCCGGAACCCGTCGAGTACCAGCACTGGGAGGTCTACCTGGCGTCTCAGAACTTCTGGACGGGTGGCGAGGGAGGCGACGGGACGTTGCCGCACGTGGAGGTGAACTACGGCGCGGTCCCGGACCTGCAGCTTCACGCCATCGTGCCCGTCGCCTGGGCCCGGCCCCAGGGGGCGGCCTTCCAGTACGGCCCCGGCGACATCGAACTCGGGGCCAAGTTCCGGTTCGTGCACGAGGGCCGCTTTGTCCCCCAGGTCGGGACCTTTCCGTTGCTCGAGCTGCCGGTCGGGAGTGCCTCCCGAGGGCTCGGCTCCGGACGAGCCGAGGCCTTGGCGCCCGTCTGGCTCCAGAAGAGCTTTGGCCCATTCACCACCTACGGGGGCGGCGGCTACTGGATCGGCAACCCCGGACCGCGGGGGTCGTGGTACGTCGGCTGGCAAGCACAGGTTCAGCTGGGCTCGTTCGCTCTCGGGGGGGAGCTGTACCACGGGATGGCGGGCCAGGACGGCGCACCGGGCGACACCCGCTTCAACGTCGGCCTGGTCGCCGACGTGAGCGAACTCCAGCATGTCCTCTTCTCGGCCGGACACGCGTTCACGAGCCCGTCCGCCCAGGCGTATCTCGCCTACCAGCTCACCTTCGGTCCGAGCGACTGACCGAGCCAAGGGCTCGCGGAGCCGCGCGCGCCGAGAATCGGCGCATCGTCCCCCAGGACCTGCGCCCCTCGGGCACGATCTCGAATCCCGCCTGCTCGACCGCCTCCTCGGTGCGGCGGTTCGGGTGGCACCCGCCGGCGGCCCAACTCCACACGGGCGCCACCAGATCCTGGCAGCGCGCGATCCACCTCTTGGTGGAGCGGACGTGCTCCAGCATGCGCAACTGGCCTCCGGGCTGCAGGACCCGGTGCACCTCGGCGAGGCCCGCCCGAACGTCGGGCACCGTGCAGAAGACCAGGCTCGACACCACTGTCTCGAAATGGGCACGGCGGAACGGCAGGGCTTCGGCGCTCGCCCGCACGAGCAGCACGCCTCGAGGAGCGCGACGCTGGGCCACCCGGATCATGACTGCGTTGGGCTCGATGGCGACGACCCGAGAGCCGGCCGCGTACCGAGCGAGATTGCGGCCGGTTCCACAACCCACCTCTAACGTCGGACCCCTCGCCCCGCGGACGAGCCAGCCGCGCCAGCGGCCGAGCCCCCACCGCTCTGCGAGGGAACAGAATGCGTCGTACAGGGTGGGGTTTCTCTCGAAGCCGGGCATCCGATCGTCGAGCCTCTCCGAGGACGTCCTCGAGGCCGAAGGGAAGACGAGGGGTACCACACCCGCGCGCCTGTTTCACTTCCTGGAAGGGCGAGGGAAGGCGACGCCCGGCGAGCGCCGGGTCTCGCCACGGAGGGAAAAGGCCTCGCCATCGGACGGGCCAACGCGAACCCTTCAGGTTCGTTCCAATCTGCACCGGGAGTATTAGACTAGCCGGAGGGGACGGGGCGCGCGGCTCTTGCGTCTGCGCCCGCGTCGCGCGAGTTGTGCGGGGAGACGCGGCACCGGCGGCGCCGGAGCAGTGCGTGCCCGCCCCTTTCCTGTGGGCACGCGTTCCGGCGCGAGAGCTAGGGATCCCGGCGCAGGGGCAGGAGCGCCCGGAGACGCGCATCGCGGAGAAAGAGGCCCAGCCAGGCGAGGACGCCGAGGAGCGCGGGGGCGAACCAGACCGGTTGCGAGATCCGAACGTGCGTGGCCACGGCGCCGCCCAGGTACCCGGTCACGAGGATCGCGCCCAAGACTGCGGTCCTGGGGAACACGTAGAGAAGCGCGCAGGCGATTTCCGTCACGCCGATCGGCACGAGGGTGTCGCGCGGATACCCGAACGTGGCCCAGTTCTTTACGATCTCCGGACTCCCGGCGAGCTTCATCCCCCCGCTCATCACCATCAAGAAGACCGGCAGCGCGCTCGCGGCCCGCCCCGCCCAGACATCGATCCTGCCCTCGGCCATTGGGATTCCCTTCGAGCTATGGGTGAAGGATCTAACGAGGGACTTCCGCTCCGCCAGCGGATGGCCGGCGGGCGGAGCCTCTTCTGCCCCGCCTCCGGAGGTCTGAGCTTCCAGTTCCCGGCCGGGGCGCGAAGGGCGCGGCAGCCCCGCGCCCTCCGCCCACACCCGTCAGGGATCACGCGAACGGGGGCGAGCAGCCCTCACCGGTTCGCGGCCTGCCACTCCTCCTGGATCCACATCGACGTCCTCTGCTCGGCAGCCCTCTCCTCGTCTCTGTCCTTTCTCGCCTGGGCAGCCGAGGCGTGCCTCGATGGCGTCGCGAGTTCCGTCGATGGCTCCGCTCTTTCGGCGACGTTCCGCAACTGGGTAGCCCCCGCCACAGCGGGGGCGGCGCTTGCGAGAAGAACCGCCACAGTCATGCCACTCCACGTCTTCATAAGACGACCTCCTTGCAAGCCCCCCGAAGGCCTAGCCGTACGTTCGAGTTAGGGGGGCGAGCCAGTGCTTCTACAGATCGAACGGGCCCCCGCGCTCGTACATTCCCGGTGGAGACGGCCCGACGGGCCTCAGCGACCCGCGATCTTCGCTCGTTCTGCGGCGACGACCACGAGGGCGAATATAAACTTAAGGTGAATTGCCATTTCGGCATCGGTCGCGCCTGACCGCCCGGCAAGGCCGCTCTACCCGCTCGAGCGCTCGCGTTCCGTTCCCGGCACTGTCGAACGGCTCCAGAGCCTCCCCCGTAGACCGCGAGCCCTACTCGACCGCGTACGGCCCTGGGGTAGGCCACGACCCAGGGTCTTATTGTTGCTCGAGCTCGCCTGGAATTTGCAGCACTTGGGGGAGGAGACCTCGGCGCACTCCGTGCATTTGACCTGCCCGGACTCGCCTCTTCGGAAGCCTCATGCCCATAGGCCTCGATACGGACCTCCCCTCTCCTGGCGCCGCCAGCGAGCGGGCCCAGCGCAGGCGGCGGCCGACCAGCGTCCTGGTCATCGACGATGAGCCCGCCATCGGGGCTCTCTTCACTCGCGCCCTGAAGCCTCTGAGCGTCACCTTCTCACAGAGCGCGGCCGGCGCGCTGGGACGCATCTGTGCCGGCGCAGACTTCGCTGTCATCGTTTGCGACGTCCGCATGCCGGGCATGGACGGGCTTCAGTTCCTCGAGGAGGTGACGAAGATTAACCCCGCGCTGGTCCGGCGGATCGTCTTCGTGTCCGGGGCGACCTGCGAGCCCCATTTCGAGACCTTCCTGAAGAAGACGGGCTGCAAGTTCCTCGAGAAGCCGGTCGCCGGAGACGAGCTGAAGGTGGTCGTCGAGACGGTGGCACAGGCGGCGCTCGCCTCATGATCGCCGTCGGCCGAGGCCGACTGCGCTGCCCCCCACCGCCGGACACGCCGGCGTCGCTCCGGCGCCTGGTGCTCTGGCTCTACGCCGTGGTCGGTCCCGTGTCTTGCGCGTCCCTCTTCTTGCTAGGAGGATCCCGGAAGAACCCCTGGGCGCTCGCCGCGGTCGTCGCCCTGGTCGCCGCGGCCTCGGTCTCCCTCCTCCTCCGCCGCACGCCGAAGATGGTGGACTGGATCTTCTCGGTCGCGATCGTGCCTGCGCTCTGCTGCGGGATCGGCTTCGCTGCCTGCGGGGACCGGGGACTCGCCTTCCTCGCCGTCGTCGGCGCTCCCATCGCCTGGGCCGCGGTGCTCTTCGAGCCGCCGGTGGTCGTGGCGGCACTCGGCACCGCGGTCCTCACCGTCTTCGGGACGCTGTCAATCCGGATGGGCGTGTCCGCGGCGGCGGTGAGCTCGCTGCTCCTGTCTCCGGTCGCCGTTCTCGTCGCCTGGGTGGTCTTCGCGGCGGCGCGGCGCCAACGGGAGGAGCGCCTCTGGCTGGTGAGAGTGGGCCAACGCGACCGTGCGCTCCTGCAGGCCTTTCCCGACGCGCTCTTCCGAGCGGACCGCCAGGGGCGATTCCTCGACGGGTGCGGAGCGACCGGCTCCCTTTTCGAACCGGCGCGGGGGCCGACGTCGATCGACGACACCGTCCCGCCCGAGGTGGCGGCGAGGATGCGGAACGCCATCGGAACCGCGCTCTCCACTGGGGGCGCCCCGACAGTCGAGTACGAATCTCCGGAAGGAGACGAGCGCCGGTGCTTCGAGGCCCGCTTTGCCCGCTCTGGAGCAGACGAGGTGATCCTCATCCGCAGAGACGTCACCGCGCAGAGGCGAGCGGAGGCCGACCAGCGCTTCCTGGCGGCACTCGTCGAACGGATGCAAGAGGCGGTCATCACCGTGGACCTCGACCTGTGCGTCCGATTCTGGTCTCCGGGCGCGGAGGCCATCTACGGGTGGAAGGCGGAGGAGGCGACGGGGCGCCCCGTGGGGCCGCTCCTCCACCCGCAACTTCCGGACCGCCAGGTGCACGCGTTCGCGGCAAGGCTCGCGTCCCAGGGGATTGGACGGGCGGTGGTGCGGCAGCTCCGAAAAGATGGCGCCGAGATTGTCATCGACGCGAGCGTGGCGGCCCTGAAGGACCCGGACGGCCGGGTGAACGGCTTTCTCGCCGTCTGCCGGGACGTGACTGCGCAGATGGCCGCCGAGGGCGCCCTCCGGGAAAGCGAGGAGCGCTACCGGTCAGTGGTGGCGGCGAGCAGCGAGGGCATCGTCATGCGGCGCGCCGACGGCGTCATCTCCGCGTGCAACTCCGCCGCGCAACGGATCCTCGGCATCACGGCCGAGGAGATGCAGAACGTCTCCATGGATCCGCGGTGGCGCACGCTGAAATCCGACGGGACCCTCCTTCCGACGGAAGAGCGCCCCAACCGGGCTACACTTCGCACCGGCAAGCCCGAGAACGACTTCGTCATGGGGGTCCACAAGCCCGACGGGAGCATCACCTGGGTCTCCGTCAACACTCAGCCCCTGGTTCGTGAGGGCGAGAGCCTCCCCTACGCGGTGGTGACCACCTACCGCGACGTGACAGAGCAGCGGCGCCAGTCGCAGAATCTGGCCCAGAGCCGCCAGAGGCTCGCGGACGCCATCGAGGGCTCCAACCTCGGGTGCTGGGACTGGAACCTCAGAACCGACGAGATCGGCTACGACCGGCTGTGGCCCGAGCTGCTCGGCTACGGCGTGGGCGAGCTGGCCCGCTTCCACAAGGACTGGGTGTCCCTCGTGCATCCAGAGGACTCCCCTCGCCTCCGCAGCGAGGTCGTCGCCCACCTGAAGGACCAGCGCGCGACCCTGGATACCGAGTACCGGATGCAGGGGAGGGACGGATGCTGGCACTGGATCCACACCCGGGGCAAGGCGGCCGAGTGGGACTCGCGCGGTCGGGTGATGCGCGTCGTGGGGACGCACGCGGACGTCACTCGGCGACGCGGCGCGGAGGAACGCTTGCGGGAGTCGCTGGCCGCGAACGAGAAGCTCGTGGCGGAGCTTCGCGAGGCGCTCTCGAGCGTCCGCACCCTCACCGGCCTTCTCCCCATCTGCGCCTGGTGCAAGAAAATCCGGAACGACGCGGGATACTGGGAGAAGATCGAGGCCTACGTGTGCAAGCACACCGACGCGCAGTTCACCCACGGCGTGTGCCCCGGATGTCTCTCCCACTCCTGTGCGGACGGAGAGGGCGCCGAGAGCCCGGTCGAGCTCGAGGTCCCCATTCCCTGAGTCCTGGCGGCTTCGGGCAGCGGGCCGACTCCTGAGGTCGCATTCGCTTCGTGGCAGAGTCGCGGTTTCTCCCACCGCTCGCCCGCCGACCCAGAAGCGGGCGCCACCCCTTCCGCGACGCCGCCCGCAGCGCGAGCAAACGGCTCCGAGTCCGCGCGGCGAGATCGAAGGGGACCCTTCCCGAGAGGACAGCGAGAGGCGAGGCCGCGAACCGGCCCGCGGGACCAGAGCTCCCTCCTTCTCCGCGCGAGCTACGGGATGGGGACGCACCGAAATTCGATGGTCTCCTGGCAAGCGAGGCCGCTCGCGCAGCCCACCATCGGGTCGCACGCCGCGAGCAGGGTCGGCCATTCGGTCCCCCATTTCTTGATCGACGTCGACCCGGTGACGTGAACAGCGATCGGCTCGGGGTAGGTGGAGAGGGCGCCACCCTGGACCACCGCGAGAACCAAGGTCACCTGCGTACTCTCGAGATTCGGGACGTCCGTGGGGAGGTAGATGTGAAAGTGCTGCTCCCCTCCCACCGACTCGACGGCGTTCTGGGGATAGACGACTTTCGAGACCCGACCGCGCCCCGGAATGACCGTCCGCGGCTGCGGTTCCTTCTGGTCACACGCCAGAGGCGCACAGGCGAGGATCTGGCGGACGGCGCCGGAGACCTCCACGAAGGACGACCGCGCCCAGTCGATCTGCACCGGCGAGTCCGTCTCGTTGACTACCTCCATCGCGATTCCGTCCGAGTAGTCGATGTCGTTCGTGAGACCATAGGGGTGTCCGATGTCGTCCCGCTGGATCGATCGCCGATAGTTGACCCGCGGGCCAACGATCACGCGGATCGGGCTTCCCTCCCACCCCGCCACCGCTGCCAGGGTGGCCGTGTACGAGCTCTCCTCGGACTCGGCCATGTAGAAGGAGCGCGCGCAGGCTCCGAGGAGGATGACCATCGGGACCGCCCAGAAACACCCGGCCCGCCACTTCGGCCGGACCGGGTGCCGGCGCGAGAGCCCGAGGAAGCCCCGGCCTCCGCGACAAGGAGCGTCAGCGGACCTCCCACCGGCGCGCTCTGGGGGTACTCCGGGCATCGCGATCTCCGATGAGGCACGTCTAGCCCCGGATCGGGCGGCCGGCCGGGCCAATTGGGTCCGGCGCGGGCGACCTGTTGGGGCCCTTCCCCGCTGGGAGGCGAGGCGGAGTTCTTCCGCCCCTCGCTCGGAGGAGGTGCGGCGCCCGGAGAAGATACGGCGTCGCCCGAGAGGCCGACGCCTCGAACGGATGCGGAAGTGGACGCGCGCCTTCACCGTGCGTCCGGGCGGGTCGTCTCCCGCCCCGCGCCATGATGCTGCCGAGGGAAGCCGGATCGGCAGCTGCGGCCGAAAGCGACCTCGACCTCTCGGCGCTTGGGGACGAAGCGCGCCCGTCTTCCTGTTGCTCGCGCGACTGTGGGCGCACCGGGCCCATTCGCCCCGAGTCTGTCTGCGATGACCCGGCATGCTACAGTGGGGAGGTGGCTCCGCCTTAGAGGCCATGGCTCCCATGACGAACCCGTCCATCAAGGGCAGCGCTGTCCTGGATACGGTTCGCGTCGTGAAGGCTCGGGCTGGGGAGGACGGATTTCGTCGGATCCTCGACGCGCTGGACCCGGAGGGGAGGTCGCTCTTCCAAGGCGCGATCCTCTCCACCGAGTGGTATCCGCTCGATGCCTTCGCAGGCTTCCTCGGGGCCAACATCCGCGAGACCGCCGGCGGGGACGAACGCGTGCTCGTCGAACGCAGCGCAGCGGTGGTCGAGAATCAGCTGCGGGGGATCTACCGGCTCTTCGTCCGGCTCGGCTCCCCTGACTTCGTCCTCCGGAGGGTCTCGATCATCCACTCGAACTTCTTCAAGGGAGTGGACATCCAGCGGATGAGCTACGCACCCGGCAGGGCCGTGATCCGCTACTCCGGGTTCCGTCCCCAGCACAGGCTTCTCGACTACGTGCTCATTGGGTTCTATCGGAAGGCCCTCGAGATCTCTGGAGCCGGGGACGTTCAGGTCTCGATGACCACGTCGATCGGGGAGTCGAGGGGATACGCGGAGCTCGAGGCGATCTGGACGGCGCGGTGACGCCGCGTTCCGCCTGAACCCGGAGCCGGTGGGCTCCGCGTCAATCCCGGTCTCCCGTGAGTTCGAGCCCGACGCTGCGATCGCCCGTCGCGGGCTGCCCGGCCCGGGTTGTGCGCAAGTTCCGTAAAGGCTTCACCCAGGGAGCAGGGCTCGCTCGGCATCGTTCCGAGTGCGCCGGCCGCGGAAGCGTCGGCAGGGGTCGCCGCGCCTTCACCCTCAGGAACGGGCGCGCTCCGACTTGACGGGGGGCCGGCGAAGGGGGAAGCCACGGGGCTCGCCGCCGTTAGACCGCCCGGCTCGCGCCTCCTTCACTGCGGCAGCAGGTCTTGTGCCCGCGTCGTCGCCGTACTCCTCCCCACGGCGGAAACGATCGCGTCGATCCCGGCAGGTTGGACCGTAAGGCCGATGTGACCAACGCCCGGCACGACGGTCACGCGTACCGGTCTTCCCGCCTCTTCGAAGACAGCCGCGAAACGATCTGGGCGGAATACCTCGTCGTCTTGCCCGACGAGCACCTCCATCGGCCGAAGTGCCCGGCGAATCTCGGTCCGGTAGTCATTATGCGGCCGGAAGCTGGAGGAGAGGGTGTAGGAGTAGGTGGGCGTGAGGTATTGGCTGTCACCGGCGTTCACTGCGAAGGTGCATGTCGGAAGATCGTTGAGAAGCGGGACTCCGATGCCGTTGAGGAGTGTAAGAGCCACGATGCGTGGCACGCCGACTCCCATCGCCGCGAAGGACCTTGCTGCGACTCCGCAGCCGCCCCGGCGCGGAGGCTTTCTGGATAATGAAGTTTGATGCTCAAAGCGCCGGAAGGCGCGGGCGGCCGCTCGTCGCTGCGCCCTTCTTCGCCCGCGTCACCGGTGGAAGAGTCCTTCTGTGGGTCACCTCACTCGACGAGTGGACCGCACCCCAGTGGCCTGGAGGCCGAACTACCTGGGCCTCACGTTGGAGCACGCTCGCTCGGACCGGCGAGTACGCCGTATGCTACTCGACATGCAGCGCGTGAGGCACGACCGAGCAGCAGACGGCGCTCTGAATCGCAAGCAGAGCGCACCCCGAAGGGCGGGGGGAGTTCTCCATCCTCGCTCGCCCTTTGCCACCGGTGCGGGAGCGGGCGAAGCCCGACCCGGCGGCTCTCGGAAAGACTACCGCGTAAGCCAGCCCCGAGCGCGGACCGTGACGGCAGCATAGGGGAAGATCCAGAAGAGACCGAAGAACGCGAAGTACGAGTAGAGGATGCCGTAGAGAAAGTCCGTGGAGCGCTCGCTACGCAGGTAGTAGAGCATGTTAAACGCAGAGAAGAGGCCGATGACAAACAGAAGGCGAGCGAGGACCATGGGATGCGTGGGGATGAGGATGACGAGGAGCACCAGGGCTGCGTAGGACACCGGATAGCGCAGGTTGGTGATGCAAGTTTCGAAGAGCGACAGAAGCATGGCACGCCAGGGACGGCGCCAGACAATCCGCGCGTACCGAATCTCCTCCCTCACGTAGCTTCGGTCCCACCTGATGAACATCTTGCAGAGCTTGTCGTAGGTCCGGGGGACAATGGTGCTCACCACGGCCGTCCGCTGGTAGACCGTGTCGAATCCGGCATTCAGCAGGAGGTTCGTTAGGCCCCTGTCCTCACCAAAGGTACAGGGCGCGCCCAGAAAAGTCTGATGCAACCAGCGGTCCAGGAGAGGCATCAGGGCACTGGTGCGGTAGGCAGTGAGCGCTCCAGGGCAGCAGTAAACGGTCCCGTAGGTGGACTGGGCTGCCCGCAGCAGGTCGAATGCAATGATGAAGCGCACCGCCAGCATTCGGGGGATGACTCCCTGCTCGCGGTTCATGACGGTGACTTTCCCGGCGACGGCACCCACGCGTTCCTGCCGAAACGGCCCCGCCAAGGACAAGAGCGCGTTCGGTTCGATCACACTGTCCGAATCGATGGTTACGATCACTTCCCCAGAGGCGAGGCGGATGCCTTGGGCCAGGGCCTCGCGCTTGCCCATGTTTTTCGGAAGCCTCGTGGCTACCACGAGACCCGGGTGCCGGGCCGCGGCCCGTTGAATGTGTCCCCAGGTGTCGTCGGTGCTGCCGTCGTCCACGACGAAGATCTCGAGCCTGTCGTGCGGGTAATCCGCTCGGGCCACGGAGTCGATGGACTGCGCCACCATCGGCCCCTCGTTGTAGGCCGGGATGACCACGGTCATCTTGGGCGCTTCCGCACTTGTCGCGGGTGCCGCCGGGCGGTAGCTGAGCCAAAGCAGGGTGCGGACGTTGATCAGGAGCGTGCCCATCGCGGCCCAGATGACGCTCGGGCGCTTGACCAGCCCCACCCAATGCCCCTCCTCGGCCGTTTGAACGATCGGTCCGAAGATGTCTGCGGCGAAGGCATACCAGGTTAGGCCGAGCAGGCCGGCCACGATAGCGGCCCGCAGCAGCCAATCGACCAGGTCAGGTTGGGGGCCGACGACGGGATATGCGGGTGATGTGGCGAGATCGGGAGGAGTCATGATCATGGTGGCGGCGGCTGAAAACGGATGAGACTAACAAGAGGTCGCGGCAAGCGCACGCTGAACTTCCGCATCCTGGACCCGCCGGTGCCACTCGGCCTTCGCTCAGGATGTTGAGGGGCTTCACGTCCTTGTGAACGCCCCCTCCGGCGTGGACCTCGGCGAGCGCCCTGTCATGGAGACAGCTAGATCCAGGAAGCGGCCCAGCCCGAAGGGCGCGCCCAGCAGGCTTTCGAGGGGGCGGCCTTGAATGCTGGCCAGGGCCGGAGGGTCGGACACGTCACGCGACTCAGTGCTGGTCTAAGTCCGTGCTCGAGACGCCCGGGAAAGCGTATCGCGCCTATCACCCTAACTCTGCTCGGTGGTGACGCCGGCCTCCGCAACGGCGAGATCATCGCACTCGAGCGGACGGACCTCGACTTCAAGCGCCGTCTGCTCAAGGTCCAGCGCTCCGAGTGGCAAGGCCACGTGACTGCTCCCGAGGGGGGCTAGTCTCGCGTTGTCAACACGACCGCTCGCCTTGCGGCAGCCCTCGAGGAGCACCGGGACCTACGGACGCGTGTCCTCACCAAGGACGATGGCTTAGGCATCGATCAGGACTGGGCCAAAGAAAGAGATGAAGACCGCTCAGCGACGGGTAGGCTGGAGACGTCCGGTCTACTCCACAAGCTCCGGCATACCTTCGGCGCTCACCGCGCCATGGCCGGCACGTCCGTCAACACCTTGAAGGAGCTTATGGGGCACCAGGACATCACCACCACCATGCGCTACATGCACCTCTCGCCCGCGCACAAGGCAGAAGCCGCCTCGGGCCTCGAGAAGTGGCGCAACTGGCTTGGGGCTTCGATGGATCCGGGCTTCGCAATCTCACCAACAGATAACATAGCGCAGAAAAAAGCCCCGCCTAATCTCACCTTAGGCGGGGCACGGATGGTGACCCCTACGGGACTTGAACCCATGTTTTCGACGTGAGAGGCCGACGTCCTAACCGCTAGACGAAGGGGCCACGAGCTGTCTTTTCCTACGCGCGGGCCTTCTGGAAGTCAACTGCCCGCGTGCTCCGACGATGGTTGGCTGGGGGACTAGGATTCGAACCTAGATAGCCAGATCCAGAGTCTGGCGTCCTGCCGTTAGACGATCCCCCAATTCCTCCGGCGCCTCTACTTCGGGAGCGCCTTCTTTCCTCCGACCGGCGCCACGAGCACGAACACCTTCGTCTCGCCGTGCGCCTCATAAACGTTCAGCCCGTCCCAGGTCCCGGCCCGCGCCTCCGGGTTCTCGATGTGGACGGCCCGGACTCCCGGGAGATTGGCAATGGTCTTCGTCGGATACTTCGCCGGCGGGTAGACCGACTTGTAG
>Ga0335079_10005299_pt1 | contig 14769 bp, 14 predicted proteins | sample Lox_Sample_33_FD_206719 | JGI IMG/M metagenome (GOLD analysis project Ga0335079, IMG submission 206719) | Soil microbial communities from Loxahatchee National Wildlife Refuge, Florida, United States - Lox_Sample_3.3 | ecosystem: Environmental > Terrestrial > Soil > Wetlands | place: USA...
CGCGCTCGCTCGCCGGGGAAGTCCTCGCGAAGACCGAGGAAGTGGTCGCGACCGAGAGCGAGATGCGGCGGGCGCTGGTCGCGGGCATGGATCCGGTCGCCGCTTACGACCGCTACGGCAAATTCTCGCGAGGGAGCTCGCGATGCACATCGAAACAAGGCTGGACAAGCTCGGGCTGGTATTGCCCCGACCGGTCGTGCCGCCGCCCGGCGTGCGCCTCCCGTTCGCCTTCGTCCGCGTGCACGGCACGCGCGCGTTCGTCTCCGGCCACGGGCCGCTCAACCCCGATGGGTCGCTCGCGGGGCCGCGCGGCAAGCTCGGCCGCGAACTCGGCGTGGACCAGGGCTATCGGGCCGCGCGGCTCACCGCGCTGGCCATTCTCGGCAGCCTCAAGCGCGAGCTCGGCGATCTCGACCGCATCCGCGCGTGGCTCCGGGTGTTCGGCATGGTCGCGTCGGCGCCGGGATTCAATCAGCAGCCGGCGGTCATCAATGGCTTCTCGGATCTGATCCTGGAGCTGTACGGACCCGATTCCGGCCAGCACGCCCGCTCCGCGGTGGGCATGGCCGAGCTGCCGTTCGACATCGCGGTCGAGGTCGAAGCGGAAGTCGAGATCGCGTAGCCCGGGGCAGCCGATGCCCGGGGTTCCCGGGATTCGCTGCGCTCGTCTCCCTGCTACGGCGCACTGATGCGGGCTGCGGCTCTACAAAAGCGCTTCGAGGAGGCAGCCGAATTCGCGGGCGAAGTCGAGCGAGACGCGGGCGTGCACCGCGCCCTGGCGATCGAGGAAGCGCTGCGAGCCCCGGATCGCGAACACGCCCTCGTGCCACACGTCGGGATGGATGTACAGGCCCTGCCGGCCGTCGAAGCGAAAGCACACGAAATCCTGAGGCTTGACGTCGTCGCCGGGCAGCGCCAGCGGCACGAGAAAGGGCGCAGCCTCGAGCGGAAAGAAGAGCTGGCCGCCGTCGGGATGGTAGTTGGCGTGCCAGAGCAGCATGCGCCCGGGCTCACGGCCGTGCGCGCGGTCGGCGTCTGCCGGCTCGGTCGCGTAGGCCAGCACGTACTCGCCACCGACCGCGTCGTTGCTGCCGAAGAGCACGTCGCCTTCCCAGCGGCTCGCGAAGGTGCCTTCGGTCGTGCCTCCCTGGTCGCCCGTATCCTCGTCGACCGGTCTCCAGCCTCTCGCGGGCCAGCGCACGATCTCGATCGTGCAGGCTGCCGCATCGTCGACGAGCCGCCCGTAGCCCTCGAGCGCCTCCGGCGTCGCTTGGACGACCGGCATGCGCACGCGCGCGAGCCCTCGCGGGAGCGCGGGGTTGAGGTAGTCGAAGACGGGCATGATCGCGGCCGCTGGCGTCCCGCTGCCGGTCTTCAGTGACTTTCCCGGCCGACCCTCGCGCCGGATTGGCCGACCAGGAAATCGAGATCCACGCCGCGGTCGGCCTGGAGCACGGTATTGCAGTAGAGCTGCACCCAGCCGCGGTCGGCATGCCGCCGGGGGGGCTTCCACCGCTTGCGCCGCTGGGCGATCTCCTCGTCGCTCACGTGCAGCACGAGCTTGCGCTTGGCGACGTCGAGCTCGATCACATCGCCGGTCTGCACCAGCGCCAGCGGTCCGCCGGCGGCGGCCTCCGGCGCGGTATGCAGCACGACCGTGCCGTAGGCGGTGCCCGACATCCGCGCGTCGGAGATGCGCACCATGTCGGTGATGCCTCGCTTCAGGAGCTTCGCCGGCAGCGCGAAGTTGCCGACTTCCGGAAAACCGGGATAGCCCTTGGGCCCGCAGTTCTTGAGCACTAGCACCGAACCGGCGTCGACCTCGAGCTTCGGATCGTCGATGCGGCGATTGAGATCGTCGATGTCCTCGAACACGACCGCGCGGCCCTTGTGCCGCATGAGCTTCGGGGTCGCGGCCGAGGGCTTGAGCACCGCGCCGCTCGGCGCGAGGTTGCCGCGCAGCACCGCGATGCCTCCGTGCGGCTTGAACGGCTTGCCTAGAGGCGTGATTACCTTCTCGTCGTAGTTGATCGCGTCTTTCGCGTTCTCCCACAGGCTGCGGCCGTTGACGGTGAGCGCGCCCTTGTGCAGGAACTTGCCGATCTCGCGGATGACCACCGGCAGGCCGCCCGCGTAGTAGAAGTCCTCCATCAGGTACTGGCCCGACGGCATCAGGTTCACCAGGCAGGGAATGTCGCGGCCCAGCCGGTCCCAGTCGTCGAGCGAAAGCTTCACGCCGATGCGGCCAGCGATGGCGAGCAGATGCACCACCGCGTTGGTCGAGCCGCCGATCGCGCCGTTGACCATGATCGCGTTCTCGAACGCTTCCTTGGTCAGGATCTTCGACATGCGCAGATCCTCGTGCACGATCTCGACCGCGCGCCGCCCTGCCATGCGAGCGAGCACGCGGCGCCGCGAGTCGACCGCGGGAATCGCGGCGTTGGTCGGCAGGCCCATCCCGAGCGCCTCCACCATCGACGCCATCGTCGACGCCGTCCCCATGGTCATGCAGTGGCCGGCCGAGCGCGACATGCACGACTCGGCCTCGATCATGTCGGCTTCGGTCATGTCTCCGGTCTTGAGCATCTCGGTGAACTTCCACACGTGCGTGCCCGAGCCGATGTCCTGTCCGCGGAACTTGCCGTTGAGCATCGGCCCGCCGGACAAGCCGATCGTCGGCAGGTCGCAGGATGCGGCGCCCATCAGGAGGGCCGGGGTGGTCTTGTCGCAGCCCATCAGCAGCACGATGCCGTCGAACGGGTTCGCGCGGATCGATTCCTCGACGTCCATCGCGACCTGGTTGCGGAAGAGCATCGTCGTCGGGCGCATCAGTGTCTCGCCGAGGCTCATCACCGGGAACTCGATCGGGAAGCCGCCCGCGTCGAGCACGCCGTCGCGCACGTGTTGCGCGAGCTCGCGAAAGTGCGCGTTGCACGGCGTCGCCTGCGACCAGGTGTTGCAGATGCCGATCACCGGCCGGCCGTCGAACTGGTCGTGCGGGATCCCCTGGTTCTTCATCCAGGAACGGTGCACCAATCCGTCGCGGTCGTGGCGGCCGAACCAGGCGGTGGAGCGTAACTTGGGTTTCGTCTTGCTCATTTCGTCAGCGAATGACTTCGTCGGCGCGGACCAGCATCGCGCGCGGGACCTTGAGCCCGAGCGCGTTTGCCGCCTTGAGGTTGATCACCAGCTCGAATTTCGACGGCTGCTCGAACGGGAGGTCCGCCGGCTTCGCGCCCTTGAGGATCTTGTCGACATAGTCTGCGGCGCGCCGGTGCAGGCTGGGCAGATTCGGACCGTACGACATGAGCCCGCCCTGATCGACGAAGAACCGGTTGTCATAGATCGCGGGAATGTGCATCTTGTCGGCGAAGTCGATCAGGTGGCGCGAGTACGTGAACATGACCGGATCGCCGGTCTCGGTGACGGCCTGCGTCCCGTCTTTGGCCATCGCCTCGAGCGTGAGCTCGATCTCGTCGCGGTCGCGAACCTGGTGCGAAGCGAGGTCGATGCCCAGCTTGCGGGCGGTGTCCCGCATGACTTCGACCTCGAAGGCGTTGTCGCCGCGAATCGGGTTCCAGAGCACCGCGGCGCGCCTGACCTTGGGCGCGACCTCGTTCAGCACTTCCATTCGCTTGGCGCTCAAGTCGAGCCACGACGCGGAGACGCCCGTGATGTTGCCGCCCGGGCGTGCCCAGCTTGCGACCAGACCGGACTTGACGGGATCGCCCGTGGCCGCGACCACGACCGGGATCGTCGTCGTCGCCTGCTTCGCGGCCTTGGCTTCGGGCGTGCATGCCGCGACGATCAGATCGACCTTGGCTTCGACCAGCTCGCGCATGATCGCCGCGAGTTTCTCCGGGTCGCCGTCGGCGTCGCGATACGACACCTGGATCGTCTTGCCATCGATCCAGCCGAGCTCCTTGATCCGGTCGGCGAACGCTTCCACGAAAGGCGCGGACGGGCCGATGCGGTAGAGCCATACATAGGCGACGCGCGGCGGCTGCTTGGTCGCCTGTGCGCCGGCAAGCAGCGAGGCGCCGACCAACACTGCGCAAACGAGACTGGCGACCGCTGTCTTCACGATTGCGCTCCGCTTCAGTGTCCGCCGTTCATCGGCACCAGCCCGCGAACCGCCTCCCCCATTGCACGAGCCATCGCTGCAAGCAACCGCCGCCAGTCGAATCATGGAGCCCTCCTCCGAGGCGCTGAAGTGCCGATGAATCCTAACGGAGCGATACTTCGTTCACGCGGCGAGGCGATGACCCGTCTCCTTGTCGAAGACGTGCGCCATCGCCGGATCGAGTGTGAGCGCGATCGGCTCGCCCGGGTGCACCGCAGCCCGGCCGTGCGTCACCAGCGTGAGTTGCGCCTCGCCCACCTTCACCACCAGCTCCGTCTCCGCTCCCGTGGGCTCCACCACGATCACCTCTCCGGCAACGCTGCCGCCGGCACCGCCACCGGTCGTCAGCTCCAGATGCTCCGGCCGGATCCCGTAGGCCACCCGCTGCCCGTCCGCCGCCGCGCTCCCGCCGAGCGGCCAGCGCACGCCCCCGGCGGCCTCGACGTAGCGCACCCCGTTCGCCCGCCCCACCGTCCCCTCCACCACGTTCATCGCCGGCGAGCCGATGAATTGCGCCACGAACAGGTTCCCCGGCCGATCGTAGAGCTCCAGCGGCGTGCCGATCTGCTCCACCCGCCCGTCGTGCATCACCACGATCCGGTCCGCCATCGTCATCGCCTCCACCTGGTCGTGCGTGACGTACACCGTGGTCGTCTTCAGCCTCTGATGCAGCGCCTTGATCTCCCCCCGCATCGCCACCCGCAGCTTCGCGTCCAGGTTCGACAACGGCTCGTCGAACAAAAACACCTTCGGGTCCCGCACGATCGCCCGCCCCATCGCCACCCGCTGCCGCTGCCCCCCAGAGAGCTCCCGCGGGTAGCGCTTCAGGTACGGCTCCAGGTTCAGAATCCGCGCCGCCTTCCCCACCCGCTCCTCGATCGTCCCCGCCGCCGCCTTCCGCAGCTTCAGACTGAACGCCATGTTCTGCGCCACCGTCATGTGCGGGTACAGCGCGTAGCTCTGGAACACCATCGCAATGTCCCGGTCCTTCGACTCCATCTCGTTGACCACCCGCCCGTCGATCGCAATCGTCCCCCCGCTGATCTCCTCCAGCCCCGCCAGCATCCGCAGCAGCGTCGACTTCCCGCACCCCGACGGCCCCACCAGCACCATGAACTCCCCGTCCTTGATCTCGAACCCGATCCCGTGAATGACCTTCGTCCCACCAAAGCTCTTCTCAACGTTCTGGAACGACACCGATGCCATGGCGGTTTCCTCTTCGTTCGTCATTCCCGCGGAAGCGGGTTATATGTCATCCCGGCGAAGCCCGGCCCGGAGTGCTCGAGTCGTTTTGGCAGGAGCGAGTGATCACGCCGCCGCCTTCGCACTCGCCGGGACCCCTTCGAGATCGAGATTGGCGCGCTGCGACAGCAGAAGCTGCTGGACCTTGCGATAGTCGACCGCGTGCGTGGAGACGCCGGAGAGCGCGGCGACCGCGGCCGCCGCGCCCGAGCCGTGCCCGATCGCGAACGCCGTGCCCTGCACCCGCAGGCTGCCGTGCGCCTCGTGCGACGCCGAGATGTTGCGTCCGGTCAGGTACAGCCCCTCGATGCCCTTGGGCATCAGGCAGCGCAGCGGAATGTCGTACGGCCCCTTCGGCTTGATCCAGGTGCTGCCGCCCGCGTGGTAGCCCTTCGAGCCGGTCGGATCGTGGATGTCGACCGGGAAGAAGCCCCGCGCCACCACGTCGGCGAAGCGCGTGCCTTCGACCACGTCCTCCTGCTTGAGCACGTAGTCCCCGACGACGTGCCGGCTTTCGCGCACGCCGATCTGGATGCCGGTCGACGAGACGTAGGCGTTCTCGAAGCCGACGACGTACTTCTTCATGAACGCCGCCAGCGACATCGCCTGGCGCCGTCCCTCGATCTCGGCCCGGGTGAAGTCGTCCGCGTCGGTGCCCTTGAGCTTGCCCACGCGCGTGGAGTTGAACACGATCGTGCCTTCGCGCATCGTGCTCTGCAGGAGCACGGTGTCGCGGCCCATGTCGAGCTCGTTCTTCGCCTTCGCTTCGGCCACCGCCTTCTTGAACCCCTGCGCGACGAAGTAGCGCTGGTTGAGGCTCTTCGGCAGCGGTGTGCTGGAGTAGAGCTTCGAGGTCCATTCGAAGTCGTCCGGATTCGCGTCGACGTAGCCGACGAGCTTGTCGACGTCGACGTTCGCCATCTCGAAGAACATCGTCATTGGCTGCGCGAGCTGGTCGGCTTCGCGGCCCCATTTGACCTCGGCACCGGCACGCGCCGCGACGTCGCCGTCGCCGGTCGCATCCACCGTCACCTTGCCGAGCACGTGCTGGCGGCCCGACTTGTTGGTGACCTCGATCCCGCGCACGATCTTGCCGTCGACCACCGCGTCGGCAACGAACGAGTGCAGCAGCAGCCGCACCCCCGCCTCGAGGCACATGTCGAAGGCGACGGTCTTGTAGACCTCGCGGTCGAAGTACGCCATGTACGAGCCCGAGCCGTATTCGGGAACGCACTTCAGGTGCCCCGTGCTTCCGCCGGCGGCCATCAGCCGCTCGACCAGCTCCTGCGGGATGCCCATCGTGATCTGCTGGTCGTCGTAGTGGAACGGCGAGAAGGGGCCGACCGAGGCGGCCGTCGCCATGCCGCCGAGGAAGCCGTACTGCTCGACGAGGATCGTCTTGGCGCCGGCCCGGGCCGCCGCGATCGCGGCGATCAGCCCCGAGGGGCCGCCGCCGGCGACGACGACATCGGATTCGCTGTGTACCTTGCCTTTCATGGTGCTACTCCTTGTGTTGAGCGTTGTATTCGGCGGCCGCGGCATCGAGCGCCTTCTTCGGGTCGGCGTTCTTGAGCAGCACTTCCTGGATCGCGCGCGCCAGGCCCTCGGAGAGCTTGGCGAAATCGGTCGGAGTCCGCGTGAGGCGTCCGGACTCGCGCGCGTAGGCGGCCCAGCGCTGCGTCTCCTCGCCCTGCGGCGTCTGGAAGAAGGGGTCCTTGTAGACCGAGAGGCGCACGGGCATCACGCCCGCCTTGGCGAAGGCGATCTGCGACGGCGCGGACAGATAGTACTGGATGAACTTCCAGGCGCCTTCCGGGTGCTTCGAGCTCGCGCCGATCGCCAGCGTCTGGCCGGCCACGCGGGCCGGAGACGGCTTCGCAGCGGTCCAGCCGGGAATAGACGCCGTGACGAGCGCGTCCGCGGGCAGGCCGACGCGCGCCGCCGCGACGCGGTAGCTGCCGCCGATGACCATCGCGGCCGTCCCGGCCTTGAAGCTCGACACCATGTCGTCGGCGGTCATGCTCACGACCGTGCTGCGCATGCCCTGGTACTTGGTCTCGAGGTCGTGAAGGTACGACAGGACCTTCACGCCCGCCTCGCTGTTGAATGTCGCCTTGCCCTGCGCGTCGGTGAGATCGCCGCCCGCGGCCCAGAGCAGGGGGATGAACGTCTCGTAGGCGCCGGCACCGAGGTTCCCGGTCGATGCGCCCATTGCGAAGCCCATGACCTGCGGCGTGGTGAGCTTGCCGGCGACCTCGCCCAGCTCTTCGAGCGTCTTCGGCGGCTGCAGCTTCGCGGCCGCGAGCAGGTCCTTGCGATACCACAGCAGCCAGACCCTCGTTTCCCAGGGCACGGCCATCTGCTTGCCACCTTCCTGGAAGAGCTTGAGCGGCATCACGAAATCGCTCTGCTCCGCGGCGCTCATCCTGGAGGCGTAGGCATCGACGGGCACGATGGTCTTCGCCGCGATGTGCATCGGCAGGAGGTCGGAATACACGTTGATAATGTCCGGGCCCTCGCCGGCAGCGGTCGCCTGGATTACCTGGTTGTCGATGCGCCCGTAGTTGATCGACTGGATCTGGACCTCGTACTCGGTCTGCGACTTGTTGAAGCCCTCGATGACACTCTTGAGCGCCGCCGAGCGCGGATCGGGACTGTCGACGGTGAGAAACGTCCAGAACTTGAGCGGCGTCGCGGCGAGCACCGATCCGGCGATGCCGAGCATGAACGCGCCTAGCAAGCTTGCGAGCCACGGTTTCGAGTGCATGGGTCCAGGTCCTCCGGGTTGATATTCGCAAATTCAGCCTTTGAGCGCGCCGGCCATGAGGCCTTCGACCAGCCGGCGCTGCAACAGGAAGAAAACGGCGACGACGGGGACGAGCGCGATCATCGTCGCGGCGGTGAGCTGCCCCCACTCCACGCCGTAGTTGGATATGTAGGTATAAAGGCCCACCGAGAGCAGCCGCCGGTTCTCGCTGATCGTGAGCGCGAAGGCTATCAGGAAGTCGTTCCACACGAACATGATCACCATGATCGCCGCGGCGAGCAGCCCGGGCTGCGACATGGGCAGCACGATCTTGTAGAAGGCGCGCAGCCGGCTGCAGCCGTCGATTCTCGCCGCCTCCTCGAGCTCGATTGGCACGCTCTCGAAGAAGCCGCGAAGCAGCCAGACGAGGATCGGCACGTTCCACGCCGCGTAGACGATGACCAGCCCCGCGAAGCTGTCGTAGAGCTTGGCGTGCACCGAGAGGTCGTAGAGCGGGACGAGGATCGCGATGCCGGGAATCATCGAGGTGGCGAGCAGGGCCACGAGGACGAAATTCCTGCCGCGGAAGCGGAAGCGCGCCATCGCGTAGGCCGCGTGCACGCTCACGGCCAGCGCCACGACGAGGGCGGCGAGCGTGACGATCACGCTGTTGCGGAAATAGATCGGCAGGTTCGACTGCTCCCAGACCTGGACGTAGCTCGCGAGCGTCGGCGGATCGGGCAGCCATTTCGGCGGGAAGCTGAGGATCTGCGACGCGGGCTTGAGCGAGGTCGAAAGGCCCCAGGCGACCGGCAGGAGCGCGATCGCGATCACCGCGAGGGCACCGACCCCGGCGAGCGCGTTGCCGACGACGAGGCGGCGCGCGCTCCTCATCGATGCGGGCTGCGCAGGGCGCGCACGTAGAACAGCGACAGCGCGAGGTTCACGAAGGTGAGCACGAGCCCCAGCGCCGCGCCGCGGCCCAGGTCCCAGTTCTCGAAGCTCATCTTCAGCACGCGCAGCGCCAGCGTCTGCGTGCTGCCCACCGGGCCGCCGCCGGTCAGGACGTAGATCAGCGTGACCATGTTGAAGTACAGCAGCGTGAGCTGGATCAGGATCACCACGAGCGTCGGCGTGATCATCGGCACGGTGATGTAGCGGAAGAGCGAGACCTTGCCCGCCCCGTCCATCCGCATCGCCTCGTAGAGATCGGCGGGAATCGTCTGCAGCGCCGCGAGGAAGAGCAGCGCGGCCATGGGATAGCTCGACCAGACGTTTACTCCGACGAGCGCCGCCATCGCCCCGGTGGGCGAGGCGAGCAGCGCGGCCGGTCCGCCGGTGACCTGCTGCGCGACGTAGGTGACGGGCCCGAACTCCGGATTGAGCAGCCAGCCCCAGAGAAGCGCCGTCACGGTCTGCGAGAAGACCCAGGGCAGGATCGCCAGCGTGCGCACCACCCCGCGGAAGCGCATCGGCCGGTTGAGGAGCAGCGCGACCGCGAGCGCATAGGGGATCACCAGCGCCAGCGAGCCCACCGTGTAGACGACCGCGGTCAGCGCGTCGTCCCACACCGTGTGATCCTTGAGCAGCGCGAGGTAGTTGTCGAGGCCGACGAACTGCAGCTTCTGGGCGTAGCGCGTCGCGTGCAGGCTCAGCAGCACCGCATCGAACACGGGGTAGATCGAAACGGCGATCACGAGCGCGGTCGCCGGCGCGATGAAGGCGAGCGGCAGCCAGGAGCGCCGGGGGCGGCGCGGCGTCGCGACAGGCGGCGCCTCGGTGACCGTGATGGCGAGCGACATGGCGGAACGGACGCGGCTGCGTCAGGCGGCGATCGGCTGCTTCCTGTTGAGCGTGTCGATCGCCGCCTCGAGCTGCGCCTGCGCCGCGCCGTCCAGGCAGATCAGCGGCGGCATCACGTTGCGCCAGCGCGCGTCGCCGGCCTGCAGCGCGCGCACGGCCTTGATGGCGGGCATCAGCGAATGCGCCTGGAGCGCAGCGATCAGCTCGCGCAGATAGGTCACGCCTTCGCGCCGCTCGGTCTCCGTCTTCGCGTCGTGCAACCGCCGCAGCCTCTCGGGATACAGATTCGCCAGGCCGCAGACCGTCCCCGCGCCGCCCGCGGCGAGCAGGTTCGCCAGGTGCGGCTCGTGGCCGACGAAGATGCTTAGCGTCGGAAAGCGGCGGACCAGCGCGAGCGAGTGCTCGAGGCTTCCGGCGCTGTCCTTCACGCCGGCAATGATCCCCGGAAAATCACGGACGAGCCGCTCGATCGCCTCGACGCCGATCGGCACGCCCGTGACCTGCGGAATGTGGTACAGGTAGATCCGGAGCCGGTCGTCGGCGACGCCTTCGATCAGCGCACGATAGCTCTCCACGACACCGTCGTCGCCGATGCCCGGAAAGAAGAACGGCGGCAGCAGCAGCACGCCGGGGCATCCGGCATCGATCGCGTGTCGGGTGAGCTCGATCGTATCGGCGAGCGCGGCGCAGCCCGTCCCGGGCACGATGCGCGCGGCCGGAATACCCGACTCGAGCAGCGCGTCGACGCCGGCGCGGCGCTGCGCGAGCGAGAACGACTGGCCTTCGCCGGTGGTGCCGAACGGCGCGAGGCCGTCGACGCCGCGGCCGAGGAGGCCGGCAGCATGCTCGCGGAACATCGCCACGTCGAGCGTTCTGTCCGGCGTGACGGGGCTCAGCACGGCGCACCACAGGCCACGGATTCGATCGGTCTCTTTCACGGTTGGCTTCCAGGCATCCAGGTCGTTGGGGGTCGGTCCCGGCAGAAGTCCCGGGCTCAGAGTCCGAGCGCGCGGTCGCGCGCGCTGGTCAGGTGACGCTCGATCGCGGCGGCGATCTCGCGCGGTCGCCTCGTGCGCAGCGCGGCGACCAGCTCAAGGTGCTCGTTCATCGCCGGCAGCAGCGCCTCGGGCGTGAGCACGACGCGATCGAGCCGGATCAGCTTGATGCGCAGCATGTTGACGCGGTAGAGCTGGGAGATGATCTCGTTGCCCAGCGAGTCGATCATCCGGTCGTGCAACCCCCAGTCGGCGGCCTGCGCTTCGTCGAGGAGCTCGCGCGTGACGCCGCGCTTCGAGCGATCGACGATCGAGCGGTACTTCGCCGCGAGTGCGTCGAGCTCCGCGTCGGTGACGGTCTCTCCGTAGCGCTGCGCGCCCTCGCGCTCCAGAATGAGCCGGAGCTGGAAAGCGTTCTTGACCAGCTTCAGGTCGACGTTGGCGATCTGCAGCCCACGCTGCGGCACGGTCTTGATCAGGCCTTCCGCTTCCAGCCGCGGGATCACCTCGCGGATCGCTCCCAGCGGCAGCCCGAGGAGCGCACAGAGCTTGCGCTGCGAGACGAATTCGCCCGGGCGCAGGTTGGAGTCGAGCAGCTGCTGCTTGAACCCCTCGTAGGCCTGCAGGCGGAGCACCGGCGCCTCCTCCAGGGGGGTCGCGGCCTTGAGAGCGACGGCGGTACGGGCCTTGCGCATCGGTTGCTGCAATCCTGGCTTGTCACACAGTGAACGTGCAGCTATTATACATGTAACATGTCAGTGTGCAAGCACCCTCGCGAACCGGCTCGGTCCCTGGATCGCGCCGGGGTTCCGACGTGACCGCGTCTCCCGCGACCGGCGCCGGGGCGGCTCTTCCGGACCTGGGCCCGCTCGCTCTAGGCGCGGCGCCGCTCGGCAACCTGTACGCCCCAGTCGCCGACGAGGAGGCCGTCGCGCTCGTGCGCGCCGCGCAGCGTGCGGGCCTGCGCTATTTCGACACGGCACCCCACTACGGCAACGGCCTTTCGGAGCACCGCGTCGGCCGGGCGCTGCGGGAGCTGCCGCGGGGCACCTATGTGCTGTCGAGCAAGGTCGGGCGGCTCCTGATCCCCGACGAGGCCGCTCCGCCCGACCAGAACGGCTACGTCGGCGTGCTGCCGTTCCGCCAGCGCTACGACTACAGCTTCGACGGCGCGCTGCGCTCGGTCGACGACAGCCTGCAGCGCCTCGGCGTCGCGCGCCTCGATATCGTTTACGTCCACGACATCGACCGCGCCACGCACGGCGATGCGCAGCCGATGCGCTTTCGCGAGGCGATGGCCGGGGCGATCCCGGCGCTGGCCAGGCTCAAGGCCGAGGGAACGATCGGCGGCTGCGGCCTCGGCGTGAACGACTGGCGGGTCTGCGTCGACGCACTCGCTGACGCCGACCTCGACTTCATCCTGCTCGCTGGCCGCTACACGCTGCTCGACCACAGCGCGCTGCCCGAGCTGCTGCCCGAATGCCAGCGCCGCGGCGTGCGCATCGTGGTCGGGGGCCCGTACAACTCCGGGATTCTCGCCACCGGTGCGCATCCGTCGGCGGGCGCCGTGCCCTACTTCAACTACGCGCCGGCCTCGGCGGAGATCGTCGCCCGCGTGGCGCGCATCGAGGCGCTGTGCGCCGCCTTCTCGGTGCCGCTGCGCGCGGCGGCGCTGCAGTTCCCGCGCGCCCATCCTGCGGTGGCGACGGTCCTGGTCGGCGCGCGCCGCGTCGCCGAGATCGAGGAGAACGTCGCGCTCGCTCGCCAGCCAATCCCCCGTGCGTTCTGGAGCGCGCTACGCGCCGAAGCGTTGCTGCCGGCGAATGCGCCCGTGCCGGCCGGCCCCTGATCCTGGAAGGCTCCTCCGACCGGCGGCGACGCGGGCCGGTGTGCCCTAGGACTGGTTCCGCAGCTCGAGCGGCTCGCGCGACACCGCCGCCTCGGTGCCGACGATGAAGCGTCCACCCAGCCCCGGCGCGACGTCCACGGCGCGCTTCTCCACCACGCACAGCGAGTCGTAGAAGGAGACCGAGCACACGTCGCGGAACGGGGCGAGATCCGGTTGCGGTCCGCTCGGAAAGAAGGGGGCGATACGTTCGGACGCTGCGGGATCGCCGGGCTGCCAGTGCATCTCGTTCACGAAGTCCGCGACCGTCTTCAGAAACTCCATCGAGGTGTCGCGCCGGCCCATGCCGCCGTCCCAATCGGGATAGTACGAGCAGTGCAGGTCCTCGACGATGTAGGTGCCGCCGGGCGCCAGGTGCCGGAAATAGTTGCAGAACGCGACGATGATGTCCCGCGAATTGTGCGATCCGTCGTCGATGAAGACGTCGAACGGCGCCGCGCGCTCGCAGATCGTGCGGTAGGCGGCATGAGTGTTGACGTCGCCGACGACGATCGAGATGCGCGGGTCGTCGAACGCGAGCCCGCCGCAGGCGGCGTCGACGTCGCAGCCGACCAGCGCGGTCATGGTGGGGAAGTATCGCGCCCAGAGCTCGAGCGATCCGCCGTTCTGCACACCGACCTCGACCATGGCCCACGCGGACCCGCGATGCCGTGTCAGGACCCGGTCGTACACGTCGAGGTAGAGCGACCACTTGTCCGACACCTTGCCCTGGTGCGCGGCGTAGAGCTCGCGCAGGGTCGGCTCGCGGCGGGGCGCGGCATCGGCAGCCATGGGCTCTCGGCGATCGGAAAGGCGCGAAGGGGCTACCGTATCACACCGGCGGTTCGTTCTTCGAGGCGCCTTTCCCGCAGGGGACATGATCCATATCAAGTCGGCCCGCGCGAGGCGGCATTAGGATGAGCCGCTGACGCATCCCGCAGCCCGTCGCCCCAGGAACCCGATCATGACGAACCCGACCGCCGCCGAGCCCATACGCGACATCGCCACCCTTGGCAGCATCGAGCTGTTGTCGCCGCGCCCCGAGCAGAGCCTGTGGTACTTCGAGCAGGTGCTCGGGATGGAGGTCGTGCACACCGAGGGTTCCTCGGTGTTCCTCCGCGGCTACGGAGATTTCGCGCGCTATGCGCTCAAGCTGACCGGCGCGAAGCAGGCGGGCGTCGGCACGATCGGCTGGCGCACGATCGGAACGGCGGCGCTCGACCGGCGCGTCCGCGCGCTCGAGCAGGCCGGCCACGGCGGGCAATGGTCCGAGCGCGATTTCGGACGCGGGCGGACGTTTCATTTCCGCGACCCGGACGGCCATGCGATGGCGCTGTACTACGACGAGGAGCGGTACGTCGCCCCGGACGGTCTGCGCTCGACGCTCAAGAACCTGCCGCAGAAGTACACCGGCCGCGGCGCCGCCGTGCGCCGCACCGATCATCTCGCGCTGCTCTGCAGGGATGTCGCCGCCAACCGCCGCTTCGTCGAGGAGCTCATGGGCTTCCAGCTCCGCGAGACGATCCGTTACGAGAACGGGACCTTCGAGCTGGGCTCGTGGCTGAGCCCGACCAACGTCCATCATCAGCTCGCCTACGTCGTGGACGTCAAGGGCGCGAGCGGCCGGCTCCATCACATCTCGATGTGGGTCGACCAGCGCGAGGACGTGCTGCGCGCAGCCGACATCCTCACCGAGAACGGCATCTTCATCGAGGCCGGCCCGTCCAAGCACAACAACTCACAGGCGTTCTACCTCTATTCCTACGAGCCGGGCGGCAATCGCGTCGAAATCTACTCGGGCAGCTATCTGGTGTTCGCACCCGACTGGGAGCCGGTCACCTGGAACGAAGAGGAGCGAGGCACCGGAGTGTACTGGGGCGGGGCGCTGCCGGAGAGCTTCATCCAGTACGCCACACCGGACGTGAGCGAGGTCGCCGCGCCGCCGCGACCGATCCCGGTGTTCGATCCCGCCTAG
>Ga0335079_10005303_pt1 | contig 14764 bp, 10 predicted proteins | sample Lox_Sample_33_FD_206719 | JGI IMG/M metagenome (GOLD analysis project Ga0335079, IMG submission 206719) | Soil microbial communities from Loxahatchee National Wildlife Refuge, Florida, United States - Lox_Sample_3.3 | ecosystem: Environmental > Terrestrial > Soil > Wetlands | place: USA...
GGGACGCCGTGGCTGCCGCTCGAAGCGAATGAAGGTCAGACTCAGCGTTAAACGAACCCTGCGGGAGCGCGCCATCGGGGGAAACCATGAGATCGCAGCGCCTGAGCTCCATTCCGACCGTTTTGGCGTGGCTGACAGTGATCAGCGCTCTCGTGCTCGGTCCCTTGACCGCGAATGCCGCGGATATCCACGTTGATGGCGCTGAGAATCGGGCAACGGCCCCGGCGACTCAGGCAACTCCAACCGCGCCGGGCGAGTCGCCGTCTTCGGAGCAACGCGCGGCCCGATCCGAACAAGAGGTGCCCGTCCGGCTCGATGAAGTCCTCGTCACCGCGCAAAAGCGGAGCGAGCGACTGCAGGACATTCCCGTCGCTGCGCAGGTCGTTTCATCGCAGGCTCTCGCCGCGGCCAACGTCGCCGACCTATCGGATCTCAACAACCTGGTGCCTTCGGTGCAGTTGAACGGCACCATCAACGGCCGCGTGCCGCTTGGGATCCGCGGGATCTCGACCGTGTCCAGTGAGGGCACAGTGGGTATCTCATCCGGTGTCGCCGTCATGATCGACGGTGTCCCAGTGCCTTCGGACTCATTCGACGCCAACAACGTCATGGGTATTGAGAGCATTGAAGTGCTGCTCGGCCCGCAGTCGACTCTGGGCGGTCGCACGGCGGCCGCCGGCATTATCAACCTGACGACACGTGGGCCGACCGACTCGCCGCAAGGGTTCGCAAATGCGACCGTGACGACCGATCGTGAATATCGTATCGAGGGTTTCCTGTCTGGACCCCTCGGCGATCGGGTCGATGGAAGCCTCGATGTGTACAGGAGGACGACGCCCTATCCGATCACAAATCTGACCTTGAATCAAACGACCACCCAGGACATATACGGCGCGCGTGCGAAGCTGAAATTCGCAATTACTGATGATCTCGACCTTACGCTCATGGGCCACCACGAAAACACCGTGGGCAGCGGTTTCAACTTCGTCTACATTTACATTACGCCAGGCAACACCTTTCTATTCTACGGTAGCCCATTCACACAGGCGGTTATGCTGCCCGGGATCAATCTCTCGTGGCAAAATCTTGCTTACACCAGCCCGGTCACCACCGCCGGTTCGACCTATCGTGATAACGACTACAGCGCGATCATCAACTATCGGCTGCCCGGAGGTTACACCCTGACATCGACGACGGCCTACACACAGGAAGATCAGCACCAAATTCAGGATTTGTTCGCAGTCAACGAGTATTTCTGGAACGTACTGACCGGAACCGACGTCTTTAACAACACGCAGCAGCAATTCACGACGGTTCAGCAAACCAGCGAAGAGCTGAAAATTTTGTCGCCTGTCGATCCCGCTTTCAGCTGGCTGTCTGGGTTCTTCTATTCAGACAGCACGGTGGACGAGCACGGCCTGCGCACTTTGCCGCCCGCTCCTGTCAACTCATTCGTGGTTCCGACGACTGCCACGTATGACCTCTACGCTCGCTCGACTCTGAAGGTGGCACCTTCGACCTCGCTGATCACCGGACTGCGTTTCAATCATGACGTCATCAGCTATCGAATTGATCAGCTTGCCCCGCCGCCGGCATATCACAGCGCCGGTACCGCGGCGAACAGTACTCTCGTAGGTGACATCGCCTTAAAGCAGCAGTTGACCGGTGACGCGATGAGCTATGTGAGCTACTCGCGCGGCTACTCGCCTGCCGCGTACAACACCTCCGCGAACTTGACCAGCAACGCCCCGTTGGTGCCCGTCTCGCCCGTGAACATCGATAGCTTCGAGATCGGTATCAAGGGCAGTTACCTGGACCGCAGAGTGATCCTCAACGCGAATGCGTTCGACTCGATCTACAGGGACTATCAGATCCAAAGCTATTCCTACGCACCCGGCGAGCTATCGCCGCCTCTGACGCTCGCATCGGCCGGTCGCGCGGAGACGCGCGGCCTAGAGGTTCTCGCGGAATGGTTGGCGACACCGTCGACCCGGTTGACATTCAACGGCGCATACATTGACGCAAAGTTCACGGACTACGAGAGCGCACCGTGCTACGGCACGCAGCCTACCATCCCCATCACGCAACTGAACGCCCAACCACCCAAAGGACTATGCGGTCAGCTGACCGTGGCGGGCGTGCCCCAGGGAAGCCCGTACCAGAATGTGAGCGGCGATACGATGCCGAATGCGCCCAAGTTCAAGGGTATCCTCTCGATAGAGCAGCGCGTGCCACTCGCCAGTCACGGCTATCAATGGGTGTTGGAAGCGAACTACATCTACCGCACCTCGGCGCAAATGCTTCCTGATCAAAATCCCTATGCGATCCAGGGTGGATTTGGCCTACTCAATCTGAGTGCTGCGATAAGGAGCAATGACGGACGGTACTCCGCAACACTGTTCGTAAAAAATGTCACCAACCACGTGTACTACACTGATGTCGAGGATTTTTTTAGCGGACTGTGGACTGGCAGTCCCACCCACACCGGCGTTGCGGTCATCGGCCAGCCGGCACGCGACGCTGAGCGTTACGCCGGTGTCAGGTTCTCCGTAAACCTATGACGAGGATGCACACAACTAGCTATTCGCCTGCCGGACATGAGAGAGACCGACCCGCAGCACATCGGGGTACTTCTGCTCGCGCGCTCCCGCTTTGCGGCGCGATTCTCGCGCTGCTTGCCCCATGGCCTTATTCCTTGGCGTCCGAAATCTCGGGGGATCTCATTCCCTATACGCACACGGCGTGGGCGGCGAGCGTAGGCTTGGAGGGGAGGGTCACATCAATCGCACAAACGGCCGACGGATATCTTTGGTTCGGCACGGAATTTGGCTTGGTTCGCTTTGATGGGGTCAATTTTGTCCCCACGGGACCGGGAGCAGGGCCGCCTGTTGGGGGCGGCTACATCCCCACTCTGCTGGCGGCGCGCGATGGCACTCTGTGGATCGGTACCATCAAAGGACTGATGAGTTGGCGCGGTGGCAAGTTCACCGAATACCCCGAGCTTGAGGGAAAAGTAGTCATGTCTCTGCTGGAGGACCATACGGGGACGGTATGGGCGGGACGCCCCGGCCAGCTGTGTGCCATTCAGTTGGGACGTATTCGGTGCGATCAGATCGAGACTGATGGCCGTCAAGGCGGTATGACTCCGCTTTTTGGCAGTCGAGGCATTAACGTTTATTCCCTGCACGAAGACAGCGACGGGCATTTGTGGGCTGGAACCGGGTCGGGTCTCTGGCAGTGGGCGCCGGGGCCGCCGCATCGCTACGAGGCGCAACCTATCACGGTGCAACAAGCGCTGGTTGCCGGGGAGCAAGGCAGAGGGATGATTGCGATAACGGGCGGCCAGGAGCGCGCCCTACAGAAGATCAGTCCTGACGGGATGGAGCAGTATCAGATCCCCGGCGTACGGACGCCATTCGAAGCGGAGGCGCTGCTTCGGGATCATCGCGATGCACTCTGGATCGGAACTATCCAGCACGGGCTTTTGCGGGTTCACAATGGTACGGTCACTCATTTTTCGCAGGAGAACGGCCTTACTGGCGATTTCATTAGCGCTCTGTTCGAGGATCGCGAAGGCACCATCTGGGTAGGTACTGTCAATGGACTTGACCGCTTTCGCGAACCCGCGGTTTCGATCATTTCCACGGCTCAAGGATTGTCCACACCCGTGGGGTGCGTGTTGGCAGCGCGGGATGGCAGCCTGTGGATCGGCTCTTACGCGGGCCTAAACAGATGGAAGGAAGGGCGAATGACCCGCTATCGTGCGACCGCCCGCTTGCCCTCAACCCCGACTCAGGAACACCAGAACGGATCGGGACGTAGCGAGGCCACTGAAATAACGGATCCTGGACTTCCTGACAATGCAATCGATGCCCTGTTTGAAGATCAGCACGGCCGCATTTGGGTCGGCACTAATCGCGGTGTGGCCTGGTTCGAGAACGGCAAATTCACTGCCGTGAAAGGTGAGTCGGTCGGAATTGCGACTGCGATCTTTACTGATGCGCACGAAGGCGTCTGGATCTCCCATCCGTCTTTTGGCCTTTCTCATGTGCTCAACGGGAGTGTCGTCGAGTCGGTGTCTTGGCCATGGCCTCACCAGGGGCGCGACCTTCGGGTTTCCGCGGTCGTACCCGACCCGATGACTGGCGGAGTGTGGGTGGGATTCTGGGATGGGGGGATATCTCTGTTGAAGGACGGTGAAGTCCAGACAACACTTAGCGGTAGGGATGGTCTGGGTGCGGGCACGGTCTGGAGTCTTCACTTCGACAACGAGAATACGCTTTGGGCCGCTACTGAGGGCGGCCTCAGCCGCATCAGGGACGGTCGAGTCAGGACTCTGACGACCAAGAATGGCCTGCCCTGCGATGCCGCGCATTGGATGATCGAGGACAATGCCTTCTCGTGGGTGAACACGGCCTGCGGCCTGTTGCGCATCGACCGAGTCAAATTGGACGCGTGGGCATCGGATTCGCAATCTTCCATTCATCCGATCGTGTTTGATAGAGCTGATGGGATAAAAAGGCATGAGTTCACCGAGTTCAGTCCGGTCGTCACCAGATCGGTCGACGGACGATTGTGGTTCGCGAATTGGGACGGCGTCACCGGCATTGATCCACTCCACCTTCCGATCAACCGGGTCGTCCCACCCGTCCACATCGAGCAAATCATTGCCGACGGCAAGATACATCTCCCCAGTTCCGGGCTGCGCCTGCCCGCGCAGCTGCGCGACCTCACGATCGACTACACGGCGTTGAGCCTGGTTGATCCCGATAAGGTACGTTTCCGGTTCAAGCTGGAAGGACAGGACCGTGAGTGGCGGGAAGTCCTCAACATTCGCCGCGTGGAGTATTCGAACCTTGCTCCCGGAAGCTACCGCTTTCGTGTCATCGCCGCCAATAACAGCGGTGTCTGGAACGAGGAAGGCGCATCGCTCGATTTTTCAATCGCGCCGGCGTACTGGCAGACAACTTGGTTCCGTGTGGCGTGCGTAGCTACCTTGCTTCTTGTGCTGTGGGCGTTGTACCAGCTGCGTCTGCGTCAGATCGCGCAGGCGTTCAACGCGCGCCTGGATGAGCGCGTTGCTGAGCGCACCCGCATCGCACGCGATTTGCACGACACGCTGCTGCAGAGTTTTCAAGGATTGCTGCTTCGTTTTCAAACGGCTTACGCGCTATTCGATACACGCCTGGCCGAAGCCAAGGAGGTCCTTGGGAGCTCGATCGATCAAACAGCGCAGGCTATCACCAAGGGACGGGAGGCCGTGCAGGGGCTGCGTGCCTCGACGGTCGAGCGGGATGACCTGGCCCGGGCCATCACGACGCTCGCAGAGGAGATCGCAGCCGAAGCGAGCAGCCATGCTGCGGTCGAATTGCGTGTGGGGGTGGAAGGCACACCGCGGACCCTGCACCCGATTGTGCGTGACGAGATCTATCGGATCGGGAGTGAGGCGCTGCGCAATGCATTCCGACATGCCGAGCCGAAGCAGATTGAAGTCGAGCTACGCTATGACGAGCGGCAGCTTCGATTGCGGATCCGGGATGATGGCAAGGGCATCGACGCCAAGTTCCTGACTGCGGAGGGGCATGAGGGGCACTTCGGGCTCCGTGGCATGCGCGAGCGCGCCAAGCTGATTGGCGGGAAGCTCTCGGTCTGGACGGCGCCGGATTTGGGCGCGGAGATCGAACTCAGCGTACCGGCTTCCCGTGCGTACACCGCGTCCCCTTCCCCCTGGCGTTCATGGTTCAGTGGGAGGTCCTCCGGTAGCGCACGCAGATCCGGTCATGAGGAACCATCACAGTCCGATTCGGATTCTGTCGATTGATGCTGGTCCCCTCACGTTGGCGGCCGAGGCAGACGCTGTAAGATGCCATGCGGGATCCAGGCTGTGTTTGAGCCAGGAGAGTCTAGGTTTCCAGCCTTCCGGCACGCCGCGGCGAAGCCCATTGAGGCTGCCTGCGTTATGATGAGCACCTGCTGCTATCCCTACACGTCAGGGAGAGGAGCGACTCGCAGTTTCTGGTCACAAGGCGGCGCGCGCAGCACTTCGGACTCCTGGGATGCGCGAGTGCGCGAAGCTCATGGGTGGCAAGCTGACCGTCTGGAGTCCGTCGGTGTTTGACACGGGGATCGAGCTCAGCATTCCCGCGGCTCGGGCTAATGCGGACTCTCTCGCTTCCCGCCGTGCGTGGTCTGGCGGGAAGCTTGTGAGACAGGGCGGTTAGAGTGGGTCATGAGCAGCGAATCAGGTGCGATCCGGATTCTCTCGGTCGATGATCATCCGCTGATCCGCCAGGGGATCGCGGGCCTCATCGCCGTTCAGGCGGATATGAAGCTCATCGCCGAAGCCGGCGATGGGCGTGAGGCCATCGAGCAGTTTCGTCTGCACCGTCCGGACATCACGCTCATGGATCTGCAGATGCCGCAGATGAGCGGACTCGATGCGATCATCGCCATCCGCGGCGAGTTTCCCGGGGCGGGCATCATCGTGCTCACCACCTACGCCGGCGACGTGCAGGCGCTGCGCGCCCTCAAGGCGGGCGCCCAAGCGTATCTGCTCAAGGATACTTTGCATAAGGAGCTCCTCGGCACCATCCGCGCAGTCCGCGCGGGTAAGAAGTCTCTGTCCCCGGAGGTCTCCTACCGGCTCGCCGAGCACGCCACCGATGAAGCGCTGACCGCTGCGGAAGTCCGCGTCCTGCGCCTGATTGCCGAGGGCGATGCCAACAAGGAGATCGCCGCGCAGCTCTCACTGAGTGAGGACACGGTGAAGGGTCAGGTGCGCAACATCCTCTCCAAGCTCGGCGCCAAGGACCGGACCCACGCCGCCATGATCGGCCTCAAGCGCGGCATCATCGAGTTCTGATTCGCTCGAAAGAGTCCCGGAGAGCCGCCGATCGAGTGTTTCGGGCGGCCACGGGGATCCCATAAGCTTTTGGCGCTGTGCGTCGACTTTTCTCGAACTTCGCCCACGGGCGGCCCGCCGTCGGACTCCTGCTCATGCGGCTGGCAGCCGGTTTGAAACTCATCGTCCAGGGGGTCGCGGTGGTGCTGGCCGGGGCACCGCTGGGCTCCGCCCTGTTTGGGGTCTCCTCGGTGGGTCTCGGGATACTCCTGCTCGTGGGTTTATGGACCCCAGTCGCCGGCGCGCTCGTTGCGGTCGGGGCGCTGTGGAATGTGTTCTCAGTCGGGCACCCGTGGGGCTGGATCATGCTCGCCACGCTCGGCGCCGCCCTGGCACTGCTGGGCCCCGGTGCCTGGTCGGTCGATGCACGCCTCTTCGGCTGGAAGCGGCTCGAGATTCGCACCCGAAAGAGTGAAATCCCGCCCCCCTGACGGGCTGACTTTCACACGCGAGAGCGGGTATCCCCTCAGCCAAGATGGGCCGCTCATCCTTCCGATATAGAACGAAAACGACCCCGTCAGGGGGCTGCGCGCTCAAGGCCATTGGTATCACAGTGCGTACCAAGACGACGGGAGCCAACGACCATGAATGCACAGCGCGCCGGACGCGGAAGCCCAAGCGGGAGCGAGTGTCCTTCGTTCCAGCCGGACACGGTCCGCGAGGGGCTGTGGTTCGATGGGGCTGATGGGAGCGGTGAGCGCTTTCGCCTCGACATCGTCAACGAGTGCCTCTGGCAGCAAGTCCCGGATGGCGCGGATCGACGTCGCCTGCTCTCCCCCAAATCGTTCGCCGTACTCAAGCATCTCATCGACCGTGCCGGACGCCTCGTCACTCACGAGGAATTCTTCGAAACTGTGTGGTCGGGTGTTTACGTTCAACCCGAGGTTCTGAAGAGCCAGATCCTCTCGCTCCGCTCCGTTCTTGAGGATGACGCCCGCAAGCCTCGCTTCATCGAGACGCTCTCCCGCCGCGGCTATCGCTTCATTGCGCGTGTCGCTGCTGCCGATGCGATCCCATCCGGGGCGTTTGCGGAGGCCTCCGCATCGGTCAACCTGGTCGGCCGGGAGCAACCCCTGTCCGAGCTCGGTGCAATCCTGCAGCGCACCGTGCACCAGCGGCAGCGAGAAATTGTCTTCGTCACCGGAGAAACCGGCATCGGCAAAACCTCACTCGTCGATGCATTTCTCCGCCAGATCCGCGTGGAAATGCCCCAGGCTCGCATCGCCCTGGGCCAGTGCGTCGAGGGATATGGCGGCAAGGAGGCCTACTACCCCATGCTCGAGTCGCTACGCGAACTATGCATGGGCGAGGGCGGCGCGCCGCTCGCGCGCGACCTGGCCTCCTGCGCACCGAGCTGGCTCGCGCAGATTCCCACGCTCCTCCAGCCCGCACAGCGCCCGGCATTGCAGCGCGAGCTTCTCGGCGGGACACGCGATCGCATGCCGCGTGAGCTCGTGAACCTGCTCCAGCGGGTGACCCAGGATGCCCCCGTCGTTCTCGTCTTTGAGGACCTGCAATGGGCCGACCCGTCCACCGTATCCCTGATTGAAGTCCTGGCGCGCGCGCGTACACCGATGCAGCTCATGCTGATCGGCACGTATCGCACGGCCGATCTGGTGTCGGGCGATCATGCCTTGCAGGCACTTCGACAGGAGCTGCAGCTCCACGGACTGTGCGGCGAGCTGCCGCTCGAGCCTCTGACCGAGCATGAGATCGCCGCCTACCTCACCGCGCAGGCATCACCCGGATGTTCGCCGCCAGAAGGTCTTGCGCGTCTCATTTACCGGCACACCGAGGGCAACCCGCTCTTTATGGTCACCTTGCTCGAGCACCTCCGCCAGCGGGGCCTCCTCACGAGCGTCGAGGGAGCCTGGCACCTCCGGGCGCCACTCAATACCATCGAGTTCGAAGTTCCCGAAACGCTCCGTGAGATGATCGAGACGCGCATCGCGAGGCTGTCGGCCGAAGAGCAGCGCGTACTCGAGGTCGCGAGTATCGCGGGAGTCGCATTTTATCCGCAGTGCTGCGCGGGTGCCGCGGCGCTCGATCCCGAGCGCGCGGAAGAGCTGTGCCAGGCTCTCGCGGAGCGGCATTGCGTCCTGCGCGCCGCTAAGGGCGATCGACAGGCATCACGCGAATACGCCGCTACTCGATACGAGTTTGCGCACGCCATGTACCGCGAAGTGCTTTCTCGGCGGCTGACACCGGCGCGGCGCGCTGGCCACTACGCCAGGATGGCGTCATCGCTGGAATCCGGAGGGACCGCGGAATCCCAGCAACCGCCGGTTCTGGCGGACCACCTTGACCGCGCCAGCCACCCTGCGGCTGCCACGGGGAAAGGCAGCAGCGTGACTCGCGAGCCGCCGTGGGTTGGCGGGATCCTCGCCGTGCAAGGCTGATACGGAAGACTCATGGCGCGCCGACACGCTAAGCCGGGTGGATGATTCACACGGCATTCGGACCATCCCATCGTCGCGCGCACCCCAGGGGGCGCAGTGGATGGCGCGATGGCGTTCAGCACTACCTTGCGAAAGCTCGAGCGTGCTATCGCCAAGTCGCTCACTTAGCCACAGACCGGCGAGGTCTACCGTAACCGCTGGGCGATCGAGCAGAGGGAGTTCTTCGAGCAGCGCGCCACAGCCGCCCTGAGGGTCGGGATGAGGCCATAGGACCGCGCTAGGCAGTGCGGCACTTTTTGCCCGACGCGCGGCGGGTAAGAACGATTCGTTCGGCGCAGTTCGCTCGCGCTGTACGTTTCCGCCCCGTTGTTTTGCCGTTAATTAGACGGTCGCAATGAAGCCGGATCTTCCTGTAAACACGAGGTAGAGTACCGTGGCTGTCGTTGCCGCGCTGAGCATGAACAACCCCACGCAAGCAATTCGGACCAGCACCGCAGAAAGCCCTGTTTTAGCCGCATTCGTCGTTGTAGCCCGGTACAGTCGAGTCGTCAGCAACAGGAGAAGCGGGATCTGGGCGAGCCAGATGACAGGGCGCAGCCAGACGTAGTACGCGAGGTCGAGACCGAGGATCATGGCGTGCCAGATGCTCAGCAGGTAAAAGACGAGCACAAAGCGATGCAGTAGACGCCAGCGAATGATGCCCAGCGAGTTTCGAAGATAAAAGCTGGGCGCGACGAGCAGCAACAGGTAGGCCGCCAGGATTCCGGTGTTGTAGCCGACCACCGCCTCTGGCCACCCTTGGCGGGCCCAGGTCCCAGGAATGAGGACGGTGCGCCAACTGTCCCCCATCGCATCGAGGCTCGTTGCCAGCATATGCACGAGCACCAAGCCGACCACCAGCAGCGCGACATGTCTGTGCAGGGGCTCCAGCGAGGGTCGCGGAGTCTTTCCTACGGCTTTTAGGTTTGCCTGCCACAGCCCCAGGAGAGCTGCAACGTAGGCGAACAGAAGTCCGACGAGTCCCGATGACTGAACCAGGGGGAATGACCAGAAAGTGGCCATGTCGCGCATGTTCATGTCGGCCATCGCAATCGCGGCGGCACTCTTGCCGGCAGACTGCAGCGCATAGATTCGTGCCGCGAGTCCCAAAGTTATGGCGATACCCATCGCCGCCACCGCCGTTGCCGACCGGCGCATCGAACAGCGCGCCTTAGGGACGAGGGCGATCTCGCTCCTCACGTCATTCCCATGTCGCGCGGATCCCGGCGAACAGCTCGAACGGTGCACCCGTCACTTGCGCCGAGGGCGCCGAATAGCTTGTCGCGATGTAATGCCGATCGAAGAGGTTCGGGATGTTAAGGTAGACCGCGACCCTTACCGTCAGCGGGTAGGTACCGGTGAGGTCGACGAGGAAGTGGGGATCGGCTGAGATCGCTCCGGGATAGCCTGGATTGGTGTGGTCGGGAGATGCCCAGTCGGTGCGATCCACCCAATAGGCCTGTGTGGCCACCTGCCATCCCTGCGGGTTGCGGTAGGAGAGACTGGCCGCGACTTCGTTCCTCGGCACGTCCACGATCTGCTGGCCGACGCTTGCCGGATCGAGCGGATTGCTCTCGACGACGGAATCGGCCAGCGTGTAGGCGAGACTCGCGGTAACGCCCGTACCGATTTCCCAATTCACTTCGGCTTCAAACCCCTGTGCCCGCACCGACGCAATGTTCTGGTTCTGGACGACGTACCAACCGGCAGGGGAATAGATGTCGTTGGTCGTAGGCTCGACGACGATGTAGTTGTTGACGCTCGTGCGATAGAAGGTCAGTTGCGTGCGCAGTCCGGGCCCCGAGAAGTCGATACCAACCTCTCCGCCTTTGAGCTTCTCGGGCTGCAGAAAGGGCGCCGGCAGCATCACGAAACCGCCTGCGGCGTAGGTATAGAACTGATCACTGATGTTCGGGGCACGGAACGACTGGTAATACGCGCCGCGGACCGCCAGTCCGCCTCCGAGCGTATAGCGCGCATCCAGGCGCGGATCGAAGCTCGTGAAGCTTCTGTCCGGGACCGCTCCAACGCCGCCCAAGCTCCCGTCGTACCCGTTGGTGTTCTGGAGCCACTGGTACCTGCCACTGGCGCTCAGTTGCAAGCCGGGGACGGGGACAGCCGTCACCTGGCCGAAGCCGCCGACAAACGTCTGGTCACCGTGGGACACGGTCATGGTGAGTTCGGGCGAGAAGTCGGGCGCAATGAAGTGAGTGGTGTTATCGACGCCACTGATCGACCGAAAATCGGCCCCGACCAGATAGTTTGCGACTGGCCCCAGCCTCTGATTCCAAACCAATGAGGCACCCGCGTCATGTGTGCGCACATCATGAATTTCATTCAAAGTATCTGTGGTCGCCGCTAAGTCCGTCTGGTCTGGGAAATAGGTTGAATTGTTAGTCGTGAAGCTGCTGTACGTGTAGAAGGCGGTTGCGGTCAAGGACGCGTTATTCGCGAAGAGCTGCTTCGCATCGGCGGTTACCGTATAGATATCTTGAGAATTCCGATCGATCTCAGTCTCAAGATGCTGGTGGTTGTCGTGGTAGTAGAGGGAGACGTGACCGACGAAGTCATCGCTCAGCTGCAGCGTGTCTCTCAGCTGGAGGTTGACCGCCTGATAGCTCGTCGGCACGTTAAAGGGCGTGCGTTCGTAGACGGGAACCTGCTGGAAGCCGCTCGTGCCATCGATCGAGGCGAATGCCTGAAGCTTCTGGGCGCCGGTCGGGAAATACGCGCCGTAGGCACTGGCCCGGTAGGTGCCGTAGCTTCCGCCCCCGGCGTCGAGCATCAACTCCTGAGCCGAGGGCTCCCGAGTGATCACGTTGATCACGCCCCCCTCAGCGTAGTTCCCCCAGAGTGGACTGCCGCCGCCCCGCACCACCTCCACGCGATCGATGTTCTCGAGTGGCATGCGTCCCCACTGGACGTAGCCAAAGAACGGGTCGTTGATCGGGATGCCGTCCACCATGACCAGAGCGCGGCTGATGCCTTGCGCCGCGCCGCCCAGGCCTCGCATTCCGATGCTGGCGGATGTGGGGTGCTGAGCCTCGCCCGAGTAGCCGAGCAAATCGATGCCCGGTACCAATCTCAGGACATCATCGAGCTCCTGCGCCGGCGTGCTGGCAATGTCGGCGGCCGTGATGAGGCTGACACTCGCCGCGACCTCCGGGAGAGCAACCGGGGTTCGGGTGGCAGTAACGATGACCTGCTCCAGGCTGCTGTCGGCATGGGCACGCAAGCCAGCGCTGCTTAGCAGCAATGTCGCCGCGCAAGCGAGATGCTTGCGCCCGATGATGGCGTGACGGCGTGATCCACTCCGTGCACGCTCTGATGGTGAACATAACGCGATGCACCGCGTGGCCCAACGCTCGCTGCGCCTTGAAACGAACATGGCGACCCCAAGGTCCGATCGGAAACGATCGACGCTCCAGCCGGCGTCATGCCGCCGCAGGCGTCCTATGGGCGCTCAAACCATTGAGCGCAGAGGGGCGTCAGACTTCGGAGGGAGGCCCACGCGCCGATTGAGCGCGCGGTGTAATTTTGATGCGAGCAACTTGCGATGCCCGCAATGGCAGCCGCGTTGCGGACTGTGCTGCCGTGGCTACATTGGCGGATGTCGACTGCGCCGCAAGCGTCGAACTCGCCGCGTACGGACAGGCGCTATGCTTTTGATGGAAACGCGGCGCGCCGCCTCCAGCCTGCGGTTCGCCGGTGGAATGCCGCTGTGCCGGCGCGGCCATGGGCATATCCATGGCCTTACCCGTGGGCATGTCCATCGCTGCGTCAGAGGCTGGCGGGGGTATCGGTGCATAGTCCTCACACAGTGAGAGCTGCACGCTCATGCCAGGGCCAAACATCGGCATGAAGCCGACGGGGATCAGCGAGCGCAACAGCAGGGCGGGCAGAACAGCAACTGCCCAACACCGCGCGCGCTTACGGTCTAGCCTCAAAGACCGCTCCCCTGGACGCGGATGAACCTCCGCACCATGGCCGATGATATGCGGAAACAATGCTCTCGGATACTGTCCCTTGAGCTTGCCGAGCACCAGGACGTGCGGACCAAATCGCGCTTGCTCGAGCCGGAGTCAACCGCTGTTCGCTTGTGGATCCTTCAGAAGCGGCGAAGCGACAGGTGACCATAGGTTAAGGTTAGCTCATCGCGACTCGGGGGAATCGGACAGAAGGGTCACTGGATTTACGGACTTCGCCGCGGCGCGCTACGCTCCGGGCATGGGTAGAATCACCGGGCGCTGCCGCATCTGCGGCTTTGATCACTGGCACATCGTGACTGTGAAACGCACCAAACCTGAAGCGGGAGAGATTGACGATGGAACCCTTCGTCTTCAAAAGGTGAGGCAGCGCTTCGCGGCACCCGAAAAAGACACCGTCCAGGTCAGTTCCCACTGCCCTGCGCCAGACCTCAGTGGTGGTCTGCTCGACGGACCTAAGATTGCCAAGCCCGCGTTATTGACTAATACATTCAACTTCCCAAATCGGCGGGTCGTGTCTTGCACGAGCCGCTTTACGTACGCCTCATCGGACACATCTCCGGGATGAACGGATGCCTTCGCCGTGTCGAATCCGACAAGGGTCTCACGCAGCTTGTGCTCGCGCCGTCCAGTAAGGGCGACGAACGCGCCCTCCTGTAGGAACCAGCCGGCCGTGCCAGCACCAATACCGGAGCCGGCCCTCGTGACGATGACCACTTTACCGTCGAATCTATTCATGACTTCCTCCTGCGAACCCTATGCGGCGGCCGTAAGGACGCTTTGAGGAGCCCTGGCCCACTGCCATCTCCGCAACTAACACGGGTTTGGCTCGGCGAGCATGCATGATAGGTCGCCGCGCCAACCAGCCGGACAAATGTGAGCCGAAGCGCCGCCGGCCAACTGGCGGAGTCAACCCCTCGCTTTCGATGCTTTCATTTCGGCCGCTCGCGCGAGGTCTCGACCCATTCCTGGTGATAGCGGTAAAGAGCGCCAGGGTGCTTGCGGCCGATTAGCTCGAGAAAAAACGGGTCTTGCTGAGTCTCCTCGGTCAGCACATGACAACCACTATCCGTGGGGGTGATAACCCAACCATGGTAGGCGCTGGAGCCTGTCTCGTCGCCGTCGACTACCGTCGACCCGCGAGCCTGCGGTCGGCTTCGCACTCTGTCACTACCAGATTCATCAGAAAGCCGACTGTCACCCGGCTGTATCTGGTACCAAGCGCTAGTTCGTGGCCACCCGTCAGGATTTTCACCTGATCTTCTGCAGGGAAGTAGCGTGACCAATTCTCGGCGTCGACAAGTAGCTTCCACACCACCTCAGGCGGCGCTTTCACGTCAACGTCGTTGAGCGCGTAGATCGCCGACGTTCTCGGCTGGTACATTTCGGGCCAGATCACATGGTCAAACATCGGTCGTTGCTCCCTACTGAAATTTGAC
>Ga0335079_10005304_pt1 | contig 14764 bp, 15 predicted proteins | sample Lox_Sample_33_FD_206719 | JGI IMG/M metagenome (GOLD analysis project Ga0335079, IMG submission 206719) | Soil microbial communities from Loxahatchee National Wildlife Refuge, Florida, United States - Lox_Sample_3.3 | ecosystem: Environmental > Terrestrial > Soil > Wetlands | place: USA...
AAGACCAGCGGCGGGCTGGGGAAGACCAGCGGCGGCTTGGGCAAGACCAGCGGCGGGCTGGGGAAGACCAGCGGCGGCTTGGGCAAGACCAGCGGCGGGCTGGGCAAGACCAGCGGCGGGCTGGGGAAGACCAGCGGCGGGCTGGGGAAGACCAGCGGCGGCCTGGGGAAGACCAGCGGCGGGCTGGGGAAGACCAGCGGCGGGCTGGGCAAGACCAGCGGCGGCTTGGGGAATGCCAACGGCTAACTGCAAGAGAATCAGCGAAAGATACGAAAGGGGCTGCGAGCGATTGCAGCCCCTTTTAGCTTGCGACAACCGGCGAAAGAACCTACCAGATTTTCCGCCCTGCGAGGTCGCCTATCGGCTCCCACAGGTAGTACGCCAGGCTGTGGCGGGATCCGTAAATCCTCCCGGTTCCAGGATGGCCCACCTTGAGCCTGCCGTTTGGATTGCTCACCAGCACGTCGGCGGCATAGAAGCTCGACGGACGCAGGCCCTTGTAGGGATCCTCTTCGGCCAGTCCGGACGCTCTGTTGCCTGATACCGGCGCGATAGAAGACACGGTGCTATCAAGGAACCCGGATTGTCCATCGCACAGCAAACGGGCATGGGCCCCGGTTTGCACTTTGTGAACGTCTACTTCACGCACATAGATTCTTACCCGCAGAGTGGAAAGGTCGGCGATCTCAACCGCCTCGTTTCCGCTTTCGAGGTACGAACCCAGCAGGTCGCCCACCTGGGGGGTTACGATCACGCCAGCGATGGGGCTGTTGATCTGGAGCAGGGAAACTTGTTCCGCCAGCTGCCGGCTGCTCTCAGCAAGCCGCTGGCGCTCGTTGCGCGCAGGTCCCAGTTCGGCATAGTGGAGCTCAGCCTGAGTAGCGCGCGCCGAGGCTACTCGCAAATCAGCAGTGGTTTGCGCCGCTTCCGATTCCAATTTGAGGTTGCGCAGGCGCATGAGCGGCGCGCCCGCATTCACGACCTGGCCTTCATCAACATAGACAGCGGCAACCATCCCCGGTACCTGAGCCCGCAAGACAGCACGGCGGTATGGTTCCAGAACAAACCGGCCATCGACACCGTCGCGCCACAGGGGGAGGAACAATCCCACCAGCAACACCGCCGCCACTACTGCCGTACGGGTGGGCGTGAACCATGCCCGCACCCGTTCTCGTCGGTCCAGGTAAAGCGTCTTCATAAATCTCCCCAGCATTTTGATTCGCGAGCGAAACAGCAACAGCATCACCCCGAAGAATCCCAAGAAACCCCACTGCGCGCTGTAGGCGCGGCAGATGTTGCCGGCTAAGCGCGCAACAAAATAGAGCAGGGCGTAACTATAGAGACCGGAAAGCACGCAATAGACCACGTAGGTCAGCCGGTGCTTGCGGGGGACGTAATCGACCTCCACCGGCAGGCGGAAGATATGCCGCTTGATCCACTGGCTCACATAGGCGGTGGACTTTTCTTTGATCTCTGGGATGCCCGTGAGCTCAGTAAACAAATAATAGCCGTCCAGCTTGATCAGTGGGTTCCAGTTGAAGAAGACCACGCTCAGACCGGTGATCAGCAGCAATTTGTAAGCGGCTTCGTGAACGAAGGAGCCCCGGGCTGAGCCCCACCAGAAGGGGGCGGCAAAAGCCCCTACCAGCATCTCGGCCCAGGCCCCCCAGACGATGGTCAGCAGTCGTTGCGTCTTGTCGCCGTAAACCCAAATCTCGGAGGAGTCCACATAGAAGGCCGGCGTGAGATATATGAGGTGGAACCCCATATCGTGCACCTGGCCGCCATAATGCTTGCAGGCCAGGGCGTGCCCGCATTCGTGGATGAACAGCACCACACATCCGAGCGCGTAGAACGACACCACCCCAAGAAAGTCCCGCTGGGTGAAATCGAAAAAGCGCACGGTGTCCCCGAAATACTCGTCCCATCTCGAAATGCACAGGTAGACCATGAACCCAAACATCACAAGGCTCAGAACGGTGAACCAGAGCGAGAAGATGAATTTTAGGTAGGGGTACACCCTGTCCAGAAAATGGTCGGGGTCCCACCCCGACACCGACAACTCGGCAAAGTCAATCGCCTTCTCTTTCCTCTTGAGGTGCTTCCGCCTATCCTCCGCCAGCTTTTCCTTCAGGACGATGTTTTCTTCCAGCGGCGTTCTGTACCAGAAACCCTGCGACTCCAGATCTTCCACGAACTCGCGCACCTGCTCTATTGTCAACTCGATGCCCGTCTGCTCCATAAAAGCCTGGCGCGCTTGTTCGAGGGACCGCGTTCCATCAAAAAGCTGGGCGAACTGCCATTGCACCGCGTTCAGGCGGTAGATCCAGCACTTGCCTGAAATCACCGCCGTCACCATAGGCTCACCATCCACCTCGTCCTGCCGAACGATGAGCTTGGGATGCAGCCGCGGACGGCGTTCCCCCACGGTTTTGAGCGGGATATCCGGAAGTGCACTATTGAGTACTTCGGTGAGGTTCATCGCAGGTTCTGGACTTCGATGCTGGCCGTCATGCCCGGGCGCAGGTCCTGCGCCGGCCCCAATACCTCTGCCATTACATCGATGGTACCGCTGGAAGGATCGACCACCGGGCTGAGCTGAATGATGCGCGCCTTGTAGTGCTCGGAAGGAAGATCCGGCGAGGTCAGACCCACTTCCAGCCCCGTCTTCACACGGCCTAGAAATTTTTCCGGCAGGGTAAATCTGACGCGCAGGGGACCGGTAGCCGTCACCCAGAAGAGACGGTCGCCGAGCGCGACTCTTTGGCCGACGCGCACGTATCGCCGCGCGACCAATCCTTCAAAGGGCGCGCGTATCCGCGTCTTTTCCAGTTCCAACTGGAGTGACCGCTCGGTGGCTTGAGCGTTGCGCAGCAGCTCGCTGACCCGCTGCACATCCCACTTATCCGACTCGGCCTTGTACTTTGCGTGTTCGAGCTGTTCCTTGGTGATCAACTGCGCTTCCCACATTTTCTGCGCGCGCTCGTAGTCGGACTCGAGAACCTTCGCTTCCGACTCCCAATTCTTGCGATCCGCCTCGATACTGCGCGTCTTGGCGCGAGCAGCTTCCAGATCCGCCGTGAGCTGCCGATCATCGAGCGTGCCGAGGATCTGGTCGCGCCTCACGCGCAGGCCTGGCTCCGCCAGGATCTTTGCCACCACGCCCTCGCGTTGCGCGGCAACGTCAACCTGGTTCTCCACCACGATCGGCCCGGAGGCGACAAACATATCTTCGACAGGCGCTGGGCTGGGCGTGGGCTGGGCGTTCGCTGAGGCGGTAAAACGCGGAGCCGCCAGCTTCGGTTCGCCGCTGCAGCCATTCAGCAGCAGCGCGATCATCAACACGCATCCGACCCATTGCATTTGCTTCATGCTCCCCCCTGCCGCCTTACCAGCCTACCCATGACCACAGCTTGGCGTAGAACCACATCCCGGTGCGCCGCAACAGGACATATCCTGAGGGACGCCATCCTACCGACACCTTGCCCCGGCCCTGCATGCCTGCGCGCACCGCACCCTCCAGGGTGGGCACGGAAACGCGCGCAAAAAGCACGCGATGGTCACCTTGTACTTCGGCCTTGGGGCTCACCACCGTCACATCGCCCTTCAGCGTGCGCGTAGGCAAGCCGTCGAGCTTGACGGCGGCACGCTGGCCGGCCGTCAGCAGAAGCGCATCCTGTTCGTCGACGGCAACGTCTACAGTGGCGCGCGAGTTGTCCAACACTTCAGCAAAGCTGTCACCAAAGCTCAGGTGCTTGCCGACGAAATTTTCAACCTGCGGAGTAGCAACAACTCCGGCGATCGGGGAACGAAGGTGAGTCTTCTCCAGCCGCTCGCGGGCCCGATCTACCTCGGTCCGCCAGTAATCGGCTTGGATACGTTGAATACCTGCTTCCGTACCATCATTCGACGCCAGGGCGCGGTTGGCTGATGCCAACGCGTCCGCATACTTCGCCTCCGCTGCCGCCAAAGCGGATCGATACTCCCAGTCCCCGAGATCGGCAAGCACCATGCCAGGGGTGACTGGGCTGCCCTCACGCACGTAAACCTTAGAAACGACGCCTTCCACTTCGGGCATGATCTGGACTTTGTGGGCGGGGGCAACCGTGGCCTCGCCATCCACGCGCATGGGCAGCGGAAAGAAGATGAGGAACAGCACAACGGCGGCGGCAGCGACCAAGGTGAGGGTCCGCTTGCGCTTCTCCATGGCCATGAACCTGCGCTTCCTCTGCAACACCGGTTCCAGCAGGCCAATGAACGGCACCTCCTTGTACATCTGCGCGTTGCGCAGAGCCACGGACACCTGTCCCGCGACCACCTTGATCATCTCCAGGTGAGCTTCACTCAGAAAATCGGGGTCGCTGCTCTCGAACGAGAGCAGCCCGAGGCGGCCGGTATCGTCAGCCAGAGGCAGACAATAAAAGCCGCGCATCCCGGTTTCAGAAAAATACTTGCGGAACTTGGCGCGAGTTTCCTCGCGGTCCTGGTCCACCTCGCCATCGTGCTGGCGCACATAAACCGGCTCGTTGTAGACCGAAGCCCATTGCAGTATGTCCCGGAGGCGCGCCACGTCCACGTCCCCCGGCCGCAGCTCCTTCATGCCGGAGATCGCGCGCACCTTCAGGTTGTTGTTCTCTTCCAGCGCGACTGCCGCACGTTCATAGGGGATCGCCTGGTTGGGAGTATTCACCACCGCCTGCAGTACGCGGTCCAGGTCCAGGGTAGAGGTTATTTCCTTGCTCACGCTGACCAGCGTCTCCAGGATCTCCACTTTGCGCTCGGCCAGCAGCAGACTGGCGTTGTGCAGGGCGCTCGAGGCGGTGACATTGATGGTGGTCAGGAAAAACAGGTCATCCTCGTCGAAGGGGGTGCCGTCAAGTTTGTTCACGCACTCGACCATGCCGACTTCCGCGCCGTCGTGCATCAGGGGCGCAGCCATGAGGGAAAAGATGGCGCCCTCTTCAATGCCTTCATTCCGTTTCTGCAGCCGCTGGTCGGAGTCGGCGTTGATCATGACGGCGTCGCCGACATCGGCCAAATCGCCGATGAGGCCCTCTCCCGCCCGCTGCAAGGTTTCCAGTTCACTGGTTGGGTCGATACCGGTGCGGCTCACCAACCGCACGCCTTCTCCATCCACCATCCAAAGATTCACCGCCTGAACCTTGAGCAACTCCTGATATTTGCTGGTGACCAGAGGAAGGAGGTCTTCCATCTCCAGGGTGGAATTGAACGACCGCTCCAGGTCGTAGAGCTGGGTCAGGCGAGTGATGGATTCCAGGCTGGTATTGCGCTCCGACTCATAGGCGGAGCCAGCCGCGAGACCCAGCCCGCCCAGCCGGGCCACCTCGAGCAGAGGCGGCATTTGGGATTCCTCAAGCGGTGTGTCAAAGGTCAGCACTTCGATGGCGCCCACCATTTCCTCGCCGGCCAGCATGGGCAGCCCCACCAGGGATGCGATCGTCCGGCGCACGTTCAAGTGGCTGTACTGCTCCCGCCGGAGCCGGGCTCCCGAGAACACTACTGGCTGCTGCTTCCCGGCCAGCGCTCCCAAAGTGGCGGAATTGAAGGGAATTTCCGCCTGGTCGAAGGCCACTTCGCCGGCGGTGGCTTTGGGCACCCAGACGAGGTCGCCACTGCGGTCGAGCACATAAACCACGACCCCACTGCCCGGCGCCAACTCCGCCACCTGCTGCGCGATCAGCCGGGCTCGCGGCACTACTTCGCTCGAAGACAGTAGCGCCATGGCCAGCTCGGTGAACGAAGTCGCAAAACCCGGCACCTGACTTGCCATCTGCCAGAAGCTCCTTAGGAGAGGGTCACAACCGTGCGCTGAGGGGAAGAGACAGCACTTGCAAAAAGTCTTGGCTTCTCTTAACTTGTGCGCGAACTGTAACAAAGCCCATAGGCTGTGTCAACGCGGCCAGGCTCTGGGCTGTTACCATGGCAAGGCACGCCGCTGGGCGGAGGAAGGCTTGGATATCAACGTTCGCAAGCAGGGACAGGCGCAGGTTATCCGGCTGCGCGGGGACCTCAAGATCGGAGAGCCGGTGGATAATTTCCGGCAAGCCATGGAGGACCTTTTCGGGTCCGGCGATTACAGCCTGGTTGTGAACATCGCCGAAGTCCCCATGATCGATTCCAGCGGCATCGGCCTGCTGGTCCGTTCCCTCACCACCACCAAGCAGCGTGGCGGCAGCCTGAAGCTGGTAAATCCCTCCAAGCTGGCCTTGCAGACGCTGAAGATCGTGGGTTTGGTCAACCTGTTCGAGATCTTCAATGACGAAGGGGAAGCGGTCCAGTCGTTCGGCTAGTCGAGGGCCGCGTCCGTCCGCCCGCTCTGCCTCTCGGGAATCCGAGCGCCCGCTGATCACAGCGGTCATCTTCGACCTCGACGATACTCTCTATGACTGCTTCGGGCAGCGGGTGCGTGCCGCCCATTTGCACGCCGCCCAGGCCATGGCCAGGGCCGGTTTGGCGGCCTCAGTGGAAGAAATCTTCAAGGTCCGCATGAAGGCCTACGAAGAGGATCCCCACCTGACCCACATCGACCAGCGCGTTTGCGAGCTCTTCAACGTGCCAGCTAAGGAGCGCGGGAAGCTGGCGCGCGTCTCGCGCCTCGCCTTCTTCACCCTGCCGGTCGACAAGCTGACGCTGTTCCCCGGCACGCTTCCCGTGCTGCGCGGTCTGAAAGAACGCGGGGTAAGGATCTTCGTGGTCAGCTTCGGCGACCCCGACACGCAGCGCGCCAAGGTGGCCGCCCTTGGACTCGACCGCGAGCCATCGATCGAGCGCGTGTTTTATGCCGATACGGCCCATCTGGTAACTAAAGAGGCGATTTTCCGCTCCATCCTGCGCAATGCCGAAAGCGATCCCCGGCGCATTCTGGTGGTCGGCGACCGGCCGGCAAGCGAAATCAGGGCAGGGAAGTCCTTGGGCATGCACACGGCACGCGTGCGGGGCGGAGAATTTTCGCGCCTGAAACCATGCGGCCCGGACGAGCAGGCCGATTTCGAGATCAGCAAGATTGACGCCGTGCTCAACCTGCCATTCGAGTTCGGCAGCAAATAGGTTTGTCATCCCGAGCGAGCGCCCGCTTTTGGCGCGAGTCGAGCAACCCCTACCTGTTGATTTCCTTATGCGGGGTAGGGTTCCCTCGACTCGCACTCCGCTCGCAAGCTCGCGTCGAGATTCGCTCGGGATGACAGACACTGCGCTATACTTGGCTCAGGATGGCACCTGAGAAGACCTTTTATCTCGAGACCTTCGGCTGCCAGATGAACGTCCACGACTCGGAGAAAGTCGTAGGCACGCTCATCTCGCAGGGATACCGTCAGGTCGAGAGCGTCGAGGAAGCCGGCTTGGTTCTGTACAACACCTGCTCCATCCGCGACAAAGCGGAGCAGAAGGTCTTCCACCGCCTGGCCGATTTTCGCAAGCTCGAACGCCAGGGCAAGAAGTTCGGCGTGCTCGGCTGCGTGGCACAGCAGGAAGGCGAGAAAATTTTTGACCGAGCGCCGCACGTTTCGCTGGTGTGCGGCTCGGCGTCGTATCGAAATTTGCCTGAAATGCTGGTGCAACTGGAAGCAGGGAAGCGCGCTGCCGGGCTCGATGATCGCCAGACTACCGAGACTTTCGAGACCGAGTTCACCGCTCGCAGCAACCCGCACCGCGGTTACATCACCATCATCGAAGGCTGCGATAAGTTCTGCGCCTTCTGCGTGGTGCCCTATACGCGCGGGCGCGAGCGCAGCCGGACTTCCGAAAGCATCCTCGCCGAAGCCCGCCAGATGGCCGGCTCCGGCTACACCGAGGTCCAGCTTCTCGGCCAGAACGTCAACTCGTACCACGATCCACTTAAGAAGAAGACTTTCTCCGAGCTGCTGGCGGCGGTGGGCGAAATCGCTGGCTTGAAGCGCGTGCGCTTTACCACTTCGCATCCCATCGACTTCACGCGCGACATTGTCGATGCCATCGACGCCGTGCCCGCACTCTGCGACCACGTCCACCTGCCCGTACAGAGCGGCTCGACGCGCGTGCTCGGCGCCATGCAGCGCGAGTACACGCGCGACGATTACCTTGAGCGTATCGCCTGGATGAAGGCGGCGCGGCGTGAGATCTCCATCACTACGGACATTATCGTCGGTTTCCCTGGCGAGACGGAGGTCGAGTTCGAAGACACGCTCAGCCTGCTCGACGCGGTCTGCTATGACGGCACTTTTTCCTTCAAGTACTCGCCGCGGCCGAATACTCCGGCGCAGACCATGGCAGACAGTATCCCGGAAGAGGCGAAATCACGCCGCCTGGCAATTCTTCAAGAGCATCAAAAGGAGATACAGAAGCATCTAAGCAAACGTCATCTAGGACAGATACTTGAAGTAATGGTTGAAGGCACAAATCCGACTCGTGGACAGCTTATCGGCCGCACCTCGCAGAATAAAACTCTGAACTTCACGGCCGCCGCCGGTAACCCGGAGCCAGCCCCCGGGAGTTACGTTCGGGTGCACGTCACAGCAAGCTTTCCTAACAGTTTGCTGGGCGAAATGGTAGGCTAGGCCGCACAACGGGGAGGGACCAATGCCGGAAGTCGAGATGAAGATCAGAGGGCTGATGATGGACCCAGTCACCAATATGCCCATCGTCATCCTGAAAGACGTGAACGGCGATTCGGTCCTGCCCATCTGGGTCGGCATCTACGAGGCCAACGCTATTGCGCTGGAGATTGAAAAGGTCAGCACCCCGCGGCCCATGACCCACGACCTCATCAAGAACCTGCTCACCGGCCTCGATACCCGTGTGCACAAAGTGGTAGTGAACGAACTGCGTGAGGACACCTTCTATGCTGTCATTTGGCTGGAGCGCGATGGGCACATCATCAGCGTGGATTCGCGGCCCTCGGACGCCCTCGCCATCGCCCTGCGTCTGGATTGCCCCATCTTCGTCGAAGACGAGGTGCTGAAGACGTCCAAGCAGGCCAGCGCCGTCTCCGACCGCGTCTCCAGCGACGAGCTTCGCAAGTGGCTGGAAGGGCTGAACGACGAGGATCTGGGCAGATACAAGATGTGAGGATTGAGCCATTGGGTCATTGGGTCATTGAGCCATTGAGTCATTTGTTTCCAGCCTTAATGGCTCAATGACTCAATCGCCCAATGACTCAATAGCATGGATTCCTCCCAGCAGCTCGCCCGCCTCTATCAGGCCGGCTTCGACGTCCAGACCTTCGACCGCTTTCCGCGTGCTATCGGCGTCGTGCGTGACAACTGCCTCGCGCTGCTCGAGTCCACCCCCGAGGGATTGAAGCTCATCACCACACCCGGCTGGCGCATGGGCGAATCCATCGGCGTGCTGGTCGAGCAGAACGGACGTCAGGTCTTCGTGCACAAGTCGGAGACGGTTGACGCCACGCCGGAGCGCCTGGAGACCCTAAGGCGGTTCAGGGAGGAACTGGAGAGCTTGCTGGTCGCGGCGGCCTGAAATCCACCGAGGAGACTCGGAGGCAAGGCCGTACTTGCAAGACGCGCAACTTTGTTAACATAATATCTGTTATCGGACATTACTACTCGTTGCCCCCGCCCTTGAATCCAGTCACTCGATGACCCGATCACCCAATACTCAGCACCACCTTGGGATGGAACAGCGTCCCTGCCACCCTGCTGGCGATGCAGACCAGCTCGGCCTGCCCGGCGAAGACCTTGACCAGCGGCGCACGAGACATCTCCGGCAGGTTCACAGCCATGCCATTGCGGATACGCGCCAGGCTTTCTTCCGGGGCGGTGACCGAGGGAAACTCCGGCAGAATCCGCCGCGGATGCACGAACAGGCTCTTGACGCACTCGGCCCGCTCTAGTTCCTCGAGCGTTCGTGCCTCCTCCAGGCCGAACTCGGCCACCCTTGTGCGACGCAGGCTCGCCAGGTGGGCTCCGACGCCCAGAAGCTGCCCCAGGTCGTGCGCCACGGATCGCAGATAGGTCCCTGAGGCTACCCGCGCCCGAAATGCTGCCCGATCGCCATGCAGACTGAGAATCTCGAACTCTCTGACCTCCACCTGAACGGGTTTGAGCTCAACGTCTTTCTTCTTGCGGGCCAGCTTGTAGGCCGGTACGCCGGCAATCTTCTTGGCAGAAAACGGCGGCGGCATCTGCTGGATGCTGCCGCGAAAGCGCGCCGCGGCAGCCCGCACCTGATCGAGGGTGAGATCGACCGGCTGTGGGGGTCCGGTAGGTTCTCCTTCGGCATCATAGGTGTCAGTCGCGAAGCCGAAGCGAATCTCGCCTTCATAGCACTTCTCCGACGCCAGATAGAACTGAGCCAGACGCGTCAGGCGCCCCAGCACCAGCGGCAGCACTCCTGTGGCCATGGGGTCGAGTGTGCCCAAGTGCCCGACGGCGCGCTCGTTGGCCAGGCGCCGGACGCGCGCCACCACGTCGTGTGAGGTCATGCCCGCGGGCTTATCGACGATCAACACTCCATTAAAGCCATTCATCTCCGCCCCGCCGAAGCAAAACCCGCTTCGCTGGGAACCCCGCTTCTGCTATCGTGGAGGGTCGCCCCGGTCCCGTCAACCGCCATTGTAGGAAGACTCCGGAAAAGCCCGCTACATGATTCCCATCCGCGATGATGCACCGCATTACACTACGCCGTGGGTGAACTACTTCCTAATCACGCTGAACAGCCTGGTCTTTCTGTTTGAACTCGCGCAGACCCCGCGCCACCTCAACAGCTTGTTCTTCACCTTCGGCATGGTCCCGGCGCACCTAACCAGTGCGCTTCATAATGCAGCTCTCGCCACCGCACTCCTGCCGGTTCTTACCTCGATGTTTCTGCACGCCGGCTGGCTGCACATCATATTCAACATGTGGTGGCTATGGATCTTCGGGGATAACGTTGAAGACTGGCTCGGCCACTTCCGATATCTTGTCTTCTACCTGCTGGCTGGCCTGGGCGCCGCTGTAGTGCACATGATGTTCAATCTGGGCTCGAAGGTGCCGAGCGTGGGCGCCAGTGGCGCCATCGCGGGGGTGATGGGCGCGTACTTCGTGCTCTTCCCTTCCGCGCGGGTGTTAACGTTCATTTTTGTCTTCTTCACCTGGCTGCCGGCGTGGCTGATCCTGGGATACTGGTTCGTGCTGCAATTCCTGAGTGGCGCGGCCACCTCGTTCGCCGCTGCTGGACAGGGATCAAGTGGCGGAATTGCCGTCTGGGCACACGTGGGAGGCTTCCTCACCGGCGTACTGATGATCAAGCTGTTCCCGCGGCGCGCACCGCGCTATTCCTCCACCGCGTGGCAGTGAAGCAGCTGACAGTAATCTTTCGGTTTGAACTGCGGTTCTTATTTCCCCGCATGCGCCGCGCTGGCGCCTTTGTCCTTGCTGTCAAAGCGTGAGCGCAGGCGCTCCCGCAGCTCCGGGGGAGCGGCCTCATTACAGGACACCAGCAACCACAACTCGCTCTCCCGATCGGCAGCCAGCTTTTCCAGCGTAGCGCCGTCCGCGCACGGGTGGCGAGCGATGTTCTCGCGCACTGCGTCGTAGGGATGCGAGGCTAGCCGCGCCAGCACTTCTGCAGGGGTATGCGGATGCTCGGTAATCGTGCGCAGCAGCAGCCAGTCGCTATCCGGCGCGCTCTGGACCAGCCGGACCAACTGCTCCGGCGTAGCGTCGGCATCGCGGGCCTGGCGGAGCAGGTCGTCGAAGTTCGGATTGATCTGATTGAGCTCCGCAGTGCGGGCATCGATCATGCGGTGCAGCAACTCGGTTTCGCGCTCCAGGCCGTGCCCCTGGTGCTGAAAGTTGCGGATGGAAACCAGGACCGCCCGCAGGTGTTGGCGCTCGCCATAGATGATCTGCGTGGTGCGCTGGCCAGGCTTGAAGTCGTATCGGGGCTCGTCGGTGCGGCGCATGTTAACTGCATTGTAAGGCAGGTTTGATTCTGCAGAGTCGCAGCTTGCTACATCTCCCATTACGGGGGTAACACCATACTACAGCGCGCCGCCCGTGGGGGCGATTACCAGCTCCTCCACCGTGGCCTCCGGCGGCAAGCTGAGGGCAAACACTACCGCCTGCGCGATCGTCTGCGGTGCCATCATGCGCCGGCGCGGCGCCTGTGGCCAAAACTGTTCCCAGATGGCGGTGTCGGTCGCACCTGGATATAGGCCGATCACGCGAATTCCCTGCTCGCGCAACTCTTCGCGCAAGGTGTTGGTAAAGCCTGCAGCTCCGTGTTTCGAGGCGTTGTAAGCCGCCATGCCGGGAAAGACTCGCTTCGCCGATACGGAGAGATTGTTGATGATGCTCGAGCCGCGCTTCATCAACGGCAGGGCCGCGCGTGTGCACAAAAACATACCTGTAAGATTGGTATCGATTACCACCCGCCAATCTTCGGCGGCAAGCTGAGCGACTTTCCGGCTGGACCCGCCGATGCCGGCATTGTTAACCAGAACATCTACATGTCCGAAGCGCTGTTTGAGGGTGGCAAAAAATGCAGCCACCGAGCGCTCGTCGCGGACGTCGCAGGATTGGACGAAGCCGCCGAGTTTTTGTTGGATGTCGCGCATCTGGCGGGCGTCGTGAAAGCGGGCGACGAGCGCAACTCGACATCCCGCATCGGCCAGCGCCTGAGCGATGGCCAGTCCGATGCCGCGGCTGGCGCCGGTGACCACAGCGATCTTGCCGCGCAGAGAGGTGTTTGCAAATGATCCGCGGCGCTCGAACCGCGACTGGCGTGCCAAGGATCAGCTCCCGTTCATTCCCTTGCCGCGGATCAGCGCCAGAAATTCGTCGCGCGTTTCCTTCTCTTGGCGGAAGGCCCCGAGCATGGACGACGTAACTGCCGAGGAATGCTGCTTCTCGACCCCACGCATCATCATGCACAGGTGCCGCGCCTCGATCACCACACCCACGCCCTGAGGCTCGATCGCGTGCTGAATGGTTTCCGCAATCTGTGTGGTCAAGCGCTCCTGCACCTGCAACCGGCGCGCAAAGATGTCGATGAGCCGTGGCAGCTTGCTCAGCCCGATCACCTTGCCCTTGGGGATGTAGGCCACGTGCACCTTGCCAAAGAACGGCAGCAGATGGTGCTCGCACAGGCTGAACATCTCGATGTCCTTGACGATTACCATTTCGTCGTAGTCCACGTTGAACAGCGCGCCCTTTAGCAACTTCTCCGGATCCTCGCGGTATCCCCTGGTCAGATACTCCAGCGAGCGCTGCATGCGCTCCGGCGTGCGCAGCAGGCCGTCGCGGCCGGGGTCCTCACCCAGGCGCACGATCATCTCGCGCAACAACTCCTGCATGCTGGCGCTGGTAAGGCTGACGGGTTCTACCTGTTCTACCTGTTCCCTTTTCATGTCTACCTTGCTCCCTTCGGTCCTACTCGGTCCTACTCCCTGATCACGGCTCCCTCGACTTCAGAACCGCAATATTCGAACGAATTCATCATGGTTTCTTCCAAGCGCACTTTCTCGACCACAGCCGCGCGGAAGCCGCGCTGGAGGGTGTGATAGATCTCCGCGCACAGGTTCTCGGTGGTTGGCACCAGGTGCTTAAAAGCATCCAGGTAGTTCAGGTTCTCGTGTCCAAGGCGCTCCAGGACCTGGCGTCCGACAAAGTCATCGAGCTCCACCAGGTCGCAGACCATACCAGTGCGGGGATCAACCTGGCCGCCAACCGTCACCTCGAGCGCATAGTTGTGGCCGTGTCCGTAGGGGTTGTTGCACTTGCCGTAGACGCGGCGATTTTCCTCCTCCGACATTTCCGCGCTGTGCAGACGATGCGAGGCCGAAAACCGGTAGCGACGGGTGAGGTGCGCCTTCATGGTTCCCCGTAGTAGTCCGCGAACAAGTCGGGCGTTTCGTAGACGCGCACGCGGTGCAACTCGGCCGCCTTCAGCTTGGGCTGAAGCCGCTGCCAGATAGCGATGGCCAGGTTCTCGGTAGTGGGGATGCAGTCGCGGAATTCGGGCACTTCTTTGTTGAGGAAGCGGTGGTCCATGGCGTCCAGCACTTCGCGATTGAGCACTGCTTTCAGCTCCGCCAGATCCATGACGAAGCCCGAGCGTGCGTCGACCGGGCCGCGCACCGTGACCTCGAGCGTGTAGTTGTGCCCGTGGCCGTGCGGGTTGTTGCACTTGCCGAAAATGCGCTGGTTCTCTTCGGGCGTGAGCGCCGGATTGTGATAGTAGTGCGAGGCGGAAAACTCCGCCCGCCGCGTCAGATAGACCATCGTTCTCCTGCGGGATGTGCGCTCGTCCGCCGCTCGTTCTGCGGGTTCGAGCCCTCGGTCGAGTATTGCCGCCCTTTCCATGTGACGCTCCTCCGCCACTTGTAATAGAGTTCGGAGCGCAGCAAAAGATACGAGAAAATCGGCAGCCCGCAGAGGGCGAGCGCGCTCGACACTGCGCCGGCGTGCGCTTTCACAATGCGCCGGATGAAGTTGAGATAGATGACCACGACTGCGGTCGCTGCCACTGAAGCCAACCGCACATCGCTGCTGCCCAGCGCGGCGAACGCAAGGCCGCAAACGATGGCCAGGAATTCGAGCGCCCGCGCGAACGCCAATCGCCTCGGAGCTTTGAACAACAAGGCCAGGTTTTTTGTCCAGCCCTCCGCAAGCTGCGCGAAGGTGCGATACATGTGGGTTCGCGCCGCATCGCCGCCGAAGCGGAATCGGATCTTGCGCCCGGAGCGCTTGACGGCCCGTGCCAGCTCCACATCTTCCAGAAGACAGGTAGCGATGGCCGCATGCCCGCCGACGGCGTCGTAGGCTGCGCG
>Ga0335079_10005306_pt1 | contig 14762 bp, 10 predicted proteins | sample Lox_Sample_33_FD_206719 | JGI IMG/M metagenome (GOLD analysis project Ga0335079, IMG submission 206719) | Soil microbial communities from Loxahatchee National Wildlife Refuge, Florida, United States - Lox_Sample_3.3 | ecosystem: Environmental > Terrestrial > Soil > Wetlands | place: USA...
CATACCGGCATCTCCAAGAAGGACGCGCTCGAACGCGCCCGCGGCGCGCTCGAGCGCGTCGCCATGCCCGACCCGGCCGGCGCGCTGCGGCGCTACCCGTTCCAGCTCTCCGGCGGCCAGCAGCAGCGCGTGGTGATCGCCATGGCGCTGTCGGGCGATCCCCGGCTGCTCGTGCTCGACGAGCCCACGACCGGCCTCGACGCCACGGTCGAGGCCGAGGTGCTCGACTTGATCGACGACCTGCGCACGCGTATCGACGCCGCCATCCTGCTGATCAGCCATAACCTCGGCATGGTCGCACGTATGTGCGAGCGGGTCGGCGTGATGTATGCCGGCCGCATCGTCGAAGAGGGGCCGGCCCGCGACCTGTTCACCGACCCGCGCCACCCCTACACCATGGGGCTGCTGCGCTGCGTGCCGCGCTTCGGCGCCCGCAAGGACACCTCCACCCTCGTGCCCATCCCCGGCTTTCTGCCGCGCCTCGGCGCGCCCTTGCCCGGCTGCGTGTTCGCGCCACGCTGCGAGCTCGTGCAACCCGAGTGTCGCGAGCGCGAGCCCGACCTGTTCCCCTGGCCGGGGCAGACGCCCGATCCGGCGTTCGTCGATCTCGACACGCTCGAGGGCAGCGCCGGCGCAGCCCGCCACGCGCGCTGCTACTTCGCCGAGCGCGTGCCGGCCATGAAAGAGGCCGCCGTTCGTCCGGTGACCGAGACGATCGCGACCGACGACGAGGGCGAGACGCCCAGCGAGGTCCGCGAGACCCTCGAGGCCGTGCAGGCGGCGCGCGAGGCGGCCGCGGCGGCCGCGGCGGCGGCCGCCGCCGAGCGCGCCGCCGTCCACGGAGCCGCCCTCGACGTCGAGCACGTGGTCAAGGTCTTCAAGGACGGCCGCAAACGGGTGATCGCCGTCGACGACGTGTCGATCGAGGTGGCCGCCGGCGAGATCCTCGGTCTGGTCGGCGAGTCGGGCAGCGGCAAGACGACCCTGGCCAACTGCGTGACCGGTCTCTACGAGGCCGACGCCGGCGAGATGCGCTACGCCGGCGCCAGTCTGCCCGACTCGGTGTCAAAGCGCGGCGCCGACACACTGCGCGCCATCCAGATGGTGTTCCAGAACCCCGACGCCACCCTCAACCCGGCGCGCACCGCCGGCGCCATCCTGACGCGGGCGGTCAAGCGCCTCGGCGGACTTTCGGGCGATACCGCGCAGCAGCGCGTCGCGGAGCTGGCCGGCCGCGTGCGCGTCGAGACACAACACCTCGAGGCACGGCCCGGCGAGCTGTCCGGCGGTCAGAAGCAGCGCATCGCCATCGCCCGCGCCTTCGCCGGGCAGCCGGCGCTCGTGGTCTGCGACGAGCCCGCCTCGGCGCTCGACGTCTCGGTGCAGGCCAGCATCCTCAACCTGCTCGCCGAGCTGCAGGTCACCGAGGGCGTGTCCTACATCTTCATCTCGCACGATCTTGCGGTGGTGCGCTACCTCTCCGACCGCATCGCCGTCATGTACCTGGCCAAGCTGATGGAGCTGGGTGGCGCCGAAGCGGTCTTCACGCCACCGCACCACCCCTACACCGAGGCGCTCATGTCGGCCATCCCGACACTCGACTTCGACCACCCGTCGCGCCGCATCGAGCTGCGTGGACCGGTGCCCAGCCTGAGCGAGCCGCCGACCGGCTGCCGGTTCCACACGCGCTGCCACCGGTTCCTGGGCGATATCTGCGTCGAGCAGTCGCCGCCCTGGCGTGAGGTCGCACCGGGCCACAACTACCTCTGCCACATCGAGCCCGACGAGCTGCGCGAGCTGCAACTGGCGCGCGCGAGAGAGACCGGCGCGGGCTGAACTGCGCGCCGGCCGGCGCGGCGGCCCACAGGGCCGCCAGCCCGACGGCGATGGCCGCGACAACGGCACGCCGCCCTACTCTCGATCTCATCCCCGCGCTCCCATGACTCGATGCCCTGTGCCTGCCACGCCCGTCCCGCGACTCCCCATCGGGGCGGCGCACTGTTAGGAGACGTCCCTGCCGGGAACTATGACATCGGTAAACGCCGCGTGGAGGGAGCCACATGGTCCACCTGCTGTCGCAGCTCGACCCCATGGTCTGGCTGATGATGGTCGTCGTGGCGATCGGATTCGTGGTGTCGGCCGTAGTGCTGGTGGAACTGCTGCCCGGCGCCGGCCGCCGCGAGGCCGAGGCCGCCGTCGAGCCGATCGTCGACATCGTCCCGGCTGAGTCGTCCGAGACCCGACCGCCCGGCGGCGCGTCACCCTGACCGTCGCAGACCCCGGCGGCGAATCACTTGACGACCGCTGACGAGCGGCGCGCCACCCGACGATCGCTGACTAGCGGCGCGTCACCCTGAGTGGTTGCTGCGGCCGCTCTGGTCGCACGAGATCGCCGGAACGAATGAGGGCGACGAGGCCCTCGAGATCGGCCGGCAGGGCGGCGCTCTCGCCGACGAACGGCACGCGCTCTCGCACCATCTCAAAGACGCGTCGCGTGCCGCGCCCCAGCGGCCCCCAGCCGCGCAGCTCGACCGCCTGGGCCGACACGAGCAGCTCGACCGCCACGACGCGCTCGCCCAGACGCGTCATCTCGGCGAGCCGACGGGCGCCCAGCGGCGCCATCGTCGCGCGGTCCTCGATGCCCTCGGCGCCGGTGCTGCTCGCCAGCTCGAACGAGACCGGCTGGGCCAGCAGACGAGCCTCGGCGGTCATCGCCTCGCCGGCGATGGCGTAGATGCTGAGGCCGCTCTCGGCGCTGCCGGGCGCAGCTGCAAGACCGGTGGGCAAGCCCGACCAGGCCGTGTCGAGCAGCTTCAGGGCACGCTCGTCGGCGCTGGTCAGCAGCGGGGCGAGCGCGATGCGCGCGAGGTCGAGCGCGGCGGCCAGGGCCAGGACCTCGAAGTTGGCCACCGAGATGAGACGCTCCTCGCCGGGCACGACCAGGGGATTGCCCTGGGCCGCGTTCAGCTCGACGGCGAGCCGACGCTCGCCGTAGGCCAGGGCGTCGCCGGCCGCGCCGTGCACCGCCGGCAGTGAGCGGAACGTGAGCGGATCCTGCAGGTTGCGGGCCGCGCCTTCGCGCCACAGGTAGCTGCCGCCGAGCAGCTCGCGCAGATGGCCGACCGTACGCGCGAGGCCCTCGTCGGGGCGGGCGGCGACGATCGCCGGGTGCAGGATGGAGAGGTTCGCGGCGAAGGCCTCGAGACTGAGCGCCGCCGCGGCGTCGGCCGCCGCGAGCAGCCGGCCGGCATCGTGCACGGCAAGCGCCGCGGCGGCCGTCGAGAAGGCGTTGTTGTTGAGCAGGGCGAGGCCCTCGCCGGCGGCCAGCTCCGGGTCGCCGAACAGGCCGGCGGCGAGGTCGGCGAGCGGCGCGAGGTCTGACTCGCCGAGCGAGCCGAGCTCGCGCACGACCGGGCAGTCCCCGCGATCGAGCGCCTCGACCAGGCGCTCCGCCAGCGCCGGACGCACGCCGGCGTGACCGGCGGCGAAGCCGTTGGCGAGACGCAGCATGGTGGCCCTCACGAGCTCGGGCGCGACCGGCGGCCCCTGGGCCACGCGGTGGTTCTCGAGCAGGCGGCGGTTGAAGGCCGCCACCTCGGCGGCGGCCAGCGGCACCCGCTTGAGCACGCCGACGCCGGTCGTCAGGCCGTAGACCGGGTCGCCGCGGGCAAGGGCGGCGTCGACCGCGGCGCGCGAGCGCGCCATGCGCTCGACCACGCCGGGCGCGAGCGCGACGGCTTGGCCGTCGCGCGCCACGCGCACGAGCTCGTCGAGCGTCAGCGCCGAGCCGGTAAGGACGACCGTCATAGCAGCGTTATTGCCACTGGCCGCGTCGCGGAAGCGCCCCGCCCTGTTGGCGCCATCAGCGCCCGGTCGCGAAGGCCTCGACGAGCGCGTCGATGCGCGCCGCCAGGTCGGCCGGCAGCGGCTCGGCTGTGTGGGTGGCGAGCACGCGCAGGGCCTTGCGACGCGCCTGCTCGCGCAGATCGGGGCCGTCGTCTTCGGACCAGCGCTCGAAGCCCTTGCGGTTGAGGACCGTCGGCCGCCACTGGGCCGTGCGCATGTGGCGGGCGGTGTGCTTGGTCGAGAGAAAGTCGCCACCGGGACCGGTCGCAGCGATCACGTCGATGGCGAGCGTCTCGCGGTCGACCGTCACGCCGGCGAGCAGGCGGCGGTTCATCGAGACGAACTCGTCGACGATCACGATCAGCTCGAGGGAGCCCGTCATGCCGTAGTCGAGGTAGCCGACGTCGTGGTTTAAGTTGGAGCCGGCCATCATGGCGAGCAGCGTGAGCTCGCCGGCCTCCATGCCGGCCTGGGCGTCGACCACCTGCGCGTCGGTGGTGCCGCCGTAGCCCCAGTTGGGCAGGTCGAGGTAGCGCGCCATTTCGATCGCGCCGAGGTAGGTCATGAGGTACTCGGGGGCGTTGTAGGACGACTGCGCCGTGGCCATGTCGAGCACCGCCGGTCCGATGCCGAACAGGAACGGCGCGCCCGGCTTGCGGAGCTGGTGCACGACGAGGCCGAAGAGCGACTCGGCGACGCCCTGGGCGATGTGGCCGGCGACCGTGATCGGCGCCGTGGCCCCGGCGAGCGGCGCCGGCGAGTAGATCGCCGGGATGCCCTTGTCGGCGCAGAAGAGCAGCTTCTCGAGGCTGTCGCGCGGGTGCTCGAGCGGGCTGCTCGGCTGGCCGTACATGACGAAGTAGGGCTTGGCGGCCAGGGCCTCGGCGCCGCCGCGCACCTCGCAGGCGATCTGCCACATGACGGCGAGGTCGCCCATGCCCTCGGCCGTCACGACCATCGGCTTGGTCGTGGCCGCCACCATGGCGCGGAACTCGCGCACGTAGGCCTGGTGCGGGTCGTCGACGTCGTTGGGGTAGGCGCTCGACATGACGAAGTCGATGTTGGGCAGGCCGTCGCACAGGCGGGCCGCCAGGGACACGTCGTCGAGACCCGAGAGGCGGCGCTCGCCGGTCTCGAGGTCGTAGACGTTCATGAGGTCGGAGCCGGTGCCGAAGTAGCTGCGCCGGCCGCCCAGGCGCATGGCCGGCTCGCCATTCCGGTCGAAGACCGGCACGACGGCCGGCGCCGTCGCCCGGGCGCGCTCGACGAGCGCCGTCGGCAGGCGCACGAGGTCGTCGCCGGTCACCTCGGCGCCGCCCGAGCGCAGCAGCTCGAGCGCTTCCTTCTGGTGCACGCGCATGCCGATCGTGGCGACGATCTCGAGGGCCGCCTCGTAGATGGCGCGCTTTTCGTCGTCGCCGAGAAAGCCGACCTGAAGGTGAAGGCCGCTCGTTGTGTCAGTCATTGGTCACTCCGTTGTTGGCTTGGGTCTGCGGATCGGGGGCGACGGCGAGGATCGACGGTGTCCCGCCGCGGCGGATACGAGGACGCGCGCCGGCGCGCAATCGACGAAGCAGTCGATCGGGCCGCCAGTCGTCGGGGCCGTGCTCAGAGGCGGACGAGGGGCTCCAGCGTCCAGCACTGACAGCCGGGCGGTCGCGCCTCGATCGCCCGGCGCATCGTCGTGCTCGTGCTGGCCGCGATGTTCACGGCGACAGCCTACCACCTCGCGGTTCGCCGCAGCGCGATAGGAGGAGCGACAGGGCCGCTGACAGGTCAGGCGCGCAGATCGGCGTGGCGCCGCAGCATGTACTTGTCGAACTGCGGCACGGTGAAGGCGGCAAGGCCATGTCCGGGGGTGTAGAGCAGGCCCTTGGCGATGAGCCGCGACCGCAGCGGACCCGCCTGCTCGACGCGGCGCCCTATCCGCAGCGCGACCTCGGTCGCGCGGTGGGGCTCCTGTCCGAGCTCGGCCATCGCGAGCAGGTACCTGAGCTCGAGCTCGGTGGCGCGCTCGGCGCGCACCCTGAAGAAGCTCTCGTCGAGCCGCTCCTCGACGACAGGCAGCACGGCGCGTGCCTCGGCGGCCGAGATCGGCTGCTCCGAGGCCTCGTCCCAGACGATCCGGCCGTACTCCTGCAGGAAGTAGGGATACCCCTGCGTATAGGCGACGATGGCATCGACGGCCGCCGTCTCGTACTCGACCCCGAGATCGCGAGCCGGCAGGATCAGCGCCGTCGCGGCGTCGGCCGGTTCGAGCGCGCCGATCCGCACGAAGCGAAAGAGCCGCTCGCTGTACGACTTGGCCTCGCCGGCCAGGCGCGGTATCTGCGGCAGACCGGCCCCCACGAGGGTGATGGGCAGGGAGCGCCGGGCGCACTTGTGCAGCGCCACGATGAGCGCCTCGAGCTCACGGCGCTCGAGGTACTGGATCTCGTCGATCAGCAGGATGACCCCCACGCCGCGATCGCGGGCCGCCTCGCCCACGGCCACCAGCAGGTCGCTCAGGTCCTCGGAGAGGTCGCCGCTGTCGGCGGCCCCGGCGCGGGCGTCGACGCCAAGACCGGCCGTGACCGCGCCCTCGGGGCTGAAGGTCACGCTGAACGACTTCAGCGTCTCGGCGGCCCGCAGCAGCAGGCCGGTCCACTTGGCCCGCGGCGCGATCTGGAGCAGCACGCGGCGCACGCGCGAGCCCAGCGTGGCGGCCAGGCGATCGGCCCGCTCGACCTCCCACTCCACGGTCGCCCAGTCGCGTTCCTCGGCCGCGGCGCGAAAGACGTCGAGCAGGACGGTCTTGCCGACGCCGCGCAGCCCGACCATCATCATCGACTGCTCGGCGTGGCCGTTCTCGAGACGCTCGAGCAGGATGGCGAACGACTCGATCTGGGCGTCACGGCCGACCAGCGCCGGCGGCATGGTGCCGGCGCCGGGTGCGTAGGGATTGCGGCGTGGGTCCACGGTCTTCCTTTCCAGACTAGACCAAACTTATCGCGGAAACGTAAGTCGCGTCTAGTCTGGAAAGCGACCGCGCACAGGTAGGCGAACGTACCATCGTTGGCGACCTGACCGCGGTCGATTCTTGTTGATAGAGAACAGGCCGAACGGTCCGAGCCACAGGAAAAGCCTGGAGGGCTCGAGCCAGTGCCACGTCCGGGAGGAGGGGCCACGAACGAGCCCCAGACAGATACAGCGAAGGTCCGCGAGACCATGGTCCGCCGGGCCGCCCGGCCGCTGTCGTTCGAGCGGTTCCCGGCCGCCTTGAGCCGCCTCATGCATCAGCGCGATCTGAGCTACCGCCAGCTCGCCTACAAGACCAAGCTTTCGGCCGGCTACCTCAACCACCTGACCAAGGGCCGCAGGCCGGTGCCGGCCGATCCCGTGATCTGCACGATCGCGACCGCCCTGCACGTCGATCCCGACTACTTCATCGAGTACAGGCTGCGCCAGGTCCTCGACGTCCTCGAGACCTCGGCCCGGCTCACCGACGCGCTCTACGGCATCCTGCTGCTGCAGGCCCCCATCTCCGACGAGATGAGAGCCGCCCTCGAGCAGCCGGCCCGCGAAGACGGCGCCGGACAGCGGGGCGTCCCGCCTGCCTGATCGGCCTGCCTTCGGCGAGGCAACGTCGCCGGGCCGGGAGACACAAGTCCCCTCACAGTCGTTGACCTGCCGTCGCAGGCGTCGTACAAGGACCTGCAAGGGGATGATGAGAACCTCCAACCTCAGTGCTGTGGAGCTGTTCAGACGCTGCGACATCGCTGGCCTGATCGAGGCCCTCGATGCCGACGAAGTCGGCGACTTGCGCGCTAACGACGCACGTGTGGCTCTGTCCCTGATCGGCGAGCCGGCCATCCCGCTGCTGCTGCGCGAGATCGGAGCGCCCGCCGCCCGTCCCGGCCTTGCCAGGGTCACCAGCTTCCGCTGCCAGCGTGCCAGGATCGCCCTGGCCGGCATCGGCCGCGACGCCGTGCCCTATCTGCTCGAAGCCATCCGCTTCGGTGACGCGCGCGTGGCCGAGGGCGCCGCGGAGTGCCTGGAACGGATCGAGGAGGGCGGCGTGGTGCTGGCCGACGCCGAGTCGCCCACGAGGCCGGTACCGGTCAACTACCCCGACGACGTGAAGGCCACCTTCGAGTGCAAGGTCGGACGTCCGCTGGCGGTGCGCAGCCTGTGGCGGGCGCGCTCGACCGACGGCTGAACGCCCGTTACCCCCCTCACCTTTCGTCCTCACGATCCCCAACGAACAGTCGCGCATGGTCGTGCGGGTACAGTGCCTGACGGACTCGCAGCGTCGTACAGGTAAGGCAGATCCGCGAAGCGGCGCTGGTACGACCGAAGGGAGCACCATGAAGAGGATGTTGCTGCTCGTGGGGCTCCTTGCCGTCGCCCTGGCGACGGTGGGGGCGCAGAGCGCGCTGGCCGCGCCGACCTTGACGGGCTTCGCGCCTGCCTCAGGGCCGCCAAGCTGGTCTGTCACCCTGACCGGGACCGGCTTCACCGGAGCCACGTCCGTCACCTTCACGCCCGTGGACACCGGCTTCTCGCCTGCGCAGGCGACCTTCGTCGTGAAGGACGACACGACCATCGTGGCGACCGTGCCGTTCCTCGCGACCAAGCCGCTCGCGGCCACGCTCACCGTGCAGACTCCCGGCGGGCCGGTCACGAGCATGACCGATTTCACCGTCGACGGCCGGGTCGGACTCTCGGAGCACCGGGGGGCGCGCGGCGAGCCCGTCACGCTGAGCGGCGCGGGCTTCACCGGGGCCACCACCGTGGTCTTCGGGACCTGGCGTGCCGACATGCCGGGTAACGAGCCCTTCTCGACGGCCCACCCCGTCAAGGCGAGCTTCCGGGTGGTCAGCGACACGAAGATCGCGGCCGTCGTGCCGGCTCTGCGCACCGGACGCTACTGGGTCGTCGTGCTGAGCCCCTCGGGCAAGAGCGTCAGCAGGCACTCGACGCCGTTTCGCGTCGTGAGGCCGCGCCTGCTCAGGGACACCTTCAGCAACCGCTTCGCGATACGCCCGGCCACCGTGATCCCGGTCGGCGACAGCTCGTTCCTGATCGGCCGGCTGTTCAAGACGGGCCGCGGGCAGCCCATCAGCTGGCCGCTGTGGAGCGCCCGCAAGGCCGACGGCGTGGGGACCGTGTGGATCGACAACGGCATCCCCAACGAGGCCCAGGGCACGTTCCACGGCTTTCCCGGCACCATCGACGCGCGGCGCTCGCGCGGCGGCCACTTCACCCGCATGACGGTGGCCTGGCAACAGGGCGGCCACAGGCACAGCGAGCTGCTGAAGCTCGCGCACAACACGTCGGGGTGGTTCTGGCGGTGAAGTAGGGCCGGCCACTGGCGGAGCGGCATGGGGGTCGAACCCACCCAGGACGGGAGCACCGCCCCGCAGACGGTTTTGAAGACCGCGCCGGTCACCGGACCGGGAGCCGCTCCGCAGGCCTACGGCAGGAGTCGGATTCGACCTGCTCCAGGGGGTCGAAGGCCAAACCGGGCCTGTCTCGCATCATATCGCACGGTCGAAGCCAAGCCAGTCGCACCTCTCCGGAAGACCGTCCCGGTCATCGCTGCCGGCACGCGCCGGCCGGGGCCGTCCGCATCTGATCGTCCACTCTGAAGAGAGACAGTCGTCATGCCGATAGGGATCGTGCGGGCCGACGATCCGCGCCGCCGGGCGCGGCCGCGGGTGCTGTCGTCCGCCTGACCGGCGCCCGGGCGTGGGGGCCGGGCGAGGTCACGAGTGCAGGAGGCGATGCCGGTGGCGGTCCACTGGACCGAGGTCGATGGGGTGAGCGTGGTCTGGACGGAGGGGTCCCCGCCGATCACCGCTGCCCTGCTCTTTCGCACAGGAACCGCCGACGAGCACCTGTTCACGAGCGGCATCACCCACCTCGTCGAGCACCTGGCGCTGTCGACGATCCCCGACGCGCTCGAGCGTCGCAACGGCTTCGTCGGCAGCGTGGTCACCGGCTTCGTAGCAAAGGGGAGCCCCGCCGAGGTCTCGGACTTCATGCTCCGTGTATGCCGGGCGCTGACGTCTCTCCCGGGCGACCGCCTCGAAGCCGAGAAGCAGGTCCTGTCCGCCGAGGCCGCGAGGCGCCGCCACGATCTCACCGCGAATCTGCTCACGTGGCGGTATGGCGCGGTGACCTGGGGCCTTGCCGGCGTCCCGCCGGTCGGCTACCGGGTGGCGACCATCGATCAGCTTCAGCAGCTCGCGACCCAGCGGTTCACGCGCAAGAACGCGGTCCTCTGGTTGTCGGGACCCCCGCCGGCCGACCTTCGATTCGATCTCCCCGAGGGCAGCAAGCTGGCGGTGCCGGCGCTTGGGCGCCTGCTGCCGAACCTCCCTGCCTGGATGGTCGACGACACCTGCGGCGGCGTGGCCGCCGGTGCGACGGCGCCGCGGTCGAGGGCCAGCACCGTCTTCCTCTCACTGGCCACGAGACGCCTGCGCGAACGCCTGCGAAGAGACCTCGCGGTGAGCTACTCGCCGGCAGTCGGCTACGAGCCCCTCGACGCAGACACCGCGCACGTCGTGCTGTTCGCCGACTCCGATGCCGAGCGACGCGCAGAGCTCACCGAGGCGTTCGCCGAGGTGCTCGCGGGCCTGGACAAGGTCGACGAGGACGAGCTCCGCGAGGTTCGCGGCGAGGTCCTCGACCACTGGACCGGCTCGCTGGCCCCCACGCCCGAACAGCAGACGCTTCGTGAGCTCCAGCGAGCGGCCATGGACTGGGCCCTGGGACGCGAGTTCATGACGCTCGAGGCGCTCGTCGACGATCTCCGCGCCACGGGCGCGCCCGAAGTCGCCGAGTTCGCTCGCGTCGTGCAGGGCGATGCGCTCTTCGCGCTCCCCTCCGGAGTCAAGCTGCAGCCTCAGATGGGCAGCCGGGCGCCGGTGTGCCTCGTGCCGCCGGTCCAGGGACGCCGCGTGCGCAGCGTCGACGCGCCGGTGACGAAGCAGACGCTCGTCGTCGGCCGTGAGGGCGTCACGGCTCTCAACGCGAACAACACGAGCTGCACGGTCCGCTACTCGAACCTGGGCGCCGCGCTCGCCTACGACGACGGCGGTCTGCGACTCATCGGGACAGACGGCGCCGGCCTCAGCATCGAACCCACCCTGTGGCGCAAAGGTCCGACCGTATGTGACGACGTCCGCCGGCACATCCCGGCGCATCTCCTTCTCAACCAGGGCGCGCGGCCGGCCGAGGCCATACCGCACCCCACCACCACGAGGGGTCAGCGGTTCATGGGGGGCGTGCGATGGAAGACGTTGCTCGCCATGATCGCCGTCACCTTCGGCAGCCTCATGGCGGTCGTCGCCGTGCTGACCATCACCGGCGACGACAACCTCGCCTTCGCCACGTTCGTGGTCTGCCTGGCTCTGGTCATCGTCGGCAATGCCGTGGTGACCCTGCGCGGGCAGCGGCGCAAAGGGCTGGGACGCAAGGCATAGGCGGCCCGCCACCGCCGGCCTGCTCCCGGCCTCGCACCACGGGCGATCGCGCTCGCCATACGAAAGGAGGCGGGGCGCCTTTCGGCGCCCCGCCCCCCCGTGCGATCCGGCCCCCCGGATTGATCTGTCTCGCTTACCTGACGGCCGCGGTGAGCTTGGCCGATGCGATCAGCGACGTGTGATCGTGGTTGCGCTTGTACTCGGAGTCCATCTCGTACAGGCCGCCCGGGAACTCGTAGTCGGGCATGAGGGCCACGAGGTCGTCGGCCGAGAACTCCTCGGGGTTGTGCACGCCGGCCTCGGGGTTGCCCTTGTAGCCCTGCAGCCTGCCCGTGGCCAGCAACTCGAGCGTGATGACCGGCGTGAAGGCGGTCTGAGCGACGACCACCTGCGTGCCGTACTTCTCCACGCACTCCTGGTTGTCGGCGATCTGGTAGAGGTAGGCCTCGCGGACCATGCCGTCCTTCTTGCCTCTGACCCAGGTGCCGGCGGCGGTCTGACCGACGTACTTCTTGCCGATCTCGTTCGGGTCGGGGGCGGCGGCGGCGATCACGTCGCGCGGCGCCACCTCGACGCCCTTCACCTTGATCGGGGTCTTCTTGTCCATGTTGGTCGACTTGAAGATGTCGATCGCGTCCATGAACTCGTCGCCCAGGGCGTACTTGAAGGTGGCCTTCTTGTTGCCCTTGAGCAGGTGGGCGTTACGGCCGAGGCAGATGACCTCTTCGTGCTCGACGTGGGCGATCTCAACCCAGCCGATGCCCTCGGGCAGGTAGAACATCTCCTTCTCGGCGAAGGGCTCGACCGTGTACCAGCCCTTGTCCTTCTCCCAGATGATAGCCGGCTGCGTGCACTCCTCGATGGTCGTCCAGATGGAGAAGCCGAAGGCGATGCCCTTGGCGCCCGGGATCTCGAGGTTGGAGCCGTCGCGGATGCCGATCTCCTCGACCTCGTCGAAGAGATGGTCGACCGCGTAACGCGCGAAGTAGTCGGCCATGCCGGGCTCGACGCCGAAGCCGGCGAGGGCCAGCTTGCCGTTCTTCTCGAACTCGGGGTCGAGCGGGTATTCCTTGTCGCCGAGCTTCACGTGCGTCGGGCCGATCTTGCCCTCGGGGTGCGGCTCGGAGACGGTCATGGCGGTGTCGAGGTAATGCGTCCTGGCCTTGAGGGCGGCCTGCAGCAGCTGCGGGTTGAACTCGGGGGCCACCAGGTTGCAGATGATGTCGACGCCGTGCTTGGCGGCCAGGGCGGCGACCTCGTCGGGGTTGCTCGCGTCGACCTTCTCGGCCGGGAACCTGTCCTCGCCGAGACGCTTGGAGATGGCCTGCGCCTTGGCCAGGTCGTAGTCGGCCATGACCATCTTCTCGAGCCAGCCTTTGTTCGGGTCGCGCCGCTTGGCGATCGCGGCCATGGACTCGCCTACGCCGCCGGTACCGACGATGAGAACCTTCATGCGTTACACTCCTTGTCACGCGTGCGCGGCCGGGGCTTGCTGCGGAACCGGCCGCCTTGTCGAAGCCGAGAGCGCCCCTCTCGGGGCGCATGGGTCGCCGCCGACGCTAGTACAGGGTCCTGAATTGTCAAGCCAAGAAAATCGTCCAGCGGAAGAGCGCTCGCAACGCGGCCGGCCTCGCCTGACCCGGCCGAGCCAGTACTCGCCGGGCCTGCCGCGCGACCACCCCATGCAGGCGCTGCCGCCCACGGCGCGCAGTATCCTCGAGGCGGCGCGCCGCGTGCTGGCCGAGCGCGGCCTCGAGGGTCTGACGATCGAGGCGGTGGCCAACGAGGCCAACGTCAGCCGCACGCTGATCCCGTACCACTTCGGCAGCCGCGCCGGCCTCGTCGCGATCCTCTTCGATTCCCTCTTCCACGACCTGGCCGTGTCGGTCTACGGGCTCGCCGGCCCGGGCGGCAGCCTGCCCACGTTCCTCGACTGGATCAAGCGCGAGGCCGATGACGTGCAGTCGCAGCACGACTTCTTCGAGCTCATCGTGTCGGCCCTGCGCGAGCCCGATCTGGCCAGGCGCATCGCCGCCCTGTACGACGACTACCGCGAGCTCGTGCTCGAGATGACCGGCGTGAGTGAGCCGGCCGAGCCCGACGAGGCCGCGCTCCGCCCGGTGAGCGACGAGCGCCGCCGCGAGCTCGCCGCCATCGGCTCGGTGCTGGTCGCCATCGAGGACGGCATCGGCCTGCAGGCCGCGCTCGACCCGAGCTTCGACGTCGACGGGGCGCTCGCCATGGTCGAGACGATGATCGGCGACGCCCTCGCCCGCCTGCGCACCTAGGGCGAGGCGCCCCCGGCGGCGACGCCCTCCGCGGCGACCCCCTCGACCCGGTACATCGTCCGCCGCCCGAGGCTCGTGACCACCTGCCGGTAACCGGCGAAGGCGACGTCGAGCTCGGCCTCGCCCGAATCGACGAGCAGCGGGCCGCCGGCCAGCGACAGCAGCTTGGTCTCGCTCGCGATCACGATCACCCGCTCGAGGCCCACGCGGCGGATCACGGCGGCGCTCAACTGCTGGTTGCCGCGCCCGAAGATGTGGCCCTGCCCGCCGATCACGGTGACCACGATGCGCGCCTCGACGCCCGGTTCCAGCAGCTCGATGATCTCGGCCTCGCTCAGGTCGGCCCCCACGAGCCGGCCATCGCGCACGGCGTCGACGCCGAGCAGTGTCTTGGCCACGCCAAGCATGTCGGCCACGGCCCGCGTCGTCGTGCCCGGGCCGAGCAGATAGAGAACGCCCGCCGCCATGCCGTTCACGACGTCGGCGGCGATGGCTCGCAGGTCGGCTTCCTCGCCGGCGCAGCCGCCGGCCTTGGCGCACTGCACCATGCCGCGCTCGTAGGGCACCGAGAGATAGCCGTAGAGGCGGGCCGAGACGCGGCCGGAGCGAAAGGCCTCCTCGTCGATGTCCATGACCTCGGCCTCGCGCAGGCGGACCGCCGCCGGGCGGTCGTGCAGGTAGAGCGCGGCCAGCTCGCCGGCGCTGACCGGCGTCGTCGCGTAGACCGCCGAGTGGATCTTCACACCGGCCGGCACGCCCAGGCAGACGAGGTCGGTGCCGACCGCCCGGCAGACGTCGCGCGCCGTGCCGTCGCCGCCGGCGAAGAGCAGCAGGCCGACGCCCATGTCGCGCAGGGCGCGAGCGGCGGCCACGGTGTCGTCGGCGGTCGTCAAGGGAGCGCCGTCCGGCAGCGTGCCGGCCTGCCCCCAGCTCGCGCCGATCACGCCGGGCACGACGATCGGATCGAGGCCGCAGGCGAGCGCCTCATCAGCGCCCATCTCACCCGGAAACGTCACGATCTCGAGCTGCTCGCGCAGCCGGGCGAGCCGCCCAAGGGCGAGCGCGGCGCGTCCGGGCGCTTCGCGCACGGCGCCGCGCTCGAGCGCCTGCCGCACGATCTCGGTGCCGTCGCTGCCCTTGAGGCCGACCTTGCCGC
>Ga0335079_10005308_pt1 | contig 14759 bp, 11 predicted proteins | sample Lox_Sample_33_FD_206719 | JGI IMG/M metagenome (GOLD analysis project Ga0335079, IMG submission 206719) | Soil microbial communities from Loxahatchee National Wildlife Refuge, Florida, United States - Lox_Sample_3.3 | ecosystem: Environmental > Terrestrial > Soil > Wetlands | place: USA...
GCATGCACGGCCACGCCCTGCCCCCTGAGGTCATCCGCATCGCGCTGGAAGAAGCGCCGGATGCCATGCTGATCGTTGACGCCGCTGGCACCATCCGTTACGCGAACCAGACCATCACGGAGCTCTTCGGGCACCCGCATGCCGAGATCGTCGGTCACAGCATCGAGGTGCTGGTCCCCGAGCGGTTCCGCAGCCGCCACGCCGCCTATCGCGCCGAGTTCACGCAGGACAGGAGAGCGCGCCCCATGGGCGGCCAGCGGCTCGACCTCTTCGGCCTGCGTGCCGATGGCAGCGAGTTCCCGGTCGCGGTCAGCCTGAAGACCGTCCACTGCGAAGAATGGTTCACAGTGGCAGCGTTGCGTGACATGACGAGTCACGTGCGCGCCGAGAGCAGGCTGAGGGAAGCGCGGGATCAGGCGGACCATGCCAGCCTCGCGAAGAGCCGTTTCCTGGCGACCGCCAGCCACGATCTGCGCCAGCCGCTGCAGACGCTCGCGCTCCTCAACGGCGCGCTGCGTCGCCTGGTGGCCGATCGTCCGGCGCTCACCGACGTAGTCACGCAGCAGGAGCACGCGATCACCTCGATGTCGCGGTTGCTGAACGCGCTCCTCGATATCAGCAAACTCGAATCGGGCGCCGTCAGCCCGAATCCGGCTGATTTCAGCCTGGGCGCGTTGTTTCAGGAGTTGCGCGAGGAGTTCTCGGGCCTCGCCCAGGACAAGGGACTCGGCTTCACCGTGGCGCCGTGCGAGGAGCGCGTTCACAGCGACCCGTCCCTCGTCGGGCAGATCGTGCGCAATCTCGTCTCGAACGCCATCAAGTACACCCGCCAGGGCTCGGTGACAGTGCGCTGCCTGCACGAGAACCTGGACAGCGTACGCATCGAGGTCCTCGATACCGGAGTCGGCATACCGGCCGATCAATTGCGCTACATCTATGACGAGTTCTTTCAGGTCGGCGGTCCGCATAATCCTGCGCGCCAGGGATATGGGTTGGGATTGAGCATCGTGAAGCGCCTGGTGGCGCTGCTCGATCTGAAGCTCGAGGTGCAATCCGAGGTCGGGCGCGGCTCGCGGTTTGCGCTGACTCTGCCAACCAGTGCGCGCGCAGCCTCGCCGGAGGGGCGACGCGAAACTCAACCTTCGGTGCAGGGAGCGCCATCTCAAGCCCGCATCCTGCTGGTCGAGGACGACGCCGGTGTGCGCAACGCCACCAGCATGCTCTTCAAGAGTGAAGGCTACGACGTCACGGCCGTGGCCTCCTCGGCAGCAGCACTCGAGCACATCGGGCGTGATCCACGCGTGGATCTATTGGTGACCGATTACCACCTCGGTGATGGCGCGAACGGCAGTCACGTCATTGCTGCCGCTCGCGAAGCCCTCGGCAGGCCACTGAAGGCTGTCCTGATGACCGGCGATACCTCGGCCGCAATCCGGATGCTTCCCCCCGATCCACGCACGCGAGTCGCGAGCAAGCCCGTCGACGCAGACGAGCTGCTGCGGCTCCTGCGCGAGCTGCTTGCGCCGGCTCAACCGTAACAATCCCTGCCTTCCCGAGCGCCGCGGAGCGTGCACCTGGCCTGGGCACCAAGTGCCTGATTTGACGAGAATTAGGAGAGGCCCGCTGGGGTCGGCACGAGCGGTCGACTCTCCTCGCCACGGATTCTTACGGGTTTCGGGGTCAGCCCGATTGAGCGCTCACCCCTGCTAACCGAGTCTAGTTCTCAAGTATAGTAAGAGTGCGAACGATCCGCTGTCATCGACACGTCGGATACCTCTGACAGGTCCTTCGGGTCTCGTGGATTGGGAAACTTCCGGGATTGGAGCGTGCTTCAGCCGGATCTCATACAGAACGCCCTCGAATCCGCCCCGGATGCGATCGTCATCAGCGACGGGGGCGGCAGGATCGTCTTTGCCAATCGCCAGGTGGCCGCGCTCTTTGGTTATGAGCCGCGCGAGGTCGTGGGCGGCACCATCGAGCAGCTCCTGCCGGAGCGGTTCCGCGCCGGCCACGTGGCCAATCGTCAAAGCTTCGCGGGTAACCCGAGCTTTCGGCCCATGGGCACGGGGCTCGAGCTCTACGGGCGGCGCAAGGACGGCAGCGAGTTTCCGGTCGAGATCAGTCTGAGCCCCATCCCCGGAGCGCGGCTCACCACTGCGGCCATTCGCGATGTCAGCGAGCGCAAGCGCATCGAGACCGAGCTGGTGAGTGCCCGCGAGGATGCGAACCGGGCCAACCTCGCCAAGAGCCGCTTCCTGGCGACCGCGAGCCACGACCTGCGTCAGCCGCTGCAGACACTGGCGCTGCTCAACGGAACGCTGCGCCGTGTCGTCGCTCACCAGGGAGCGCTGGAGGCGATTGCGCAGCAGGAGCAGGCGATCAACGCGATGTCGCGGCTGCTGGGCGCGCTGCTCGATATCAGCAAGCTGGAATCTGGCGCCATCCAACCCGATGTCACCGACTTCACCGTGGAGGCGCTGTTCGAGGAGATGCGCCGTGAGTTCGCCGACGTCGCGGCGAGCAAGGGCCTCTGGCTGAGAGTGCAGGCGGAGCCGCTGACGGTGCACAGCGATCGTTTGCTCATCGAGCAGGTGTTGCGCAACCTCGTCTCCAATGCCATCAAGTACACGCGCGAGGGCTGGGTTTCCTTGCGCAGCCTCAAATCGGGCGCGTTGGTGCGCGTGGAGGTGCTCGACACGGGCATCGGCATTGCTGCGGACCAGATTCCCCACATTTACGAGGAGTTCTTTCAGGTCGGAATAGCACCCAACACCTCACGCGATGGCTACGGCCTGGGTTTGAGCATCGTGCAGCGTATCGTCAGGCTGCTCGACCTCGAGCTCGAGGTGCGCTCGGAAGTCGGCAAGGGATCGGCGTTCACACTGACCCTTCCCGCCAGCGCGAGCCACGCGGCGCGCCACCCGGCGCGGCCGCTGCGGACTGGAAACGGCCGCGCGCCGCACGGCACGGTGCATGTCCTGCTCGTCGAAGACGATGCGGCCGTGCGCGATGCGACGCGGCTGCTCCTCACGACGGAAAACTACCAGGTGACCGCAGTCACCTCGCTCGCCGAAGCGCTATCGGCTGCCGACGGCTCTCCTTCCATCGATGTCGTCATCACGGACTATCACCTGGGACAGGGTGAGACCGGCATGCAGGTGATCGAGGGACTGCGAGCGCGGTTGGGCGAATCTCTGCGGGCAGTGCTGGTGACCGGAGATACCTCCTCTGCGATGCGCGAGCTGCCGCGCCACCGGCTGACGCGCATAGCCAGCAAGCCGATGGAGGCTGACGCGCTCCTCGAGCTTCTACGGGACCTCGCTGCGCACTGACATCGCGCCGATGGCCAACAGTTTTCAGACGACGCGTGTCGCCCGCTCGAGCCGTGCCGCGATCTCGCGGAGCTCAGCGACGAAGCCGGGGGCGTCGAGAATCTCGAAATCGGCGCCGGTCAGAACGACCTGCGCCGCCAGTGCCTCGATCGAGTCGGCGCCGGTGCTGAGCGTGCAGCTCTCCTCATCCAGTGCTTCGAGCACCCCGCACCAGCTCGGAATCCGCCCCGCAAGCTCCGCCGCCGAGCCTTTCAACCTGATGCGCATGCGGTAACGGTATGGAACCTGGGCGATCGAGCGGGACACGTAAGCGGCGATGTCTCCGGGAAACTCGCGCGGACTGAACTGGGGCCCGGTGGACACGAGACGCTGGACGCGGTCCACGCGAAACGTGCGCCAGTCTTCCCGCTGCGTGTCCCAGGCAACGAGATACCAGAGGCGTCCGGTGTGCGCCAGGCGCAGCGGCTCGACCGCCCGCAGGGTGAGGTTGCCGCCGCGATCCCGGTAATTGAGGCGCAGCTTCTGCCGGTCGCGGCACGCGCAGGCGATCTGCGTGAGGACGGCGATGGAGGCGGCAGGCTCCGAACGCGCGAGCGAGATGGTGACCGAGTGCAGCGCGCTCGCCCGCCGGCGCAGCCTCAAAGGCAGCAGCTGGTCGAGCTTCGCGAGCAGCCCGATCGCCGTCTCCTCCATCTTGCCGATGCTGCTGGCGGCGGCGCGTACGGCGACCGCGACCGTCACCGCCTCCTCATCGTCGAGGAGCACCGGAGGGAGCGAGGAGCCGGCCTTGAGCTGGTACCCGCCACCCAGGCCCGGTGAGGCGTCCACCGCATAACCCAGCTCCCGCAGCCGATCGATGTCGCGGCGCACCGTGCGCGTATCGACCTCGACCCGCTCACTGAGCTCGGCGCCGGACCAGTAGCGGCGCGTCTGAAGCAGCCAGAGGAGGCGCAACAACCGGGCGGAGGTCTTGAGCATGATCAGCGTGAAGTATTGGGCTGGTCGAGGACAGATTCTGTCCTCAATGCATTCTACGATTGCAGCGTCGATGAACGCATCTACAGCGGAGGGACATCGCGCCATGAACCTCTCGAGCGCCCTCGGGCGAATCCGGGGCCCGGCACTGCGCGCCGCCAGCGTGCGCGTCAGCCGTCAGGTCGCGGCGGGGCCGGAGCGCATCTTCGATGCCTGGCTGGACGCCGGCCAGGCGCGAGCGTTCCTGTTCGCCGACCGTATGTGGGACGCCATCAGCTCGAAGATCGACGCGCGGGTCGGCGGGAATTTTAGAGTCGTTCGTCAGTGCGACGGAGAGGAAGTCGAGTACGCGGGCCAGTACCTCGAGATTGATCGACCGCACCGGTTGGTATTCAGCCTGTTCGTCGAAAGATACGCGCACCAGGACGACCGCGTGATCGTCGAGCTCGCCCGCGTCGGCGGGCAGTCACTGCTCGTCCTGACCCACGAGCTGAGCGTGGCGGATCCGATGCAACGATTGCGCATCCGGCGCGAGTGGACGAGGGTCGTCGACCGGCTCGCGGCGCTGCTGGAAAGCGCGCGACACTGAGAAAGCGCGGCGGCCGCCGCGGACGGCCATGAGCTCATGTCCTTCCTCGATCAGGATGCGGCGACAGTTGGGGCCGCGCTTGTGGTCGCGGTCAACCGTTCCTCCCTGGCTCGCGATGGAAGCAGCCGCGCCGAATTCAGAATGAACGTGAGCTCGGACGCCACGTGAATGAATGCGGCAAACAGGGGATTGAGCAGGCCGAACGCCGCCAGGACGATGCCGATCGCGTCCACTCCGATGGTTCCCGCGAAGTTCGTCCAGATGATTCTGCGCGTGCGGCGGGCAATGCCCAGTGTCTGCGCGAATTTCGCGAGATCATTTCCGAGCAGAACCACGTCCGCACTCTCGCGTGCGACATCCGTACCGGAGCCCATGGCGACCCCTACCTGGGCCTCGATCAGTGCGGGAGCATCATTGATCCCATCCCCAACCATCGCCACGATGCGACCTCGAGCAACCAGGTCCCGCACGCGTTTCTGCTTGTCTTCGGGCAGCAGCTCCGCTGCCACCTCGGAAATGCCAAGTTGCCGTGCGATCGTGTCCGCAACCGCTTGCGCATCGCCCGTCAATAAGACGGTCTTAATCCCCATCGCCTGGATGGCTCGGATAGCGCCCGCCGCCTCCGGGCGCGCGCTGTCCGCCACGGCGATGACCCCGAGGAGCTTCCCGCGACGGGCTACGAAGACCTCCGTAGCTTCCGGATGCCCTCCGGGGAGATTCGGCGGGACAGCAACATCGTGGGCGCGCATCAGCGCCTGATTGCCCACCAGGACGAGATCGCCCTCAAGTGCCGCGTTGATGCCGAGGCCCGGGGTGTATCCAAAGCGCTCGGGCTCTCTGATCGCGCGCCCGAGCGCCCGGGCGTGCGCGACGATCGTCTTCCCGAGTGGATGCTCTGAGCGAAGCTCTGCCGACGCAGCGGTTTCCAGGAGCTGAGCGGGATCGGCGCCCTCCGACGGAACGATTGCCCGGACTTCGGGCTGGCCGTAGGTGAGGGTGCCCGTCTTGTCCAGCACGACGGTGTCCACCTGCCCGAGCTGCTCCAGGAATAGTCCGCCCTTGATGATCGAGCCCGCGCGCGCTGCACGCCCGATGGCCCCGAGAATGGCGAGCGGGGTGCCCGCGGCGATACCGCATGCACCCGCCACAATCACCACGGAGATGGTCGAGCGGATATTGTGCGTCAACAGGTACGTCAAGACTGCGGCGCCGATTGCGAAGTACACCAGATAGCCCGCCAGGCGGTCGGCGAGGCGCTGCACAGGAGCGCGCGAGCGCTCGGCCTGCTCCACCGCCTCGATGATCTTGCCGTAGCTGGTATCGCGGCCGAGCCGCTCGGCGCGAATCTCGAGGGCTCCGGACTGATTGATGGAGCCGGCGAACACTTGGGCGCCCGCCATCTTCTCGATCGGGAGTGACTCGCCGGTTATGCGGGCCTGATCGACGAACGAGTGACCGGCGATCACCGTGCCGTCGACGGGAATCCGTCCGCCGGGATTCACGAGAACCGCATCGCCGACAGCGAGCGTCTCGGCGTCGACCTCTGCCACGGTTCCCGCGCGGCGCACCGACGCCGCACGCGGCAGGAAATCCAGCAGATCACGGATCGCATGCCGCCCGCGGGATACGGTCAACCCCTCGAGCACCTCCGCGATCAGTACGAAGAGCGTGATGACGAGCGCGGTGAAGAACTCGGAGATGGCAGCGGCCGCGATGATCGCGATCGACATCGACAGCTCCATCGTCATGCGCTTCGCGACAAGGTTCTCCAGCGCCTCCTTGAAGATGGGCCAGCCACCGATCAGCAGCCCTGTGACTCCGATCAAGCTAAACCCAGCGAATGGCTCCCAGAGGCGCCACCACACGGCCGCTGCCGCAACCGCCACGAGCGCGATTCGCACCATCTCCGGCCATTCGAGCTCGTGCTCATGCCCCTCCTCGTGGTCGAAGTGCTCCTCGTCCGCCCGCTCGTGGTCGCCGTGTGCCGCCGGGACGGTGGTGCGTTCCAGAGCCTGCTCGGCCAGATCCGCCGAAGACACATCCTCACGCGTGCTCATAAAGCCGCTCCCAGGTCGCAACAGTTTTCGCCGCGCTCAACGCAGGTAGGCGCGCACGACGTCGATGAGCTCATCCGCCGCGCGCACGCGACTCGCGTTGCTCGGCACCGAAGGACTCGTCACGTGGGTGCGCACATGCTCTTCGATCACCTCGGTCATGAGCCCGTTTGCGGCGCCGCGGAAAGCGGCAATCTGCTGCATGATTTCGGTGCAGCCCTTCTCCGCCTCAAGGGCGCGCTCGAGTGCCTCGACCTGCCCGCGGATACGCCGCACTCGCACCAGAAGGTTGGCCTTATTCCTGATCGTATGACTCATAGATCCGCCTCATACTGTACAGGAGTATGGTAGTCGCAACCTCAAGCGGTTGATACCCTCCCACGAAGCATCATGGATTTCAGCGGCTTGCGCTCTCATGGTCAGGCTCATCTCCCAGTCCTCCGAGGTCGCACGGATATGTATAGGCCATCCCGCCAGAGCGCCCGGGCGTCTGGGGCTTTGAGCGCGCGGGGTACGGCGTCGGGTGAATCTCGCACGCGCACCGAAGCGGCGCACGAATGCCCTGGGAGGGTGCACCGCATGCGGCGAATTCTGGCACTTCCTGGACGCAACCCGACGGGGGCGGAGGCGCTGCGCCCCTGAAGCGCCTGGCCCTCACGCGTGCCGCCTTGACAGCAGCTTCGCCAGGAGAGAGGCTTTTATGTATAGACAATAAGTCGAGCAGAGCTCTTTCATGTCTCACTCAGGGGATTGAAGCCATGCGCAACGCAGCTCGGAGTCGTGGGATTCACCGGATCACACGCGTGCTGGCGCTCGTGACGCTCGGCGTCGCAGCGGGGAGGGTCACGGTCGCCGATAATGCGGCGACGACCGACCAGGGCGAGGACGTGCAGACGGTCACCGTCACCGCCGCCAAGGTCCGCTCGCTCGAGCAGTTCACGCCGACCGGGAGCCGCTTGGGGCTCTCGGCACAGGAACTGCCCGCGACGCTCGATGTGATCGACAACGACGAGATGCTGGGGCGCGGTTTCATTAACGTGCAGCAGGCCGCGGACAGCCAGGCCGGGGTGATTTCCGGCGGATCACCCGGAGATCAGTCGCAGTTCTCGATGCGTGGCTTCACGGGCAACCAGATCACGGTGCTGCGCGACGGGCTCTACATCGGCCCTTCCAACATGACCACACGGGATCAGAACGCCTTCAATGTCGCGAGCGTTGAGATCCTCAAGGGACCGGCGTCGGTTCTCTATGGGCAAGGTGCCGTCGCGGGCGTGGTGAACGTCGTCGATAAGGCTCCGAGCTTTGATGCGCCGCAGATCGAGGGGATGGCGTCCAGCGGAACCTTCGGATCGGTCAATGTGGGACTCGGCGGGACCACCCACTTCGGGGATACGTTCGCCGTGCGGGCGGACTTCAGCCGCACGTCGACCCAAGGCTACGTCGAGCACGATCCCTCCAACACCAGCGAGGCGACGATAACGGGGTTGTGGAAGATCAGCCCGACTCTCGAGATGCAGCTCACTATCGACTACCTCGAGGACAACCCGTCGACTTACTTTGGGACGCCGCTCGTTCCGGCCTCGTTCGCCACGCAGCCGCTTACCGGAGTCATCAGTGGATCGACCGGTCAGGCGCTCGACAGCCGCATGCAGTTCGTGAACTACAATGTGGCGGACGCCGGTATTCATTCTTCGCAGGAATGGCCCCAGCTGCTGGTGAAATGGACGCCGAGCGAGAGCCTGACGCTCGAGAATTTCATCTATTTCTTCCACGCCCATCGCACCTGGATGGACTCCGAGACTTACACCTTCACGACCGTGGATCTCAACGGCAACCCGCTGCCGAGTCCCGAAATCAACCGCGACCGCTTCTACGTATTTCATAAGCAGAACCTCATCGGCGATGAGGGCAGCGCGACGTATAAGGGCTCGCTCTTCGGAATGGCCAACACGGTCGTGGGCGGCTTCGATTACAGCCATCTCAACTTCCTGCGGACGCGCGGATTTCCGCCCAACGACCTGGTAGACCCCTTCGACCCATCGCCCGGTCTGTTCGGGCCTCTGCTCGAGCCGGGCGACCTCGTGCCGCGTCAGAGTCCGACCTACTGGAACGACTATGCGGTCTTCGCGGAGGACGTCCTCACGATCAGTGCACCGCTCAAGCTCGTGACCGGCACGCGCTACGACCGGCTCGCGCTCACGCGGCAGAATTTCAATACTCAGGGTGTGGAGCTGGCCAACGGCTTCGAGGAGACCTACACCTCGGTCAACTGGCGCGTCGGCCTCATTTACGACGTGACCCCCTACATCACGCCCTATCTCGCCTGGACCACGGGCAAGGACCCGCCAGGAACCAACAACATCTTCCTCGTCAATGCTCCCGAGGGTCAGTTCGCGTTGAGCAGCTCAGAGGAAATCGAAGGGGGCATCAAGGCCCACACCCCCGATAATCGCGCCGATCTCACGGCGTCCATTTATCAGATCAAGAAGCAGAATCTCCTCGTACAGGTGAGCGAGGAGCAGCAGGCGACCGCCGACCAGACGTCGAAAGGTGTCGAGATCTCGACGGATTTCAGGCCCATTCCCAACTGGACGATTTCGGGGAACGCCGCCTATACCGACTCCGTGTACACGCAGTTCTCCGATCCGGTGAGCGGCGATACCTTCAGCGACGTACAGCCGGCCAACATTCCGCGCTGGACGGCGAACCTCTGGACCAGCGTTCGCAACGTCGCGAACCTGCCGCTCGAGATCGGCGGCGGCGTGCGCTACATCGGCAGCCGCCCTGGGAATACCGCGAATACGCTGTCGCTGGATGAGTACTATCTCGCCAACGCCTACGTCTCCTATGAGGTGCGCCCCGGGGTAGTGGTTTCTGGCCGGGTGAACAACATGTTCAACAAGACCTATGCGCAGTGGGCCGATATCTACTACCCGAGTGAGGTCATGTTGGGACAGCCACGCTACTTCGAGCTGGGTTTCTACGTGAAGCTCTGATGGCATGAGTGCGCTCGGGCGCGATATCAACCGGTGGCTGGTATGGTTTCATCGCTGGGCCGGGGTGGCGCTGTGCCTGCTGGTGGCCGCGTGGTTCGTAAGCGGCGCGATCCTGCACTTCGTGCCCTACCCGGCGCTCGCTCGCAGCGAGCAGCTTACGCGCAGCGATGCGATCGACCTCAGCCGCGTTCACAGCGCACCGCAGGCGGCCCTCGCGCGCATGCCAGCAGATGTGACGGAGTTGCGTCTCGTGAGCGTGGCGGGGCGCCCCATCTACATCGGTGCGGGTCCATCCGGGACGCGGGCGCGAATCGCGGCCGATACTGGCGAGCTGCTGCCGCCCTGGGGTGCGACGATCGCCCGAACCGTTGCCGCGCGCTTTGCCGGCAGCGCCGTAAGCCGTATGACGGGGCCCCTCGACTACGACCAGTGGATGGTGCACCAGCGCTTCGATCCCTACCGCCCGATGTTCCGCGTGCGCATGGCCGATCCCGAGCGCACCGATCTGTACGTTTCCGCGGCGACGGGCGAAGTCGTGCAGCGCACGACCTTCACCGAGCGCTCCTGGAACTGGCCGGGGGCGGTCCTGCACTGGATCTACTTCACCCCTCTGCGCCGCAACTGGTCGGCATGGAACCAGACGGTCTGGTGGCTGGCCCTCATCACCTTGCTGAGCGCCACTGTCGGGCTCTGGCTCGGCGTCGACCGCCTGATTGCCAATCGATCCGCCGGGCGCGCGGGACTCTCCCCCTTTCGCGGCTGGATGCGCTGGCACCACGTGATTGGGCTCTTCGCCGGCCTGATCGTCTTCGCCTTCATGTTGAGCGGCTGGCTGTCGATGGACCACGGGCGGATGTTCCCGATGGGCAAGGCCACTGCGCTCGAAGTCACACGCCTGCGAGGCCTGCCCTTGGCAGCGGTGGCCGCGGCGGCATCGCTCGAGACCGTGCAAGGGGTGGGAGTAGCGAAGGCCATCAGCTTCCACGCGCTTGGGGGTCGGTCGTTTCTTGCCGTGGAGAACGGCGGCGACAGAGGCTCGCACGTCCTGTGGCTGACGGACGCGCGATCGGTCGAGTCGCTCCCCGACACCGTGCTCCTCGCTGCGGTGAGAACGGTGTGGAGCGATGCGGCCCCAGCCCGCGATCGCTTCGACGACCTGTACCGCCTCGCCGAGCACCTCCCGCTGAGCGCGCGCGGCTTCGTGGCGCAGGGCGAGGAAGCCTCGAGAATCTATGTCGACTCGACTTCGGGCGACATCCTCTCCGTGATGAACCCGGGGCGGCGCGCTTACGCTTGGGTGTATTACGCGCTTCATACCCTCAATTTCCCCGGGCTGCTTTCGCATCCCCTGGCGCGCGTCGCGATCGAGCTGCTATTGCTCGCCGGCGGGCTCGCCTCGGGTGTAACGGGGATCGTGCTCGCATTTCGTCGCGTGCGCCGGGACCTGGTGTACTGACCGTTGACGCCTGAAGACAGGACGGAGACAGCGACCCATGAAAGATCAACTCTATCTGCTTAAACCCGGGTTCATGAATGCCAGCATCGGGCCGCTCTATTGCAATGATTCGGCGCCGGTGGAGGGCATGCTGAGCTTCTTCCCGAAGTTGCGCCAATTCGTCGAGGTGCAGTACGTCGAGTTTCCTCGACCGCGCGTGCCGCTGATCGCGGCGCTCGGTGCCGAGCATCAGTCGCTTCCCGTCCTGATCCTCGCGCCGGATCGTAAGCTCAAGCCCGGAGCCCCGGAACCCGAGTCCGCCAACGGCCGCCGCTTCCTCGCCAACGAGCGCAGCGTCCGCGACTACCTCTCGATCCAATACGGATTTCCTCAGGCGAGCTGAGGCACGTGAGGCGGCGGCAACGCCGTATGCTCAGCGCGCGGGCTGAAAGTGCCCGATCAGGCTATGGCTCAGGCCGGGGTTCCAGAAGCGCGCGTAGGTAACCGGCATGCTGACATTCCATGTCCGGCGCTCCACGACGAGACAGGCGCAGCGTGGGCGGATCTTGAGCTCCGCGGCGACCTCAGGTGTGGCTTCGCGAGCGTGGATCTTGTGCTCGGCATCGGTCCACGGAACACGCGCCATCAACCAGCGTCCTGGACTCTCGGTCTCGAGCGGATGACAGGTGATCCCGGGGGCCGCATCGACGTTGACGAGGCGCTCCTCGAGTTGAAAGGGCTTGCCGTCCGAGAAATGCAGACAGCGCAGCCAGAGCGTGGGTGTGCGCGAGGATACGCCCAGCAGCTCGCGGCGTTCAGGGTCCTGTGCGAGCTTGCGGCATTCGAGCAACTGAAACGAATAGGCACCGCCCAAGCGGGTGATGAGCTCGGCGATGTCCCAGATCTCGAATACCGGCCGCTCGAGGGCACGCTCGGCGACGACGGTGCCCGACTTGCGGCGTCGCTGCACCAGGCCGTCGTTAGCGAGACTCTGGATCGCCTTGTAGACCGTCATGCGCGAGGCGTGAAAGCGCCGAGCGAGCGCCAGCTCTCCGGGAATGCGGGTGCCCGGGGGCCACTCGCCATCCAGGATCGGCCCTACTAGCGCGCGACGGATCTGCTGCCAGATGGGTCCGCCGCCATCAAGTGAGGGTACGACGGCTCGGGGCGCTGCAACCTCGGATCGGGCGGCTCGCTCCACTCGAGCCGCGCGCGCGGCAGTCTTTCGCGCCACGATTTGTTTAGCAGGGTGCATCAGCGCTCAGGCGGCGAGGTTGGAGAAGTGGTGCTGTCGCTTGAGCTGCTGCAGCATCGAAGAAACCGCAATCATGTTCGCACCGCGCATTCCAAGGGCTCGATGGCCTCAACCTTTTGTATAGTCTACTTTGAGGGTGACTGAACTGCTAATTTGACCGCTGCTGCCTTCTTTCCTGCCCCGCCGTGAGCCCTGCGTTCCCGTCGGACTTGAGAACCGAAAGCTTATTGCGACCGAGTAGTCGCATTGAACCGCGGTCGCCAGAGGTCCTGCGATCCGGCGACCGGCCGCCCGGAACGATTGGTCCTGCCTTGTCGATATGACTCAGGCCCGCCAAATGCGAAATATCCGCGTTCGCAGCCCTCCTGCCGTTCTTGCCGACTCATGCCATCGCAAGCGCCGACGGGTTGCATGTTTGATTCTCGGCGCGTGCGTCTACGGAACCGGGACCTTCGCGGCCAGCGCTCCGGCGATTGTTGCGACGGCGCCTCGCGACTGGTCCGACATGCCGCTGTGGGCTTATGGCGTCGCGAGCCCACCGCATGCCGGTGACCGAGGGAAGCCGCAGAGCCCGTTCGGGCGCAGCCTCGATCTCACTCTGGATCGCGACGAACAATTCAAGCCGCTACATGTGGGCGGCAGCCGGCGCACGTATACGCTGCTCGATCTCAGCGACTGGCACAACCCGGCCGACTGGTTCCCCGACGAACACGTGCCGTTGCCGAACGTGGTGGCACACGGTCCGGCGAGTCTCGGAGAGGATTCGTGCGCCTGCGCGTACTGTCACAAAGTGACCGGTGGAGGCCGCCCGGACAATGCGCCAGTGGCCGGGTTGCCCGTCACTTACTTGCTGCGTCAGCTCGATGACTTCCGTCACGGGAGACGCTCATCCTCTGACCCGCGTAAGTCCAATTCACTGACCATGATCGCGCTCGCGGAAGCAATCTCGCGCGAGGAGGCCCTGGCCGCGGCGAATTACTATGCCGCACAGACCGGCGGTCCGACGCTACGGGTGATCGAAACCGACCGTGTGCCGCCCGCCCATCTTCACGGCAACCGGTTCGTCGCCTCCGGAAAAGAGCGCACCGAGTCTTTAGTGGGACGAATTCTCGAAGTCGCGGTGGATCCAAGACAGTCGGAGCAGCTCGACAATCCGCATTTCGGCTACATCGCCTATGTGCCAAGGGGCAGCATCGCGCGCGGCCGGCGGCTTGTCACCAACAGCTCGAATGATCCCGCAGTGTTCATGTGCGCCAGTTGTCACGGTCCGAACCTCCGCGGCCTCGCCGACGTGCCGCCGATCGCGGGACGCTCGCCCAGCTACCTGGTACGCGAGCTCTATGACTTCAAGACCGGCGCCCGCAACGGAACCCAGGCCGCGCAGATGCAAGCGGTCGTCGCCCGATTGACGACGGCGCAGATAACCGACATCGCGGCTTATCTCGCGACGCTGCCGCGAGTCGCTGCTGATCCGCGGTGACCGGTGTCATGCCGTTTCACAAACCTGCACTTACATCATGGGCAACATGGCAAAGCGGCCGTGGCAGTTCATCGTGATCGGGCTGTTGCGGTCGAGTTCCCCGGTCAGGACTTCCAGCACGAATGCCGGGTCGTGCGCGAGGCACAGATCCTCGTAGGTCGCCGGGATAACTGAATGCACCTCAATCGGCATCCCCGCAGCGAGCCATCCTTCCTTTTAATGGAAAGGGAGGGACTCGAACCCTCGACCCCGGCATTATGAGTCCGGGGAATGTAGTTCGGGCAGTCCAGTGATATTTTGTAACCTTGCATTCAGGTGGTACGAGACTGGGTTAGCCCTACGACGACAAGATCTCCCCTCTCCACACTTGCGCTGATTCTCACGGGGGCAGCTGCCACAGTATCGGCGGGTGCGACGACACCTTCGCTACCACGTGCCAGCCTGGTACCCGGCGGCGTTGCGTTGCTACCGATCGCCGCCAGTGCTGACGACCATGATTTGGCTCCGGGGGTCAGATATTTGGGTAACCGCGTCATGACGCTGCGCGATGCGGATCACTGGCTGGCAGTAGTCGGCATTCCGCTGAGTGCCCTGCCCGGGAACGCCGCAGTCTCCGTACGTCATGCCTCAAACGGCGCGCCCG
>Ga0335079_10005310_pt1 | contig 14756 bp, 11 predicted proteins | sample Lox_Sample_33_FD_206719 | JGI IMG/M metagenome (GOLD analysis project Ga0335079, IMG submission 206719) | Soil microbial communities from Loxahatchee National Wildlife Refuge, Florida, United States - Lox_Sample_3.3 | ecosystem: Environmental > Terrestrial > Soil > Wetlands | place: USA...
CCCCTTCGTAGCTGCCCAGCGCCTGCATCGCCGCGTCGTTCATCAGGTGCACGGGCTTCGCGAAGGCGCGCCTGAAGTCGAAGCGGACCCAGCCCGGGCCCAGGTTGTGCGGGTCCGCCACGGGGCGACCGCCGTGCGCGGGGCCGGGATAGCCGATCGACACGGCGTCGAAGCGCCAGTCGCGCGTCAGCTCGCGCACGTGCGCGACCATCTCGCGCGGCCCGAGCTTCGGGCCGGACTCGAACTCGCGCTTCTTGCGGTGTCCGGTCGCCAACACTTTCACGTGTGTGCCGCCGACGTCGATCACGAGCACCTGCTTCGGTCGCTTCATCCGGCGGCGGCGCCCAGCTCGGCGGCCTTCGTCGCCAGCACGCCGAGGAGCTCGTTCCACGACTTCACGAACGCCGCGGCGCCCTCCTGCTGCAGCTGCTCGGCGAGCGCGTCCGGGTCGACTCCGGCCGCGGCGAACTTCGCGAGCACGGCCGCCGAGTCGCCGCCGTCGTCCGCCATCGGCGCGCCCAGCTGGCCGTGGTCGGCGAGCGCCTGCAGGGTGGCCTCGGGCATCGTGTTCACCGTGAAGGGGGCGGCGAGCGCGCGCACGTACAGGAGGTCGGACGCCTTCGGGTCCTTCACACCCGTGCTCGCCCACAGCGGCCGCTGCGCCCGCGCGCCGAAGTTCTGCACGCGCCGCCAGCGCGGCGAGCGCATGCGCTCGAGCGCCGCCGCGTAGGTCTCCTGCGCGACGGCGATGCCGAGCTTGTTCTGCAGCTCGGCGGGCACCCGGCTCGCGACGGCGACGTCCCAGCGGCTCACGAAGAGCGAGCCGACCGACGCCACGTTCGCGGGCAAGCCCGCGTCGATGCGCCGCTCGACGCCGCGCAGCCACGCGTCGGCGGCGGCGAGGTACTGCTTCTTCGAGAACAACAGCGTCACGTTGATGGGCACGCCGGAGAAGATCGCCTCTTCGATGGCCGGTACGCCCTGCGGCGTTCCCGGGATCTTGATGTACAGGTTCGGCCGCGCGGCGCGCGCCCACAGCGACTTCGCGGCCGCGATCGTGCGCTCGGTGTCGAACGCGAGGAGCGGCGAGACCTCGAGCGACACCCAGCCGTCGACGCCGCCCGTGCGCTCGTGGATGGGGCGGAACAGGTCGGCGGCGCGCGTCAGGTCCTCGAGCATCAGCTCGGCGAGCAGGTCCTCCGCGCTCCGCCCGGTCGCCTTCCGTTTGCGGATCTCGCCGTCGTACAGGCGGCTCTTGGAGATCGCGTGGTCGAAGATCGTCGGATTCGAAGTCAGGCCCGTGACCGAGCGCTCGCGCACGTGCGCGGCGAGCGCGCCCGTCTCGAGCAGATCGCGGGTGATGTTGTCGAGCCAGAGGCTCTGGCCCAGCTCGTGAAGTTTTCGTGTCGCGTTCATGTCGTCACCTCGGGGGGGAGGAGGTCCGCGAGCGCGCAGTCGGCGAGCTGGCCGATGCGCGCGAAGCTCCGGTCCGCGGGCGGGTGCGCGGCCAGGTTCGCGGGGTCGTTCGCATAGGAGCCCTGGCGCACGAACACCGTGGTCACGCGCGGGCCCCACGCCTTCTTCACCGCCGTGAGAATGCGCAGCTTGTCGTCGACGAGCACGTAGTGGCGCGCCGGGAAGCGCGCCTCCACGTCGTCGAGCGCTTCTTCCTTGTGGATGTAGATGAGCACGCGGCCGCCGACCGCCTCGGCGATCCCCGAGCGCTCGACCTTGCGCGGCTGGAACACGACGTCGCCGTCCGACAGCACCACGGTGTCGCCGAGACGCGCCAGGTTCTCGAGCGCGTCGAGCGCGCCCGGGTAGAGCCGGTTCGCGAACGGGTAGTCGACCAGGTACGACGACAGCGCGAGCAAGTGCACGTCGCGCGGGTGCTCGACGCGGTAGCGCTGCAGCGCGCCCAGGTAGTCGCGGTAGCCCAGCTCCAGCATGAGCTCGTCCAGGATCTGCCAGTAGCGGTCGCGCGACGCCGCGCCGAGCTCGCGCTCGAGCCGCCGCCGCAGGTCGTCCTGCACGCGGTCGTTGTCGAGCAACGTGTTGTCGACGTCGACGAGGAACGCCACCTCGCGCGCTGCGCTCACGGCTCGAGGTTCCAGCGCGCGACCACCGGCTCGCGGCGGTCGTGCTCGTAGCCCAGCGTGGAGAGACTCGCGGTGCCGAGCACGAAGTAGCGCCCGGCCGCCGGCGCGAGCCCGAGCCAGCGCGCCGTGAGCACGCGCAGGAAGTGCGCGCTCGAGAAGAGCGCGACGTCGCCGTCCGCCGCGCGCAGCCGCGCGACCACGCGGTCCGCGCGCGCGCCGACCTGCTCGGCCGACTCGCCCCCGGGGCAGCCGTCGCGGAACAGGTCCCAGTTCGGCTGCTCGGCGCGGATCTCCGCGCTCGTCCTGCCCTCGTACTTGCCGTAGTCCCACTCGACCAGGTCGGGATCGACTTCCGCCGCCTCGCCGACTCCCGCCAGCGCGCACGTGCGCAGCGCGCGCTGCAGCGGGCTGGTGAGCACCCGGCGGAAGCTCCGCTCGCGGAGCCGCGCGCCGAGCCGGCGCGCCGCATCCTCGCCCCGAGGCGTGAGCGGCAGGTCGGTGCGCCCCGTGTGCTGGCCGGTGAGCGTCCAGGCCGTCTCGCCGTGTCGAGCCAGGACCACGAGGGGGAGTGGCGCGGGCATTGTGGTATGCAAAGTAGCAGCTGGCTACGATCGCGTCCGAGGTGAAGGCGTTGAAATCTCGCGCGGCCTGGCAGGCGCTCGAAGCGCACTACGCGAAAGTCCGGGGCGTCCACCTGCGCGAGCTGTTCGGTGCGGATCCCCGGCGGGGCGAGCGGCTCGCGGTCGAAGCCGCGGGCCTGTACCTGGACTACTCGAAGAACCGGGTGAACGACGAGACACTCGGCCTGCTCGTCGCGCTCGCGAACGAGTGCGGCCTGCGCCAGCGCATCGACGCCATGTTCGCCGGCGAGAAGGTGAACGTCACCGAGCACCGCGCCGTGCTGCACGTGGCGCTGCGTGCGGCGCGCGACGCCGTGATCCGCGTCGACGGCGAGAACGTGGTCCCGCAGGTGCAGGCCGTGCTGGACAGGATGGCCGACTTCTCGCGCCGCGTGCGCGACGGCGTGTGGACGGGCCACGGCGGGAAGCGCCTCCGCAACGTGGTGAACATCGGGATCGGCGGCTCGGACCTCGGGCCCGTCATGGCCTACGAGGCGCTCCGCCACTACAGCCGGCGCGACATGTCGTTTCGCTTCGTGTCGAACGTGGACGCCACGGACCTGGTCGAGGCCGTGCGCGACCTCGACCCCGGCGAGACGCTCTTCATCGTCTCGTCGAAGACCTTCACGACGCTCGAGACCATGACCAACGCGCACAGCGCGCGCGCGTGGCTGCTGGAAGGCCTGGGCGGCGACGCCTCGGCGGTGGCGAAGCACTTCGTCGCGGTGTCGACGAACGCGGTCGAGGTGGCGAAGTTCGGCATCGACCCGGCGAACATGTTCGGCTTCTGGGACTGGGTCGGCGGCCGCTACTCGATGGACTCCGCGATCGGGCTGTCGACCATGCTCGCGATCGGGCCCGACGCGTTCCGCGCCATGCTCGACGGTTTCCGGGCCATGGACGCGCACTTCAGGACGGCGCCCTTCGAACGCAACCTGCCCGTGCTGATGGGGCTGCTCGCGCTCTGGTACAACGACTTCTTCGGCGCGCAGACCGTCGCCGTGCTGCCCTACGCGCAGTACCTGAAGCGCTTCGCCGCGTACCTGCAGCAGCTCACCATGGAGTCGAACGGCAAGAGCGTGCAGCTCGACGGCTCGCCCGTCGACGTGGACACCGGGCCGATCTACTGGGGCGAGCCGGGCACGAACGGCCAGCACTCGTTCTACCAGCTGATCCATCAGGGCACGCGGCTCGTGCCGTGTGACTTCATCGCGTTCGGCGAGTCACTGAATCCGCTCGGCCGCCACCACGACCTGCTCGTGGCGAACGTGATCGCGCAAGCCGAGGCGCTCGCGTTCGGCAAGGAATCGGCGGAGCCGCACCGGAGCTTCCCGGGCAACCGGCCCTCCAACCTGATCTTCGCGCAGCGGCTCACGCCCGAGACGCTCGGCGCGCTCGTGGCGCTGTACGAGCACAGCGTGTTCACGCAGGGCGCGCTCTGGAACATCGACTCGTTCGACCAGTGGGGCGTCGAGCTCGGCAAGGCGCTCGCGCAGCGCGTCGCCGCCGAGCTCGAGAGCTCGGCCGAGCACGCGCTCGCGCACGACAGCTCGACCAACGCGCTCATCCGCCGCTATCGCAGCGGGCGGAAGCCGGGCTAGCCATGCAGCTGGGCATGATCGGACTGGGCCGGATGGGCGCGAACATGGTGCGCCGCCTGCAGCAGGGCGGCCACGACTGCGCGGTGTTCGACCGCTCGCCGCAGGCGGTGGCGGAGCTCGCGCGCGACGGCGCGCGCGGCGCGGCGTCGCTGGCCGAGTTCGTGAAGCTCCTCGAGCCGCCGCGCGCGGTGTGGCTGATGGTGCCGGCCGCAGCCGTCGACGCGGCGCTCGCCGACCTGCTGCCGCACCTCGGGCCCGGCGACACCGTGATCGACGGCGGGAACTCCTGGTACGTCGACGACCTGCGCCGCGCGAAGGAGCTCGCGGCGAAGCGCATCGACTACGTCGACGTGGGCACGAGCGGCGGCATCTTCGGGCTCGAGCGCGGCTTCTGCATGATGATCGGCGGGCCCGCCGGCACCGTTTCGCGTCTCGACCCGATCTTCAAGACGCTCGCGCCGGGGCTCGGCGACGCGCCGCGCACGCCGGGCCGCGAGTCACTTCGGAGCACCGCCGAGCTCGGCTACCTGCATTGCGGCGGCAACGGCGCCGGCCACTTCGTGAAGATGGTCCACAACGGCATCGAGTACGGGATCATGCAGGCGTACGCGGAGGGGCTCGGCGTGCTGCGCCACGCGAACGCGGGCAAGCGCGGCCGCGCGGTCGACGCCGAGACCACGCCGCTGCGCGACCCCGAGCGCTACGCATACGACTTCGACCTGCGCGACGTCGCGGAAGTGTGGCGGCGCGGCAGCGTGATCTCGTCGTGGCTGCTCGACCTGTGCGCTGCCGCGCTCGCCGCGGATCCCGAGCTCGCGGGCTTCGGCGGCAACGTCGCGGATTCGGGCGAGGGTCGCTGGACGATCGAGGCCGCGATCGACGAAGCCGTGCCCGTGCCCGTGCTGTCGGCGGCGCTGTACCAGCGCTTCGGCTCGCGCGGCCAGGCGGATTTCTCGAACAAGCTCTTGTCGGCGCTGCGGCTGCAATTCGGGGGACACGTGGAGAAGCGGGGGAAATGAGCCGGCGCGCGCCGTGAAGCTCGAGGTCTTGCCCGATGCGGGCGCCGTCGCTCGCCGCGCGGCCGAGCGAGTGGCCGCCGCCAGCCGCGCCGCCGTCGCCGCGCGCGGCCGCTTCACCGCCGCGCTGTCCGGCGGCCGCACGCCGTGGGACATGCTGCGCGCGCTCGCGGAGCTCGACGTGCCGTGGGAGGCGAGCGACTGGCTGCAGGTCGACGAGCGCATCGCGCCCGCGGGCGACCCCGACCGGAACGTCTCGCACATGCGCGCGTGCCTGCCCGCGCGCGCGCGCGTGCACGCGATGCCGGTCGAGTCGGCCGACCTGGACGCGGCGGCCGCGGACTACGCGCGCTCGCTCGCGCGGCTCGCCGGCGCGCCGGCCGTGCTCGACCTGGTGCACCTGGGCCTCGGACCCGACGGGCACACGGCGTCGCTCGTGCCGGGCGACGCGGCGCTCGGCGTCACCGACCGCGACGTGGCCGTCACTTCACCGTATCAAGGCAGGCGGCGCATGACCCTCACCTACCCCGCCCTGAACCGCGCGCGCGAGATCCTGTGGCTCGTCACCGGACCCGACAAGGCGGCGATGCTCCAGCGCCTGGTCGACGGCGACGCGGCGATCCCCGCCGGACGCGTGCGCAGCGACGCCGCGGTGGCACTCGTGGACCGCGCCGCGCTCGGCGCCCTGGAACGGCGATGAAGCTCGGCGTCGCGACCGACCACGGCGGCTTCGCGCTCAAGCAGGCGCTCGTCGAGAAGCTCCTCGCCGCGGGCCACAGGGTCGTCGACTTCGGCGCCGAGTCCCTCGACGAGCAGGACGACTACCCCGACTTCGTGATCCCGCTCGCGCGCGCGGTCGCCGCGGGCGAAGTGGAGCGCGGCGTCGTGTGCTGCGGCAGCGGCGTCGGCGCATCGATCTGCGCGAACAAGGTGCGCGGCGTGCGCGCGGCGCTGGTCGCGGACCATTTCTCGGCGCACCAGGGCGTCGAGGACGACCACATGAACGTGCTCTGTCTCGGTGGCCGCACGATCGGCGCTGCTGCGGCGTGGGAGCTGGTCGAGGCGTTCCTCGCCGCCGAGTACAGCTCGGCCGAGCGCCACCTGCGCCGGCTGGCCAAGGTCGCCGCACTGGAGAAGCCATGAGCGAAGTCCCCCCGTTCGACGCCCTCGACCAGCTCGCCATCAACACCATCCGCACGCTCTCGATCGACGCCGTGCAGCAGGCGAAGTCGGGCCATCCCGGCACGCCCATGGCGCTGGCGCCGCTCGTCTACACCTTGTGGAACCGCGTGCTGCGCTTCGATCCGGCCGATCCGATCTGGCCCGCGCGCGACCGCTTCGTGCTGTCGAACGGCCACGCGTCGATGCTGCTCTGGTCGGTGCTGCACTTGTCCGGCACGCGCGCGGTGAACGCCGAGTACGAGCGGCTGGGCCAGCTGGCGGTGACGCTCGACGACATCCGCCGCTTCCGGCAGCTCGACAGTCACGCGCCGGGCCATCCCGAGTACCGCCTGGTGTCGGGCGTGGAGGCGACGACGGGCCCGCTCGGCCAGGGAGTGGCGACGAGCGTGGGCATGGCGATCGCGCAGCGCTGGCTCGCCGCGCAGTACGACCGCCCGGGCTTCGAGCTCTTCGACTACCGCGTGTACGCGATCTGCGGCGACGGCTGCCTGATGGAAGGCGTCTCCGGCGAGGCCGCGTCGCTCGCGGGCCACCTGGGCCTCGAGCGGCTGTGCTGGATCTACGACAACAACCACATCACGATCGAGGGCAAGACCTCGCTCGCGTTCAGCGAGGACGTGGCCGAGCGCTTCATGGGCTACGGCTGGTGCGTGCAGCGCGTGTCCGACGCGAACGACGCGGTCGCAATCCAGGAGTCACTCGCGCAGTTCCGCGAGACACAGGGCCGACCGAGCCTGATCATCCTGGACAGCCACATCGGCTGGGGCTCGCCCCACAAGCACGACACCGCGGACGCGCACGGCGAGCCGCTCGGCGAAGAAGAGGTGCGGCTCACCAAGCGCGCGTACGGCTGGCCCGAGGACGCGAAGTTCCTCGTGCCCGACGGCGTGCGCGAGCGCTTCGCCGCGGGCATCGGCGCGCGCGGCGCTGCGGCCCGCCAGGCGTGGGACGAGCAGCTCGCACGCTACCGCGGCGAGCACCCGGCGCTCGCGCTCGAGATCGAGCAGATGCAGCGCCGCGAGCTGCCCGCGGGCTGGGACCGCGACCTGCCCGTCTTCCCCGCCGACGCGAAGGGAATCGCGGGCCGCGACGCGTCGGGCCAGGCACTGAACGCGCTGGCGCGCAACGTGCCGTGGCTGCTCGGCGGCTCGGCGGATCTCGCGCCGTCGACGCGGACGGCGCTCAAGTTCGACGGCGCCGGTGACCAGGAGCGCCACTCGCCGGGCGGGCGCAACTTGCACTTCGGCATCCGCGAGCACGCGATGGGCGCGATCCTGAACGGGCTCGCGCTCTCGAAGCTGCGCCCGTTCGGCTCGACGTTCCTGATCTTCAGCGACTATCTGCGCCCCGCGCTGCGGCTGTCGGCGCTGATGGAGCTGCCCGTGATGTGGGTGTTCTCGCACGACGCGATGGGCGACGGCGAGGACGGGCCGACGCACCAGCCCGTGGAGCAGCTCGCCTCGCTGCGCGCGATTCCGGGGCTGGTGACGGTCCGCCCCGCCGACGCGAACGAGGTGGTCGAGGCCTATCGTGCCGCGCTCGCGTTCCAACGCGGCCCGGTGGCGTTCGCGCTGTCGCGCCAGCCGCTGCCCACGTTCGACCGCAAGCGCTACGGGCCGGCGTCGGGCGTCGCGCGCGGCGCGTACGTGCTGGCCGACTGCGAAGGCGGCGCGCCGCAGCTCATCCTGATCGCGAGCGGCAGCGAAGTCGCGCTGGCGCTGCAGGCGCACGAGAAGCTCGCGACCGAAGGCGTGCGCTCGCGCGTGGTGTCGATGCCGTCGTGGGAGCTCTTCGACCGCCAGAGCGCGGAGTACCGCGAGAGCGTGCTGCCGCGCGCGGTGCGCGCGCGCATCGCGATCGAGCAGGCGTCGACGCTCGGCTGGGAGCGTTGGGTCGGCTCGGAAGGGCGCATCATCGGCATGGAGACGTTCGGGAAGTCGGCGCCGCTGAAGGAGCTGCTGGTGCGGTACGGCTTCGAGCCGGAGCGCGTGGTCGCCGCGGCGCACGAGCTCTTGCGGCGCTGAGCTACTTCACGCAGACGCGGAAGCGCAGCGTGAAGCTGGGGTCGGGTGTGCCCGAGTCGGCGGCGAACGTGCCGCGCGGGCGGACGCGGAGGTTGGTCACCGCCAGGTCGCAGCCCGCGCCGTTCGCCACGGGCGTGTAGGTCCACGTCGTGCCGCCGTCGTTCGAGAAGTCCAGGTCGTCGGTCGTCGAGGCGAGCGAGGTGAACGTGTAGGTGAGCGCGCTGGTGGTCGTGCCGTCGACGAAGGCGACCGGGCCCGAGCCGGCGCCGCCGATGTCGACGACGCGCAGCGACGTGTTCGCGGGCACCGGGTTGCTGATGACCACGGAGTTCGGATCGTTCACGCCGCCGCTGTTGCTCACCACGTCCTGGTACTCGACGATCGACGCGGGAATGCGCTTCTGCGAGTTCGCGGGGCTGCAGGAAGCCGAGTTCCCGGGCGTCGTGCAGTTCACGGGGTCGCTGATCACCAAAGAGGTCTCGGTCACCGTGTACTTCGGCGCGGCCGCGACGACGACGTTCCCCGAGAACTCCGACGTGCTGCCGGCAATGCGCGCGGTCGAGGTGAGTCGCACGCCCGCGCTGACACCGCCGGGTGTCGCGACGGTGAACGAGAAGCGGTTGGTGGTGTCCGTGCCCTGCGCGATGCCGTTGATCGCGGCCGGGCCGTAGCTGCTCGACGTCCCGTCGGTGTCGCTGCCCGAGCCCTCGGTCGCGGTGAAGAGATAGGTTGCGCCCTCCCCGAAGCCCGTGGGATCCGCGGCGGCGAGGAAGAACTCGATGATCGAGCCCGGCCGCGCCCAGCCCGTCACCGTGAGATTGCCGCCGTTGATCAGCGCGGACTGGATGACCGGGTAGTTCTGCAGGTTGTTCGGGCCGGCGTCCGCGTCGCCCGCGTCGTTCAAGGTCACGCCGTTCGGCGGCGCCAGCAGGTTCGGGTCGACGCCGCGCGGATCGAGGTCGATCCCGATGCCGCCGTTCCCGAAGATGCTGTTCTGCGTGATCGTGATGCCGGTCGCGGTCTCGACGACGACGCCCGGTCCGCCCGAGGCCGACACGACGTTGTTCGAGAACGTCATCGCCGTGCCCGCGGCCAGGCTGTAGAACGCCACGTCCACCGGCTCGCTCGACGCGACGCCACCGCTGTCGTAGCCGTTCGAGGTGATCGTGTTCTCGGTGACGGTGCCCGTGACCGCGCCGGCGCCGAAGCCGAACTCGAGCCCGCCGCCGCGCTGGTTCTTGGACAGGTTGTAGCGGACGGTGATGTTCGACGCGGAGTTGATGATGAGGATGCCGTCGAAGGTGTTCGTCTGACCGCCGCCCGGCGCGCCGGTGAGCGAGTCGACTTCGTTGTACTGGATGAGCGCGCTCGCGCCGGTCGCGTCGCCGCGGATGCCGCTGTCGTTCACCTTCACGTAGTTGTGCGTGATCGAGATGCCCGAGCCCGCGCCGATGGTGATTCCGTACGCCGCGCCGTAGACCGTGCCGACGGTGCCGTCGGCGCGCATGCCCACGAGACAGTCCTGCACGAGCGAGTTGTTGCCGGCGACGCTGATGCTGCCGTTGTCCACCGCGATCCCGGCGACGTACGCCGGCGCAGCAGTGGCGACGATCTGCGTGCCGCCCGCCGCGATCACGACCTCGGGCCGGCCGAAGAGCGGCAGCGACGTGCCGGAGACGCCGACCGTGCCGCCCGTGCCGACCGAGAACGGGTTCGTCTCGCCGCCGCCCGGCGTGCTGCGCACGTTCGCGGTCTGGATCCGCCCGTCCAGGATCGTGTTCGTGCCCGTGATCGTCGGCAGCGCGCTCGCGAGCGTGATCACCGCCGAGCCCGCGTTCGCGCCTGCGCCGCTGAGCTGGTTGGCGTAGCCCGCGTTCTGCCCGGGGTTTGCGACGCCGTTCGGGATCATGAAGACGGAGGTCTCGAAGCCCGCGAGCAGACCCGACTGCGCGAGCCCAGCCTCGCCCGTGATCGTGTTCGCGTTGGTCAGGAACTGCCGCAGCGAGCCCTGCCCGGTGTCGTTCACGTTCACGATCGTGTCGAAGTTGAAGCCGAAGTCGACGCCGGACACCGTGGCGTTGGTGGCGACCACGACGCTCGTGATCGACTGCGGCGTGGCCGCCGCCGTGGTGAGCGACGCCAGCGTGGCGCCGGTGGTGTTGCTGCCGGCGTCGACCTTCGCGGGCACCTCGCCACCCACGTGGTCCGTCACGTCCGTGACGGGCAGCGGCGACGCGTTGGTGCGGTACGTCTGCACGGGCAGGCACGTCCCGGCCGCGCAACCGCCGCCGCGCGCCGAAGCGATGGTTCCGTTCACCACGCGCACGACGTACGTGCCCGCGGCGAGGCCGCCTCGTGAGTACACGCCCGCCGCGTTGGTGTTCGCGCTGTTCACCCAGGCGCCCGCCGAGGTGTAGAACTCGACCCGGACGTTGTTGATGCCGACGCCGCCGGACGCCGCGAGCGAGCGCCCGGCCCCGCCGCCGTAGTTGCGGTCGTCGAAGACCGTGCCCGTGATGGTGGCCGCCGCCGCGGCCACGCGCGCCGCCAACAGCGCCGCGAGACACGCGCTCGTCACGAGCGCCACCCGCGCCGGCGATCCGCACCGACTCCGCCTTCCCATCGCTCTGATGTTGCGTCGGATGAAGCGCGGAACTGGAGCGGAACGCACGCCTGCGCAGCGCGCCGCGCGCTGGCGTAGGCTTGTCGGGATGGCGGCGAAGGCACTCGTGATCGGCGGCACCGGGCCCACGGGTCCCTTCATCGTGAACGGCCTGCGGGCGCGCGGCTTCGCCGTGGCGATGCTGCACTCGGGTCGCCACGAGCGCGACGAGATCGGGCCCGAGGTCGAGCACGTGCACACGGATCCGTTCGACGAGCGCGCGCTCGAGACCGCGCTCGCCGGCCGCAGCTTCGACGCGTGCGTCGCCACGTACGGGCGGCTGCGCGCCACCGCGAAGGTGCTGGCGGGCCGCTGTGCGAAGTTCGTGTCGGTCGGCGGCGGACCCGCGTACCTGGGCTACATGAACGCCGAGACGCGCGCGCCCGCGGGCCTGCCCGTGCCCACGCGCGAGGACGCGGAGCTCGTGGCGCGCGAGGCCGACGACGCGAAGGGCTACCGCATCGCGCGCACCGAGGCGCGCGTGTTCGAGCTGCACCCGAGCGCGAGTCACTTCCGCTACCCCTACGTGTACGGGCCGCACCAGCTGGTGCCGCGCGAGTGGTGCATCGTGCGGCGCGTCCTCGACCGCCGGCCGTTCATCGTGCTGCCCGACGGCGGGCTCACCCTGTGCTCGTACGGCTACGCGGAGAACCTGGCGCACGCCGTGCTCCTCTCGCTCGACCACCCGCGCGAATCCGCGGGGCAGATCTACAACTGCGCCGACGAGGAGACGCTCACCTTGCGGCAGGTCGTGGAGCTCGCGCGCGACGCACTGGGCGCGGCGCTCGAGATCCTGTCGCTGCCGCACGAGCTCGCCACACCGGCGCGGCCGCTGCTCATGCAGCCGTGGCCGACGCACCGCGTGTTCGACCTGGCGAAGCTGCGCAGCGAGCTCGGCTACCGCGACGCGGTGCCCGCGCGCGAGGCGCTCGCGCGCACGGCGCGCTGGCTGGCCGCGCACCCGCTCGAGCGCGGCGGGACCGAGGAGAAGATCCTGCAGGACCCGTTCGACTACGCGGCCGAGGACGCCCTCGCCGCGCAGTGGCGCGCCGCGCTCGAATCACTCCGCGCGAGTCACCCGAAGTGGCAGCGCCCGCCGGGCTACACCGCGTCGTACAGCGGGCCCGGCGGTACGCCGCGCTCCGGCGAGTTCGAGTAGCGCGTCCCGCTAGCCGCCCTTCCCCGGCGGCGTCGGGGCGCAGCTCGTCGCGTCGACGGGCCCTTCGATCTCGAAGCGCACGGGCGGCGGCATCCCCCCAACGCTGCGCGCAGAGGCGCGCGCGCGGCGTGAGGTGGATCACAGCCGCAGATCAATTTCCCGGCGGCGCACCATCGACCAGCGCGAAGAGCGCGCACTCGCCGTCGCCCGCGAGCTTCAGGAAGCGGCGTGTCACTTCGATGGCCGCTTCTTTCGACGCGACCTCGAGCAGCGCGAAGCCCTCGTGAGACGGTGCGGGCTCGTTCGCGCCGTCTTGCACACGAATGCTGCCGTTGCGCTGGAGGACGCGCGCGCCCAGGGCGCCAGGCAGGAAGCCCCCCGTCGCGACGAGCACGCCGCTCTTCAGCATCTCTTCGGCGAACGTTCGCATCTCGAGGCGGTGGGCGGCCGTCGGCGGCCCGGCGCTCGGATCCGGTGTGAAGAAGCTCAGGTAGCGCATGGAGATCTCCTTTCCCGGAGGACGAACGCAGGCGCGCGGCTCCGACAGCGGGACCGAGGCGAGCTCAGCGGCGGCGCCCGCCGCCGCCCCTGCCGCCGAAGCCGCCGCCGCCGCGCGATTCGCCGTAGCGGTCGCCGAACCCGCCGCCGCCGAAGTGGTTGCCGTAGTCGCCGCCGCCGCCGCGCTCGCCGCCGCCGCCCTGCCCGCGCTCGAACTGCTGCGAGCGGCTCTCGCCTTCCTCTCGCGCGTGCTGCTCGCTGCTGGCCCACGAGGGCTCGCTGCCCGTCTTCTGCCAGCCCTGCGGGCCCGCCTTCTGCCAGCCGTCGCCCGTGTTCTTGTACACGTTGCCGTCCGCGCCCGCGTAGTGGTTGTTCCCGACGCTCGCGGTGTCGAAGCTGCCGCTCTTCCCGGTGTTCGCGTTCGTGTACGAGGTCTGGTGCTCCGACACATTGGCTTCGCCGACGCCCCCTTGCGAACGGCCGCTCGAGCTGACGGTGCTGCCGCCCGCCCCCGTCGCCGACACGTTCGACGTGCCGGAGTAGCGGCCCGTGTCGTAGTTGTAGCCGCCGCTGTGCTGCGCCTGGCCCGTGGCGCCGCCGGTGGTGTCGAAGCTGCGGTCGGCCGTGGCATTGCGCTGGCCGGTCGAGGGGTCGTAGCTCTGGCTCGCGCTGTAGCTCCCGTGAGTTCCCGTCGCCTCGTTCTTGTAAGTCCCGCTCGAGTACTCACTGACTCCGTTGGGTGTGTAGGCGTACTCCGTCTTCCCCGTCGTGTGCGTGTTGCCGTACTGGCCGTATACGTTCGCGCTGGCGGTGCCGCAGCACGGGTAGCCGTGGTACGCCGACGAGTAGTAGGCGTTCGAGGCGCCCCACGAATCGACCACTGCCGCGGTGGTCAAGCCGAGCCCGTAGCCGTACGCCCAGCCGACCGCCGGGTTGTAGACCGGCTGGGCCATCATCCCGTAAGTCGCCGGCGCCGCATAGTAGACGTTGCCGACCCACGGGTCGTAGGGATAGCCGGTGCCGTAGACGACGGTGCCGTGGGGCTCGACCACCGTGCCGAAGTAACCGGGCGTGTAGCCGACGTACGCCTCCTTCTCCGTCGCGCCGTAGACATGCGCGTAGGTCACGTAGTGGAGCGGCGACGACGGCGGGATCGTGTAGACGACTTCGGGCACCGACGCGGCGACGACCCACGGGCCGCCCGGTGACACCGCGAAGAACCAGATGCCCGAGCTCAGCGCGTACCAGCGGTTCGCGTCGACCTGGATGATCGGCGTGCCGCAGTTGCGCACGTACTGGAGCGGCGTGCCGGCGATGGGCGCGAGCTGCGGCTCGCCGTCGTACACCGGGGTGTAGGTCGGGCCGCCGTCGAGCGGAATCGTCGCGGTCTGCGGGATCGAGTTCTCGATCGCGGCCTCGCGCGCCTGCGGCGTGCCCGCGACCGACGCGAGCACGACGCCCGCGCGCGAATCGGCCGGAATGCGCGCGAAGTCGGCGGGCAGCTGGTCGCTGGCCACGAACGTCCACGGTCCCTTGTGCCAGTCGTCGCCGCGGTACCAGCGGCCCGAGATCAAGAGATACGTCTCGCCGCTCTTCGCCACCTGGATCACGTCGGAGAGCGTGTTGCTCGCGACGCGCAGACCCGTGCCCGCGATGGGCTCGAACGCCGCATCGCCGCGGTACACCACGAGCTCGGCCGGCTGCTCGCTGACCCAGAGCTGGGGCGCACCGCTCGCGAGCGTGGGCTTGGGATCGGCGTTGCCGCCGTCGAGCAGCTCGACGAGCCCCTGCTCGGCGAGATCGCGCGCGAGCGGGTCGAGCGCCGCCGGCACGGTGGCCGCGGCCGCGTACGGCCCCGCGAGCGCGGGCGAGGCGAGCCAGCCGTCGTAGACGTG
>Ga0335079_10005312_pt1 | contig 14753 bp, 15 predicted proteins | sample Lox_Sample_33_FD_206719 | JGI IMG/M metagenome (GOLD analysis project Ga0335079, IMG submission 206719) | Soil microbial communities from Loxahatchee National Wildlife Refuge, Florida, United States - Lox_Sample_3.3 | ecosystem: Environmental > Terrestrial > Soil > Wetlands | place: USA...
CTTCCTCGCCAAGCCGTTTCGCGCGAGCGATCTGGCCAGGGCGGTCGACGACCTGCTGTAGGCGGTTCCTGCGGCCCCGAACGCGCGCGCCTCGTCGGCCGGCGGATCAGCTCGACGGGCGCGGCGCGGTCCGATCAAAGAGCCCGAAGACGGCGAGGCCGCAGGCAAAGCCGCCGAGATGCGCCACCCAGGCAATTTGGGCGCCCGGTTGACCGGGCAAGCCGATTTGTCCGGCGACGACCGTCACGATGATCCATAACGCCAGCAACGGCCAGAGACCGGTCCTCCGCCCGGCGGCGCTGCGCGCCTGCATGCGGAGCACAGCGCCGAACAGCCCGCTGATAGCGCCCGAAGCCCCGATCACGGGCAATGTCGAGGAGGGATAGACGGCCGCGTGAGAGCCGGCGGCTACGACGCCGGAGAGGATCGTCAGCGTGAGCATTCGCCAACGACCGAGGCGGCGCTCCACACCGGATCCGAAGGCCAACAGCGCAAGCATGTTGATGAAGAGGTGGGTGACGTTGGCGTGCAGGAATTGATAGCTGACCGGATCGATCAACGCCGGCCAGCCCAAGCGGCCCACCGTGTATCGCGCCGGGATGAAGGCGAAGAGGCGGATGACGCGCTCGTCGGATCCTTCCGGAAGCAACAGCCGAAACCCATGAACCGCGATGTTGGCGATCAGCAAGGTCCTGGTGATCGGCGGGATGTTGAAGATCGGTTGTCGCGCGGAGCGTGCCGGCTGATCGCTCATAATCCCCAGGGCCTCGTCGGGCGCATCGGCCACTCTAGCGAACCCGGTGCCGTTCCTGCGAGCCGCGCAAAATGCCGGCGGTGGCGCTGCGCTATAAGCTGGTCTCGCAGGCTATCCGGCGGCACGTCCCCACCGCCGCCTCGACCGCCTCGATTTCCCGGATGTAGCGCGCCAGCGCGAGCGCCAAAGCGATATCAGTCCCGAGCCGGTTGCTGCGGGCACGGTCGAAAAGCTCCTCCAAGCTCGCGACATCCCCGAGCCCGGCGGCGGCGCAGATGGCCGCAACGTCCGCGCTTGTGGTCATGGTCATGACCCCCGCCGCCGCGAAGGCCGCCGGCGCAACCTCCGCCGCTTCGTAGCGCCGCCGGTGGCGAAGGCTGCCCTGGCTGACATCGGGGTGCGCCGTCCAACGCTATTCGCCGTGAATCTGCTTGCTGACCTGGTTCTCCTGACGGTTCAGCGTATTCCGCTCTTGCCTGCTGATGTGGCTGCGGTTCTGGCTCGCCATATCGCGCTCTTCCTGGCGGATCTGCCGATCGTCCTTGTGGAGCGCGGCGGCCTGCGGCCGCGTCATCTGGCCATTCGCCACTTTCCGGTGGATACGCAGGTTTTGGGTCTTCAGCCGGTGATTCACCTCGACGCGACGAGGATGATCCTTGTCCCATTGCGACTGGGCCAGAGCGGGGCCGGCGATACCTGCTGCGAACGCTCCCGCCAGCGCCAGAGCGGCGACAGTTCGGATCTTGCGCATTTAACCCTCCCAGAACGAGGAGACGCCGGATGCGTCATCACTCGATTCTTAGGCGGCGTCGCAGGCGACTATCCCCAGCGGTGTGTTCCGACTTAACGGTATTAAATGTAAATTTCGAATGTAATTTGGTCTTTGCCTGCGGCGCCGTTCAATAGGCGGAGATGCCGCCTTCGGCCGGTATCGCCGCGCCGTTCACCATGCGCGCTTCGTCGGAGGCGAGGAAGAGCGCGACATGTGCAATGTCCTCCGGCTGGCCGACACCGAAGGGGTAGCGCTCGGTCATGTTCTCGATGCCGCCGAAGCGAATCTGGTTGCCGTCGACGAAGCGGCCCTTCACCCGTTCCGTCAGCACGACGCCGGGACAAATGGCGTTGACGCGGACGCCTTTCGGCGAGTAGGCGCCGGCGAGAGCCCGCGTGAAGGAGATCAAGCCACCCTTCGCCATGACGTAGACATGCGCGAGGTGATTGCCGCGAAGCGCGACCACCGATGAGAAGTTGACCACACTGCCGTTGCCTTGCTCGACCATCACCGGGATGACGTGCCGGCAGCAGAGGAAAGGGCCCTTCAGGTCGAGGTCCATGGTGTGGTCCCACACCGAAAGCTCGACGTCGGTCACGTGCCGATCCTCGCGCAGCGAGCCGCCGGCGCAATTCAGCAGCACGTCGATGCGGCCGAAGGCGTCCCGCGCCTGCCGCACCATCTGCTTGACGCTGGCTTCGTCGGTCACATCGGTGCGCAGGAAGCGCGCGCCGGCACCAGCCTCGCGCGCGCTCGCCTCGCCGAGCGCCTCGTCGATCTCGGCCACGACCACCTTGGCGCCCTCGGCAACGAACATCTTGGCCGAGGCCCGGCCGATGCCGGAGCCGGCGCCGGTGATCACCGCAACCTTGCCCGCGAGACGATTCATCTGCCCCTCCCCCTGTCTGCGTCGCGGCGTGCTGGCCGCGGGAGCGCCGATCTCGGCATGACCCGGACGTTGTGCGCGCCGCTTTTCCGGTTAAAGCTAGCCCGAAACAACGACGGGAGGAAACCATGGCTGATCAGCAGACAGTCCTGGTCACCGGCGGCGCTTCCGGTATCGGGCTCGCCATCGCGAAGGCCGTGCTCGCGGAGGGCTGGCGGGTGGTCGTCGCGGATCTGAACCAAACGAGCCTCGACCGGAGCCGGGAAGCTTTCAGGAAAGCGGGCGGCAAGGTGCGGTTCGCGCCGCTGGATGTCACGGACGAGGCAAGCGTCATCCGATGCATCGCGACCTGCGACGAGGAGTTCGGCGCGCTGACGGGCGTCGTCAACTCGGCGGGTATCGCCAGGGCCGTGCCGGCGCTCGACACGACGATCGAGATGTTCCGCAGCATGCTCGAAGTCAACCTGATCGGCAGCTTCGTGGTCGCGCGAGAAGCGGCCAGAAGGATGCAGCCGCGCGGCGCCGGATCGATCGTCAACATCGCCTCCGTGTCGGGTATCTTGGGGAACGAAAACCGCGTCGCCTATGGCGCCTCGAAGGGCGGCGTCATCGTCATGACCAGGGTCATGGCCGTCGAGCTCGCCGGCGCCGGCATTCGCGTCAACGCCATTGCACCGGGTCCCGTCGACACCCCTTTGGCGCAACAAGTCCATACGCCCGAGGTGCGGGCGGCCTGGACGTCCGCCGTCCCGCAGCGGCGCTACGCCTCTCCGGCCGACATCGCGGCAGCGGCGGTCTTCCTGCTCGACGGCCGCAAATCCGGCTACGTCACCGGGCAAACCCTCTGCGTCGATGGCGGCTTCACCATCGCCGGCATCATGAGCAGCGCTTCGACCTAAACCTTCGACGCGAGCAGGTCGCCGAGGTGCTTGTCGATCTGACCGAGCGCGTCCCGGTCCGCGCCGAAGAGGGCAAGATGCCCGTCGATGGTCTCGATCGGCCGGAATTCCGCGTTCGGAAGGAGCCGCCATTCGGCCTCGCAGTCCGCCGGCCGGAAGAACATGTCCGACGACATCGGCATGACGAAGGTCTTGGCTTGGACCCGCCGCAGCGCCTCCCGCAGATCGCCGCCGGTGTGCCGGCTGACATCGCCGCGCTGCCACTTCCACGCCATGCACAAGAGGTCGTTCGGATCCATGGGCGCAAAGTACGCGTACATGAAGTTGATGATGAAGTCGTCGAGCGACGAGAAACCCAGCGCCTTATGCCGGTTCCGCTGAAAGAACTCGGTGCTCCACCCCATCACCGCCCACATCTTGGCGTGGCGCAGCAGCCCCTCCCGGACCTCGGCGGGCGAGGCGTAGAATCCGCCCTTGAAGCCGGGATCCGAAGTGATCGCGTCCACCAGCGTCTCGGTGAAGAGAAAATCGTGGACGGTGTTCCTGGCGGTCCCGGCGAGCGGCGCGGCGCGCTTCACCATCTCCGGATAACGCACGGCCCATTCATAGGTCTGCTGCGCGCCCATCGAGCCGCCGACCACCAGCGCAAGGCTCTTGAGGCCGAACTTTTCGGTGAGAAGCTTGTGCTGCGCGCGAACGTCGTCGCCGATGCGCACACGCGGGAAGTTCCCCATCCCGGCGGGTGCAGGTGTGTTGTGCGGCGACGTCGACAGGCCGCTGCCGATCTGGTTGACCACGATGATGAAGTACTTGTCGGGATCGAGCGCCCGGCCAGGGCCGATGAAGACCTGCTCGATGATCTTGTTCGTGCCGGAGTACCAGGTCGGCACCAGAATGGCGTTGCCGCCATTGGCGTCGAGCTTGCCGAAGGTCGCGTAGGCCAGAGTGCATTTGCGGATGGTTCCGCCCTCCTCGAGCGCCAGGTCTCCGATGTCGTGCATCTCGTAAGGGCCGTGCAGCTCCTGACCGTAGTAGCTGTTCTCAATCATCGTTCCCTCCCCGTCTCATGTTGGGACGGGATGGGGCCGACGCCGCCACCCCGTCCGGATCTGCCGCGACCAGCGACTAAGCCAGCGCGAAGCCTTCATAGTTCTTTGCCGCGATCTCGATGCATTTTTTCCGGTACCCGCCGACGCCTGCGGGCCCGAGATAGGGCAGGAAGGCGCGCGGCTTGCCGGCAATGTTGGCGCCCATGTACCAGGAGTTGGCGCGGGTCATCAGCGTCGCGCCGACGACCTCGTTGACATGGCTGACCCATTGATCCTGCGCTTCCGGCTTGGCCTCGATCGTCGTCATCCCGGCCTCGCGCATGTCGGCGATGCAGTCCGCGATCCACTCCACATGCTGTTCGATGGCGACGGGCATGTTGGTCAGGACGGACGGGCTCTGCGGCCCGGTGATCGTGAAGAAGTTCGGAAAGCCGGCAACCGAGATGCCGAGATAGCTGCGCGGCCCCTCGGCCCATTCCGCGCCCAGCGCACGCCCGCCGCGGCCTTTGAGGTTCAACGCCTTCAGCGGACCGGTCATGGCATCGAAGCCGGTGGCGAAGACGATGATGTCGAACTCGTATTCCTTGCCGCCGGCGCGGATGCCCTTTTCGGTGATCTCCTCGATGCCGCCGTCGGTCTTGGCATCGACCAGCAGGACGTTCTGCTTGTTGAAGGTCTCGTAATAGTTCGTGTCGAGCGGCTGGCGCTTGGTGCCGTAGGGATGGCCCTTCGGGATCAGCTTCTCGGCGATCGCCGGGTCCTTCACCGTGCTGCGGATCTTGCGCCGGATGTAGTCGGCGCAGAGGTCGTTGGCCTCCTCGCTGAAGAACATGTCCTGGTAGTTGGCGAGCCAGAACGCGAAGCCGCCGGCGTCCCACATCCGGTCGAACTCGCGCTCGCGCTCGGCGGCCGTGACATTGAGAGCCGATTGCGGGATGAAGTAATGCTCCTGGCCGAAGAACGAGTCGCGGATGCGCTGGACGATGCCTTCGTAATCCGATTTTCGCGACCGGACGAGGTCCGGGTCGACCTTGCCGTTGCGGGCCGGAACGCAATAGTTGGCGGTGCGCTGAAAGACGGTGAGGTGCTTTGCCTGCTGGGCGATTTCCGGAATGGCCTGCACGGCGGTGGCGCCGGTGCCGACGACGGCGACGCGCTTCCCGGTGAAGTCGACGCCCTCCTTTGGAAAGCGGCTGGTGTGGTACCATTTGCCCTTGAACCGCTCCAAGCCCTTGAACGGCGGCATGTTGGTTTCCGACAGGCTGCCGACGGCGGCGATCAGGTACTGCGCCGTGACCTCGTCGCCCTTGTCCGTGCGCACCCGCCATAGATTGGCTTTCTCGTCGAACTCGCCGCCGACGACGCGCGTGTTGAACTGGATGTCGCGCTTCAAGTCGTGGCGCGCCGCGACATGCTCGAGATACCTCAGAATCTCGGGCTGCTCCGGATAGCGCTCGGACCATTCCCAGTCCTGCAACAGCTGCTTGTCCCAGGTGTAGCAGTAGATGTAGGAGTCGGAATCGCAGCGGGCGCCGGGATAGCGGTTCCAGTACCAGGTGCCGCCCACCGTATCGCCCGCCTCATAGACCCGGACGTTGAGGCCGAGCTGATCGCGCAGCGCCTTCAGCATGTAAAGGCCGGAAAAGCCAGCGCCAATCACGACGGCGTCAAAGCTCTGAGTTGAATCAGGCATCGTCGTTCCTCCCCGACAGGCTACTTTGTGGCTTCGCCGATGGAGCGATGCTCCGCGGCGGCCTTCAATGATCCACGGTAGGGGTTTGCCGCCGCAACCAACTTTTTCGGGCAAGCGAAACGCGCCGAATTGTGCGGAACGCGATAGCGTTCAGAAGCGCGGGCCGCCGTCCTCGTGGCGGCCCGCTCCTCCGGCTGAGCGCGCCAAGGGCTCGCTACTCCGCGGCCCGTTCCGCCCCTGCCGCCGCACGCCGCCGCGCCACGAGGCCGCGGATCACGACGTAGAAGACCGGTGTGAAGATGAGGCCGAAGAAAGTGACGCCGATCATGCCGAAGAACACGGCGGTGCCGAGCGACTGACGCATCTCGGCGCCGGCGCCCGTCGCGATCGCGAGCGGCAGCACGCCCAGAATGAAGGCGAAGGACGTCATCATGATCGGCCGCAGGCGCGTGCGCGCCGCCTGCACGGCGGCGGCGAACCGGTCCGCGCCTTGTTCCTCGGCCTGACGGGCGAATTCGACGATGAGGATCGCGTTCTTGGCGGCAAGGCCGATCAGCACGACGAACCCGACTTGCGCCAGGATATTGATCTCGATGCCGCGCGCGAGCAGCCCCGCCATGGCGGCGAAGAGACACATCGGCACAATGAGCACGATGGTGAGCGGCAGCGCCCAGCTCTCGTATTGCGCGGCGAGCACGAGGAAGACGAAGACGACCGAGGCGCCGAACACCAGCGAGCCGGTGCCGCCCGCCAGCTTTTGCTGATAGGCGAGCTCGGTCCATTCGAAGCTGAAGCCTTGGGGCAAGTGCTCCGCTGCGAGCTTCTCCATCGCCGCAAGCGCCGTGCCGGTCGCGACCCCGGGCGCCGCCGTTCCCTGGATTTCGGCGGCGTAATAGAGATTGTAGCGCGGCACGCGATAGGGACCGGTGATGTTGCGGAAGCTCGCCACCGAGCCGATCGGCACCATCTGTCCGGCGTTGTTGCGCGTCTTGTAGTTGGCGATCTCCTGCAGGCTCTGCCGGAAGCGTCCATCGGCCTGCGCCGTGACGTGGTAGGTGCGGCCGAGATAGTTGAAGTCATTGACGTAGGTCGAGCCGAGATAGGTCTCGAAGGTATCGAACACGTTCTGCGCCGGCACACCGAGCATCTCGGCACGCACCCGGTCGATATCGGCATAGAGCTTGGGCGTGCCGGTGTTGAACAGCGAGAACACGCCGACGAGGCCGGGCGTACGGTTGGCCGCCGCCACCATCTCCTGCGTCGCGGCGTCGAGCGCGCGCAGGCCGCGGCCGCGCCTGTCCTCGATCATCATCTTGAAGCCGCCGGAATTGCCAATGCCCTGCACCGGCGGCGGCGGGATCGTTATGATGAAGGCGTCCTGGATGACCGCGAGGCGGCGACGCAGATCGGCCAGGATGTGATTGGCGGAGAGCCCCTTGGCGACGCGCTCGTCGAAGGGCGCGAGCGGCGTGAAGATCGTGCCGGCGTTGGGGGCGTTGGTGAAGGTGGCGCCATCGAGCCCGGCGAAGGGAACGGCGTGAGCGATGCCCGGCGTCTCGAGCATGATCTTGGTCGCCCGGCGGACGACCGCATCGGTGCGCTCGAGCGAGGCGCCGGGCGGCAGCTGGATGACGTTGATGAGGTAGCCCTGATCCGCCTCGGGGATGAAGCCCCCCGGCGCGCGCGTGAACTCGAAGGCGGTCAGCGCGATGAGGCCGGCATAGACGATCAACATGAGGGCCGCGACACGCACGAGGCGCCCGGTGAGCCGGCCATAGCCCGAGGCGAAGCGGTCGAAGCCGAGATTGAAGAGATGGAAGAAGCGGCGCGGCAGCCGCGCGACGAGCGACCCCTTGGCCTCGCCCTCCGCCGCGTGCGGCTGGAACAGCAAGGCGCAGAGCGCCGGGCTGAGCGTCAACGATACGAAGGCCGAGATCACCGTGGCGGTGGCGATGGTGACGGCGAATTGCCGGAAGAACTGGCCGGAAATGCCCGAGACGAAGGCCGAAGGGATGAACACCGCCGCAAGCACGAGCGCGATGGCGATGAGCGCCGTGCCCACCTCGTCCATGGTATGGTGCGCCGCTTCCTTGGGCGTCATGCCCTGCCGGATGTTGCGCTCGACGTTCTCGACGACGACGATCGCGTCGTCGACGACGATGCCGACCGCCAGCACCAGGCCGAACAGCGTGAGGTCATTGATGGAGTAGCCTATCGCCGCCAGCACGATGAACGTGCCGATGAGCGACACCGGGATGGCGACGATCGGGATGATCGAAGCGCGCCAGGTCTGAAGGAAGAGAATGACGACGGCGATGACGAGCGCCAGCGCCTCGAAGATCGTCTTGATCAGCTCGCGTACGGATTCGGCGATGAATTCGGTCGTGTTGTAGACGACGTCGTAGCGCAACCCCTGGGGAAAATCGGCCGAAAGCTCTTTCATCTTGGCGAGGACCGCCTTCGCCGTCGCGAGCGCGTTCGATCCCGGCCGCTGGTAGATGAGGATCGGCACTGCCGGCCGCTCGTCGAGATAGCCGTTGGCGTTGTAGTCGAGCGCGCCCAATTCGACGCGCGCGATGTCACGGACCCGCGTCAGCCTGCCATCGGGATCCGACTTGACGATGACGGCGCCGAATTGCTCGGGATCGATCAACCGCCCGAGGGTTTCGACATTGAGCTCGAAGGCGCCGGGCTTCGGCACTGGCGGCTCGTTGACCACCCCCGAGGCGACCTGCACGTTCTGCGCGCGGAGCGCCGACACCACTTCTTCGACCGTCAGGTTTCGCGCCGCGATCTCGTCGGGATTGAGCCAGATCCGCATCGAATAGTTGCGGGCGCCGAAGACCTGCACATCGCCGACACCGCCGAGCCGGGCCAAGGGGTCGACGACTTGCAGTGTCGCGTAGTTGGACATGTAGAGCTGGTCACGCGAGCCGTCGGGCGAGCTCAGATGAATGACCATCAGCAGGTTCGGCGAATTCTTGCGCACGGTAACGCCGATGCGCTGGACCTCGTCCGGTAGCTGCGGCTGGGCGACGGCAAGACGGTTCTGCACCAGCACCTGCGAGGTATCGAGATCGGTGCCAAGCGCGAAGGTGACGGTAATCTGCAGATTGCCGTCGGAGGTCGCCTGCGACACCATGTAGAGCATGTTGTCGACGCCGTTCAGCTGTTCCTCGATCGGCGTTGCCACCGTTTCGGCGATCACCTCGGCCGAGGCGCCGGGATAGCTGGTGGTGATGACCACCGTCGGCGGCGCGATGTCGGGATATTCCGCGACCGGCAGCGTGTAATAGGCGAAGCCGCCGATGAGCACGAGAAAGATCGAGAGCACCGCCGCGAAGATCGGCCGGTCGACGAAGAAATGCGTGAACCCCATGAGCCCCCCGGACCGCGCGCTACTGGTGGGGCGGCGGCTCGACGGCGCCGTCCTGGGCCGCGACCTTGACGCCGGGACGGATGCGCATCAGCCCGTTGATCACGACGCGGTCGCTGGGAGCGATGCCGCTGCGGATCACGCGGAGGCTGCCCTCAAGCGGCCCAAGCTCGACCACATGCGGGTCGACCGAACCATCGTCGCGCACCACCATCAGCAGCTTGCGCGACTGGTCCGAAAGCACGGCGCTGTCCGGGACGAGCAGTGCCTGGTGCGGCGGCGACGCGGGTATGCGCACGCGTCCGAATTCGCCGGCCACGATCGTGGCCGAGGGGTTGGGAAAGACCGCGCGCACCCTGAGCGTGCCGGAGCCGCGATCGACCTCGTTCTCGACGAAATTGAGCTGCCCCTTCAGCGTCCAGTCGGTTTCGTTCAGCCGGTGCGCCTCGATCGGCGGCGGCTCGCCATCACCCGCGCGGGTGCGGTCTTCGGCGGCGACGCGCTGAAAATTGAGCAGATCCGCTTCGCTGATGTCGAAGTAGAAGTAGATGGGATCGGTCGTCACGATCGTCGTCAGCAGCGTCGCGGTTCCGCTCGTACCGCCGAAGACGAGATTGCCGATACTGACGAGATGGCGGCTCACATGCCCGTCCATCGGTGCGCTGACATGGGCGAATTCGAGATCGAGCTCGGCCGAAGCGACGGCTGCACGCGCGGCGTCGAGCTCGGCGGTCGCCGCGCGCTGGTCCTGGAACCGCTCGTCATAGGTGCTGGCGGAGACAACGTCGCCCTTGCGCAGATTTTCGGCGCGTGCGAGCTGCTGGTTGGCGAGGTTGAGTTTGGCCTCCGCTTGCGCAACCTGGGCCTTGGCCGAATCAAGCGCGATCTGGAAGGGACGCGGATCGATGACGAAGAGCAGGTCGCCTTTCCTGACGAACTGGCCGTCCTGGAAATGGATTTCGGTGAGGTAGCCGCTAACCCGGGCGCGCACGTCGACGGATTCGGTGGCCGCGAATTGTCCGGTGTATTCGTTCCACTCGACGATCTCGCGGCTGACGGGCTTGCTCACCGTCACGACCGGGGGCGCCGCTCCCTGCGCCGAAGCGCTGCGCGGGCCAAAAGCAAGGCTTGCCGCGGCGAACATGACGAGGGCCGCGACGCCGCGGCGGCGGAGCGCGCGCGATATCACCCTTTCGAGGCAGAATAGGCCGGCGGCCGGATCGCCGGCGGAAGCAATGGTCCTGCGCCACCTACGTCGTTCTGGCATAGCACCGCCTGATGCGAGAAGGGGAATTCGCACGCTGCCACAAAATCGCCGGAGGATCGAGGGGCGGAATCAGAGCATCGCCGGGGCGGATCATCCGGGATGGAGCGGCGGGCCGCCGCCTGGGCGTCACTTCGGGCGCAGCCAGCCCGAATCTTCAAGGATCCGAAGCGCGCCGTTCACGACCGTTTTGCCGAACTGATCCTCCCCCTCAGGGGGCTGACTGTTGGTGATGGCGGTGATGACGAGATCGTGCTGCGGCCAATAGGCGAAGATGGCGCGGAACCCGAGCGTGGTGCCTTGATAGAACCAGAGCGCGCCGCCGGGCTCGGGCGCATACATCCGCGCGAGATTGAGTCCGAAGCCGGCCGGATTCTCGGCGCTCACCTCGGGGATCGGCAGCCCGGTCTTCTCCGAGACGATGGCGGTCATCTCGTCGAGCTGTTTGCGCGGAAAGACCCGCAGGGAAAACAGGTCGCGAATCCATCGATCGAGATCGCGCGGGGTCGAGATCATGGCGCCTGCCGCTCCGGCCCAGGACAGGTTTTGCCTGCGCATGTCCTGGCCGATGAGCGGCGCCAAAGTCGATAGCGTGCAGGGCGTCGGCTGATAGAGAAGGCAGTCGCGGTTTTCGTAGCGGCCGCGCGGCACGCGCTGCAGCACCGCGGAGGGATAAGGGCCGTCGGAGTAGAAGGTGTCGCGGAGGCGCAACGGCTCGAGGATGAGAGTCTCGAGCGCGGCCTTGTAGGACATGCCGGAAGCCGCCTCGATGATGAGGCCGGCGAGGATGTCGTTGGTGTTGGAGTAGAACCAGCCGCTGGGCGATGGCAGGCGTTTTCCTGCATCCGGATCGACCGCCGCGATCAACCGCTTGGGGGTGAATTGGTGCTTGAGGTCGGCGCCGACGATCGCGCCGATCTCCTCCGTCTCCGTGTAGTTGGGAACAGGGCTGGTCATGTTGAGCAGGGATTGGATGCTGATGTCGCGCCAAGCCCGGTATTGCGGGAGCCAGCGACCGACGGTTTGGTGGATGTCGAGCTTGCCCATGGCCTCGAGCTTCAGAACGAGGGCGGCGGTGAAATGCTTGGTGTTGCTGCCGATCTGGAACAGCGTGTCGGGCCCGATCGGCTTCTCGTCCGCGAGGCCGTCCGTGCCCGAGAACACGGCAACAATCCGGCGCCGGGTCCCGATATCGGCGCGCAAGGCGGCGCCGGAAATACCCTCTGCCTGGCTCCGCTGCGCCACATAATCATCGAGCAGATGCTGCAAACGCGCCTTGACCGTCGCGTCGGCGGCGCGCGCCGGGAGGCAAAACGGGCCTACGGCCAAAAAGAAGGCGATGACGCAGGCTGTCGCTCGGCCCATGTTCCACCTCCTCAGCGTCGCCTCGACGCGGCGCATTGAGATGCCTATCTTGAAGCATCTGCGTTCTCAAACGGGCCTATTCCGGTTCGCCGATCTGGACCCGAACGGCGATGGAGCCTCTCATGCCGTTTATCGATGAGCGTACGATCCCCGAGGTGCTGATGCGCCCCGGTATTCACGGAAAGTTTCTGGCGCACAAGGATCTGGGCGCGCAGGGAGCGAGCCTGCTCATGAACAGAGCGGCGTCCGGTGCTGCGGTCCCGTTCCATATGCATCAGGTCGAAGAGACCGTCATCCTGTTCGAAGGACGGATCTGGGTGCAGCTCGGCACAGAGCGCCGCGTCATCGGTCCCCAAGAAACCGTGATCATCCCGCCGCGCATGCCGCATGCATGGGGCAATGACGGCCCGGAAGAGGCTCGGATGCTGTGGGTCTATGCCGGTCCCGATCCCTTTGGCGATTCTACCTACTTCGAAGGAGCGCCGCCGAACCTGCAGGCGTAGCGTCCTGCGCCACCATGCTGGCAAAGGTGAGGAAGTTTGATGGCGTTCGTCTCGGATGCCTTGCCGTGCCTCGCGGCCGGCAATGCCAAATCGAATTTGGCGATCACCGTCCCGAAAACAATCAATTAGCTAAATCGCCGGTGCACGATCATGTCTCCTCCGGATGCCCGAAGGAGTTTTCGATGACCGCCGGTCAAATCACCACACCGTTCGCGCTGAAAAATCCGCTCGGCGTGTTGACGCGCCTATGTTTCGTCTCGCTGCTCGCCGCGCCCACGGCGCTGATGCTCGTGGCGATGAGCCAGATCATTCAAAATCAACGGTTGCGCGATGGCCTGTAACGCACGAACGCACGCCCGACGGTCGCAACGCAGGGGCATTGCGACGCGCCGGGCGCCTTGCCGATCTGAAACGGCTGTCGGCCTCAACTTCCTCCGGTTGGCCCCGAGACGCTACCGTTGGGCTGGACGCCAGGCAGCTCGCGGCCGTTCACCCCGGCCGGCGAATCTTCCGTGGTGGTAAACAATACTTGGCGCGGCAGAATGACCGGCGCCGGTGGTGCGCTGCTGCCGACCAGCATCGTGGTCGTCATGGCGACCACGCGGTTGCGCGCTTCGCGGACGCCCCTCGCGGTCGGCACCGGCGGCTCGCGATCGCCGACCCAGCGCGTCTCGATGCGACTGGCGGCGACGCCTTCGGCGACAAGCTGATTGCGCACGGTGTCGGCGCGCCGCTGCGACAGCTTCAGATTGTAGGCCTCCGTGCCAGACAAATCGGCCTTGCCGACGAGCGCGACTTGCGACGACGGGTCAGCGTTCGCCGACCTCGCGATCGCGCTCACCACGCGACGCCCTTCGGGCGTGAGCGTTGCCTTATCCCAATCGAAGAAGACACGGTTTTCGCGCTCCGCCGACCGGGTTGCCGGCGGCTGGGTTCCCCCCGCCATGGCCTGCGATGCCTGTGCCGACGCCACCTGAGCCCGGTACGCGGCCGGATCTTGATAGAGATTGGGACGCGACATCAGCTGCGTGTTCGAATAGATCGCGGGATTGGAAGCGAGGAGCACGCCTCGCATCTGATCACGATCGACGACATAGGCCGGACTGTAGGTGGTCGTCTGCTGCACCTGCGGCTCGGGCGCAGCAGCGACCACGGCGCCCGTAGCCTCCGCGGTTGTCGGAGCGACGACGCTCGTATTCTCCGCCGGCGGCGGGGAGCTGCTGCATCCCGCGGCTGCGAGCGCAAGCAAGGAGACGGCGGACAGCGTTAGAGGGCCAGCTTTCATCGGCTAACTCCCATCTGGTCGGCGGACAAAAAAAGCACTGCGCCTCAGTCAACATCGTCGACCGCAAACGATGCATCGAGTGAACACCTGATTGAGCCGCGCTGATCCCCTGAATCGGTGCGTGCTGCAGTGCGAACAACAACTGCGACAACCCGACGGGCAATTGCTGAGCGATCAGCACGACGCTGTCCCAACGTCGCACGAGCAATGCACGATCGATGTGATCTCGACGCGAATAAGATCGCGCCGGAGCAACGCACCGAGATAAGTGCAACGCGGATCTGACAGGAGCGGAGCGGCGTGTCCCGTGCTTCGCACACAAGAATGTGATCCACTCAGTTGGGTCGGACGCCTCGTGCATAACGGGATGCCGACCAATGCCGCTAAGACGCGAGTGACTCGATCTGTTCGGAAGAAACAATGGACGGAGTGCTTCGATGCCGGCGTGTCCGATACAAGATCAAGCCCGGACCGAAGCAGCCCGCTTACGTCGCAGAGTCGAGCTACGTGCTGACGTCTTGCCAGCTCGCGGACGGAAGCTGGAAGCTCGACAGCCAGGCTCGGCCCGACAAATCCCCTTGACGCGTCCGCCTCAGCGCTGGGCGGCCTCGGCGCTCGGCGGCGCAGCCGGTGGGGCGGCCGCGTGCTGCGGCAGCGACGTCAACCCCTCCGCGGCGATGCTCATCATCATGCGCGAGAGCTTGGCGATCTCATCCGAATATTGATCGGCCAGCTTCGCCGCGAACCGGCGTTGGCAGTCGACCGCTTGTTCGGGGCTGCTGCAGGTGGCGAGCATCGACCATACCGCCATGTCCTCCTGCAGCCGGCTCTGGGTGAATTGGGTGATCTCCTGCGACAACGCGAACATCCCGGCGAGCCAGCGCGCGAACGCATGCTGGTTGCTTTC
>Ga0335079_10005313_pt1 | contig 14752 bp, 10 predicted proteins | sample Lox_Sample_33_FD_206719 | JGI IMG/M metagenome (GOLD analysis project Ga0335079, IMG submission 206719) | Soil microbial communities from Loxahatchee National Wildlife Refuge, Florida, United States - Lox_Sample_3.3 | ecosystem: Environmental > Terrestrial > Soil > Wetlands | place: USA...
TGATGCGTTCCGCGTCGTGGTGCGTCGTGATTGAGCCTTCCACTAGTCCGATATCGTAGGGACCCTTCAGCATGACGCTGGTGGCCTCCGGGAAGTAGACGATATCGATAGCCTCCGCCACACCCAGCAGTTCGTCTTCGGCATCCAGCAGACTCAGCTGGCAGCCGTCGCATGAAGCAAACTTGAAAACCGCGACGGCGGGACGAGCCTGAGTGGCCGGGGGCCGCGCATCAGCGGCCGCCAGTTTGCTTTTCTTAGAGCTCATATTTTCCGAACCAGGACCGCACCTGGTGGTACGCGAAGATGGGTCCGTCTTTGCAGATGAACTTGGGACCGTACTGGCAATGGCCGCAGAAGCCGATCCCGCATTTCATATTGCGTTCCAGGGAAAGATAGAGGTCGCCGGGCGGCAGGCCGCGGGCCTCCAATTCCCAGATCACGTAGCGCATCATGATCTCGGGACCGCAGATAAGCGCCACGGTATGGAAGGGCTGCAACCGCACGTACCGGAACAGCCCGGTCACCACCCCGACATGGCCGCGCCAGCTGAGGCCGCCGTAGTCGACCGTGGAGAGCACCTGGGTGTCGGGCAGGCGCGCCCAGTCTTCCAGTTGCTTGCGGAAGATCAGGTCGCGCGGACTCCGCGCGCCGTAGAGCACGACCAGGCGGTTGTAGTCGGCGCGGTGCCGCAGGATATAGTGAATGGCCGGGCGCAGCGGCGCCAGGCCGATGCCGCCCGCCACAATCAGCACGTCCTTGCCGCGCGCGACTTTCAACGGCCAGTGCGAGCCATATGGGCCGCGCATCCCCACGGCATCTCCCGGACGGCTGCTGACCAGCGCCTGCGTGGTCTTGCCCACGGAGCGCACCGTGTACAGCAGGCGACTGTGATCCTCCGGATCGCCGCTGATCGAGATGGGCAGTTCCCCATTGCCGAAAACATAGAGCATGCTGAACTGGCCGGGAGCGAAGCCCGGGAACAGCTCGCTGTCAGGGTGTTCGAGCGCCAGGGTGAAGGTATCGTAAGTTTCCTTGCGTACGTGCGCCACGCGCGTCAGGACAGGCGTCATCTCGTTGGTGGTCACCTGTTCGGGTTCCAATTCCGCAACGGGCATGAAGCCTCCCCTTAACCAACCTTGGCCGCGGGCGCGGCGTACATGTCCAGAATCTGGAGACGTGTGGCCTGCAGGCGCTGTGCCACCACGCGCAGCATGGCCTGCATCAGCGCATAGCCGAAACGGCAGTCCTCTTCGCAGGCATGTTGCAGGCGCGCACCATCGAAGGCCAGGGCCTGCGTATCCTCCAAGGCGCGGGCCTGGAACTGCTTGGTATGGCTCGGAGTGAGCGAAGACCATCCAAGTTCCTCGCCGTACCCCAAGGTGACGATGCGGACGACGCGTCCGGGCGCGGTGGTTTCCAGGGCGGTATTGCCCGATAACAGCAGGTAGAAGAAGCTGGATTCGTCGCCTTCGCGGAAGATCAACTCGCCTTTGGCGAAATGGATTTCACTGGCCATGGCAGCCAGCTTGTTGATGTGCTCGTCGCTGAAGCCGTGCAGAAAGGGGTGCGCTCGCAGATTATTGGCCAACAGTTCCAGGGTCATGGTAGTCTCCTTAAGTCCGCGGAGGCGGCAGGCGCCGGCTGTTCCCACAAAGCAGCCACCTCGCGCGTAATATCGATACCGGCCGGGCACCACGTGATACAACGGCCGCAGCCCACGCAGCCGGAACTGCCGAACTGGTCGATCCAGGCGGCGAGTTTGTGGGTCAGCCACTGGCGATAGCGGGCCTTGATCGACATCCGCACGCTGCCGCCGTGGATATAAGAGAAGTTCTGGGTGAAGCAGGAGTCCCATTTGCGCCAGCGCTCGGCGTGACGCCCGTCTACGCTGCTGGAGTCTTCGACGGTGGTGCAGAAGCAGGTGGGGCACACCATGGTGCAGTTGCCGCAGGCCAGGCACCGCGCCGCGACATCGTCCCAGCGGGAATGCTCGAAGGCGGCGTACAGCATTTCGCGAATGCCGCTGGTCTGGAGTTTGCGGTCGATGGCGGCCATCGCGGCTTTGATGGCCTTCTCGGCATCCTGCCGCAGGGTGGCGTCGGCCTCCACGGCGCCCAACTCAATGAGCACTTCTGCGCCCTGGCGGGTGCCGGCTTCGGCCACGAAGACGTGCCGTTGCGCGTCCACCAGTTCGGTGAGAGCCAGGTCGAAGCCGGCCTCGGCGGGCGGCCCGGTGTGCATGGATGGGCAGAAGCAGGTGGGCGCCGAAACCGTGCAATTCACCGCCACCAGGAAGACGCCGTGGCGGCGCGCCTGGTATACGGCCTCGCCGTATTGCTCCCCCAGAAGCACGCGATCCTGAATGGCCATGGCGGCCAGTTCGCAAGCCCGCATGCCGACGAACGCATAGCGCGGCGCGGGCGCGGTGTCGTGCAGAATATGAAAGCCGTTTCCGTTGCGGGCGGCCTCGAAGATGCGGGCTTCGGCCGGGTAGAGGAAGCGCTTCCAGCCTTGGGAGCCGACCGCGTATCCGAAGAGGGCGCCATCCGGCCGGCGTTTCAGGCGGTAACGCCCGGCCTCCTGCTCCGAGGTCCAGCCGGCCGGGAGTTCCTCGATGCCGTTGAGTATGTCGTAGACGATGGCGCTGCCGCGGATAGCGGGCCCCACCACCTGGTACCCGCGTTTATGAAGGGATGGAAAGAGCTGCGCCAGCTCCGGAACGCCCAGGACAAACGGGGCGCCGATAGCTGGCAGGTTGTTCACCATAGGGTCTCCCCCGCTAATAGGATGCCATATTTCGGATGTTAATGTCTGCAATCGGGAGGGCGGCGGTAGCGGCTTCCGACGCCGCAATCTCATGCCACAAATCGGCTAAATCTCTCCGCGTTGTGCGGATGTTGCCGATGGCCGCGCGGATAGTCAGCCGCCTGCGGAGCACAGTGTGGGACAGATAGAAGCGCCGCGATGCGTTGATCCGCTCGAGCAGATCGCGCGTGGCCGAGTCGCCGCGCCGGGAACGAAAGCACACCAGGCCAAGCGTGGCGGCAGCCCCCAGTTCAAGCCGCGGATGTGCGCGGATGCGCCCGGCCCAGCCATTCCGCCATGGCCAAATTCTCTGCGGGGTTGGCGGCCAGGCCCTGGCGGCCGAAATAGCGCAGCACGAACCACAGTTTGAGGGCGCGGAAGCGGCGGCCCAGAGCAAGGCCGTAATCCATGTCGTCGAGCGCTTGCGTGCCGGGCTTGAGGTACTCGGTTTCAAGGGCGAACGCCCGGCGCAGGGCAGCCGGGTGCGCGGTGTAGAACAGGGAAGTGTTGCATCTGCGGGCGGATCTGGGTAAGGTGACGCCATGACCTCTCGCCGGCCACCGGTATTCCACAAGCCTTGGTTTCGAACCGATTGTGATTATTTACCTGCGTTCGGTCTTATCTGCTGTTTTCGCTCAGCTTGCGTGATGTTAAAGAACTGATGGCGTAACGTGGTCTCGCCGTGGGCCACACCTCCATCTGGCGATGGGTGCAAGCCTATGGCCCCGCAGTCTATCGGCGCCTGCAAGGCGCCGTAAAGCGGAAGTCTTCTACGTGGCACATGGATGAGACCTTTGGTGCGGATTGGTGGCAGCTGGATGTACCTGTTCCGAGCGGTCGATAGCCACGGCCAAACCGTCGATTTCTACCTGTCGGAGACGCGCGATCGAGAGGCCGCGAAGCTGTTCTTAATGCGTGCTCTGGGGAACGGAGACAACCGACCGCCGCGACTCTTCGCACGCGCAGCTATCCGGCCGCCATCCGGGAACTGCGCGAAGAAGGTCTTCTGCATAGCCGTTGCCGACAACGAACACGGCGATACCCTAATAACCGGATCGAATCCGACCACCGCGCCGTCAAGCGACGGCTGCGGGCTATGCAAGGACCGCGTACCAAGGTGACAGCGTGGGCGGCGATACAGGGGATCGAGGCGGCACATATGATTCGAAAAGGGCAGGTACTCGGAATCACCCGACATAACCTGCATGGGCAGGCGTGGGTCTTCGCAGCACTCCTGTTGGTTGAATAGTCCTGAGTCAGCCAACCAACGCCTCCGCGCCCCTCCCGGCCCGCATGCAACACTTTCCGAAGACAGTGTGGTGCCGGAGATGTTTGTGCCGGCCACTCAGGCGGATCCCGAAGGCGCTGAGTTGGTGTTGCGCACCAGGCTGCCGCCCGAAACCCTGGCGGCGAGCGCGGTGCGCACGCTGCGGGCCTACAACCCCGAGCAGCCCGCCGCCGAATTGAGGCCCGTCCAACAACTTGTCGACCACGCAGTCTCGGCGCGGCGTTTCTTCGGGCTGCCGGTGGCGTCGTTTGCCGGGCTGGGCCTCGTGCTGGCGTCACTCGGCATCTACAGCGTGGTCTCGTCTTCCGTGTCGCGGCAGCGGCAGGAAATCGGGATTCGGATGGCGCTGGGCGCCAGCGCCTAGCGCGTGCAGTACGAAGTTATTGCACGGACCATGCGTCTCGCTTTGACGGGGATCGCGCTGGGCACCATAGCGTCGTTCGCCGCCGCGCGCGCCATCGCGCGCTCCTGTATGGCACCCGGCCCTCCGATCCGGCGGCATTTGGAGCCACGATCATGCTGCTGGCAGCCGTGTCGCTAATCGCCGGATACATCCCGGCGCGTCGCGCGTCCCGCTTCGATCCCATGCGAGCCTTGCGCGCCGAGTGAGGCGCTTACTTCGCGGAGTCGGGCTGCGCCAGCCGGCCTTCAAACAGGATCACGCCGCTGTGCTGGTCGCGGACCAGGAAGGCGAACGGATGGTCGGCGCGAAATACCGTGCGCGGCGAGTGCATCATGGCCACGTACGAGACCATGCTTCCGGTAGCCGCAGCGGCTTCCGTGCCTTCTTCGGAGACGTCCACGAATGCCTTGTGGTTGACGTCGGAGAGGAACAGGTCACGCCGGTCGTCGATGCCGGAGAAATCCGCCGCGCGGGTGAAGGCTTCCGGCATGCCCAGACGGGCGAGCGTCTCGCGCAACGAGAAGCCTGATTCGGCCTGGAACTTAGGAATTGCAACGTCCACGTTGCGGCTCTGCAACCCGCCCAGCCAATCCCCGAGAACCGCAGGACTAAGCGACTGTTCCAAATCGGCCGAGCCGTCGCCTTTCTTCGGCAGCAGGATGTCGAAAGCCAGCGGCGTGTCCGCGTACCTCATCTCGAGAAGCTGCATGCTGGGGGTTTCCGCATAGCCAAAGTCCGCGGTCTGGTTCATGAACTTCGTTTCGACCGTGCGGCCCCCGGTCAGATGGAAGGGCGCCGGGTGGGTGTCGGCCGGCCGGAAAGGCGACCTCCATTTGCCATAGAAGTAGATCGCGCTGGTCAGCACCAGGCGCGTGCTGGCGTCGAACGATCCAGGCGCAAACAACTCCGCGATCTTGCCCTTGGTATGCTGCGCGGTCCAGGCGTTGATCTCGTCCGCCGAATCTGTGGGGTTCGCTGCGAAGTCCAACCGCTTCAGCGGCGCGTGGTACAGCGTCTCCATCGCCTGCTGAAACGGTGTCTGAATGCGGAATCCGCTCTGCACCCATAGGCCGTTGGCCATCAGCAATTGGTTGGGGCCGCTGTTTGCCGCGCGGGCAAGCTCGCTGGCCATGGTTGCCAGCGCCTGGTCGAATTCCGGGTCGCGGCCGGCCTGGTGCAGCACCTTGGCGATCTGCGCCGCGGTTCCGCCCCTTGCTCCGTTCAGCACCATCGCCAGGGCGTTCGCGATGCTGTAGGGAGAGACGATCAGGTTTTGATGGCCGCGCGCCAGTTCCTGGTAGGTAGCGGTGGCGAAATGGTTCATGCCCGGCCCCGGGCTCACTGACGCCGTGGCTGCGCCTGCAACTAAAGACAAAAGAGTCAACGCAAACAGCTTCATGCGTATACCTTCCCATGTGTTATGCCTTCGCTTAGGCGTTCCTTTCACTGCCATACCCGCTAAAATGAAATATTGTCCTCTTCCTCATCTTCTTCTACGGTTTCCTGGCCACAGCTTTATCTCGCCGTCGCCCTGACTACGCTGGCAACCCTGCTGCTGGAGTTGTCCCTGACTCGAGTCTTCTCGGTGGTCTTCTATTATCATTTCGCCTTCCTGGCCATCTCGATCGCGCTATTCGGACTCGGCGCGGGCGGGGTCTTTTCGTACGTCGTGGCTGGCTGGAAGGCTCCACTATTCCGCAAACTCGGCTATCTCAGCATGGCGAACAGCCTGCTGGTAATCGTGGCACTGGCCGCGGTTGTGGCGCAGAGGGAGGAGTCGCCCGGCTGGGGAGTGATCCTGGTCTACTTTCCGACCGCGCTCCCGTTCTTTCTGTCCGGCGCCATTGTCTCGCTGGCGATCTCAGAGACAGTGGAGCGCGTGGAGCGCGTGTACTTTTTCGACCTGTTGGGCGCGGCCGGTGGATGCTTGGCGCTGGTGCCGTTTCTGAACTACTTCGGCGCCCCGAGCACGGTGATGGTGGTGGCAGTGCTGTTCGCCGGCACGGCAGCCATCTGGCACAGTATGGCGGGTTCGGTGAGGCTGCGCGCGGCGAGCGTGGGTCTGGCCTTGGCGATGTTCGCTTTCGTGTTCTACAGCAACGCCAACGGCACGCTCAGCATCCGCTACGCCAAGGGCCAGAAGTTGGCTCGCGAGGACTTCGTCCGCTGGAACAGCTTTTCGCGGATCGCTGTTAAGGGTTACTCCATTTTTATTGACGCCGACGCCTCCACCGGCATCGCCAGCTTTGATTTTGAGCACCTCACCGACCGCGAGCGGCACGACCTGCTGGAGCAAGGGCCGGCCTTGCCCTATGCCCTGCGGCCGGGCGCCAAAACGCTGATTATCGGGCCCGGCGGCGGTTGGGACGTGGCGCGTGCGCTGGCCTCCGGCAGCCACGACATCACCGGCGTGGAGATCAATCCCATCATCGCCAACACTGTCATGCGGGAGCGCTTCGTGGCGCGTAGCCAAGGCATCTATCTCCGGCCGGACGTTCACATCGTGGTCGAAGACGGCCGCAGCTTCGTGCGCCGGAGCAACGAAACGTACCAGGTGTTGCAGGCCACCCTGGTGGACACCTGGGCGGCCACCGCTGCCGGCGCCTTCGCTCTGTCGGAGAACAACCTCTACACCACCGATGCCTTTCGCGACTATTTGTCGCACCTGACGGACGACGGGCTGGCCGCCTTCACCCGCTGGGGCCTTGATCCGCCGCGCGAATCGCTGCGACTTGTGGGGCTGGCGATGGAAGCCCTGCAGCGGCTTGGCGAGCCCGAGCCGCGGCGGCATATCATCGTGGGCCGCGAGGGATCGACCGAGGGTTGGGGCGCGAAGGATACCGTGCTGATCGCACGCAAGCCTTTCAATGCTGCAGACCTGGCGCATGCGCGGGCGGCCCTTGCCGCCGCCCAAATGCAGCCCATCTACCTGCCCGATGAACGCATCCCCAACCAGTTCACCGATTTGCTGCTCAGCGCCGACCCGGCGGCCTGGGAACGCAACTATCAGTACGATGTGTCGCCGGTAAACGACAACCACCCTTTCTTCTTTTACACGGTCCAGCCCCGCGACGTTCTGGGCTTCCTGGCGCATGCCTCACGCAGGTCCGCGGATTTCAAAATCAACCGGGCCTTGCCGGTGCTCTACGCCGCGATGTCGATCAGCCTGCTGGCCACGGCCGTCATTGTGGCTCTGCCTCCCGTAGTACTGCGCGCGCGCCTGCCGCGGCACAAAGGAGTGTTGCGATTTCTGGCCTACTTCCTGTGTATCGGCGCGGGTTACATTCTGATCGAAGTGGCCCTCATTCAAAAGTTCGTGCTCTTCCTCGGACATCCCACCTATGCGCTCACCGTGGTGATCTTCTCGTTGCTGGTTTCGAGCGGTCTGGGGAGCTATTTCAGCCGCCGGATTCTGGCCGGCGACGATCGCCGCCTGTTGCGCGCGCTGGCGCTGATATCCGTGGCCGTCGCGCTGCTTGCCGCGCTGGTCACGCCTCTATTGACCGCCGGCGTCGGCCTGCCGCTGCCGCTCAAGTTCCTCATCACCGTGCTGCTGATCTCGCCCGCCGGGTTCCTCATGGGCATGCCGTTTCCCACGGGCCTGAAGCGTCTGGAGGAATGGCACAAGCCATCCGTGCGGTGGGCGTGGTCGCTGAATGCGGCGGCCAGCGTGCTGGGATCGGTGGGCGCCCTGATCTGCGCCATTTACCTTGGCCTCATGGAGACTCTGCTGGCAGGCGGGGTGCTCTACCTGGCCGCTCTGGCCATCGTGGCGCGGGCTGCTAAGCCGGGCCGCGACGCCGTGATAAACTCTGTTCCGTTTGCGCAAGCTCCACTAAACTGACAAGAGGAGGGGATCATCTCTTGGCCGTAGCGACGACGAGCCCGCCCAAAGCCGCTCAGAAGTGGCAGGGACTGGAGCCGGAGCAACTCATCCGCGCCTTCCGTATCATCCTGACGGCGCGCCGTCTGGACGACCGCGAGGTGGCGCTCAAGCGACAAAACCGCATCTTCTTCCAGATCAGCGGGGCCGGTCACGAGGCTGTGGAGACGGCCGCAGGCATGTGCCTGCGCCCGGGCCGCGATTGGCTTTATCCTTACTATCGCGATCGCGCGCTGTGCCTGACGCTGGGCGTAACGCCATTTGAGATGCTCTTGCAGGCGGTGGGCGCTGCCGCGGATCCAGCCTCCGGCGGCCGGCAGATGCCTTCCCACTGGAGTTCCCGCGCGCTCAACATCGTGAGTTCTTCCTCGCCGACCGGCACGCAGTTCCTGCAAGCCGTAGGCTGCGCCGAAGCGAGCCGCTACCTCAAGCCGGAAGGCGACGATATTACACTGGTCTGCTGTGGCGATGGCGCCACCAGCGAAGGCGAATTCTGGGAGGCGCTCAACACCTGCTGCCTGCTGAAGCTGCCGGTCTTGTTTCTGATCGAAGACAACGGCTACGCCATATCGGTGCCCATCGAACACCAGACCGCCGGGGCAAATATTTCGATGTTGGTTTCCGGTTTCCCCGCGCTATTCCAGCAGGAGGTCGATGGCTGCGATTTCCTGGCGTCGTACCAGGCCATGCAATATGCCGTGGCCTATTGCCGTGAGGGACGCGGTCCCGCGCTGGTGCATGCGCACGTAATCCGCCCTTACTCGCATTCGCTTTCCGATGATGAGCGGCTATATAAGACGGCCGCGGAACGCCAAGCCGAGCAGGCGCGCGATCCCCTGGCGCGTTTCCCCAGATTCCTGCTCGAGGAAGGCGTGCTGGACGAGCATGCGCTGCGGCGCATTACCCTCGAAGTGGACCGCGAAGTCCACGAAGCCGCGCAGCAGGCTTTGGCCGCCGATGCGCCCTTGCGGGAGTCGGTGATGCGGCACCTGTACTCCGACAAGGTCGATCCCACGGTCGAAGAACTCTGCACGCCGGCGCGGTTCCGCGGCGAGCCGAAGACCATGGTGGACTTGCTGAACGCCACTCTGCACGAGGAGATGCGGCGCGACCCGCGCGTGCTGGTCTTCGGCGAAGACGTGGCGGATTGCAGCCGCGAGCAGAACCTGGCGGAAGTAAAGGGCAAGGGGGGCGTGTTCAAAGTCACGGCGGGGCTGCAAACCGAGTTCGGCGCCCGCCGGTCGTTCAATACGCCGCTGGCCGAAGCCGCCATCGTGGGACGGGCCATCGGGATGGCCACGCGCGGTCTGAAGCCCGTGGCCGAGATTCAGTTCTTCGACTACCTCTGGCCGGCCATGATGCAAATCCGGGATGAGATGGCCAACCTGCGCTGGCGCTCAAACGGGGCTTTCGCCTGCCCCGTCGTATTGCGCGTACCCATCGGCGGATATCTTAACGGTGGCGCGATCTATCACAGCCAGTGTGGAGAAGTGGCGTTCACGCATCTGCCTGGAGTGCGCGTCGTAATGCCATCCAACGCGCTGGATGCCTGCGGCCTGCTGCGCACTGCCATCCGCTGCGATGACCCGGTGCTGTTTTTGGAGCACAAGCGCCTGTACCGGGAGCCTTACAACCGGTCGCCGCATCCCGGTCCGGAGTACACCATTCCCTTCGGCAGCGCCCGCATTGTGAAGCCGGGCAACGATCTGACCATCGTCACGTATGGCGCGCTGGTGCAGAAGGCGCAACAGGCTGCGCTACAGGTGGAGCGCAAGAACCCGGAGATTGGCGTCGAGGTGATCGACCTGCGTTCGCTGGCGCCTTTTGACTGGAAAACAATCCGCGCATCGGTGGAGAAGACCAACCGCGTGATTGTCGCGCACGAGGATTGTCTGTCGTTCGGCTACGCCGCGGAGATCGCCGCGCGGATTGCCGACGAGTTGTTCGATCGGTTGGATGCGCCGGTGCGCCGGGTGGCGGCGTTGGACACCTGGGTGGCCTATCATCCGCAGTTGGAGAACGCCATCCTGCCGCAGGTGGAGGACTTAGCGTCGGCGATGGAGCGGTTGCTGGATTATTGAACGGCTAACCCAGGGCCGCCTCGACCAGGTCCGCGACTCCTAGATAAGCTGCCCACTGTCTGAGGTATTCGCGGTCCAGGCGCTCACGCTGAACGGACACGATGCCCTTGACGTCATTCAATTGCCGCTCTGAGACCTCGCCGCCGCGCCTGAACCGGACCAGTTTCATGAGGATTGTGTCTTCGGCTGTGGCTACCGGTAGTTGATCTTCTCACCGCCGCCGTAGTCTACCTCTTCGATTCGGCGCCGCGCGAACTGGCTCTGTTGATAGGGATCGGGGGACAACGGGAACACGTCGAACTTCGAGGCGGTCGAGTAGTGAATCAGGTTAAACGAACGTCCGGTGCGCAGAGCCTCCCGAATCAAATCCTGGTCCGCATAGAAGTCATTACCCAATTCACAGGCCAAGTCCGCGACTTGGGCGGCGCGGATGTCAGCCACAAGGTCCACATCCGCAGTGGCCCGATATAAGCCGTGAGCACCACTGGCGACCGAGCCGCAGGCCAGATGTGGGACGCCCAAGCGGTCGAAGGCATCGAGAACACGGCGAAGCGCCGACGCCGGATCAGTCATGTCGGCTCGCTCCGGGTCGAAGCCGTAGACGCGCAGCATGGTGTCGCGGTCCAGGCGGCGGGCGGCGGCGCGGAAGAAGACCTCATGCTCACCGGCATCGGGATGCAGACGCCGGATTTCCGCGCGCGCGAGTTCGAAGAGCAATTGGCTCCAGGCGAAGATGGCGTTCACTTTCTGCGACGCGCTCATGCGGCGCTGGCACTCCAGGAATACCTCGAGCGCCCGCGGGTCAGTGTCCGAATACAGGCGCCCGGCAGCATCATTCCTATGTTACAAACGCAGATCTCGCCGATCAAGGCGCGCCATTGGCTATGATGATGAAATCCTATGCTGAAGACATTGCTCGCCTCCCTCCTGCTGTGCGCAGGTATGTACGCGCAAACCGCCGCGGTTGAGATTCCGTACCAGAAGTTCGTGCTGGATAACGGCCTCACCGTCATCGTCCACGAAGATCACAAGGCGCCGATCGTGGCGGTCAACATTTGGTATCACGTGGGGTCGAAGAACGAGAAGCCCGGAAAGACAGGCTTCGCGCACTTGTTTGAACACCTGATGTTCGGCGGCAGCGAGAACTTCCACGGCCGTTACATCGACGCCATGGAGCGTGTCGGCGCCACGGACCTGAACGGCACCACGAACAACGATCGCACCAATTACTTCCAGAACGTGCCGACATCCGCCTTGGATTACACCCTTTGGCTGGAGAGCGACCGCATGGGGCACCTGCTAGGCTCGTTCGACGAGAAGACACTCACGCTGCAGCGGGGCGTGGTCCAGAACGAGAAGCGTCAGGGTGAGAACCAGCCCTACGGTATCACTGAGCAGCTCATCACGGAGAACACCTATCCGCACGGCCATCCGTACTCGTGGACGGTGATTGGTTCCATGGAAGATTTGAACGCCGCTTCCATGAACGACGTGAAGGAATGGTTCAAGACTTACTACGGACCTTCCAACGCCGTCCTCGTGCTCGCGGGCGATATCGACTTTAAGACCGCCAAGGAGAAGGTGCAGAAATATTTCGGCGACATTCCGCCGGGGCCGCCCATCTCCAAGCAGGAAGTGTGGGTCGCCAAGATGACGGGCACGCATCGCGGCTGGGCGCAGGACCGCGTGCCGCAGGCGCGGATCTACAAGGTGTGGAACGTGCCCCAGTACGGCACTGCCGACGCGGACTACTTGACTCTGGTGAGCCGCTGCCTGTCGGCAGGCAAGGTTTCGCGGCTCTATAAGCGGCTGGTCTACGACGACCAGATCGCGACCGATGTGCAGGCTTTTGTAGACGAAAACGAAATCGGCGGCCAGTTTCTGATCATGGCTACGGCTCGTCCTGACCAGCCGCTTTCGAAGGTCGAGAAGGAGGCCGATGAGGAACTGGCGCGCTTCCTGGAATCCGGTCCGGAGCCCCAGGAACTCGAGCGCGTGAAGACGCAGTTCGTGGCGGGGTTCATTCGCGGTGTGGACCGCATTGGCGGGTTCGGCGGCAAGTCCGACGTGCTGGCGCGCGGACAGGCGTTCCTGGGCAACCCGGACGCGTACAAGGTACAACTCGAGCGCGTGCGCAACGCCACCGCGGATGACTTGACGTCGGCGGCGCGCCGCTGGTTATCGGACGGCGTGTATGCACTGGAAGTCCATCCGTTCCCGTCTTATAAGGCGGGGACCGAAAGCGCGGACCGCTCGAAGATGCCGGATACAGGGACGCCGCCGGAGCTGAAGCTGCCGAAGTTGGAGCGCGCCACTCTCTCCAACGGCTTGAAGGTGATCCTGGCCGAGCGGCACGAAATCCCGCTGGTGGAGTTCCGGCTGCAAGTGGACGCCGGCTATGCGGCCGATCAGTTCGCGACGCCGGGTACGGCCAGCATGACCGCCGCGTTACTGGACGGGGGCACGCAGAAGCGCACAGCGCTGCAGATCAGCGAAGAAGCGGCGCTGCTGGGCGCGCAGATACGTGCATTTTCGAGCCTGGATGTTTCCACGGTGTCTCTTTCGGCGTTGAAGAGCAATCTAGACCGCTCGCTGGAGCTATATGCCGATGTGATCCAGAATCCATCGTTCCCCGAATCCGATTTCCTCCGCCAGCAGAAGCAGCAGATCGCCGCTATCCAGCGGGAGAAGGTGACTCCGATACCGATGGCGCTGCGCGTTTTTCCCGGACTGCTCTACGGCGGCAGTCACGCCTACGGGAATCCGCTAACAGGCTCGGGAACGGAGGCCAGTGTTTCCAAGCTCACGCGCGAGGACCTTTCGAAGTTCCACGATACGTGGTTCAAGCCCAACGCTTCGACGCTAATCGTGGTAGGCGACACAACTCTGAGCGAACTGACGCCGAAGCTGGAGAAGTTGCTTGATGGCTGGAAGCGCGGCGACGTACCCAAGAAGAACATTGGCACGGTGCAGTATGCGGCAAAGCCGTTGGTCTACATTTTGGACCGGCCAGGCGCGATTCAGTCAGTCATCCTGGCTGGCGAGATTGCACCGCCGCGGAACAATCCGGACGAAATTGCCATCGAAGCAATGAACGACATACTGGGCGGCAACTTCGGCGCGCGCATCAACATGAACCTGCGCGAGGATAAGCACTGGTCGTACGGCGCGCGCAGCTTCTACTGGGATGCGCGCGGCCAGCGGCCGTTCGTGGTATTCGCGCCGGTGCAGACCGATAAAACCAAGGAATCGCTGATCGAGCTGAATAAGGAACTGCGTGGAATTCTAGGCGACAAGCCGCCCACACAAGACGAACTGGCGAAGGTTCAGGCCAACGAAACGCTGAGCCTGCCGGGTTCGCGCGAGACCATGAATGAAGTGGCGAATTCCATTCAGACGCTGGTCGAATTCGGGCTGCCGGACGACTACTACGACAAGTACGCCGGGCGCGTGCGGGCGTTGACGGTGTCCGACATGGAAGCGATCGCCAAGCGGGTGGAGCGCCCCGACAACCTGCTGTGGGTGGTCGTGGGCGACCGCGCCAAGATCGAAGCCGGCGTACGCGAAGTGAACCTGGGCGAAGTGAAGTTTCTGGACGCGGACGGCAAGCCGATTTAGACAGGCCGCTTCGTGTCCGGACTTATAATGAACGATATGTCTGAAACCTCCGTCGATCGCCGCCGCTTTCTGCGCGGTATTTCCGCCGCCACCGCGCTGTCGTACGCGCGCGTGCGCGGCGCCAACGACCGAGTGCAACTGGGTCTGATCGGCTGCGGCGATCGCGGCCGCTACGACATGGGCAACTTCCAGAAGGCCGGCTGCGATGTGGTCGCCGTGTGCGACATCTATGGCGCGCAAATCGACCAGGCGCGCGATAAGGCTCCGCACGCGCGGGACTTCAAATATCACCGCGCTCTGCTCGAAATGAAGGAAGTGGACGTGGCCCTGATCGCCACACCCGACCACTGGCACGCGCAGACGGCCATCGACGCGCTGAATGCGGGCAAGGACGTCTATATCGAAAAGCCGCTCACGCGCACCATCGAGGAGGGGCCGCTCATCGTCAAGGCCGCGCGGATCAACTCACGCATCTGCCAGGTGGGCATGCAGCAGCGCTCCGGCCAACACTTTTTGCAAGCCAAGCGCGAATACTTCGATACGGGCAAGTTGGGCAAGATCACGCTTGCGCGCACGTGGTGGCACGGCAATGGCTATCATTTGCGGCGCGCGCCTGAATCGCTGCAGTCACAGCCCTCCAATCTCGATTGGGCCCACTTCCTGGGACCGCTGAA
>Ga0335079_10005314_pt1 | contig 14750 bp, 11 predicted proteins | sample Lox_Sample_33_FD_206719 | JGI IMG/M metagenome (GOLD analysis project Ga0335079, IMG submission 206719) | Soil microbial communities from Loxahatchee National Wildlife Refuge, Florida, United States - Lox_Sample_3.3 | ecosystem: Environmental > Terrestrial > Soil > Wetlands | place: USA...
GCATACGTCGGCGTGTGGTGGATGTCGATCGTGTAGTTGTAGAGAACCTCGGGCAGCCCGTACTTGTAGAGGTTGAGGCGCGCGAGATCGGGCTGCGACTCGGTGACGAAGACGTCGACGCCCCGAGCGTACTTGGCGGTCAGCTCGTCGGGCTTGCCGTCGCCGGTCCAGACGAACGAGAGGCCGTTCCAGTCGAGGCGGTAGGCGGAGGCGCCGTCCTTGGCGTGCGATCGGCGCCAGTGGCGGATCGTGACGCCGTTCTTCTCGTAGCAGATGCCGTTCTCGTCTTTCCAGTCGAACTCGTTGACCTCGATCTCGTAGCCGTCTCCTATGGGGCAGGCGTCGAACGCTTCCAGGTGCCACTTGAGCATCTGCTTCATGCCGGCGACCATGGCTTCCGTACCAAGGTCCGGCGTGCGCCCAGACGGCCCAGTAACCCGCAGAGGCATCTTCCACCGTCCTGCCCAGGCCGAGAACGGCAGGAGATAGGACAGGTCATGATAGTGGTCCACGTGCAGGTGGGTAATGAAGATGTCGTTGATCTCAGGCACCGAGACGCCCATGGCGAGGATGTTCTTGACGCAGCCGGGGCCAAAATCGAAGAAGAAGCGGCCGCCGTTGCCGAGTTCGACCATGATGCACGTCCCCGCTTGATCGCGCCGGGGCGGGAATGGGCAGCTGCCGACGAAGGATATCCGCATCTCGTCCGGTCCGAGGGTCTCGCTGCCTGGGAAGTAGTTGTTCCGGCTCCGCACCGACGGCGTCGGCTTGTAGTAGGGTGGGAATTGCAGGCCGCTGCTCGGCCCGCCGCCGTACGGATTCTTGAGCTGGTCCGTTTCATTTGCTTGCGCTGAGGACACGGCCGCTGCTGCGATGCCAACCGTCGCTGCACCCGCGCTTGCGCCCTTGAGCATGTCACGTCGGCTTAGATCGGTTTGGGGCGGAATCTTCGTTTTGTCGTCGGTTGCCATCAGTGTGCCTATCTGAGGTCAAATAGTTCCGCCACTGCCGGTGTCCCCGGGAGTGGTGCAGGCGGTCACACTAGGCACCGCACGCGCATCGCATCTTGATCTGCATCAAATCCGAGATCGTGCGCTGACGCTCAGATCCAATGGGGCTGCAGCACGGCGGCGCCAGGGTTGGATCAGAGCGCGGTGAAGGTCTGGAAGTGGCACCGAAGGGACCTTTAACCCACGCCGCGAAATGTCTGCTTGCTGTGCGTGAACTGACCTGTTGCCGCAATCTGCCGGCGGCCGTTCGTGACCCGGAGCGGACCTAGGGGGTGAGTCCGAAAAATGAATTCCCAGGACTCATTCGTTCGTATAGTCGAGCAACGTCGTAGTCCTATCTGTTCATCGAATTAGACTCTAACGCGCTCCTCAGTGACGTGGTCTCGAAATCGATCGGTACGAACGCGAGATTGTGCGGCGGCTCGATGGCTGCTCTCCTAAGACGCGCCTGTTTTTGTGCTTGGGTCGCCAAGTGATCGATTTCGAAAATATCAATCCCGTGCGCCCGGCCAGATTGGCCAGCGGGCCTAGCAGAGGAAAAAGCCCACGAGGGGAAGCGTGTTGCACCCCTTCCTGTCAACCAACAGCGTGCGCGATAGCCGGTTCGCTTTTGAAGAATGCTCGAAACTCAAAAATTAACCATAGAAATTTTACGCTCCCCCAACAGCAAGGTTGTTAACTATTTGAAATAACGATCGTAAATTCATGGCTTGATTTTTGCACCACTCGCGATGTTGCGAATGTGACGACGGTCGCACTGCGTGCTCGCAGGGAGCAAATACATGCGAAAAATTTTCTTTACAGGGATTATGGCGGGACCGTCAAGAATAGCTGTTCTGGTAATCGCGCTGGGTATCAGCGCGCTTATCGCGTCACCAACACGAGCGGCCGTGCTTTACGACAACGGGGACGCAGCAGCACCGCAGGGTCAATGCGACCAGACTAATGCAGTTGGCCCCGGAGCATGCACCGGGGGAACCGGTTTCACCATTTACGACGACTTCACGCTGTCGAGTAATTCAATCGTCACCGGCTTTACCTATAATAGCTACGTCCCTGTATGTGACTGCGGAAATCTGTTGACCGACTACACGGGCACATCCTGGTCGATCTGGGCCGTCGATCCTAAATCGAATTACCCGACCGGACCGGTAGTCTCAGGGACAACGGTTGGGACTCTGTCGTCTGGGGCTGCCTCAAGCATTCTGATAACCGTTGCCGGACTGAGCATCGATCTTGGACCAGGAGAGTACTGGTTAGGCACCAGCAACGACGAAGAGCTTGCAATCGACGTATCGAACTACGCGAAAATCTCCGGCAGTGCCTCTGACGCAGAACAGTCGAACCAAGCGGGCACATTTACCAACATAAATCTGCCCGACGCGGCCTTCACAATTGAGGGCACCGCCCCTGTTCCCGAGCCTGCGTCACTCGCCATCTTCGGGGTTGGCTTAGCCAGCTTCGGCTGGGTGCGTCGCCGTCGCAAGACCAGGTAAACCGGATCATTCAAGGGGTTTTACTACGGCGATTCGCTGGACCGTAACCTAGCTGTCGTCTGTGCACGACTCCGCGTCAGGGAGGACCGGATTTGGCACATTTCGGAACTCGGCGCGGTCATCACTTCTGGTCCGACATGAGTCGCAAAGCGGACATTCCGGCACGCACGGGATGTGTTCGAGCTTCAGGACCGGTACGTAAATTGAATCGATGATCGCCGCAGGCTCGACCCACTATTTTGAAATAAGTAGGTCTGTCCCGCTTGCCTTCCTGATGCGCTTAAGATCGGCCCAGCCGGCAGAACCGGCCTCCTATCTTTTATGTTCGGTCACGACAGAAGCTGCTGACCGCCATCAATGTCATACGTTGCGCCTGTGAGCGCTGTGTTGCTCATAATATGAACGGCTAGCGCGGCGACATCAGCCGGTCCGACGACGCGAGCGATGGGCAGTGTCGCGCGCAGCTCGGCCCTGCGCTTATCGAGCTCGTCGCCGAGCAGTGATGCCGACAGCGGCGTATCGACGAAACCTGCGGCGATCAGATTGACGCGGATTGGCGCCAGCTCAAGCGCAAGGTTAGCGACAAGTGCAGGAAGCGCGATGGTGGCCGTCGACACGATCGCGAGGCCAAGTCGCGGCCGACGCGCGCCTGTGCCCCCAACAAATATTAGGGAGCCAGCCGGCCGGACCTTATGGGCGGCGCTTCGTGCAACGTTGAGCGCGAGCAGCAGGTGCTGGGTGAGCCCCTGTCGCGCGTCCTCCGGGGACATTTCGAGAGGAGGGCGGTAGTGCGGAGCGCCGGCGGTGACCATAACATGGTCAATCGGGCTCGGCAGATCCTGAAAGAACGACTGCAAGGAAGCAGGATCGTTGGCATCGAAGGCCGCGGTGCGCTCGGCACCAAGCTCGCGCGCCGCCTGTTCGAGGCGTACGCGGTTGCGTCCGGTGAGGATGGTGCGTGCGCCCTCGGCGCGGGCACGCCGAGCGGTTTCAAGCCCTATGCCAGCGCTGCCGCCGATAATAACGACAGTCTGGCGGAGCAGTTCGGGCTCGTGTCGAGTGAGAGTGGTTGAGGCCGGGGCGCTCATGACTCCTCCGATGGAACCCATCAGTTCGCCAGTACGATTTGCAGCTGTCCGTTTCAACGGTGTTGCTAGCTATCTCGGCCGCAGTGTGTCTCGCGGGCTTTATACCTCTCATTCGATCACATTCGATTGGGTTCGTATCCTGCTCTATTTGCTCCTACCCCACAATATTGGCCGACACCTCCACTCGATGGCCCACGGGCATTAGGTCGGCTACGCTCCATGGTGGAGGCCCGTACCCTGTCCGGAGGTCAGCTTGACGCAAAGCTGATCCGCCAATCGACGTAGGAGATGCGCCATGGCTGACCCTTCGCAGTTCAACACCGACCGCACCTATCCAGGCCGGTGGACGATCACGTTTAGCAACCCGCCGATCAACATGTTTGTTCCCACAACGATCGTTGAATTGGGAGCGCTGATGGCCGCCCTCGAGGCGGACCCGTCCGTGAAGGTCGTAGTGTTCCAATCGGCAAATCCGGATTTTTTCATCGCGCATCTGGACGTATCCAAGGCGGTAGAACAGCCACGGGTGCTGGACCTCTGGCGCGACTTTGTGCTGCGCCTGTCATCCTCCCAAGTCGTGAGCATCGCCAAGATTCGTGGCCGCACGCGTGGCATTGGGAACGAGTTCGTGCTGGCTTGCGATATGCGCTTCGCCAGTCGGCAAAACGCCATATTCGGCAACCCCGAGGTTGGCGTCGGGCTGGTCCCGGGCGGCGGTGCGATGGAGTGGCTTCCTCGCTTGGTCGGGCGGTCCCGCGCACTTGAGTTCGTTCTCAGCGCCGACGATTTCGACGCGGACGTTGCGGAGCGCTATGGCTGGGTAAATCGAACGCTGAACGATGACGACCTCGACTCGTTTGTCGATACGCTCGTCCGGCGTCTGGCCTCATTCGACCGCAAAGTGCTAGCCGCGGCCAAGGCGCAAATCAATCGGTTCGGCACGCCGACAGCTACCGAGCTTCAGTCGAGCAACGACATGATCTTCCCAATGCTGACCTGGCCCGGTGCACAGGCGCGCCGCGCCAAACTCCGCAATATCGGTTACGGTGTCCCGAGCGACTTCGAATTGAACTTCGGCCGGTACCTCCCTACCCTCGGGCGGCCGGACGACGATGATACGGGTACGCAGCCCGACTGATCGTCGCCGCGCATTGTGGAACTCGGCACCGAAGTTCGACATCCGCCAGCGTCCCAAAAAGGAGACTCTGTATGTCGCATCATTTCGATACCAGACTGGCGAGGGAGGATCCGAGCCTCAACCTCTGCGACTTTTATTTGTTTGACGCCCCCTCGGGCAAGACGGTCATGGCGATGACCGTAAATCCAAACGCAGGATTATCGGCTCCAGATACGCTTCATCCAGAAGGGCTCTACGCGTTCCGGTTTGATCTGAACGGAGATGCCAGGGAAGAGGTTACGTTCAAGTTCAGGTTTGGTGAACCACGGCACGGAGATGGCCGCGAGCATATTCACATTCAGCCGTTTGTGGTGCGGAAGGCGACGGGTGACGATGCTCTTCGTGGTGACGCCGGAGACAGTCTGGTTGAGGGCGAAACCGGATCGGTAGCCACTAATTCGGATCTTCGTGCGTATGTCGGGACTGCTCCAGATCTATTTGCAGCAAATGCTGGCTTCCGCGCTTTTATGACTGCCTTTTATAAGGACAAGCGCTTCGATAAGGACGCCTTGCTGCATCGGCAGAATCCCTTTGCGATGCGGAATGTTACGGCGCTTGTGCTGGAAGTGCCAAGCAAACTGATTGGGAAGGGAAAAATCAACGCATGGGCGACGATCTCCCTCTTTGGCCATGCGCCGGAGGTACAGGTTTCGCGTTGGGGTCTGCCTATGGTTACGCATCTCTTCCTGGACGACCCGAGCGATCAAGAGGTGAAAGAACAATTCAATGCGTCGGTTCCGTCTGAAGATCTAGAGCGCTTCGCGAAGTCGATCGCGGACTTTGCGGAGAAGATGACGACCTATGCAGGTTCGGCGGCGGACCCGGGTGAATACGGGAAGCGGATCGCTGCACGGCTTTGTCCCAACACATTGCCTTACGAGCTTGGAACATCCGCCGCTTTTGAGGTGGCCAGCTTCAATGGGCGCGCGCTCGGCGACAATGCGATGGATGTGATGTTGACGCTGGCGGCCAATACGCCACTTGTCGATGGACCTGCTCCCGACCGCGGGCGCATTCGCAAGGATTTCCCGTATTATGGAGCGCCATATACGGCGCAGGAGCAGGTCGGGGTGATGCCGATGCCGCGCCCGGCCAAGAAATAGACGGGAAGCGATGCTTGAGAATGAATTTTGGAGTCAGGGCGCTTCCGTGGGCAGCTGATTTTCGACCTCGTAGCGGCGCTTGCGGTCCGCGAGATCGGACAGGCCGTGACCTGCCCGGTCCGATCAGACTGCCGTTTCTCAGCGACTTTTCACACATGGCACTTTTCGGACGATCTCGTGGTGCCCAATGGACGTCTGCTCATGGGGGAAAACCGGACTCTATGCAGACATCGCTCTGAAGGCCGTTCATGACCCATCAGCGACATTGGCTGTGCACTGCGGTAATGATTTTGATGCCGGTCAGCCCCTATCAAAGTGACTTCGCTTGAGCCGATACTGCTGTGTCTCTTGATGAGCTCGGGAGCGGCCTATGAGACGGCGCGATTTCATTACCCTTGTCGGCGGCGGGGTAGCTGCGTGGCCGCTCGGCGCGCGCGCGCAGCAGCCAGACCCGGTACCGCGGATCGGCGTACTCATGGGGCAGCCCGCAGCCGATCCTGCTTCAGAGGCTATGTTGTCCGCATTCACGCAGGCAATTCATGAGGCGGGCTGGACCTCTGGTTCCACCGTGCAGATGGATGTCCGTTGGGTTTCTTATGAGGTTGACCGGATACGGATGGCCGCAAAAGAATTAGTTGCCTCACGGCCCGACGTGATCCTCTCGCACGGAACCGCTATCACCGCGGCACTCCAGAAGCAAACACGGACCATCCCGATTGTGTTTGTAATTGTGTCCGATCCTGTTGGCAGTGGTTTTGTCGCAAGTTTGCCCAGACCTGGCGGGAACATCACCGGCTTTATTAACTTAGTAGGCGAGTTGGGTGGTAAGTGGCTAGACTTGCTCACGGAGGTCGCGCCTAGCACTAAGCGAGTCGCAATGATTTTCAACCCGGACACTGCCGCCGACCGTGGCGCATATTACGGGCCGCCGTTCGAAGCTGCGGCCTTATCGCACAAAGTGGAGCCAATTTCTTCGCCTGTTCATAACGACGCCGAAATCGAAACCGTCGTGACCTCGCTCGGACGCAAACCGGGGGGCGGCTTCGTGGTCATGCCGGATGCCTTTACAGTCAATCATCGTGCGCCACTTATACTGATGGCAGCCCGAAATAATGTACCGGCTGTGTATTGGCTTTCTGCCTATGCCCGAGAAGGAGGTTTGCTTTCCTACGGAGTGGACAATGCCAAAATCTTTGGTCGCTCGGCGTCCTATGTTGACCGTATCCTGCGGGGCGCAAAGCCCGCCAATCTTCCGGTGCAGGTACCGACCAAGTACGAAACTGTGGTGAACCTTAAGACAGCGAAGGAACTCGGCCTGACCGTGCCGCCGGGTTTGCTTGTCGCTGCCGACGAGGTCATCGAATAGGATGCTGCTGCTGCACTGCATGAGTCATCAATTGGCACATCCCGGAAGTGCCGCGCGCCGCGAGTGAGGGCCGCTTTCAGCTCCAAAGCGGACTTTCGCAAGGCGCTTCAAAGCGTGCTTCTGAGTTCATAACCTAGAAATGTGATACCGCTCTTTCGTCGCGCTCCTTGGCAGTCAAAAGTCTTTGCACCACTCGAGATGAACACTCTTGCATCGTCGGGAATGCAAAAAAAGCTGACCGGGTGGCCGAGTTCAGTGATGTACGCGTCGCTCTTCGTGCGCCCGTATAGCCGGCCACATCGGCGGCGAGGATGGCGGCAAGCTTGCGTTCGATGTGCTCCTCCAGCAGAACCACCCCTTGGCTTCACGCCATCATCTACCGAAATTGCCGGCGCCCTACATGCGTTGCTGGTCGTTCTGGAGGTTGACGGCAGCGCGTCGATTTTCGCCGTCACCTGCGCAGGAAAAGAGGACCCAAATTCTCAAAAGCGGCGCGAAAAAGACAACGCACCCGCGAGCGAAGCGAAGCGCGCGACCGCAGGGGTGCTGGTACCCCACCCGGTCTATTCTGTCGAGGGACAATATCTGGCGACGTAATTACTTGGTAAAGTGATCGATGAAGGATTTGTCACTTGCAAAGCAAGACGAGACGTGTATTTATTTTGATACATCAAACAGAAGTGACGACCAAGATGTTCAACCGCGAGAGCGCTGTCCACGGTGATCGGAGCCAAAGCACGTGGCAGCCGAGCGAAGCAAACCAATGGGCTCGGCTGGTAGTGGAAATAGGGTGGCTAGATTAGCTCGCGAGAAGTGGCGCAATTGCAAGGCTTCCCGAGATGGCGTCATGACGTGGAGAAACCGAACCCTTCGTCCACAGTAGGTCCCCTTGGTGTGAACATCGCAAATGAACCAGGGGCGCCGTCCGCCGAGGTGGCAGTTCGTCCACACGATCGGCACGCGCTGCCGGATATCCTTCCACTCACGCGTATCGTGCTGACGAACCACATAGATCAGCAGAACGGCGTTATTTCCGGTAATTACTCGGATGTCGCCGCAAGGCTGATCGTCCCAAGACCACGACAAGCTACAGGTGGATCCCGGTCGCAATAGGCCCTCACGATGCAGGAGCCGAGCATCTATGGCGTTGCAGCTCTCGCAGGTGGCACGCGCACGATAAGCCGGACGCGCCATTGCAACGAAACGGAGGGTTTGCTCACCGTTCTGGGAGTGGACCGGCGGCCCAGCGTCATCACGCTGGCGGCAGCGGTAGCGCCTCGGATGACCTTTCGGCGACTGATGCGGTTCATCCTCGAATGTCCTCACCGCAACAATGACGCAGCGCTGGGCGACGAGTACCGACAGCGGACCGGTTGAACTCCAGCCTCCCGAAATCTAGACGACGCAGCTACCCGCTGCAACCCAAGCGGGCAATCGCACGAATTATTACGGCCTCGGCAAGGTGGCTAGGTTTTGTCGAGGAGCCTCGGCTGGCTTGGGGATCCCTAAAGCTTGCGCGGCAACTAGAAACAGAGAAAGGAGAAACTAGGTCTGATCTTCGGCCTAGTTGGATTTCCTTCTAGCGCTATCTTTAGAAATAATGTCCGAACGCTATAGGGGAAGTGATCTCCGAACTCGGTAATTAGCGACCGCGGTGTGCCGATGTCTCACGAAGGCGAGGGCCCCATGGAATTTCCGATGCGGAGCAGACACGTCGCCAACCCGTTACTCCGCTGACATGGCTCGGATTCCGGACGGCACGTTCCGGATGAGACAACCAGCTCGCTCGCCGTCGCCGAGCTCGCGCCCGACCCCGCGGACTATCCGGACGCGCCCAGAACATGATCAGGAGGTCACGCGTCTGCTACGGAGATTTTGCGCCGCGCCTCGTCACAAGTCGCCGCCAAACGGAGAGTCGAAAATCTGAAAGCCTACGAGGAGCCCTCCATGGAGCGTCCGCTATCCCCCTTCATGATTCCGGTTTGGTATCGCTTCCAGATCACCTCGGCCCTGTCGATCCTTCACCGGCTGGCCGGCATCGCTCTGGCGCTGGGTTCAATCTTGCTTGTCTGGTGGCTCGTCAGCGTTGCGGCGGGTGGGGAACTCTTTAGAGCGACCCATGCTTTCATCGCCTCGCCGGTCGGGATGTTGCTTCTGTTTGGCTGGTCGATTGCCTTCTTCTATCACCTGTGCAACGGGCTCCGTCATCTCGCGTGGGATGCAGGCTACGGATTTGAGATCCATAATGCCTATCGCAGCGGCTATGCGGTCCTCGCCGCGACCGCGCTACTCACCGTGCTGACCTGGCTCTACGTATTGCTGGCCTAGGAGATCCCATGGCAAAGGCCTCCTCCTTATCGAATTCGACCGCGTTGCGCGACGAGACCGTGCTCCGTCGCGTCCGGCAACTGGGTAGCGCGCGCGATGGGCTGGGAGAATGGCGATTGCAGCGCCTGACGGCGGTTGCGCTCATTCCGCTCGGCCTTTACTTCGCTGCATCGATCTTGTGGCTCGCCAAGTCCGACCAGACAACGGCGGCCGCCTGGCTCTCCTCGCCGGTGACGGCGCTGCTAGTCATCCTCTTTTTGCTCGCCGGTCTTGCCCATGCGCTGGTCGGCCTGCGCTCGGTTCTCCTCGATTATGTGCACACCCGCGCTCGGCTGATTGCGGCCCAGCTCCTCATCCGCGCAGCAGCGATCATCCTCGGCGGGGCCGGCGTCCTCGCTGTCCTCAAGCTCTTCCTCGGCCGCTAGGGAGCCAAACATGCCCAACGGTTACGACGTCATCGATCATTCGTTTGACGTGATCGTCCTGGGTGCGGGCGGCGCCGGGCTGCGGGCAACGCTCGGCATGGTTGCCGCGGGGCTGAACACGGCCTGCATCACCAAGGTCTTTCCCACGCGCAGCCACACGGTCGCTGCGCAAGGCGGCATCAGCGCTGCTCTCGGGAATATGGAGCGAGACGATTGGCGCTGGCATATGTTCGACACGGTCAGGGGCTCCGACTGGCTCGGTGACCAGGACGCGATTGCGTATATGTGCCGCGACGCCATAGACGCAGTCGTCGAGCTCGAGCATTTGGGCGTTCCATTCAGCAGAACCGAGGCCGGTAAGATCTACCAGCGACGGTTCGGGGGACATACGACCGAGTACACGAAAGGTGATATGGCGTATCGCGCCTGCGCCGCGGCGGATCGTACGGGCCACGCCATCCTGCACACGCTCTATCAGCAATGCCTCAAGCACCAGGCGCGGTTCTTCGTCGAGTACTTCGCGATCGACCTATTGATGGACGAGGACGGCGCCTGTCGCGGCCTGCTTGCCTGGTGCCTGGAAGACGGGTCGATCCACCGTTTCCGCGCCAACATGACTGTCATCGCCACGGGCGGGTGCGGGCGAGTTTACCAGTCCTGCACCTCCGCTCACACCTGCACCGGCGACGGCAGCGCCATGGTGCTGCGCGCCGGACTGCCGTTGCAGGACATGGAGTTCATCCAATTCCATCCCACGGGGGTCTACGGCGTGGGCGTTTTGATCACGGAGGGCGCTCGCGGTGAGGGGGGCTATCTGACCAACAGTCAGGGCGAGCGGTTCATGCCCAAATATGCGCCGCGCGAGAAGGATCTGTCGTCGCGCGACGTGGTCAGTCGGGCCGAAGCAGTCGAGATCCGCGAAGGCCGCGGGGTTGGCGAGAAGAAGGATCATATCCACCTGCATCTCGAGCACCTACCGGCGGATGTCCTTGATCAGCGCCTCCCCGGTATCGTCCAGACGGCGCGTATCTTCGCCGGGGTCGACGCGCACAAAGAACCGATACCGGTCATTCCGACCGTGCATTACGTCATGGGCGGGATTCCAACCAACATCAAGACAGAGGTCGTCAGTCCGAGGAAGGACGACCCCGAGGCGGTCGTGCCGGGTCTTATGGCGATCGGCGAAGCGGCATGCGTCTCGGTGCACGGGGCCAACCGACTCGGCACCAACAGCCTGCTCGACCTGATCGTCTTCGGACGGGCGGCCGCGCTGCGAGCCGCAGAGATCATCAAACCGGGATCGAAGGTGCCTGAAGCAAATGGTCATTTGCAGGAGGCTGTGCTGTCGCGCTTCGACCGGACCCGCCACAGCAAGGGTGGCAACAAGCCCGGCGAGATCCGCCCGTTGATGCAGGAGGTGATGCAGGCGAGCTTCGGCGTGTTCCGGCACGGCGACACCTTGAAAGAGGGGCTAGACAAGCTCAACGCGCTGCGCGAGCCGCTCGAGCGCGTCACGGTCGACGACGATTCACTCTTGTGGAATGTTGCGCTGGTTTCGGCGCTCGAGCTCTCTAACTTGGCGGAGCAAGCGGTGGTGATCGCCCACTCTGCCTGCGCGCGCACAGAATCGCGCGGCGCGCATGCGCGTGAGGACTACCAGAAGCGCGACGATGTGAATTGGATGAAACATACGGTCGCTTGGAAGGACAAGGATTGGAACGTGACCTTCGCCTATCGCCCGGTGCGTCTCAACACGCTCTCAAATGAGGTACAGAGCTTTCCGCCCGCCGTGCGCACCCACTAGGCCTGTGCAAAATGCGACGCGCCATCACGGAAGGAGCATTTTGAAATGTCTGAGTTCACGCTTCCCGCGAATTCGAAGGTCGGGGAGGGCAAACACTGGCCCCTGCCAAAACCGGCCGTGCATGTAAAGAGCTTCCACATCTATCGCTGGGATCCGGCCAAGATCGCGAACCCGACAATGGATACCTTCGAGATCGACCGCGATCATTGCGGTCCGATGGTGCTCGACGCCCTGGTCAAGATCAACGACGAGATCGATCCGACACTGTCGTTCCGGCGGTCCTGTCGCGAAGGCGTGTGCGGCTCCTGCGCGATGAACATCGATGGCCACAACGCGTTGGCCTGCCTGACGCCGATTGACAGCCTCAAGAAGAACACGAGCCGCATTACGCCACTGCCGCACATGGAGGTCTTGAAGGATCTGATTCCCGACCTGACCGGATTGTACGCGCAGTACGAGCTGATCGAACCGTGGCTGCAATCGGACCAGCCGCCGCCTGATCGCGAGCGCCGACAATCCCCCGAGGATCGAGCCAAACTCGACGGGCTGTGGGAGTGCATTCTGTGCTTCTGCTGCTCGACATCATGCCCGAGCTATTGGTGGAATCGGGATAAGTATCTCGGTCCCGCCATCCTGCTTCAGTCGTATCGCTGGCTTGCCGACAGTCGCGATCAGCGCACCGGCGAGCGCCTTGATCGGCTCGAGGATCCGTTCAGGCTCTATCGCTGCCATACCATCATGAACTGCACCAGGACGTGCCCGAAGGGATTGAACCCGGCGCGCGCGATCGCTCAGACAAAGAAGATGATGGCGGAACGCGGGTAGATTCTTCGCGCCGCTTACTCCCGTAGATCCGCTGTCCGGACCACTCGATACGGAGGCAAACACGATGACCACACCGGAGCCCAGACACCCCACCGGTTACGATTTGCTTCACAATCCGCGCCTTAACAAAGGAACGGCGTTCACCGAGGCCGAGCGGCGAACTTACGGGCTTGAAGGTCTGTTGCCGTCTGCCGTCACCAGTCCCGAACTGCAGATTGCACGTCGGCACTCCGAGATCATGAATCTTGATAATGATCTGCTGAAATACCTCGTGCTGTCCGATCTGCAGGCGCGCAACGAGACGCTCTTCTACGCCGTCCTGATGTCGGATCAGGCGACCTATATGCCGATTGTGTATACGCCCACGGTCGGCGAAGCGTGCCAGAAATTCGGCCATATCTTCCGCCAAGCACGCGGCATCTATCTGCCTATCAACGCGCGGGGCCGGGTGAAGGAGCTGCTTTCCAACTGGCCCGACGAGGACGTGCGCTTTATCGTCGTGACCGACGGCGAGCGCATCCTCGGACTGGGCGATCTCGGCGCCGGTGGCATGGGCATCCCGATTGGGAAACTCGCCCTGTGCACCGCCTGTGCCGGCGTGCCGCCGCAATACTGCCTGCCGGTCGTTCTCGACGTCGGCACGAACAACGAAGCTCTACGCGAAGACCCACTCTATTTGGGACTGCGGCATAGCCGTGTCCGCGGCGGCGAATACATGACGTTCGTTGGGGAGTTCGTGGCAGCGGTGCAGCAGCTCTACCCGAAGTGCTGCATCCAATGGGAAGACTTTGCGAACATCAATGCCGTGCCGATCCTCGAGCGGTACCGCGACGAGATCTGCACGTTCAATGACGACATCCAGGGCACTGCGGGAGTCGCCGTCGCTGGAATCTTGGCCTCGTTGCGCATCACGAAACAGAAAATCACCGATCAGCGGTTCCTCTTTCTCGGTGCCGGCTCGGCCGGAACCGGGATCGCGGAGCTGATCAGCCAAGCCATGGCTGGAGCCGGCATGGATATACACGAAGCGAGGCGTCACAACGCCCTCTTCGATGTCAATGGTCTGCTCGTCACGTCTCGCAAGGATCTCGCAGACTTTCAGCGCCCGTTCGCGCAGGACCGGTCGCCGATATCGACGTTCGTCGAGGCGGTAAAGGCCCTGAGGCCTACCGGCATTATCGGAGTCAGTGGGATCCCGAAGCTGTTCACCCGTCAGGTGATCGAAACCATGGCCGAACTCAATCAACGGCCGATCATCTTTCCCTACTCCAATCCCACCTCGCGCTCCGAATGCACGGCCGAGGAGGCCTATCGCTGGTCCGACGGTCGCGCCATTTTTGCGAGCGGCAGCCCGTATCCGCCGATCGATATCGGCGGCCGGAAATTTGTTCCGAACCAGGGTAACAACGTCTACATCTTCCCTGCCATGGCTATGGCGCTCTTCGCCACCGAGGCAAAGCGGGTCACCGAGAACATGTTTCTCACCGCCGCGCACGCCATCGCCGAGCAGGTCAGCGAGGATAACCTCGCGGCAGGACTCATTTACCCGCCGCACGAGCGGATTTTCGGCGCCTCGCTGCACGTGGCCGAGCGGGTCGCCGCTCGCATCTTCGATCAGGGCCTGGCGCGCGTGCCACGGCCGGACGATGTCGGCGCGCTGATCCGTGCTCGCGTCTACCGCCCCGTCTATTCGAAGTGAGGCCGATGGCAGAGCTAGTGCAGCGTCAGGTCGGCTGTGGCTACCGAAAATCTCATCCGAGCTGGCGCCCGCCTGTCGATCGGCTAATCTCTTGGGCGAATGTCCAAGATTCTCACGCTGTTCAGGGCGCTGCTCGCGTCAATGCGTCGGTCACGCGTCTCGCGTGACGCGGAGATCGGGCGGCCTTCACCACCAATACGTCCGGATCGCATAAACGGCAGGGACAGGAGTGTTTGAATGAAACGCTTTGAAGACAAAACCATCTTGGTAACCGGCGCCGGTAGTGGGATCGGTGCGGCCTGCGTCCGGCGGTTGTTCACCGAGGGTGCGTCGATCGCCGCCGCCGATGTGCGCAAAGAAGCGGTCGATGAGGTCATGTCCGAATTCGGCAACAGCGGCAGGATTTTCGGCGTCGGCGTCGACGTTTCG
>Ga0335079_10005315_pt1 | contig 14746 bp, 14 predicted proteins | sample Lox_Sample_33_FD_206719 | JGI IMG/M metagenome (GOLD analysis project Ga0335079, IMG submission 206719) | Soil microbial communities from Loxahatchee National Wildlife Refuge, Florida, United States - Lox_Sample_3.3 | ecosystem: Environmental > Terrestrial > Soil > Wetlands | place: USA...
GCGGCGAGCTCGCGACGCTGCCCGCCGCCGTGCGCCTCGCGCGCCGCACGACCGCGATCGTGCGCCAGAACCTCGTATGGTCGGCCGCCTACAACCTCGTGGCGCTGCCGCTCGCCGCGCTCGGCTGGGTGCCGCCGTGGCTCGCGGCCGTCGGCATGTCGGCGAGCTCGCTGCTCGTCGTGCTGAACGCGCTGCGGCTCGCGCGCCCCCCGCGCCGGGCGTCCGCTCGCCCGGCCGCGCCCATCGTCGTCCGCGAGGCCGCGGCCACATGAGCATCATCTTCGTGCTGATCCCGCTCGGCCTCGTGCTCGTCGGTTTCGCGCTGTGGGCGTTCTTCTGGGCGGTCGGCGACGGCCAGTTCGACGATCTCGAGTCGCCCGGCTGGTCGGTGCTGAGCGACGACGCGCCGCCAGGGCCGCCGCGGTGAGCGAGGCCGTGCTCAGCGCAGGCGCGGCGCTCGCGGCGGGCCTCGCCGGCAGCGCCCACTGCGCGGCGATGTGCGGCGGCATCGCGGCGGCGGTCGGCGCGACGCTGCCGCGCGGACGCGCAGCGCTCGCCGGCGCGCTCGCGTTCAACGCCGCGCGGCTCGCGAGCTACGGGCTCGTCGGGGCGCTGTTCGGGTTCGCGCTCGGCGGCGTCGCGGCGCCGGCGCTCCTGCCGCGCGCCGCGCTCGTGATCCGGCTGCTCGCGGCGCTGCTGCTCGCGGCGCTCGCGCTGCGGCTCCTGTCGGGCCGGGACTGGCTCGGCGCCGAGCGCCTCGGTCAGGCCGTGTGGACGCGTCTGCGTCCGCTGCTGGGCCGCGCCGGCCGGCTGCCGCCGGCCCTGCGGCCGGTGGCGCTCGGGCTCGTCTGGGGCTTCATGCCGTGCGGTCTCGTGTACTCGGTGCTGCTGGTCGCGGCGGCCAGCGGCAGCGCGCTCGGCGGCGCGGCGACGATGCTGGCCTTCGGCGCCGGCACGCTGCCGGCACTGCTCGGCCTCACGATCGGCGGGGCCTCGCTCGGCGCCTGGGGGTGGCGCCCGGCGCTGCGCCGCATGGCCGGCACCGCGGTGCTGGTCGCCGCCGTCTGGACCGCGCTCGCGGCGCTCGTGCATCCGACCGAGCACCACCACGCGGCACACGCGCGCAGTGCGCCGGCCGCGACGGCCGGCCTGATTGCCTCGGCCTATGCGAACCCCTAAACTGCCTGACGCTCGCCAGCCGCACCGCGCGCGCATCGGCCCGGGCGCATTACACAATTGCGGTCGAGGATCCCTGCAGTGGGCAGAGAGTACGAACCCGTCAAGGGCAAGTGGTACCGGGACCTCGAGGAAGACGAGTCCTTCCAGGTACTGTCCGTCGACGAGGACCAGGAGCTCGTCGAGATCCAGCACCTCGATGGCGACATCGAGGAGCTCGACCTCGACACCTGGGCGGAGATGGACCTCGAGCCGACCGAGGAGCCCGAGGGCTGGTCCGGATCCGGCGACGAGGATGAGGACGAGGAATTCGACGAGGACGAGGAAGATTGGGACGAGGACGAGGACGACGACTGGGACGAAGACGAGGATGACGAGGACGCGGACGACGACTATCGCGACCGCGACGACTACTAACCAACGCCGCTAGGCGCCGCGATCCGCGCGCGCCTCACACGCCGCGCGGGCCGCACAGCCCAGGCACCGGAACAGGCCCGCGCCCGTGGACACTGCCAACCATCCCGTCCCGCCCGCGGCGCGCCCCGAGAACGAGCTGCGCGCGCTGCTCGACGCCGCCGTCGACGGCGTCATCGTCATCGACCACCGCGGCGTGATCAGCACCTTCAACCGCGCGGCCGAGCGCCTGTTCGGCTACAGCGCCACCGAGGTGGTCGGCGAGAACGTCAACATCCTGATGCCGGAGCCGTACCGCGCCGCGCATGACGGCTACATCCAGGCCTACATGCTCACCGGCCAGGCGCGCATCATCGGCATCGGCCGCGACGTCATCGCGCGCCGCCGGGACGGCACCGTGTTCCCGGCCTCGCTCGCGGTCGGCGAGGTGCCGGGCTCCTCCCCGCCGCGCTTCATCGGCTTCATCCACGACATCACCGAGCGCAAGGCCGCGGTCGACGCGCTGCGGCGCGAGCGCGATCGCGCCCAGAGCTACCTCGATCTCGCGCAGGTGATGCTGGTCGCGATCGACCACGGCGGGCGCATCGCGCTGATCAACCGCAAGGGCTGCGAGATCCTCGGCTACACCGAGACCGAGCTGCTCGGCCGGGACTGGTTCGAACAGTGCCTGCCCGAGCGCCAGCGCGACGCGGCGCGCGCGCAGCTGGCGGCCGCGCTCGCCGGCGGCGGCGAGCCGCCCCGCTACTACGAAGACCACATCCAGAGCCACGACGGCGCGCTGAAGCTGATCGCGTGGCGTACGACGCCGGTGAGGGACGAGCTCGGCCAGGTGGTCGGGCTCTTGAGCTCGGGCGAGGACATCACCGAGCGCCGCCGCGCCGAGCAGGCGCTGACCCGCAGCGAAGGGCTGCTGCGCGCCGCGCAGGCGATTGCGCGGCTCGGCAACTACGAGATCCACCTTCCGGCCGGCAGCACGTTCTGGTCCGAGCAGATGTACAGCATCCTCGGCCGCGACCCGGCGGAAGGGCCGGTCGCGCTCGGCGACTTTCCGGCGACGTGCGTGCACCCGGACGACCGCGAGCGCTGCATGCGCGAGTGGCGGCGGGCGCTCAACGACAGCGGCCGCTGCGACCTCGAATTCCGCGTGGTGCGCCCCGACAGCACGACCCGCGAGGTGCACACACTCGCGCAGATCCAGCCGAGCGCCGACGGCGAGTCGCTGGTGATCACCGGCACGCTTCACGACATCACCGAGCGCAAGCTCGCCGAGGACGAGCTGCGCCAGGGCCAGGAGCGCCTGACGCACGTCGGCCGGCTGTCGACGATGGGCGAGATGGCGACCGGGCTCGCGCACGAGATCAACCAGCCGCTGACCGCGATCGCGACCTATGCGCAGGCCGCGGTGCGAATGGTCGATGCGCCGGGCGGCGCGGATCCGGCGGACCTGCGCGAGGCGCTCGTCCAGATCACCAATCAGGCGCTGCGCGCCGGCGAGGTGATCCGGCGCCTGCGCGGGTTCGTCAAGAACCGCGCGACGCGCGCCGAGACCATCGACCTCAACCGCCTGATCGAGGACCTGCGCGTGCTCGCCGAGCCCGACGCCCGCGTCAACGACGTGCGCCTGACCATGGCGCTCGCGGAGCAGGTGCCGCCGGTCGCGGCCGATCCGGTGCAGATCCAGCAGGTGCTGCTGAACCTGGTGCGCAACGCGATCGATGCGACGCTCGAGGCGCCGGGGGCGCCGCGCGAGATCCTGGTCACGAGCAGCGTCGGCCCGGAGGAGGTCGAAGTCGCGGTCGTCGATCGCGCCGGAGGCATTCCCCCGGAGGTCGCGGTGCACCTCTTCAATCCCTTCTACACGACCAAGGCCGCTGGCACCGGCCTCGGGCTCGCGATCTCGCGCTCGATTATTCGCGCGCATCGCGGCAAACTGGGGCATCGACCGACACCGGGGGGCGGTACGACCTTCTATTTCACCCTGCCCCCGCTGCCTGGAGCCTGAAATGAAGGAAAAACCCGCCACCGTGTTCGTCGTCGACGATGACGACGCCGTCCGCACTTCACTGCGGCTGCTGCTGAAGTCGGTCGGCCTGCCGGTCGAGACGTTCGCGGCGGCCCAGGAATTCCTGGACAACTTCGACGCCGACCGCGCCGGCTGCCTGGTGCTCGACATCCGAATGCCCGGCATGAGCGGGCTCGAGCTGCAGCAGCGGCTGAACGAGATCCACGCGATCATTCCCATCGTCTTCATCACCGGCCACGGCGACGTGCCGATGGCGGTCGAGGCGATGCAGCACGGTGCGGTCGACTTCATCCAGAAGCCGTTCCGCGACCAGGACCTGATTGACCGCATCAACCAGGCGCTCGAGAAGGACCGCGACAACCGCGCCGGACTCAAGGAGCGCGACGCCATCCGCCGGCGGATGCAGCAGCTGACGCCGCGCGAGCGCGAGGTACTCGACCTCGTGACCCAGGGCAAGGCGAACAAGGTGATCGCCGGCGATCTCAACGTCAGCCAGCGCACCGTCGAGATCCACCGCGCCCGCGTTATGGAAAAGATGGGCGCCTCGTCGCTGGCGCACCTCGTGCGCATGGTCATCGAGGCGGGCCGCGCCGCCTAGCCGACCGTCCTAGGTAAATTCACGGATATAGGCGTGCTGCACCGGCACCGATACTGGCGCGCACCGGACCCGCGGGCGTACCGCCCGCGCGTCGTCGTGTTGCTCATGGCCAGCCTACCCCTCGATCCCGTCTCCAGCGCCGCGGTCGTCTGCGTCGTCGATCCCGATCCCGCCGCGCGGCGGAACATCGCGACGCTGCTCGCACCGCTCGGCGCGAGCGTCGAGGGCTACCCGACCGCGCGTGAGCTCCTGGCGCGGCTCGCGCGCGGCGTGCCGGCGTGCCTGATCGTCGAGAGCCGGCTGCCCGACATGGGGGCGCCCGCGCTGCTGCAGGCGATCAAGGCGCGCGGAATCTCGATCCCGACGATCGTGCTCGCGAACGACGACGACGTCGGCTCCGCCGTCGCGGCGATGCGCGCCGGGGCGCTCGACTACATGGAGAAGCCGCACATCGATCGCGCGCTCCTGACCCGGGTGGCCGCGATACTCGACGACGATGAGCGGCGGAACCACTGAATCCGGCGCCCGCGACAGCTGGTTCCACGAGCGTGAATCGGCGTGGCTGTACCGGCGGCTCGCGGCGGTCGAACCCGACCCGCCGAAGCAGCAGCTGTTCCTCGCGCTCGCGGACGCGGCCGAGGAACAGGCGGGCACCTGGGCGCGCCACCTCCCCGCAGAGCCTGCGTTCGCGCCGACGCTCCGGGCGCGCCTCGTCGCGGCGCTGACCGACTTACTCGGACCGCGGCGCACGCGCAGCGCGCTGATCGCGCTCAAGCTCCGCGGCCTCTCGGTCTACAACCCGCCGGTACCGGGGCACGCGATGCCGACGACCGTCGACGAGGTCGGTCGCCGCCATCGAGGCTTCGGCGGCGGCAACCTGCGTGCGGCCGTGTTCGGCGTCAACGACGGGCTGCTGTCGAACGCGAGCCTGATACTCGGCGTCGCCGGCGCCGGCGTCGATGCCCGTTACGTGCTGACGAGCGGCATCGCCGGCCTGCTGGCCGGCGCACTGTCGATGGCCGCCGGCGAGTACGTCTCGGTGCGCTCGCAGCGCGAGATGTACGAGTACCAGATCGGCCTCGAGCGCGAGGAACTCGCCGAGTATCCCGAGGAAGAGGCCGAGGAGCTCGCGCTGATCTACGCGGCGCGCGGCATGGACGTCGCGCAGGCGCGCACGCTCGCGCAGACCCTGATCAAGGATCCGGCGCACGCGCTCGATGCGCTGGCGCGCGAGGAGCTCGGCCTCAACCCCAACGACCTCGGCTCGCCGTGGGGCGCAGCGAGCTTCTCGTTCGTGTCGTTCGCGCTCGGCGCGACGCTGCCGCTGGTCCCGTTCCTCGCGGGCGCGGTCCTGAAGACCGGCACGATCGCGGCGGCGGCGATCACGCTCGCGGCGCTGTTCGGAATCGGCATGCTGCTCAGCCTGTTCACGGGCCGCGGTGCGTGGCTCGGGGGGCTCAGGATGGCGGCGATCGGCGCGCTCGCCGGCGGCGCGACATTCCTGATCGGCCGGCTGCTCGGCGTCGCGGTCTCCTAGCGCCGCGCGGCGCTCAGCGGCCGACGAGCTCGGCGCGCGGATCGAACGGCAGCTCGCGCTTCAGCGTCTCGTAGAGCTCGCGGGCCCGCGGCGTTTCGGCCGGCGGCAGCACGACCTTGAGCACCACGTACTGGTCGCCGGCCGGGTCGCCGGGCAAGCCCCGTCCGCGCAGCCGCAGCCGCTGGCCGGCGCGCGCGCCGGCCGGGATGCGCAGATCGACCGGCCCGCCGAGCGTCGGCGTCGACACGGTCGCGCCGAGCGCGGCCTCCCACGGCGCGACCGGCAGCTCGAGCGTCACGTCGCGCCCTTCGAGCCGGTACAGGCGGTGCGGCGCGATGCCGACCTCGAGCAGCAGGTCGCCGGCGCGCGCGCCGCCGGCGCCAGCCTCGCCCTGGCCACCCAGCCGGATCACCTGCCCCTGGGTGATGCCGGCCGGGATCTGCACGCGCAGCGTGCGCTCCTTGACGGCCACGTGGCCGTCGCCGGAAAGCTCCGGGTGCTGCAGCGTCAGCTCGCGACTGCCGCCGCGAAACGCCTCCTCGAGCGTGATCTCGAGGCGCGCGCGCCGGTCGTCGCCGCGGCCGCGCATGCGGGCACCCGGTGCCTCGAAGTCGCCGAAGGGGCTCTGCGCGCCGAACAGGTTCGAGAAGAAGTCGCTGAAGCCGGCATCGGCGCCGGCCTGGCGCCCGGCGCGATGGGTGCGAAACTCGAAGTTCGACCCCCAGTCCGGGGGCGGCCTGAACTGCTGGCCGCTCTTGTAGTCGGCGCCGAGCTGGTCGTACGCCGCGCGCTTCTGCGGGTCCTTGAGCACCTCGTAGGCCTCCTGGACCTCCTTGAAGCGCGCCTCGGCGTTCTTCTCCTTGCTGACGTCCGGATGGTACTTGCGCGCGAGCTTGCGGTAGGCGCGCTTGACCTCGTCCGCGCTTGCGCTGCGCGCGACGCCGAGCACCTTGTAGTAGTCGCGAAATTCCATGGGCGCGGGGAGGCCTCGCCGGGAGACTGCAGCACCAGAGTGCGGGCCGGCGCCGGGTTTTCAAGGCCCGGGCGCGCGCCCCGCGTTCCGCTCACGCAGTGTAGCGGTCAGGCCGCCGGCGCGGTCACCCGCGCCGGCGCGGCCTCCCCGGGCGGCCCCCGTCGCCGGCCCGCCGAGATCGCGGCGTTACTTGCGTGCCTTCGTCGCCGCGGCAATCGCCGCGTTGGCCTGCTTCATCGCGCCGGCCACGGCCGTCTTCTCGCACGGCGGGTCGCTCGCGACCGGCGTCGATCCGATCGGAGCCGCAGCCAGGAGCTGGGCGCAGGCCTTCTTCGCCGCATCGTCGATGCGCTGCTCGAGCGTCTTGGCGCCGGCCGGCGTCGAGATGTCGAGGTCGGCGTAGCTGACGCGGTAGCGCACCGAGGCGATGTCGACTCCGGCGCCGAGCGGCGGAACCTTCTGGCTCGTGTGCACGACCTTGGGGGCCTCGACGATGACTTCGGTCAGGGGCTCGGCGGCGCGGGCCCCGAAAGCGATCGCGGTGCCGGCGGCAGCCAGCGCGAGGGTCACGAGACGGGATGTGCGGATCGGTGCGCGCATGATCACTCCTCTCCTTGGCGAGCAGCAGAACGCTTCCACGACATTTAGCACCGCCGATTTCGCGGTGAAATCGGTACTTCCTGCAGTCCGGCTGCGGCGGCGCGCGGCTAGGGCCCGGTCGCGACCCCGACGGCCGCGAGCACCAGCGCGCGATGCCGCTCGCAGCGCCGCCGGCCCGGCAGCGAGAAGCCGACGCCCGGATCGCAGATGCTCGCGACCCACACGCGCGGGCCCTCGAACCGCACCGCGATGCGCTCGCCGGCCAGCATCATCGAGCCCTTCGTGCGCGCCTCGAGCCGCTCGCCGGGCACCGCAGCGGTGACCTCCCATCCGGCGCCGCGCATCGCCGCCTCCACGGCCGCGTAGTTAGCCTCCGCAGCGCGGCCGGTCGCGTGCGCCGCGTAGCGGCGGTCGCGCTGCTGCAGCGCGTACAGCACGAATCCGAGCCCGCCGGCGAACGCGCCGCCGAGGACGCCGACCGCGGTCAGCGCGATCGCGCCCGGCATCCGGCGCAGGAACGCCGAGGTCGCGACCAGCGCCACGCACAGCGCCGTCAGATAGGCACAGATCGCCGTCGGTGCGAAGTAGCTCGCCCGCTCCGCGCGCGTCAGCTCGAAGCGCTGCTCGCCCATCGCGGCAGTGTACGCGCGCGTACTGACACGAGAGCGTCACATTCGGGCCCTAGCCTCGCCGCAGCCCCGAACGATACCAAGAGGGCCCCACGTGCTCAGCAGCCTCGGAATCGACCTGCCCACGGCCGTATTGCTCGCACTCGCGCTGGCGCTCGCGCTCAGCTTCGAGTTCGTCAACGGCTTTCACGACACCGCCAACGCCGTCGCGACGGTGATCTACACGCACTCGCTGAAGCCGAGCCAGGCGGTCGTGTGGTCGGGCGCCTGGAACCTGATCGGCGTGCTGACGTCCTCCGGTGCGGTCGCCTTCGGCATCGTCGCGCTCTTGCCGGTCGAGCTCGTGATCAACGTCGGCTCCGGCGCCGGCTTCGCGATGGTGTTCGCGCTCCTGCTCTCGGCGATCATCTGGAACCTCGGCACCTGGTATCTCGGGCTGCCGGCATCGAGCTCGCACACGTTGATCGGATCGATCGTCGGCGTCGGGCTCATGAACTCGCTGCTCAGCCCCGACAGCGCCTTCGGCGACGGCGTCAACTGGGCCAAGGTCGCCGACACCGTCAAGGCGCTCGTGGTGTCGCCGCTGATCGGGTTCGTGGCGGCGGCGCTCGTGTTGCTCGCCGCCAAGGCGGTCCTGCGCCGGCCCGAGCTCTACGCCGCACCCGACGGCGCGAAACCCCCGCCGTGGTGGATCCGTGGCCTGCTCGTGCTGACCTGCACCGGCGTCAGCTTCGCGCACGGCTCCAACGACGGCCAGAAGGGCATGGGGCTCATCGTGCTGATCCTGGTCGGCATCGTGCCGGCGGTCTACGCGCTCGACCTCGCGACCCCGGCCGACGCGCTGCACCGGCTGTCGGCCGACGCCACCTCGTTCTCGCGGCTGCTCGACCCGGCGCCCTCGGGCGCCGCGCGCCTCGACGCCGCCACCGTCCACAAGGAGCTGACGCAGTACCTGCGCCACGGGAAGCGCACGGCGGCCACCGTCGCCGCGCTCGCCGAGGCCAACACGCAGGTCGCCGAGCGGCTGGCGGGCGTCGACGATCTCGGGCGCATCGCCGCGCCCGACCGCACGGCGCTGCGCCTCGACCTCTACCTCGTCGGCGAGACGCTCGCCCGCCTGATCAAGGCGAAGGACCTGCCGGCCGGGGTCGATGCGGCGCGCGCCGCCGACTACCAGAAGTCGCTGCGCAAGGTCACGAACTTCATTCCGCTGTGGGTCAAGGTCGCGGTCGCGCTGGCACTCGGCTTCGGCACGATGATCGGCTGGAAGCGCATCGTCGTGACCGTGGGCGAGAAGATCGGCAAGGCGCACCTGACCTACGCCCAGGGCGCGAGCGCGGAGCTCGTCGCCTTCGGCACGATCGAGGCCGCGGACGTGCTGGGGCTCCCGGTCAGCACGACGCACATCCTCTCGTCCGGCATCGCCGGCACGATGGTCGCGAACGGCTCCGGCATCCAGCGCGAGACGGTGCGCAACATCCTGCTCGCGTGGGTGCTGACGCTGCCGGTGTGCGTCGCGCTCGGCGCGGCGCTGTTCGGCGCGGGGCTGCTCTTCATCCTGCGCGTGCTCGGCGTCCGTTAGTCGCTCGGCGCGAGATCGATGCGATCGCCGCGCGCGGCGATCGCGACCGCGGGCCAGCCGAGCGCCTCGCCGATCCGCGCGCGCAGCGCCGTGGCGGCCCGCGGCTCGCCGTGCACGAGCCAGGTGCGCGGCGCCGGCGGCTCGAAGGCGCGCAGCCAGCCGAGCAGCGCGCTCTGGTCGGCGTGCGCCGAGAAGCCGCCGAGCGTGATGATCTCGGCGCGCACCGGTACCCGCTCGCCGTAGATCGGCACCAGCTTCTCGCCGTCGACGAGCCGGCGCCCGAGCGTGCCCGCCGCCTGGTAGCCGGTGATCAGCACCGTGGTGCGCTCGCTCGGCAGGTGGTGGCGCAGGTGGTGCATGATGCGCCCGCCGTCGCACATGCCGCTCGAGGCGATGATGACGGCGCCGCCGCTCAGCCGGTTGAGCGCCATCGACTCCGCGACCGAGTGCGTGTGTCGCAGGTGCAGCCGCCGCGGCGCGCGGCGCGCCTCGGCCCTGAGCGCGCGGGCGTCCTCGTCGAAGAGCTCGAAGTGCCGCGCAGTGATCGCGGTCACCTCGCTCGCGAGCGGCGAGTCGACGAACACCTCGAGCTCGGGCAGCCGCCCGTCGAGCGTCAGGCGCTCGAACCAGTAGAGGAGCTCCTGGGTGCGGCCGACGGCGAACGCCGGGACGAGCACGTTGCCGTGCTTCTGCTCGAGCGTGCGCCGCACCGCCGCGATCAGCTCGTCCAGCGTCGGCTCGAGCGGCTTGTGGTCGCGATCGCCGTACGTCGACTCGACGAGCAGCACGTCGGCGCGCGCGATCGGCGTCGGGTCGCGCAGGATCGGCCGGCCCGGCTGCCCGAGATCGCCCGAGATCACGAGGCGCCGCTCGCGGCCGCCGTCGCCGAGCTCGAGCACGACGATCGCCGAGCCGAGGATGTGGCCGGCGTCCCGGAGCACGACGCGCACGCCGGGCCCGAGCTCGCGCGGCTCGTCGTAGCGCAGGGGCGCGAGCTGGGGGGCGAGGCGCGCGACGTCGTCGAGCCCGTAGACGGGCTCCCAGAGTTCGCGCTCGCGCCGCCCGTGGCGCTCGTGGCGGGCGGCCTCGGAGGCCATCACGTGCGCGCTGTCCTTCAGCATCACGTCGACGAGTTCGCAGGTTGCGGGCGTCGCGTGGATGCGGCCGCGAAAGCCGTCGCGCACCAGCCGCGGCAGCAGGCCGCTGTGATCGATGTGCGCGTGCGTGAGCACCACGTGCGTGAGGTCGTGCGGACTGAAGCCCCACGGCTCGCGATTGCGCGCCGCGGCGTCGCGGCCGCCCTGGAACATGCCGCAGTCGACGAGCAGGCGCGTCGCGCCGACCTCGACGAGATAGCGCGAGCCCGTCACCTCGCCGGACGCGCCGAGAAAGGTCAGTTGCATCGTCGCCGCCGTTCCATCCGGGCGACTATAGGCCGGAGCCGGGTGCGCCGCGCCGCATTAACGGCGCTTCATGCGGGCGCGCCCGCGCGCTGGCCCCGCAGGGGCTGCGACAGCTAAACTTCGCGTTTGCTTTCGGCTGGCCCTGTGCTCATGAACCGCGACCCCGAGGCCCGGCACGAGATCCGTGCCTGGACGCTGCTGCTCCTCGCGGGCGGCCTCGTCTGGTTCGCGGTGCTCGGCGTGCGGCCGCTGTTCAATCCCGACGAGGGCCGCTACGCGCAGATCCCGGCGGAGATGCTCGCCTCGGGCGACTACACGGTGCCGCACCTCGACGGTCTCGTGTACCTCGAGAAGCCGCCGCTGCAGTACTGGGCGACCGCGCTCGCGCTCGCGGCGTTCGGCCACAATGCCTGGGCCGCGCGCCTGGTCGCCGCGACGAGCGCCGTGCTCGCGCTCGTGTTCCTGTTCCTGCTCGGCCGGCGCGCCTGGGACGCCGAGCGCGGGCTCGCCGGCGCCGCGATGGCGGCGAGCATGCTGCTCTACGTCTTCATGGGGCAGCTCCTGACGCTCGACATGATGCTGTCGTGCTGGCTGACGATCGCGAGCGTCGCGTTCTGCCTCGCGCAGCTCGAGCGCGACGTCGCGCCCGCGCGCACGCGCCGCTGGATGCTCGTCTGCTGGGGCGCGATGGCGGCCGCGACGCTGACCAAGGGCCTGGTCGGCATCGTGCTGCCGGGCGCGGTGCTCGTGCTCTACACGCTCCTGCAGCGCGACCGCGCCGCCTGGCGGCACCTGCACCTCGGCAAGGGGCTCGCGCTCTACGCCGCGCTCGTCGTGCCGTGGTTCGTGATGGTCGAGCGTGCGCACCCGGGCGCCTTCGACTTCCTGATCGTGCGCGAGCACTTCCAGCGCTACCTGACGACCGTGCACGACCGCTACAAGCCGTGGTGGTACTTCCTGATGGTGCTCGCCGGCGGCTCGCTGCCGTGGCTGCCGCAGGTCACGCGCGCGCTGCTGTCGGGCTGGCGGCGCAGCCGGCCGCGCGGCGAGTTCGACGCCGCGCGCGTGCTGTGGGTGAGTGCCGCGTTCACGCTCGCGTTCTTCTCGCTGTCGGATTCGAAGCTCGCGCCGGTGCTGCCGCCGCTCGCGCTCATCGGGGCGGCGCCGGGCCCGGCCGCGGGGCGGGACCTCAACCTCGCGGCGCTGCTGCAGGTGCTGTTCGGGATCGCGCTCGGCATCGCCGTCGTCGTCTACGGGCGCCGGCCGCTGGTCGGCGACCCGGCGTGGACCTACGCGACGCTGAAGCCGTGGATCGTCGCGCTCGCGCTGCTGCTGGTCGCCGGCGGCGCGACCGCGCTCGCGCTGCGCGGACGCGGGCTCGGCCTCAGGCGCCGCATCGTCGCCGCGACCGGCTTCGCCTTCGCGCTCGCGCTGATCGCCGGCGGCGCCGATGCGATCGCCAGGCGCTATTCCGCGGCGCCGCTGCTCGCGGCCGCCGGGCCGCTCGCGCCGGGCGCGACGCTCTACACGGTCAACACCTTCGACTGGACGCTGCTCTTCTACGCGGCGCGTCCGGTCGTGCCGGTCGCGTACCGCGGCGAGCTCGACTACGGCCTCGCCGCCGATCCCGCGCGCGGGCTCGCGACGCTCGAGGAGTTCAAGGCACGCTGGCAGCCGGCCGCGGCCGCCTACGCGCTCGTGCCGCACGCGACCGCCGCGGCGCTCGCGAGCGAGGGCGTGCCGATGCGCGTGCTCGCAGAGGATTTCGACAACGTGCTGGTCAGCCGCCGGTGAACGCCATGCAGGACTTCCTTCCCTTCACACGCCCGACGATCGACGACGAGACGATCGCCGAGGTCGTCGCGGTGCTGCGCTCCGGGTGGATCACCTCCGGGCCCAAGGTGCAGGAGCTCGAGCGCGCGCTCGGCGCGTTCCTCGGCGGCAACCGCGAGGTGCGCGTCATGACCTCGGCGACCGGCGCCATGGAGATGGCGCTCAAGGCGGCCGGCGTCGGCGCCGGCGACGAGGTGATCGTCCCGGCGATGAGCTTCGCGGCCTCAGCCAACGTCGTCGTGCGCGTCGGCGCGCGCCCGGTGTTCGTCGACGTCGAGCTGCGCTCGCGCAACGCGACGCCGGAGGCGTTCGCGGCGGCGCTGACGCCGCGTACCCGCGCGCTGATGCCGGTGCACTTCTCGGGGCTCGCGGTCGACATGGACCCGGTCAACGCGCTCGCGCGCGCGCACGGCCTCAGGGTCATCGAGGACGCCGCGCACGCGATCGGCACCCGCTACCGCGGGCGGCTGATCGGCGCGTTCGGCGACATCGTCTCGTTCAGCTTCCACGCCAACAAGAACATGACGACGGTCGAAGGCGGCGCGCTGACCTTCGCCGACCCCGAGCTCGCGCTGCCGCTCGACCGCGAGCGCTTCCACGGCATCACCAAGGACGCGGCCGGCAACGTCGACGTGTACGGCGCCGGAGGCAAGTACAACCTCACCGACGTCGCCGCGGCGGTCGGCATCGGCCAGCTGCGCCGGCTCCCCGGCTTCAACGCGCGGCGCCGCGAGCTCGCCCGCCGCTACTTCGAGCGGCTCGAGTCCCGGCTCGACCCGGACATGCTGCCGCCGGCCGGGGACGAGGGCCACAGCTGGCACATGTTCACGGTGCTCGTCCCGTTCGCGCGCCTCGGGCTGACCCGCGACGAGTTCATCGCCCGGATGAAGGCCCGCGGCATCGGTCTCGGGGTCCACTACCCCTCGATACCGGCCCTCACCTACTATCGGCAGCTGGGTTGGGACCCGGCGGCCTTCCCGAACGCCGCCCGGATCGGTGCCGAGACCGTCACGCTGCCGCTGTTTCCGGCGATGCTGGACAGCGACGTCGACCGGGTCTGCGACGCCCTGCTCGAACTCATGAAGCGCTGAAGGCATCCCCGTGAACGACACCGCCCCGATCCTGTCGGTCGTGATCCCGGTCTACAACGAGGAGGACGTGCTGCCGACCCTGTTCGCGCGGCTGTACCCGGCGCTCGATGCGCTGAAGCGGCCCTACGAGGTGCTGTTCGTCAACGACGGCAGCCGCGACGGCTCGGTGGACCTGCTGAAGGCGCAGTTCCGGCGCCGGCCGGCCGAGACCCGCGTGGTCCTGCTGCAGGTGAACTTCGGCCAGCACGCCGCGATCCTCGCCGGCTTCGCGCAGGCGCGCGGCCGCTACATCGTCACGCTCGATGCCGACCTGCAGAACCCGCCGGAGGAGGTCGGCAAGCTGCTGCGCGAGCTCGAGGACGGCCACGACTACGTCGGCACCTGGCGCGCCAACCGCCAGGACCTGTGGTGGCGCCGCACCGCCTCGCAGTTCGTGAACCTGATCCGCGAGCGCACGACGCCGATCAAGATGGCCGACCACGGCTGCATGCTGCGCGGCTACGCGCGCAGCGTCATCGACGCGATCAACGCGACCCGCGAGAACGTCACGTTCATACCGGCACTCGCCTCGCTCTACGCCGCGAACCCGGTCGAGATCGAGGTCAAGCACGACGAGCGCGCGGCCGGCGCCTCCAAGTACTCGCTGTACCGGCTGATCCGGCTGACCTTCGACCTGATGACGGGCTTCTCGACGGTGCCGCTGCAGGCGTTCTCGCTGGCGGGCCTCGTCCTGTCGCTGCTCTCCGGCGCGCTCGTCGTGTACCTGCTCGGCCGGCGCCTGGTGCTCGGCCCCGAGGTCGACGGCGTGTTCACGCTGTTCGCGATCGTGTTCTTCTTCCTCGGCATTGCGCTCTTCGGCATCGGCCTGCTCGGCGAGTACATCGGCC
>Ga0335079_10005318_pt1 | contig 14745 bp, 7 predicted proteins | sample Lox_Sample_33_FD_206719 | JGI IMG/M metagenome (GOLD analysis project Ga0335079, IMG submission 206719) | Soil microbial communities from Loxahatchee National Wildlife Refuge, Florida, United States - Lox_Sample_3.3 | ecosystem: Environmental > Terrestrial > Soil > Wetlands | place: USA: Florida...
CGGCTTGATTCGCAACATCTGCTCCCAATGTCCGATCGCCTCCGGGAGTTTGCCCAGTCGCATGAACGCCAGCGCCAAGCCGCTGTGCGCCTCGATCATGTCGGGCTTGACCCGCAGCGCCTGTTGCCATTGGTCGATCGCGTCCTCCGTCCGGCCCAACTCCAGGAGCGCGAGGGCCAGATTGTTGTGCGCCTCGGCATAATCCGGCCTGAGCCGCACGGCCTGCTCGTAATACCGCGCCGCCTCAGCAAACCTGTTCTCGTGAGCCAGGGCGTTTCCCAGGTTGTTGTAGACTTCGGCGTAGTCGGAGTTGGTCTGTGACGTTTGGCCGGATGGCCCGGCCAACTGTTGGCCCCGGCCGACCTTGTTGAGAGCCAGCTCCCGATGGGACTGCGCCTCGGCGAAATTGGGGTTGAGTGACAATGCCTGCTCAAAGTGCCGCATCGCCTCCTGTCGCCTGCCCGTTTGCTCCAAGGCGACCCCGAGGTTGTAGTCCGCCTCGGCGAGATCGGGTTTGAGCCACAACGCTTGCTCGAAATGCCCGATCGCCTCCCGCGCTTTGCCCGATTGTAACAGGGCGACCGCCATATCGTTGTGGGCTTCGGCGGCACGCACGACGCACACCAACAGGTTAAACGCCACGGAAAACCCCAGCAGCAGGCACCAGATCGAGCGTCCCACATCTCGCCAGATGAGCGGGCGAGTCTGACCCGATTCCGAAGTTGGCGCCAGCCCCGACCTCGAGGTCGGGGCGAGCGCTCGTTCCAGCCCGAGTATGCCAACCGCCGCCAACAACAGCAGCGCCGGCAGAAACTCCACCTCGTACCGGACATTCGCGCCGCACAACAGACACAGCGTTACCGCACACGTGGCAAACACCAGGCTCACGGCAATTACGAACCAACGCAACAGCGACGCCGCACCCCGCCACGCCAGCGGCACGGCCAGCGCCAGCCATACCAAGGGCGTATTGGTCAGCACTCCGAACGCTTTCTCGGCCGTCCCGTAGCCGGCCGGTCCAGAGCGCATGGGGATGTCCTGCACGAAGGGGAATTGGCTGCTCCAGCGCGCCGGCTCAAGAAACAATGCACGGAAATTGACCGGGAGAAAGCGCGGACTAAAGAGCTGCCACGAGAACTGCCGGACAGCCGATAATTGGTACCGGACACCGAATTCGAGCGGATTGTGGAATCGCAACGCGTTGTAGACCATCAGCCCCAGCCCGATGAGTGTGATCGGGCCGGTCGCCGCCAGCAGCCGCGAAACCTTCCGGGGTTCACGCCATGCCTGGATCACCGGTACCAGGAGAATGACCGCGCCAAACAAAAGAGATGGCCGCGCCCCCAAAGCCAGCCCGTAAGCCACGCTTGCCGCCGCCAGCCATCGTCCTCTGTGCTCCGGCGCGTGCAACGCACACCAAATCCCTCCCAGGGCCAACATCACCAGCATATAACCGCAGCTAATCGCCACTTCATAGACGTCACACCGCGACAACATCACCGGTACGCCTGTCGCCAGTCCGAGCGCCAACGCACAAGCCGCCACCACTCCGACGCTCACTTCGGCAAAGTAGCGCCGCCACAAGGCGCAAAGCAGACCCGCACTGGCCAGGAAACCGATCGCGCAGAAGATCACCACGGCTGTCTTGTCCAAAAGGTAGTGGCCGGTCAGGACTACGAACGGCCAGAGCAAGATCAGGGCGGGCGTGAGCCCGAAGTAGAGATAGAACCGGCCCTGGTAGTAGCTGAGGTCGTGCAACCCGTACTTGGACCGGTAGAGAGCGTTGGCTGTCGGGTCGTAGGGGTCGGCAAGTTGCTGTAGCCCGGGCGGCACATTCAGCTTGAGGCTGAGTTGGCCGGCGCGAAAACCCCGGACCAAAAGATTGTAACCGCTGTCAGCCGGCGGCCGTCCCAACGATTCGAGAAAACCCGAGCGGGCGGTATACGCGTAAACCCCGATGACCAACACACACACGACACCCAAGATGCCGCGCTGTCGTCCGGACAATTCAGCCATGGTGGGTTTTAGAATACCACAGAAGCCCGGTGGTGGATACTGGATACTGGATGCTGGATACTCGATACTGGAGCTGCATTCAGGATTGGGGAGATTTGGTGGCACAGGGGTCCCTCCCTGTGGGGCGGTCGTTCGGCTAGCAACCCGCTGGCCTTAGAGCCGCTAACAAAACTGTAGCCGCAGGCTTCAGCCTGCGTGGGGAAGGCGCACCCGTAAAAGGTGCGGCTACAGGGAAAATGGTTTTATTCAGCGCTCTTAACCATTCGCGATCACCATCGGTTCGCCTGTCCAGCGCGATACATCTCGAGGTGCCGCTCGATCTCGGCCGCTACCTGCGGTTGTCCGGCCGAGCGCGCCAGTTCGACGCCTTTCTGAGCGGCTTCGATAGCCTCTGTGAACCGCCCGGCGGCGGCGTAGGCGGCCGCCAAAGTGTCCAGATACGGCGCCACCCGGTTGCCGGTGAGTTCGCAGGCGCGTTGCGCCAACGCCACCGCGCGAGCCGGGTCGCCGCCCACGGCGGGGGCCTGCGTAGCCAACAGCCACGCCAGGTTGTTCTGCGCCAACACGTAGTTCGGGTTGATGCGCGTCGCGTGTTCGTAGTGATCGATTGCTTCTCGGACTTGTCCGGTTTGTTCCAGGGCCAACGCCAAACTGAAATGCGCCTCGGCGTAATCCGGCTTGAGCTGCAACGCCTGCTCGTATTCTCCAATCGCTTGCTGCCGTTTACCCGTTTGCTCCAGGACCAGACCGAGGTTGTAATGCGCGTCGGGCAGGTTGGGTTTGAACCGGAGTGCCTTCTGGTACTCTTCGATCGCCTCCTGTGTCCGCCCGAGCCGCATCAGGGCGATTCCCAGGTTGCAGTGCGCGTCGGCGAAGCCCGGGCTGATCCGTACGGCTTGCTCGAAGTGCTGGAGCGCTTCTTGGATCTTGCCGGCGTGGGCCAGGGCCACTCCCAGATCGTAGTGTGCTTGGGCGTAATCGGGGTTGACCCGCACGGCCTGCTCCCATTGTGTCATCGCCTCTTGCATTCTGCCGGTCTGTTGCAGGGCTACCCCGAGGTTGTAGTAGGCCTGCCAAGCGTTCGGGTTGGTTGCCAGGTTGTCCCGCCAGAGCGCTTCATCATTCGCATAAACAGAGCCTCGTCGCCACGTGGCCAACTCCAGCACCACCAGCACGATCGCCGCAACCAGCAGTGCGCCCCGTCGGCCCCACTCGCCCATCTGGTTGCTGATCTTCTGTCCGCCAGCGACCACCAAGGCGATGACACCGATGATCGAGTAGTATTGCCAGTGATCGGCCATCAACGACAGCCGATAGAAAGCCTGGTCGAAAAACCCCAGCACCGGGAACAACATCACCAGGAAGTACCCCAGACCAAACAGCAGCGGCCGCCCCCAGGTGTTCCGCCGCCACCAGAAAACAATCAGCGCGCCGATCAAAATCACCCCGGGCACGTACGAGATCCACCGCGACGCATCGATCTCCCATTTCGGATAAATCGCGGTCAGCCCTACCGGGAGCAGGGCTTTGGACAGGTAAAACCAGGGGAGACAGCCGGCGGTAGCCAACCGAACGGCAAAATCGCCCACGTGCACGGTGGTCCCTTCCAAGACCCGGCGGTGTTGCACGATTGTCACCAGCGCCAACGCGAGGGCAGCGGCAAGATACGGCACGCTGCACAGCCAGTCCCGCCGCTGTACCTTGCCGTGCCTCCACCACATGCACCCCAGCAGCACCACGGGCAACATGGCCACGGCCGTTTTCGTCAGGAATGCCAGCAGCCCCGCAACCAGCGACAACCCGTACCATCCCCAGTGGCCTTCATCATCAAATTTCAAGTACAGCAGAATCGACAACGCAAAGAACAGCATCGACAAGGTGTTCTTTTGTTCGCTGATCCAAGCCACGGTGGCCACGTTCACGGGGTGAATCGCAAACACCAGGGCCGTCAGCCACGCTCCCAGCCCGGTCCCGAAAGCGTTCGGAGCTGGGTTCAGCCGCCGTAGAATGATCCACACCAGCACAGCATTGACGGCGTGGAGGAGGACGTTGAGCACATGATAGCCGGTCGGATTGGCACCCCACCACCGCCACTCCAGCCACCACAGACTCCAAGCCAGGGGCCGGTAATCCGGCGAATCCGACGTAAACCAGAACCGGTACAGTCCGTCACTGGCCTTGACCAACGGGTTCCCGCTGATCAACTCATGATCGTCCCAGACAAACCCGGCATGCGTCGTGGGCAGGTAAGCCACCACCGTCAGCAAAACAATCAGCGCTGCGTTGATAGCGAACGATCTCCCTGCAGTCTTCATCGTGTCAGCGAATTCTCCGGCGTGTGTTCTGCCTCTTTCCGGACATATGAACCCTTACCCGTTTGTCAAACCTCAAGTCAAGCGTTGTGGCGGTACTGGTACAGTTTGCTAAGGGAGATTTGGGGGCACAAGCATCCCTGCCTGTGGGGTGGTCGGGACGCGCGGAGCCTGTCCTGAGCGAAGTCGAAGGAGCGCGTCCAGGCTGCGCCGGAGCGCAGCCCTACCGCGCGTCCGTGGCCCATCTCACCGTCGCCACGCCCGCCCCTTGCGATACACCTCCAGATGGCGCTGGATCTCGTCCGCCAGTTTCGATTGTCCGGCCGAGCGCGCCAGTGCGACCGCTTTCTGGCCGGTGTCGACCGCCTCGCTGAACCGCCCGGCAGCGGCATAGCCGGCGGCCAAGGTATCCAGATACGGTGGCAGACGATTCCCGGTAAGCGTGCAGGCACGCTGCGCCAACGCCACGGCCCGAGCCGGATCGCCGCCATCCGCCGGCGCCAATGTAGCCAGCAGCCACGCCAGATTGTTTTGGGCCGACACGTAGTCCGGCTTGACGTACACCGCTTGTTCGTAGTGATCGATTGCTTCCCGGACCCGGCCGGTTTGTTCCAGGGCCAGTCCGAAAGCGTAGTGCGCCGTGGCGTAATCGGGCTTGAGATGCACGGCCTTCTCGAAACAGGCGAGTGCCTCCCTCTCCCGGCCCACTTGCTCCAGGCCGATCGCAAGGTTGTAGTGCGCCTCGGCAAAGTCCGGCTTGTATGCCACGGCTTGTTCCGCTTGCTGGATCGCTTCCGTCACTCTACCCAGCCGTCCCAGGGCAACGGCCAGATTGTTGTGGGCTTGGGAGAAATCCGGCTTGATTTGGACCGCCTGCTCGAATTGCACGACCGCCTCCGATGTCCGCCCCAAACTGAGTAACGCACTCCCCAAATTCCCGTAGGCCAGCCAATTGTCGCGGGTCACGCTCAAAGCATGACGAAAGAGCGTCTCGCTGTTCTTCCAGTACCCGACTTGGACCCTGGACAACAACCCGCAGAGTGCCAGAATCACCCCGGCCGCGCTGCAAACAATTATTTTCGAGATTCCGCTTCTCACCGCGCGGTCGGGCACGCCCCACGCCACCATGATGAACAAACCAGTCAACGGGAGATACGTATACCGGTCGGCCGTGAACAGACTTCCCACTTGCACCAGCCCGATCGCCGGCACCAACGTTCCCAAGAACCACAACCAGCCCACAACAAACTGCGGATGCCGATGTCGACGCCGCATCACCCACGCAGACAGCAGAACCAAAACGAGTCCACACTCGACAACCACCAGCCACGGCCAATCCCGGTATGGATAGTAGACCGCCAACCCGCCCGGCCAGATGGTCTGCCGCAGATAGTTGACGTATGCCACGACCGCGTTGGCCACACGTTGGCCCAGCGGCAACTTCTCCAAGGACGCGATGTCCGCAAAACTGCGTCGGGCCAAAACAGTCATTACGCTCGCCGCGACCGCCAACACGAAAAACGGCAGCTTTTCCTTCAATAAACGGCCTGCCGCGGTCTTCACACCGTCCCCAGTCCCCCCCTGTGATCTTGCCAGAGCCGGCTCAGCCCATCGGGTCCGGCCCAGCGGCCAGTAGTCGAGCAACAGCAACACCAACGGCAGGGTCACCATCATGGGCTTGGCCATCACTGCCAACGCGAACAGCGCCAACGTCAGAGCGTAAAGGGCGGAAGGCGAGAGGCGATGGGCGAGAGGCGATGGGGGCGGCGAACTGTGAGCCGTGAACTCTTCCACGTACCGTACGTATGCCCAAATCGTGAGCAGCCCGAAAAACATGCAGAGCACGTCCTTGAATCCGGTCACCCACGCCACAGGTTCCACGTGCAGCGGATGCAGGGCGAACAACGCCGCCACGCCTGCGCTCCGCCACGGGGCCCCCGTCATCCGGTTGAAAATGCTGAACACCAGCACCGTATTGGCAAGATGGAACAGTACGTTGACGCTGTGATGTTCAGCGGCATTCACTCCGAAGAAGTGATACTCGAGCATCCGGGCCAGCCACGTCACGGGCATCCACTGGTCCTGCCCGGTGGTAAACGCCCAGCCCAATCCACGGCTCGTGAATCCATCGCGGAGATGAGTGTTTTCCGTGATGAGCGTGTGATCGTCGAAATTGACGAACGGGAACTGCTGGACCGGCCAATAGACAACCGCCGTTGCCAATACCAGGCACAAGCAAATGAGCACGTCGCGTTGCCGTCGGGACACGGTACTCATCGTGCGCAAAAGAGTATCATGGAAGACGCATGGCAGGTACTAGATACTGGATGCTGGGCGCTGGATGCTAGATACTCGATGCTGGACAGAAAAGACCCGGAGAATTGGAATGATGGAGTAGGGGAGTGCTGAATGACCGGCCGCCCAAGTCTGTTCCCAGTGCTCCGCTCCATTACTCCAACACTCCAACATCCCGTTCCCCCCATCTCCCATCAACCATTCCCCATTCCGAAGCCCCGCTCAGCGTCGGTAAGCATGTCCGTTGCGGTATAGCTCCAGATGTCGCTGGATCTCGTCAGCCACCTGTGGCCGTCCGGCCGAACGCGCCAGTGCGACTGCTTTCTGGGCGGTGTCGACGGCCTCGGTGAACCGCCCGGCGGCGGCATAGGCGGCGGCCAAAGCGTCCAGATACGACGGGACCCGGTTGCCGGTGAGCCCGCAGGCGCGCTGCGCCAAGGTCAGCGCCCGGGCCGGGTCGCCGCCTTCGGCCGGTGCCAACGTAGCCAGCAGCCATGCCAGGTTGCCCTGCGCGTCGGCATAATCCGGGCTGATGCGCAATGCCTGCTCGTAGTGATCGATCGCGTCGTGAATCTTGCCGACGTGCTCCAGCGCCAGACCCAAATTGCAGTGGGCCTCTGCCGAACGAGGATTGATCTTCAAGGCCTGCGTGTAATGCGTGATTGCCTGTTCAAACTTGCCGGCCCGGGCCAGCACGGCTCCCAGATTGTTCTCGGCCGCCGCATCACCAGGTTCGATCCGCAAGGCCTGCTCGATTTGCTCCGCGGCCTCCTGCAGTTTCCCCAGTCGGACCAGAGCCGCACCGAGGTTGTCGTGTGCCTCGGCATAATCCGGCTTGATCTTCAGGGCCTGTTCGTACTGTTCGATTGCCTCGCGCGGTTTACCTTTTTGCCACAATACCAATCCTAAATTGTTGTGGGCCACCCACGCAGTTGGAGTCTTGGCGACATTATCTCGCCAGAGCGTTTCATCGTTCACATAGACGCAACCCCGCTGCCAGGTCATCGCCGCCAGGACCACCACCACGGCGGCACCGGCCAGCGTCGCTCCCCGCCGGCCGGGTTCGCCCAGTTGGTCGCCAATCGTCTGTCCGCCGGCGACCACCACGGCGATGATTCCCACGATCGAATAGTATTGCCAATGATCAGCCACCCACGAGTACCGGTAAAAGGCTTGATCGAAGAAACCCAACACCGGGAACAGCATCGCCACAAAGTACCCCAGCCCAAACAACAAGGGCCGGCCCCAACTCTTGCGCCGCCACCAGAACACGACGAAGGAACCCAGCCAGATCACTCCGGGGACATACGAAATCCAGTGGCCGGGATTCACCTGCCACTTCGGATAAACCAGTGTCAGATCGATCGGCAGCAGGGCCTTGAACAGGTAGAACCATGGCACCCACCCAGCCGTGGCCAATCGCGAGGCGAACCCCACCGTTTGAAGGGTACGTCCTTCCAGCGCCCGATGCCGCTGGAACCAGATGGTCACGATGGCCAAGACCAGCGAAAGCGCAAAGAACGGCAGGATGCGCCCGATGTCTCTCCAGCGCAACTGGCCGTGCCGCCACCACACGCACCCCAGCAACACCACCGGCAACATCACCACCGCCGTCTTGGCCAACAGCGCCAGTAGCCCGGTCGCCAGCGCCAACCCGTACCACATCCACTCGGCCGCGCCGTTGGTAGGGACACGCGGAGCCTGTCCTGAGTGAAGCCGAAGGGGCGTGTCCACCGGTCCCATGTCCGTGGCATCATCGAATCTCAAATACAGCAGAATCGACAACGCAAAGAACAACATCGAGAGTGTGTTCTTCTGTTCGCTGACCCACGCCACGGTGGCCACGTTGACCGGATGAATCGCAAACACCAACGCAGCCAGCCACGCTGCCGGTATCTTCAGCCGGCGCAACACCAGCCACACTAGCACGGCATCGACCGCGTGCAATAACACGTTGACCACATGGTAGCCTGTCGCCTTGCCATCCCACAGCCGCCACTCCGCCCACCACAAACTCCAGGTCAACGGATAGTAGTCCGGAGCCTGTGTCGTGACCCAGAACCGATGGAGTCCGTCGCTGGCTCTGACCATCGGGTTGGCGGTGATCAGGATGCGATCGTCGAAGACGAATCCGGCCCGCATGGTGGGCCAGTAGACCGCCACGGTCAGCAAAACAATGAACGCCGCATCGGTCCCCAGAGACCTCCAGGTGGCTTTCATCGTGTCAGCAGTCGTTTTGATCACGGGCTTTGGCTTCCGCTGTGCCAATGAACCCTTACCCGTATCTCAAACGTCAAGTCAAGCGTTGCGGCGGCACTGGTACAGTTTGCTGAGGGAGACGCGCTCTGGTCGTTGGTAGGGACGCGCGGAGCCTGTCCTGAGCGAAGTCGAAGGAGCGCGTCCAAGCTGCGCTGGAGCGCGGCCCTACCGCGCGTCCGCAGCCCCGCTCACCGTCGCCACGCCCGTCCCTCGCGATACACCTCCAGATGGCGCTGAATTTCGTCGGCCACCTGCGATTGTCCAGCCGAGCGCGCCAGTGCGACGCCTTTCTGGGCGGTGTCGATCGCGTCGTTGAATCGGCCGGCGGCGGCGTAGGCAGCCGCCAAAGTATCCAGATAGGGCGCCACGCGGTTGTTGGTGAGTTCGCACACGCGTTGCGCCAACGTCACCGCGCGAGCCGGGTCGCCGCCGTCCGCCGGCGCCAACGTAGCCAGTAGCCACGCCAAGTTGTTCTGCGCTTCGACTGAATCGGGCTTAAAACGCACTGCTTGTTCGTAGTGATCGATCGCTTCCCGGACCCGGCCGGTCTGTTCCATCGCAAGTGCCAGACTGTAGTGTGCCTCGGCATAATTTGGCTTGAGCTGCAACGCCTTCTCGTAGTGTCCGATCGCCTCTTGCCGCTTGCCCGTCAGCCAGAGTGCCATACCCAGATTGTAGTGGGCGGACGCGTCCGGCTTGATTCGGAGAGACCGTTCCCAATGGGGGAACGCCTCTAAAACCCGGCCCTGCCGGACCAGCGCCAGCGCCAAGCCGTTTTCCGCATCGGCATAATTCGGGTCGATCTGCAATGCCTTCTCGAAATGTCCGACTGCCTCGGACGGCTTGCCCACCTTGGAGAGAGCGTTCCCCAGATCGTTCTCTACCTCGGCGTAGCCGGGCCTGAGGCGGATTGCCTCCTCGTAATGGCCGATCGCCTCTTGGACGCGTCCCAGCCGGACCAGCGCCACACCCAGATTGCAGTGTGCCTCCGCGTAGTCGGGTTTGAGCTCCAAGGCTCGTTCGCACTGGCGAACCGCTTCCTCAGCCCGTCCCACCTGGACAAGGGCGGCACCCAGGTTGTTGTGCGCCAGGTCGTAATCGGGTTTGAGACGCAACGCCTCCTCGAATTCCCCGATCGCCTGCTGAAGCTTACCCGCAGCTACAAAGCCGGCTCCCAGATTGTTATGCGCCAGCCAGGCGTTTGGATTCCTCGCCAGCGTGTCGCGCCAGAGGGTTTCTTGATTTGCAAATGTACCCTCGTGATTCCAAGTGGTCGCTCCCAGCACCACAAGCACAACCGCCGCTGCAAACGTCGCGACGCTGTTTGCACGGTCGCCAGCCCGATCGACAACCGTCGCCCCGGCGCCGACCACCAGCGCAATCAATCCCATGCTGGCTAGGTACTGAAAATGGTCCGCCACGAACGAGTACCGGAAAAAGTAGATCCCGAAAAACCCCAAGACCGGCACCAGCCCAACCATGAAACAACCCAGTCCGAAGATCGCCGCCCGCGCCCAACCCGCCCGCCGGCACCGCCACAGCGCTGCCGCCACGACCACCAGCCCAGCCAACGGCAACCACGCCACGATGTTGTGAACCCGCAGGTTCCAGCGCGGATAAATGAAACAGGTGTTGAATGGCCAGAGCAACTTCCCGGCATAAAACCACGCCGCGTGCCCGGCCAACACCAGCCGTTGCGCCGTCGTCAACACCCATTCCGACGCTCCTTCCACCTCGATATGGTGGCGCTGCTCCAGAACCGTCAGCACCGACATCCCGGCCCCGAACGCCACCAGCGGCGTCACCCGCGCCCAATCCGGCCACGTCCATCGCCCTCGCCGCCACCACGCGCACAACAGCATCACTCCCGGCAGCACCACCGTCGACGGTTTGCTCACCATCGCCGCCACCCCGCAGACCATTGCCAGCACGTAATCCCGCGTCCGCAGCCCGTCCTCGAACCGCAAAAACGCCAGCAGCGACAACAGCATAAACAACCCCGACTGCGTGTTCTTCAGCTCGGTCACCCACGCCACTGTCTCCGCATTGACCGGATGGATCGCCCACGCCGCCGCCGCAACCCAGGCCCCGCGCACTTGCAAACGCCGCAACAACGTCCACAACAGCGCCGCGTTGATCGCCTGCACGGCGACGTTGACCGCGTGATAGGGCAGGGGGTGCAACCCCCAGATGCGGCGTTCCAGCCAAAACGACGTCAGCGTCAACGGGTAGTACCGCGACACCTTGAGTGACGACCAGACCTGTTTCAACCCGTCGACCGACAGCATCGCCGGATTGGCGGTGAGATGGTCGTCATCGTCCCAAATGTACCCGCATCGCAGCGCCGGAAGGTACACCACGACCGTCAGCAGCACGATCACCGCGCCAGCCCACCACAATCGTAAACCACACACGTGGGATCGCTCTGAACCAACAACCCTTGCTGTAGCTGCTGATGGTCGGTCCTGCATCGCCCGAAGCTAGCATTGCGTCCCGCACGAACGCAATAGCGGGCTCCCTCGCCGTACCCAGCGCAAACTCTGGCGCCGCTTCGGATTGTCAGGCAGCCAACTGCCCTTATAATGGCCCCGTGGAACCGCCTCAGCCGAAAACCCTGACGACACGCGCCGCCTCAGAAAGCCAGTTCTACAACCGGTACGCCGAACAGCTATCCGTGACCCAACTCCAACCGCAGGGAGTATTCGCCCCGACCTGCCTCGAGAACGTGGAGTTGCTCGATCAACTGGGCGACGTGCGCGGACAACGCGTGCTGGACATTGGCTGCGGACAAGGTGACACATCGGTCGCCTTCGCGTTGCGCGGAGCGGAAGTGTGGGCGATAGACGTCTCCCAACAAATGGTCGAGTTGACCCGGCAACTGGCAGCCCATCACGGCGTCGGCGATCGCGTGAAGGCCGAGGTGTGCCCGGTCGAGGCCATGACCTATCCAGCGGATTTCTTCGACCTGATTTTCGCCGACGGCGTGCTGCATCACCTCGACATGAACGAGGCTGTCCCAAATCTGGTCCGCGTGCTGAAACCCGGCGGACGCGGCTTCTTTCTCGAACCGCAAAAGGGGAGCATCTTCATCAGGATCTATCGCCTGTTCGCCACAGATCTGCGCACCGCCGACGAACGACCGCTGGAGCCGGGGGATTTCGAGTTCTTACAGCGCCAGTTCGGCCGGCTCGAACATCGAGAGTATCATCTGGTCTCGCTCCTGTTGTTCGGCGCCCGTTTCGTCCAACTCAAACTCGCCGGGAAAGCCTTTCCGTACTGGATGGACGACGTTCGCCAGGGGAAATGTCATCCCCGGGTGCTCCGGATCTTGCAGAAGACCGACCAGTTCCTGCTCGGTCATTTGCCCGTGCTGCGGACGCGGTGCTGGATGACCGTCATTACCGTCGAGAAGTGAGCGATTGCGGCTCTGGACGTTGTAGCCGCGGCCCCGAAATGCTTCGGGGCAAACCTTCAGCCCGCGTTCCCTCCGTGATGTAGCCGCACCCTTCACGGGTGCGGCTACAGAGCGCAACGGTGCGGTTACAGACGGTTACGGTAGCAGGGCGGCACCGGTCTCGACCCCGATTCACCGCAGGGTTAGTCGTGCACCTTGCGGATCAGATACTTGGGATGACGGCCGATCTCGTAGTTCATCCCCACAAGGTATTCGCCGACCGTTCCGGTGACGACAATCAGGAAACCCCATAATCCCAGTCCGGCCGACGCCAACAACCAAAGGCCAATCTCCGTGCCCGTCCCCGTGGCCCCACAGACCAGTGCCACGACAAATCCAACGCCGCCAAAGACCATTCCCACCGCGCCGATGACCTGAACGAATTGGAAGGGACGAGTCCTAACCCCCATGAAGACCGACATGAACTGATCGAAGCGCGTGAAAAAATCGTGCTTGGATTGTTGCCGACCCGGGCGTTCGTGATGCGACACCGGCACTTCCGCGACACGGAACCCGAGCTTGGCGAAGAGCACCGGAAACCAGCCGCGCGAGGTCGAACGCTCCGAGAGTTCCCTCGCTGCTCGTTGCGTGTACGCCCGCAGGAAACAACCGTAATCGTGTACCGGCGTCGGCGCATCGCTGCGAATGATCCGGTTGACGACGAGCGATGGTAATCTCCGCGAAAAGAACGGGTCTTGGCGGTGAGGACGCCAACCGCAAACGACGTCGTAACCCTCTCGCAGTTTGTCAATCAGCTTGGGGATATCGGCCGGGTCGTTCTGCAGGTCGCCGTCCAATGTAACAATGATATCACCCTGCGCGTTGTCGAAGCCCGCATACGTCGCGGCATGCTGACCGAAATTGCGCCGCAACTCGACCACCTTCAGCCATGGGTACTTGCCCTTGGCGTCCAGCAGACGTTTGAGTGTCGCATCGCGGCTGCCATCGTCCACCACGATCACCTCACACGGGGACGGCAATTGGGGTAGAATGACCGCGATGCGTTCGAGTAGATCCCCGATGTTCACCTCTTCGTTGTATATGGGAATGACGATGGACGCAGCCGGCTTCATCTAATCATTATATCCCCCGGGGCGTTGCTGCATGCGCAGCAGAATACTTACAACAAGCGGCCCACGGTGCAATCCCGATTTTCCAAGGTCGTTGGTACGGTCGCGCTCCGCGTCGGTGGCCGCGCCCTGCGTCGTTGGTAGGGACGCGCTCCAGCGTGTCCAGGCCCCGACTCCGAGTCGCAGCCCTACCGTGTCCGCATCTTCCATTCCTCATCATTTTGCCCCTCGCAGTTGCGCCAGCCGTTGCTGTGCTTCGGCGAAATCCGGTTTGAGTCGCACCGCCTTCTCGAAGTGCGCCCGCGCCTCCGGTACACGTCCCGCTTCCTCGAGCGCGACGCCCAGATTGTACTCCATTCCGGCGGAACCGGGCTGGAGCAGCACCGCCTGCTCGTAGTACCCGACCGCTTCGGCGGGCCGGCCCACCCTGAGGAGGGCGTTTCCCAGATTGTTTTGCACCTCGGGGAAATCAGGCCGGAGACGGAGCGTCTCCTTGTACTGAACGATTGCTTCTTCGAACCTGTTTGTCTGGAACAGGACATTCCCCAGACGGTAATGCGCCTCGACCAGGTCCGGTCGAATTCGCAGCGCCTCCTCGAAATGGGTGATGGCGTCGGCGGTCCGGCCCGCCTGTGCCAGGCAGTTCCCAAGGCCGCAGTGGGCGTCGGCGTAGTCGGGCTTGAGCCGTAACGCCTGCTCGTAATGCGCGATCGCGTCCTCAAGCCTCCCCTCATGCTGCATCGCCACACCCAGGTTGTACTGCGCCTGCGGGAAATCCGGTTTGAGCCGCAACGCTTCCTCGTAATGTCCAATGGCTTCCTTGAACCGGCCCAGTTGACCCAACGCGACTCCCAGATTGTTCTGCGCCGCGGAGTAATCGGGTTTGATCCGCAGCGCCTCCTCGTACTGCTGGATCGCCTCCCGGGTCCGGCCCCGGAGATCCAGGACAACTCCCAGGTTGTAGTGCGCCAGGTCGTAATCGGGCTTGAGCCGCAGTGCCTCGTCGTATTCACCAATCGCCTGCTGAAGTTTGCCCGCTTCCACCAGACAAGCCCCCAGATTGTTATGCGCCAGCCAGGCGTTTGGATTTCTCGCCAGCGTGTCGCGCCAGAGACTGTCCTCACTGGCAAACACGACTTCGTGATTCCATGTGGCCATTCCCAATACCACCAGCGCAATCGCCGCCGCAAACGCACCGACGTCGTCGGCTCGTCGACCAGCCCGTTCCGCAACCGTCGCCCCCGCACCGACCACCAGCGCAATCAATCCCATGCTGGCCAGGTACTGAAAATGGTCCGCCACGAACGAGTACCGGAAAAAGTAGATCCCGAAAAACCCC